>Ga0307290_10000226_pt1 | contig 20960 bp, 18 predicted proteins | sample ER_DNA_144_FD_194472 | JGI IMG/M metagenome (GOLD analysis project Ga0307290, IMG submission 194472) | Bulk soil microbial communities from the East River watershed near Crested Butte, Colorado, United States - ER_DNA_144 | ecosystem: Environmental > Terrestrial > Soil > Floodplain | place... | reverse complement strand
CGACCGCCAGGACCTGCGCGACTTCTACCGCTACCACGCCTGCCTGACCGAGCCCTGGGACGGCCCGGCCGGCCTGGTCTTCACCGACGGCCGCCTGGTCGGGGCGGCCCTGGACCGCAACGGCCTTCGGCCCATGCGCTGGGAGGCGTCCGAGGACGGCCTGGTCGTGTGCGCCTCCGAGGCCGGCGCGGTCGACACCGCCGGCCGCGGCCGGGTGCGGCGGGGCCGGCTCGGGCCGGGTCAGATGCTCTGCGTCGACCCCGAGCGGGGGCTGCTCACCGACGACCAGATCAAGGGCGAGCTGGCCGCCAGCCGGCCCTGGAGCGCCTGGGTGGCCGAGCACCTGCGCGCCGCCGGGGTCGGGCCGCCCGTCGGGGTGGCCGCCGACGACCGTCGCCTGGCCGCCGCCCAGGTCAGCTTCGGCTTCACCCGGGAGCTGATCACCACCGTGCTGCGGCCGATGGCCACCGCCGGCAAGGAGCCGACGGCGTCCATGGGCGACGACACGCCGCCGGCCGTGCTCGGGGTCACCACCCGGCCGGTCGGCCACTTCCTGCGTCAGCGCTTCGCCCAGGTGACCAACCCGCCCATCGACCACCTGCGCGAGCGCCACGTGCTGTCGAGCAGGACTCTGCTCGGCCGCCGCCACCCGCTGCTCGGCGAGGAGCCGGAGGCGGCCAGGCTGGTCGAGCTGGCCGGCTTCGTCCTCACCCCGGGAGGGCTGGAGGCGCTGACCCGGCCGGCGCTCGGGCTCGGCCCGCGGGTCCTGGACGCCACCTGGCCGGCAGCGGGGGGGCCGGGCGGGCTGCGCGCCGCCTGCCGGCGCCTGGGCGAGGAGGCGGTCGCCGCCGTGCGCGAGGGCGCCTGCCTGCTGGTCGTCTCCGACGCGGACGCCGAGCAGGACCGGATGCGCGTGCCCGTGCCGTCGCTGCTGGCCGTCGGGGCGGTGCAGCAGCGGCTGCTCAGGGAGGGCCTGGCCACCAGGACCAGCCTGGTCGCCGACACCGGCGAGCCGGTCGACTCCCACCAGGCGGCCGCCCTGCTCGGCTACGGGGCCGACGCCATCTGCCCCCGGCTCACCCTGGCCTCGGTGGCCACACTCGACCCGGACCCGGCGGCCGCCCAGGACCGCTACCGCGACGCCCTCGAGGAGGGCGTGTTCAAGATCATGTCGAAGATGGGCATCTCGGTGCTCGACGCCTACCGGGGGGCGCAGATCTTCGAGGCCGTCGGCCTCGACGAGGAGGTCGTCGACCTCTGCTTCGCCGGCACCCGATCCCCGCTCGGCGGCATCGGCCTGGACGAGCTGGCCTGCGACGGCCTGGAGCGCCACCGGGCCAGCCTTGCCGAGGTGGCGCGGCTGGAGAACCCGGGCTGGTTCAAGCACCGCCCCGGCGGCGAGTACCACGCCACCAACCCCTCGGTGATGCAGGCCCTGCAGTTCGCGGTGCGCGAGGGGGCCGAGATGAAGGGCTCCAAGCGCGGCGCCCACCTGCTCCAGCAGGCGGTCAAGGGCGGCGGGTTCGAGCGCTACCGGCACTTCGCCGAGCTGGTCAACGAGCGCCCCCCGGCCGCCCTGCGCGACCTGCTGGCGACCCGCCCGGCCGGCCCGCCGGTGCCCCTGGACGAGGTCGAGCCGGCGGCCGACATCCTGGCCCGGTTCTCGACCGCGGCCATGAGCCTGGGCTCGCTGTCCCCGGAGGCCCACGAGACCCTGGCCATCGCCCTCAACCGGGTCGGGGGCCGCTCCAACAGCGGCGAGGGCGGCGAGGACCCGGACCGCTTTGGCACCGAGCGTAGCTCGGCCATCAAGCAGGTCGCCTCCGGCCGCTTCGGCGTCACCCCGGCGTACCTGGCCAACGCCGTCGAGCTCCAGATCAAGATCGCCCAGGGCTCCAAGCCGGGCGAGGGCGGCCAGCTGCCCGGCCACAAGGTCTCGGCCGAGATCGCCCGCCTGCGCCACACCCAGCCCGGGGTGGCCCTGATCTCGCCCCCGCCCCACCACGACATCTACTCGATCGAGGACCTGGCCCAGCTGGTGTTCGACCTCAAGCAGGCCAACCCCGAGGCCGAGGTGTCGGTCAAGCTGGTCGCCGAGGTCGGGGTGGGCACGATCGCCGCCGGGGTGGTCAAGTCGCTGGCCGACGTGGTCATGATCTCCGGCGCCGACGGCGGCACCGGGGCCAGCCCGCTGTCCTCGATCAAGCACGGTGGCGGGCCGTGGGAGCTCGGCCTGGCCGAGACCCAGCAGGCCCTGGTCGCCAACGACCTGCGATCGCGCTGCAAGGTCCGGATCGACGGCGGCCTCAAGACGGGCCGCGACGTCCTGCTGGCGGCCCTGCTCGGGGCCGACGAGTTCGGCTTCGGCACGGCCGCCCTGCTGGCCGAGGGCTGCCTGATGGTCCGGACCTGCCACCAGGACAACTGCCCGGTCGGCATCGCCACCCAGCGGCCGGACCTCAGGGCCAAGTTCACCGGCACCCCCGACATGGTCGTCCACTACCTCGAGTACGTGGCCCAGGAGGTCAGGGAGCTGCTGGCCTCGCTCGGGCTGCGCCGTCTGGACGACGCCGTGGGCCGGGTCGACCTGCTCGCCCAGCGCCGCACCGGCGACCCCCGGGCCGACAGCCTCGACCTGGCCCCGCTGCTGGCCACCGGGGCCGAGGACGCGGAGGGGTCCGGGGAACCCCAGGGGGGTGCCCCGGTGAATCGGGCCGCCCCGGCGACCCGGTTCGTCGCCTCCGACCCGGTCCAGCGTCCCCGCTCCGAGCTCGGCGACCGGGTCCACGACGAGGCCTGGCCGGGGCTGCGCGACGGCGACCTGGTCCACCTCCAGTACCCGATCGCCAACACCGACCGCGCGGTCGGGGCCCGCCTGGGGGTGGCCGTGGGCAAGGCGTTCGGGTCCCGGCCGCCCGCCGGCCGGGCCCGCATCGAGCTGGAGGGGACGGCCGGGCAGAGCTTCGGCGCCTTCCTGGCCCCCGGGATCGACCTGCGCATCACCGGCGCCTGCAACGACTACGTCGGCAAGGGCATGGGCGGCGGCCGCATCGTGATCCGCCCGCCGGCCGACGACGCCGGCGCCCCGGTCCTGATCGGCAACACCGCCCTCTACGGGGCGACCCGGGGCGAGCTGTTCTGCGCCGGCCGGGCCGGGGAGCGCTTCGCGGTCCGCAACTCCGGCGCCACCGCCGTGGTCGAGGGCGTGGGCGACCACGGCGGCGAGTACATGACCGGCGGGTCGGTGATCGTGCTCGGGCCCGTCGGCCGCAACCTCGGCGCCGGCATGACCGGCGGCGAGCTGTTCCTCTACGACCCCGAGGACCGGGCCCTCGACCAGCTCAACGACGAGCTGGTGCTGGCCCACCGCCCCGACGAGATCGAGCTGGTGTTCCTGCGCGAACTGCTCGTCGCCCACGCCGAGCTGACCGGCTCGGCGGTGGCGGGCGAGATCCTGGAGGACTGGGAGCGCGCGGCGGCCACCTTCTGGCGGGTCGCGCCCCGGGCCGAGGTCGCGGCCATCGAGCAGGCCCACGAGGGGACCGGATGATTCCGCCCGGCGAGCTCGGGAAGAATAGGTTCCCTGGGAACACCGCTTCCGGGCTACGATGCCTACCCGACGTTCGTGGTGGAAGGAGCAGGATGGCGCGCGTGCTCGTCGCCGAGGACGAGGTCCTGATCCGGGTGGACATCGTCGAGACCCTCGAGGAGGGTGGGCACACCGTGGTCGGCGAGGCCGGCGACGGCGAGCAGGCGATCCGCCTGGCCCGCGAGCTCGGCCCCGACCTGGTGGTCATGGACGTGAAGATGCCCAAGGTCGACGGCCTCGCCGCGGCCAGGCAGATCACCGCCGACGGCCCGGCCGTGCTGGTCCTCACCGCCTTCTCCGACAAGGAGCTGGTCGAGGAGGCGGCCGACGCCGGCACCATCGGCTACCTGGTCAAGCCGTTCCAGCCGGCCCAGCTGCTGGCCGGGGTGAGCGTCGCCCTGGCCCGGGCGGCCGACCGCCGCGACCTCCAGGGCACGGTCGACGACCTCGAGTCCAAGCTGGCCGCCCGCAAGGTGATCGAGCGGGCCAAGGGCCGGCTCATGGAGCAGTTCGGCCTCACCGAGGACCAGGCCTACACTCGCATGCGCCGGGCGGCCATGGACCGCCAGCTGCCCCTGGCCGAGATCGCCCGCCGGGTCCTGGAGGCCCAGCCGGAGAGCCCGTCGGCCCCCTGAGCCGCGCTACCGGGCCGTGGGGCCGCCCGGTCCGAGGGCGGCGGCCACCAGTGCCCTGTGTCACATCGGGGATTCCCCTGGCCGGACCCTGACCCGGGCCGGGCAGGTTCCGGCTGATCCCTGATGGCCCAGGCCGGGGCGTCGCGCTAGCGTGAAGGGTGGAACATCGAGGTCATGGAGGACCGCAGCAATGGACGCGTTTCGTCGTCAGGGGCTCCTACGGCCCCGCCAGGGTCGCATCCTGGGTGGGGTCTGCGCCGGGCTGGCACGCAGGTTCGGCATCGGCCCATGGGCGATGAGGATCCTGTTCATCATCACCCTGATCGTGATCCCCGGAAGCCAGATCATCGTCTACCCGATCCTGTGGATCCTGATGCCGTCGGAGTGACCGACCTGCCGAGGCGGCTCGAGTCCCTGGTCCGCTCGACCCCCTGGCTGCTGGAGGCGCTGCGGGCCGCCCGCGACGTCGACCCACCGGACTGGCTGGTCGGCCGTCCGCCTGCTCCGCGACGACCGGCTCGAGGTCGCGGCCCCCTGCGGCCTGGACGACCTGTTCGGCCTGGTCTGCCGGCGCAACCCCCGCCGGGTCACCGTCGCCCACTACCACCAGCGGCTCCGCGACAAGCGCGTGGCCGAGCGCTGGCCGAAGGTCGAGATCGTCCTGGAGGGCCAAGATGTGCCGTGAGGAGGTGGGAGATGAGCGAGCAGGAACCCCACGCCGGGGGTGAGCAGGAGCAGCGGCCGGTGGGCGGGGTCGAGGGCGAGGAGGAGCAGGAGGTCGCCCAGGGGGACCAGGCCCGCAAGCGGGAGCGGGAGGTGAAGGCGGCCGAGGCCGAGCGCAGCGACGGCGGCGAGGGCACGGGCGGGTAGGCCTAGGCGACCAGCTCGCGTTCCAGGGGGGTGCGGAAGCGGGGGGTGACCCGCACCGGGCCGAGCCAGCCGGCCAGGCGGGCCACCTCGGCGTCGATCGCCGTGAGGGCGTCGGCGCCGACGTCCTCGAGCAGGCGCAGGACGACCTCACCGGTGCGGCGCTGGGCCCAGCCGCCCACCACGCGGCCGTCCCACCAGACGGTCGGGCCGGCGTTGCCGTTGCGGTCGAACAGGATGGGGCGGTGCGGGCCGAGGTAGAAGTCGCGGCCGGCCCAGCCCATGGTCGTGGGGTCGAGGGCGGGGAGCAGGGCCGCCCACGGCTCGGGCGCCGGCACCGGGTCGAGGTCGTCGGCCAGGACCAGGCCGGGTGTGCCGTCCAGGTCGACCTCGACCGCGCCGGCCTCGGCCACGGCCCGGCGGACCTGGCCCATGGGCAGGCCCGACCACCACTTCAGGTCGGCGATGGTGGCCGGCCCGAACCCGGCCAGCCAGCGGCGGACCAGCTCGGCCTGAGCCTCCTGCATCGACCACTCGGCCACGCCGCCGGGCAGCCAGTCGTCGACCACCGACCACCGGTACTGGCCGCTCACCCAGGAGCCGCGGGGGCGGCCGCGGACGATGCGGCCCTCGGCCGCCAGCAGCAGCAGCATGCGGGTGACCACGCTCTGGCGGCCCTCGTAGGGCTTGCCCTCGGCCATCACGATCTGCAGTCCGAGGCGGGGGTCGTGCCTGGCGACCTCGGTGGCGATGGCCCCGCCGCTGGCCTCCAGGGCCTTGATCGTGACCGTCCCCAGCTCCTCGACCCAGCCAGCCGGGTCGTCGGCCATCCCCGCCCGGCCCAGCATGTCGAGCAGCAGGCGCCGCTGCTGGACGGCGATGGCGTCGGTGCAGGCGGCCTGCACCACCGGCATCAGCTCGACCGGCACGACGAACATCGTCCGGCGCATGCCGAGGATCCGGACCAGCGCCCGGTCCTCGTACAGCGCCCGCTCGACGGCCGCGACCTCGGGGACGGCCATCCGCCCCCGGGCGGCCAGGTACACGGTCGCCGGGTCGGTGCCATGCAGGCCGACCAGGTCGCGGGCCACCTCGACCACGCCGGCCCTGGCCGTCGCCACCAGATGGTGGCGCAGGCCCAGCCGGGCCCGCCGCTCCTCGACCCCGATCCGTCGCATCGGGCCACTACAGCAGCCGTCCCCGACAGCCGACAACCCTGCGCCGGGCCGCCGGTGACCGCATTGACGGTATCTGCGTGGATCGGCATGGAACCTCGGGCCGGGCTGTGGCGTCTTCTAGGTACATGCCACATCGCTGGGCGGTGGTGGGGATGAGCGTGAGTCGGTCGGAGGCCGCGGCGGCCAGGGAGCGGGGGGAGGCGTCGCCGCGGCTGGTGGCCGTCCCGGGCGGGAACGGGTGGCCGGGGCCGCGCCCGGCGCGGGTGGTCGTCTTCCTCGGGGTCGCCGACGACGTCCGCAGCCGCGTGGCCGCGGCCCTGCTTGCCCACCGCTCCAAGGGCCGGGTGCGGGCCGTCTCGGCCAGCCCGCTCGCCGTCGGCCCCGACCCGGCGGTCGCCGCCGCCCTGGCCGAGCTGGGGGTCGACCTGGGGCTGGTCGCCACCGAGCCGCCGTCGGCGGCGCTGCTCGACAGCGCCGAGCTGATCGTGGTCATGGGCTATGACCAGCACCACCCGGCCGCCGGCCGGCACACCGAGGACTGGTGCATCGACGACCCCCGCGGCAAGGACGCCGACGCCGTCCGCTGCATCCGCGACGCCATCGACCGCCGCGTCCAGCGCCTCCTGATCCGCATGGGCGTCGCCCTCCCCACCCGCCCCCACTGACCCCGCTCTCCCGGGGGCCAGCAAACTTCGGCCGGGCCGACGACAATGGCGCCCATGCGCCGACTCGCCCGCGGCTCCGCCGCCCTCCTCGTCCTCGCCCTGCTGGTCGCCGCCTGCTCGGGGGACGGCTCCGACTCGCAGGCCGCGCCGTCGACCACCGCTGCGCCGTCGACCACGGCCGCGCCGTCGACCACCGAGGCCCCCTCGACCACGGCCGTCCCGGCCCGGACCGCGTCCAGCGCCCAGTTCCGGGCGGCCAGGGTGCGGCTGGCCCGGGTGGCCCAGCTGGAGCAGCCGGTGGCCATGGCCGTGCGGCCCGGGGACGACGACACCCTGTTCCTGGTCGAGCAGGTGGGCAGGGTGCGGGCGGTCCGCGACGGGCGGCTCGACCCCACCCCGGTGGTCGACATCTCCGGGGAGGTCACCGCCGGCGGCGAGCAGGGCCTGCTCGGCCTGGCCTTCTCGCCCGACGGCCGTTACCTGTACCTGGCCTACACCGACCGCGACGGCGACCACCAGGTCTCCGAGCTCACCATGGACGGCCAGCGGGCCGACCCGGGCTCCGAGCGCTCGCTGCTCCACTTCGACGACCCGTTCCCCAACCACAACGGCGGCCAGCTCGCCTTCGGCCCCGACCGCCGCCTCTACATCGCCTTCGGCGACGGCGGCAGCGGCGGCGACCCGCTCGGCAACGGCCAGTCGCTCGGCACCCTGTTCGGCAAGATCCTCCGGATCGACCCGCGCCCGGCCGGCGGCCGACCCTACGGGATCCCGCCCGACAACCCGTTTGTGGGCCGCGACGGCGCCCGCCCCGAGATCTGGGACTACGGGCTCCGCAACCCCTGGCGCTTCTCCTTCGACGCCACCAACGGCGACCTGTGGATCGGCGACGTCGGCCAGAACGCCTACGAGGAGATCGACCACGAGCCGGCCGGGGAGGGCGGGCGCAACTACGGCTGGAACCGGCGCGAGGGCCTCCACGCCTACAACGGCGGCGACAGGCCCGACGGCGCCGTCGACCCGGTGATCGAGTACAGCCACGCCAGCGGCTGCACCGTGATCGGCGGCTTCGTCTACCGGGGCCGGCGCATCCCCGGGCTCCAGGGCGCCTACCTGTACGGCGACTACTGCGCGGGCTGGGTCCGGGCGGCCAGGGCCCCCGGGGGCAGGGTCGCCGAGGAGCGCGACCTCGGCCTCCAGGTCCCCGGCCTGAGCTCGTTCGGGGCCGACGCAAACGGCGAGCTCTACGCCCTCTCCCTCGGCGGCGGCGTCTACCGCGTCGCCCCCGCCTGAGCGGCGGTCAGCGCCGCAGGAGCAGGGCGGCCCCCATGGCCCCGGCGTAGTCGCCCAGCTCGCCCAGGCGGACCTCGACCTGGGAGGGCGGGAGGAACAGGTGGGGGATCATGGCCGTCTCGACCCGGCGCACGAACGGCTCGCCGAGCTTGTCGCCCATGCCGCCGCCGATCAGCACGGCCTGGACGTCGACCAGGTTGACCGCCGAGGCGATGGCCGCGCCCAGGGCCTCGATCGCGCGGTCGATCAGCTCGTGGGCCAGCGGGTCGCCGGCGTCCAGGGCCGCCTTCCAGACGCCGCTGCTCATCCGGGGCCGGCCCTGGCGCTCCTGGATGGCCAGCAGCTCGGTCGGGCGGCCGGCGGCCGCGGCCGCCCGGGCCGCGCGCTCCAGCGCGACCCGGCCGGCGTAGGCCTCCATGCAGCCGCGGCGGCCGCAGGGGCACAGCTCGCCGCCCTCCACCACCACCATGTGGCCGATCTCGCCGGCCGCCCAGTGGGAACCGGCGCGCAGCTCGCCGCCGAGGACGAGGGCGCCGCCGACCCCGGACCCGGCGAACACCGTCAGCAGGTCGTCGAAGCCCCGGCCGGCCCCCAGCCGGTGCTCGGCCAGGGTGGCCACGACCACGTCGTTGCCGACCACCACCCGCTTGACCCCGACGGCGTCGGCGACCATCGACCCCAGCGGCACCGGGTCGCGGAACCCGGGCAGGTTGGCCGCCCCGAACAGGTCGCCGGTGTCGGGGTCGACCCGGCCCGGCGAGCCGATCCCGATCCCGGCCAGCTTGCCCACCGCCACCTTGGCGTCCTTGGCCGCGGCCTTGACGACGGTGGTGATCTCGGCCACCACCGCCTCCGGGCCGCCTGAGACCGGGGTCTTGCCCCTGGCCTCGCCGACCCGTTTGCCGTCGTGGTCGACGACCACGCCCTGGACCTTGGTCCCGCCGAGGTCGACCCCTGCCGTATGCATGACCCGGATGATGCCAGCATCCTCCGGACGGTGGACAGCGGAATCGGTGCCGTGGCCGACGAATCGGCTTGCCAGGTCGCGTACCCTCGCCCACGGGACCAAGCAACGGACGCGAGGACGAGAAAGGGACGCCATCCCATGTCGGCAGCCACCGTGCCGGGCGACGCCACCGAGACGCTGGCCGCACGGGCCATCCAGGTGACCAAGATCTACGGGCAGGGCCAGACCGAGGTGCGGGCCCTCGACGACGTGTCGGTCGAGTTCCCGAGCGGCCGCTTCACGGCCATCATGGGCCCGTCCGGGTCGGGCAAGTCCACCCTGATGCACTGCCTGGCCGGGCTGGACCGGATCACCTCCGGCCAGATCTTCATCGGCGACGTCGAGCTCAACAAGCTGTCCGAGAAGCAGCTCACCCTGCTCCGTCGGGACAAGGTGGGCTTCGTGTTCCAGGCCTTCAACCTGCTCCCGACCCTGACCGCGGCCGAGAACGTCGAGCTGCCCCTGGCCATCGCCGGCCGCAAGCCCGACCGGGCCTGGGTGGACCGGGTGATCGACGCCGTCGGGCTGCGCGAGCGTCTGAGCCACAAGCCGGCCGAGCTGTCCGGCGGCCAGCAGCAGCGGGTGGCCGCGGCCCGGGCGCTGGCCTCCAAGCCGGCGATCGTGTTCGCCGACGAGCCGACCGGCAACCTCGACTCGGCCTCCGGCACCGAGCTGCTCGGCTTCATGCGCCGCTCGGCCGACGAGTACGGCCAGACCATCGTGATGGTCACCCACGACCCGAACTCGGCCGCCTTCGCCGACCACGTGCTGTTCCTGGCCGACGGCCGCATCGTCGACGAGATGGCCAACCCGACCGCCGAGAAGGTGCTCGACCTCATGAAGAAGCTGGGAGGCTGAGCAGGCGATGGGCAAGGCGACGCTCAAGGGCCTCCTGGCCCACAAGCTCCGGCTGGCCGCGACCGCCCTGGCCATCGTGCTCGGGGTCAGCTTCGTGGCCGGCACCTACGTGCTCACCGACACCATCACGGCCAGCTTCGACAACCTGTTCAAGCAGGTCACCCAGGGCATCGACGTGGCCGTCCGCTCCCAGCAGACCTTCGGCGGCATCGACACCGGCGAGGTCCGCGACCCCATGCCGGAGTCCGTGCTCGACCAGGTCAAGGCCGTGGACGGGGTCCGGGTGGCCGAGGGCAGCGTCACCGGCTACGCCCAGCTGGTGGGCAAGGACGGCAAGGCGGTGACCACCGGCGGCGCGCCCAGCCTGGGCGTGTCGTTCAACCAGGACACGCAGTTCACGGCCGGCTCGACCGTCCGCTCCGGGCGGCTGCCGAGCGGGCCGGACGAGCTCGCCATCGACGCCAAGACCGCCGAGGACACCGGCTACAAGGTCGGCGACCGGGTCAAGGTGCTGTTCCAAGGCCCGGCCCGGACCTTCACGGTCAGCGGCATCATCGGCTTCGGCGAGGCCGACAACCTCGGCGGGGCCCGCCTGGTCGGCTTCGACCTGGCCACCGCCCAGAAGGTGATGAACCGCGAGGGCCGCTTCGACGAGATCGACGCCGCCGCCGAGCCGGGGGTCAGCCCAGAGCAGCTGCGCGACCGGGTCCGGGCCGCCGTCGACGCCAAGTACGAGGTCCTCACCGGCCAGGAGCTGGCCGAGGACTCGGCCGCCGCGATCAACGACACCATCGGGCGCTTCCTCGGCACCGCCCTGCTGGCCTTCGCCTTCGTGGCCCTGCTGGTCGGCGGGTTCCTGATCTTCAACACCTTCACCATCATCGTCGCCCAGCGCACCCGCGAGCTGGCCCTGCTGCGCTGCCTGGGGGCCAGCCGCCGCCAGGTGATGGGGTCGGTCATGGTCGAGTCGGTGATCGTCGCCCTGGTGGCCTCGCTGATCGGCCTGGGTCTGGGCGTGCTGATCGCCAGCGGCCTGAAGGCCCTGCTGAGCGGGTTCCTGGGCGCCGACATCCCCACCACCGGCGTCCAGTTCCGGCCCCGCACGGTGATCGTGTCGCTGGTCGTCGGGCTGGTCGTCACCACCCTGGCGGCGCTCATGCCGGCGCTCAAGGCGACCCGGGTGCCGCCGGTGGCCGCCCTCCAGCCCGAGACGGCGTTCGCCCCCACCGGCTTCCGCAAGCGCCGGATCGTGCTCGGCGTGCTGGTCACCGCCGTCGGCGTGGCCCTGCTGCTGGCCGGCCTGTTCCGCTCCGAGGGCAACCGGCTGGTCAACGTGGGCTCGGGCGCCGTGGTGGTCTTCTTCGGCGTCGCCATCCTGAGCCCGCTGATCGCGCGGCCGCTGGCCCGGGTCATCGGCTGGCCGTTCGCGCGCGCCTTCCGGCTGCCCGGCACCCTGGCCCGCCAGAACGCCATGCGCAACCCGCGGCGGACCGCCTCGACCGCGGCCGCGCTGATGATCGGGCTGGCCCTGGTCGCCTTCGTCAGCATCTTCGCCGCCTCCATCAAGGCCTCGACCACCAAGATCCTCGAGGACTCGGTCACGGCCGACTACATCCTCATGAACGACAACTTCCAGCCGTTCAGCCCCGAGGCCGCCCAGCGCCTGGCCGAGCAGCCGCAGCTGGCGGCGGTGGCCGGGATGCGCATCGGCCCCTGGAAGCTCAACGGGGCCGGCAAGTCCCTCTATGCCGTCGACCCGGCCGCCTACCAGCAGGTCGTCCGCACCGAGGTCACCGCCGGCAGCCTCGACGACCTGGCCTCGGGCGGCCTGGCCGTCAAGGACACGGTGGCCAAGGCCAACGGCTGGACGGTGGGCGAGAACGTCGCCATGGAGTTCCCCCGCACCGGCGTCGAGCAGGTCCCGATCAAGGCGATCTACAAGGACAACAGCCTGAACGGCGACTACCTGCTCGGCCTGACCACCTACGAGCGGGCCTACGCCGACCAGGCGGACAGCCAGATCCTGGTCAAGGCGTCGCCCGGCGTCGCCCCGGCCGAGTCGCGGGCCGCGGTCGACCGGGTGATGGCCGACTTCCCCAACGTCACCGTGCGCGACCAGGCCGAGTTCCGGGACGAGCAGGGCCGGCAGATCGACCAGATCATCAACCTGTTCTACTCGCTGCTCGGGCTGGCCGTCCTGATCGCCCTGTTCGGCATCGTGAACACCCTCGGCCTGTCGATCTTCGAGCGCATCCGCGAGCTCGGCCTGCTGCGGGCGGTCGGGGCCTCCCGGCGCCAGCTGCGCTCGATGATCCGCTGGGAGGCGGTCATCATCGCCGTCCTCGGCGCCGTCCTCGGGCTGGCCATCGGGGTGTTCTTCGGCTGGACGATCGTCCGGGCCCTGAGCAGCCAGGGGATCACCGAGTTCGCCCTGCCCGCCGGCCAGCTGCTCATCTTCGTGGTCGCCGCCGGCCTGGCCGGGATCCTGGCCGCGGTCCTGCCCGGCCGGCGGGCGGCCAGGATCGACGTGCTCCGCGCGATCACCACGGAGTAGCGTCTGGGGTATGCGAAGGGAGTACGCCAGGGAGGCGCTGGCCGAGGCCGACGTCGACGCCGACCCGGTGGTCCAGTTCGGGCGCTGGTTCGAGCAGGCCGAGCAGGCCGGCCTGCTCGAACCGACCGCCATGACCCTGGCCACCGCGACCCCGGACGGCCGCCCGTCGGCCCGCATGGTCCTGCTGCGCGGCTTCGACGAGCGCGGCTTCTGCTTCTACACCAACTACGAGAGCCGCAAGGGGATCGAGCTGGCCGCCAACCCGCGGGCGGCCCTGGTGCTCTGGTGGGGTGAGCTGGAGCGCCAGGTCCGGATCGAGGGCACGGTCACCCGGACCAGCCGCGAGGAGAGCGAGGCCTACTTCCACTCGCGGCCGCCCGGCAGCCAGCTCAGCGCCGCCGCCTCCCCCCAGAGCCGGGTCATCGAAGGCCGGGCCACCCTGGAGCGACGGGTGGCCGAGCTGGCCACCGGCTCCCCGGACGGCAAGGTCCCCCTGCCCGAGTTCTGGGGCGGCTACCGCCTGGCCCACGAGGTGGTCGAGCTCTGGCAGGGCCGCCCCAACCGCCTCCACGACCGGCTCCGCTACCGCCGCGTCGGCGATGCCTGGAGGATCGAGCGGCTGGCGCCCTGACACAATGGGAGCGCGCAGGGCGCGCAATGTGAGACGGAGGTCTGGCCGATGGCACTCCCCGATGGCGTCGAGGTCCGCGGACCGGCACGCGAGAAGTACCCGGCCATCCTGAGCGACGAGGCGCTGGGGCTGGTGGCCGAGCTCCAGCGGGAGCTGGGGCCGACCCGGAAGGACCTGCTGGCCCGGCGGGCCGAGCGGCAGGCCGCCTTCGACGCCGGGGAGCTGCCCGACTTCCTCCCGGCCACCGTCCCGGTGCGCGAGGGCGACTGGAAGGTCGCGCCGGTGGAGCAGCTCACCGACCGGCGGGTCGAGATCACCGGGCCGACCGACCGCAAGATGCTGATCAACGCCCTCAACTCCGGGGCCAGGGTGTTCATGGCCGACTTCGAGGACGCCAACGCCCCCACCTGGGAGAACATGTTCGGCGGCCAGCAGAACCTGGTCGACGCCATCGAGGGCACGATCAGCTTCGAGAGCCCCGACGGCCGCCAGTACCGGCTGGGCGACCAGGTGGCCACCCTGATGCCACGGCCGCGGGGCTGGCACCTGCCCGAGAAGCACGTCCTGGTCGACGGCCAGCCGGCCTCGGGCAGCCTGGTCGACTTCGGGCTGTTCCTGTTCCACGGGGCCCGGCGCCTGCTCGAGCAGGGCAAGGGCGTCTACCTGTACCTGCCCAAGCTGGAGAGCCACACCGAGGCGCGGCTGTGGAACGACGCCTTCCAGCTGGCCTCCGACCGGCTCGGCATCCCCCGGGGGACCATCAAGGCGACGGTGCTGATCGAGACCATCACCGCCGCCTTCGAGATGGACGAGATCCTGTACGAGCTGCGCGACCACTCGGCCGGGCTGAACGCCGGCCGCTGGGACTACATGTTCTCGGTCATCAAGAAGTTCCGGAACCGGCCCGAGTTCACCCTGCCCGACCGCAACAAGGTCACCATGACCGTGCCGTTCATGCGCTCCTACACCCAGCTGCTGGTCAAGACCTGCCACCGCCGGGGCGCGTTCGCCATGGGCGGCATGTCGGCCTTCATCCCCAGCCGCAAGCGGCCCGAGATCAACGAGCAGGCCTTCGACAAGGTGCGCGAGGACAAGCAGCGCGAGGCCGGCGACGGCTTCGACGGCACCTGGGTCGCCCACCCCGACCTGGTCCCGGTCGCCGTGGAGGTGTTCGACGAGGTGCTGGGGTCCCGGCCCAACCAGATCGGCCGTCAGCGCGACGACGTCCGGTTCGGCCAGGGCGACCTGCTCGACATCCCGGGCACCCCCGGCGAGGCCACCGAGGAGGGCCTGCGCAACAACGTCAACGTCGGCATCCAGTACATCTCCTCCTGGCTGCGCGGCCAGGGCGCGGCCCCGATCTTCAACCTGATGGAGGACGCGGCCACCGCCGAGATCTCCCGCTCCCAGGTCTGGCAGTGGGTCCACAACGGCGTCAAGCTGGCCGAGGGCCAGACGGTCACCGCCGACCTGGTCCGCCAGACCGCCACCGAGGAGCTGGACAGGATCCGCCGGCAGGTCGGCGACGAGTTCTTCTGGTCCGAGGGCCGGCCCGACCAGTCCAGGGCCCTGTTCGAGCAGGTCGCCCTGGCCGACGACTTCATCGAGTTCCTCACCATCCCCGCCTACGAGCAGCTGGACTGAGCAGCGGCGCGAGGAGGTTGGCGCCAATGGACCGACAGGCCCTCATCCGCCGGCTGGAGGAGATCGTCGGCCCCCAGGGGGTGATCTCCGAGCGCAACCAGCTCCGCACCTACGAGTGCGACGGGCTGGCCAACTTCCGGGTCATCCCCAGCGTGGTCGTGCTCCCCGAGACCGCCGGCCAGGCCCGGGACACGGTCAGGGCCTGCGCCGAGGCCGGGGTGCCGTTCGTGGCCCGCGGGTCGGGCACCGGCCTGTCCGGCGGGGCCCTGCCGGTGTCGGACGGCGTGCTGATCGTGCTCGCCCGGATGCGCCGCGTCCTCGAGGTCGACCTGGACAACCAGCGGGCGGTGGTCGAGCCCGGGGTGCTCAACCTCCAGGTCACCAAGGAGGTGGCCGGCGACGGCTTCTACTACGCCCCCGACCCCTCCAGCCAGCAGATCTGCTCCATCGGCGGGAACGTGGCCGAGAACTCGGGCGGGGCCCACTGCCTGAAGTACGGGTTCACCACCAACCACGTCACCGGCCTGGAGGTGGTCCTGCCCGACGGCGAGCTGGTCCACCTGGGCGGAGGCAAGGCCCCCGACCCGCCCGGCTACGACCTGCTGGGGGCCTTCGTCGGGTCCGAGGGCACCCTGGGCATCACCACCAAGATCACCCTGCGGCTGCTGCGCAAGCCCGAGGCCGTGCGGACCCTGATGGCCGCCTTCGACGGCACCGACCAGGCCGGCGACGCCGTGTCCAGCATCATCGGCGCCGGGATCGTGCCGGCGGCCATCGAGATGATGGACGCCCTGGCCATGGAGGCGGCCGAGGCGGCCGTGCACGTCCACTACCCCGAGGGGGCCGGGGCGGTCCTGATCGTGGAGCTGGACGGCCCCGAGGCCGAGTGCGAGCACCAGTTCGACGAGGTCGAGCGGCTCTGCCGCGAGGCCGGCTCGACGACCATCCAGATCGCCGAGAGCGACGACCAGCGGGCCCTGTTCTGGAAGGGCCGCAAGTCCGCCTTTGCCGCCGTCGGCCGGATCAGCCCCGACTACTACGTCCAGGACGGGGTCATCCCCCGGACCGCCCTGCCCGAGGTGCTGCGCCGGATCACCGAGCTGGCCGACGAGCGCGGGCTGCGGGTGGCCAACGTGTTCCACGCCGGCGACGGCAACCTGCACCCCCTGGTGCTGTACGACGGCGAGGTCGAGGGTCAGGAGGAGCGGGCCGAGGAGCTGGCCGCCGAGATCCTGTTCACCTGCCTGGAGCACGGCGGCTCGATCACCGGCGAGCACGGCGTCGGCTTCGACAAGAAGCAGTACCTGCCCAGGCAGTTCAGCGCCGCCGACCTGGACGCCATGCAGCTGGTGCGCTGCGCCTTCGACCCCGAGGGGCGCAGCAACCCCGGCAAGGTGTTCCCCACCCCGAGGCTGTGCGGCGAGCGCCCGGGGCCGCGCCGGGTCCACCCGGCCGAGCAGGCCGGCCTGGCGGAGGTGTTCTGAGCCGTGGGGGAGGACGGTGGGCTGGTCCAGCCGGCCCCGCCCGGCAGCGCCGTCGACGGCGTGCCCGTGGCCCGGGTGGCCCGCCCGGGGTCGGTCTCGGAGGCCAGCCAGGTGCTGGCCGCGGCCGCCGCCGACGGGCTGGCCGTGGCCTTCGTGGGCGGCGCCAGCAAGCTCGGGCTGGGCAACCCGCCGGAGCGGGCCGACCTGGTGGTCTCCACCGAACGGCTCGACCAGGTGCTGGAGCACGCCGCCGGCGACCTGGTCGTCCGCGTCCAGGGCGGCGCCCGGCTGGCCGACCTCCAGGCCGCCCTGGCCCCGGCCGGCCAGTGGCTGGCCCTCGACCCGCCCGAGCCCGGGGCCACCGTCGGCGGGGTGGTGGCGGCCAACGCCTCGGGGCCGCGGCGGCTGCGCTACGGCACCGTCCGCGACCTGATCATCGGCATCACCGTGGTCCTGGCCGACGGCACGGTGGCCAGAGCGGGCGGCAAGGTGGTCAAGAACGTCGCCGGCTACGACCTGGCCAAGCTGTTCTGCGGGTCGCTCGGCACCCTGGGCCTGGTCGCCGAGGCCACCTTCCGCCTGCACCCGCTGCCGGCGGCCGCGGCCGTGGTCACCCTGGAGGTGGACACGCCCGAGCGGGTCGGCGCGGCCGTGGCGCCGCTGCTGCGCTCGACCCTGGAGCCGAGCGCGGTCGAGCTGGCCTGGCCCGACCGGCAGCTGCCGGGACGGCTCACGGTGGTGTTCGAGGGCATCCAGCCGGGGGTGGAGGCCCAGGCGGCCGCCTGCGCCGAGCAGCTCGGGCGGGTCGGGACGGCGGTCGTGGCCGGCCCCGGCGAGACCGACGCCGCCCTGGACAGCCTGGGCGTCCTGCCGTTCGAGAAGGCCGACGTCGGGGTCAAGGTCACCTGCCCGCCGGCCGAGCTGCCGGCGGTCCTGGCCGACCTGCGCAGCGGCCCGCTGGCCTGGGCCGGGCCCGTCAGCGCCCACGCCGGGACCGGCGTGCTCTGGATGGCCAGCGACGCCTCGGCCCTGGCCGAGCGGATCGCCGAGGCCAGGGAGCGGCTGGCCGCCTGCGGGGGCAGCCTGGCCGTGGTCAAGGCCCCGCCCGAGCTCAAGCGGGCCGTCGACGCCTGGGGGCCGGCCGGCGACGCGCTCGGGCTGATGCGCCGGGTCAAGGAGCGGTTCGACCCCGACCGCCGCCTCAGCCCGGGCCGGTTCGTAGGAGGCATCTGACATGACGGAGCAGACGGGACAAGGTCCGGAGCCGGCCCACGAGCGGGCCTCGGCCACCCAGGTGGGGGCCAGGGGACCGGAGGGGCTGCCCGACGAGGTCGGGGCCGAGCCCGGCCAGGCGGACCGGGCCACCGCCGGAGCCGGCCGGCACGAGGCCGGGGTGGCCGTCCTGCCCGCCTTCGACGACCACCACCCGCCCGCCCAGGAGCTGATCGACGACTGCGTCCACTGCGGCTTCTGCCTGCCCACCTGCCCGACCTACGTGCTCTGGGGCGAGGAGATGGACTCGCCCCGGGGCCGCATCTACCTGATGGAGATCGGGCGCCAGGGCGAGCCCCTGAACGACGAGATGGTCCGCCACTTCGACCTGTGCCTGGGCTGCATGGCCTGCGTCACCGCCTGCCCGTCGGGGGTCCAGTACGGCAAGCTGATCGAGGCCACCCGCCAGCAGGTCGAGCGCCGCTACCCGCGGTCGCGCCGCGACCGCGCCTTCCGGGCCTTCGTCTTCCGGCTGTTCCCCTACCCGCGGCGGCTGCGCGTGCTGCGCGGCCCGCTCCGGCTCTACCAGCGCTCGCGCCTCGGCGCCCTGGCCCGGAAGGCCGGGCTGCTGGACCGGCTGCCCAGGCGCATGACCGCCATGGAGCGGCTCCTGCCCACCCTGGGCCGCCTGGAGCCGGTGCCCGAGGTCACCCCGGCCGCCGGGCCGCGCCGGCGCCGGGTCGGGATGCTCACCGGCTGCGTCCAGCGGGTGTTCTTCCCCGAGGTCAACACCGCCACGGCCCGGGTCCTGGCCGCCGACGGCTGCGAGGTCGTCGCCCCCGCCACCCAGGGCTGCTGCGGCGCCCTCAGCCTGCACGCCGGCCGCGAGGCCGAGGCCCAGGCGTTCGCCCGGGCGGCCATCGAGACCTTCGAGGCCGCCGGGGTCGACCAGGTGGTGGTCAACGCGGCCGGCTGCGGCTCGGCCATGAAGGAGTACGGCCACCTGCTCCGCGACGACCCGGCGTTCGCCGAGCGGGCGGCCGCCTTCTCCGACCGGGTCCGCGACCTGTCCGAGCTGCTGGTCGAGCTCGGCCCGGTGGCCGAACGGCACTCCCTGCCGGTCAAGGTGGCCTGGCACGACGCCTGCCACCTGGGCCACGCCCAGGGCATCCGGGCCCAGCCCCGCCAGGCCCTGGGGGCCATCCCCGGCCTGGAGGTGCGCGAGATCGCCGAGGCCGAGATCTGCTGCGGCTCGGCCGGCATCTACAACCTGGTCGAGCCCGAGCCGGCGGCCGAGCTGGGCGACCGCAAGGCCGCCAACATCCTCGCCACCGGGGCCGACCTGCTGGTCACCTCCAACCCGGGCTGCCTCATGCAGCTCCGCAACGCCCTCGAACGCCGCGGCGAGCGCCTGGCCATGGCCCACGTCGCCGAGGTCCTCGACGCCGCCGTCCGCGGCGCCGACCCACGGACGCTGCTGGACCGCCGCTGACCGCTCAGGGGACGAGGCCCGAGCGCAGCACGAACCCGGCCCCCCACGCCCGGTCGGCCGTGTGCCAGGTGTCGCCCTCGCCCAGCAGGAAGCCGAGCCCGGGGAGCCGGCCGTGCCGGAAGGCCACCGGCCGGCCCTGGTCGTCGAGCACGACCCGGCCCGGCCCGAGCGGCAGAGTGGTCAGAGCAGGCCCAGCCGCCGGGCCAGGGCCAGCAGGACGCCGGTGGTGGCGCCGAAGGTGAGGTGGCCGACGACCCCGCGCAGGTGGCTCTCGACCGGGTAGGCCTGGGGTGGTGGGGTGAAGAACAGGCCGTTGGCAAGCTCGTCGACCAGCAGGAAGCCGGCCGTCCCGCTGGCCAGGCCGGCGGTGACGGGCGGGACGCCGTTGCGGGTCAGCGCGGCCGCGACCACCCCGTAGAGTTGGCCCAGCGACTGGTGCAGGGTGGCGGCGAGGGTGGCCGCCTGGTCATCGGTCGGCTCGGCCCCGACCAGGCCGGCCAGCTTCCTGGCCGACGCCATCGGGGCGCCCTCGGGCAGCAGCTCGCCCTCGCGCTGCTTGGAGGCGTCGCTCTGGCGCTCGTAGAACCAGGTCGTCGCCTTGTCCATGACCTGGCCGGCCAGGTAGCCGGCGGCGGCGCCGACGAGCAGGACACGGATGGCACCCTTCATGGTCTCAACTCCTCGGCATCATGTCGCCGGCCGGCCGCAACCGCTTCAGGAGCACCACGAAGGTGAAGGTGTCCCAGCCGCCCGGCCCGCCGCCCCGGTCGTAGTGGGTCCGGGGGGTGATCCCGACCGCCTCCCAGCCGTCCTCGCCGAGCCGGTTCAGCTCCTCCAGGAAGGCGCCCATCGACCGGTCCTCGGACTGCTCACCCCACTCCTGGACATACTCGCGGATCGCGTACTCCCACATGAGCGGGACGCTATCAGCGGGGGCGGACCGACGCCCAGCCCGTTCGGCGCATCTAGACTGCCGGCATGTCCGACGCGTTCTTCGAGGTCCTGGGGCCGGACCGGTTCCGGGCGACGGAGCTGACCAGGGGACCGTGGGACCCGGGGCTGCAGCACGCCGGGCCGCCGGCGGCGCTGCTCGGCCGGGCCGTGGAGCGCCACGGGGACCGGCCCGGGCTCCAGGTGGCCCGGATCACCTTCGACATCGTCCGGCCGCTGCCCATCGCCGAGCTCCAGGTGACGACCCGGCTGCTGCGCGGCGGGCGCGGCGTCGAGCTGGTCGAGGCGACCCTGCGGGCCGGGGAGGTGGAGGTGATGCGGGCCACCGCGCTGCGGATCCGGACGGTGGAGCTGGACCTCCCCGCCGGGCTGACCCCGGGGCCGCGGCTGCCGGGGCCGGACGCCGGCCGGACCATGCCGTTCTTCCCGACCGGCCAGGAGGTCGGCTACCACACGGCCATGGAGCTGCGGTTCGTGGCCGGCTCGTTCCTGGAGCTGGGCCCGGCCACGGTGTGGATGCGGATGCGCCACCCCCTGGTCCCCGGCGAGCCGCCCTCGCCCCTGTGCCGGGTCCTGGTCGCCGCCGACTCCGGCAACGGCGTCAGCGCCGCCCTCGACTACCAGCGCTGGCGCTTCATCAACCCCGACCTCACCGTCTACCTCACCCGCCCCCCGGCCGGTGACTGGGTCGCCCTGGAGGCGACGACCACGGCCACGGCCGGCATCGGCCTGTCCGACACCACCCTCCACGACGAGCACGGCCCAATCGGCCGCTCCGCCCAGGCCCTGTTCGTCGACCGCCGCTAGGCCGCGGCGCGGCGGCGGAGGGCGAAGGCGCTGATCCCGATGCCGCCCAGAAAGGCGGCGACCACGGCGGTGGCCAGGACGAAGGCGCTGACGC
>Ga0307290_10000223_pt1 | contig 21013 bp, 11 predicted proteins | sample ER_DNA_144_FD_194472 | JGI IMG/M metagenome (GOLD analysis project Ga0307290, IMG submission 194472) | Bulk soil microbial communities from the East River watershed near Crested Butte, Colorado, United States - ER_DNA_144 | ecosystem: Environmental > Terrestrial > Soil > Floodplain | place... | reverse complement strand
GAACGGCACGGTCGCCAGCCGCTCGATCGTCGTACAGATGGGCTCATCCTTGTCCGCCGTGTACCAGCCCCATCCCGCCGCGGGCCCGAGGCCCTGCGCCGAGTAGAGCGGCGAGACCAGGGAGTCGGTGCCGTAGGAGATCCCCGCCGTGTGTGTGAGCAGATCTCGGATCGTTACCTGGCGCGATGCCGGCTTGATGACGCGACCCGTGTCGCTGCGGGTCGCGACCGTGGTGTGCGCAAATCCCGGGATGTAGCGGCTCACCGGATCGGAGACGGAGAGCTTTCCCTCTTCCATCAACGAGAGAATCACCACCGTGGTGAGCGCCTTGGTCTGCGAGGCAATGCGAAACAGGGTGGCCCTGGTCATGGCGCGGTGGGCCGCGAGATCGCTCCAGCCGGCCGCATGCTGATACACGACATTGCCGTTGCGCAGGACGAGCCCCACCGCGCCGGCGATCTTCCCCGAATCGACGTACTGCTGCATGAGCCCGTCGATACGCGCGAGCCGATCGGTCGCAAATGCGGTGGGCGCCTGCGCTCGCCGCGCGGGCCGCTGCGCCGGCAGCACTGCGGGACCGATGGCCAAAAGCACCAGAGCTAGAATCCGAGGGCGATCCATTCGACCTCCACGCCGTAATTGCCAGGTTTGGCCGCAACGCCGTCTTCGCGCTGCAGCGATAGCTGTAACCGCTCCAGATGCTCGAGCCGCAGCCGGTCCGTGGCCCCGCCGCGCCCTCCAGCGGGTCCTACCCAGTAGTTCCACTCACCGGGGAATCCTTCGGGCAATAAAACCCCGCGGCCGATCGTGAACTTCTCGAGCGGAATCACCTGCTCGCTCCAACTGCTGTCGATCGGCAGCGCCGCCGTCCAGCTCGTGCCGTCATCCTCCATCAGCGTGGCGTGCACGATTTGATGAACGCCGAGGCCGTGGAGTCGCAGCCGAACGTCTTTCGCGGCGGTGATCGTTTCCTGCCTGGCCTGGACGCGCGACTTGATCACGAGCGACGCCGTGTAGTCGGCGGGACTCCAGCCGCTGGTATCGACGGGCAGCTCGAGGTGAAAGATCGGTTGACCGGTCGCAGGCGACAGCGCCACGCGAAACAGCCCGCGGCGGCCCGCGTCACCGATGCGCGTGAACGCGAGGCGCGCCACGTCGTTGCCGGGGTCGAAGATGCGTAGCGGCGTCGTCTTTGCTACCAGGTCGAACCGCCAAGCCGCCTGGTTGCTGTAGTTCCAATCCGTCGGTTTTCCGGGCGTGGCGCCGGGGAATGTGGTGATGGAGTCGCCCCGGTAGACGGTGATGACGAACTGGTACGGACCCTCGCGGAGCGATCGAACGGGGATCGTGGCTAGGTAGACATACCCACCGGCGGGACGCATCAACAATTGTTGATATGAACCGGCAGGGGCTGGGCGCAGGAAGAGTTTGGCTGAATCGGGCGAGACCTGGTCAACAATGCGCGCTTTCAGTTCAACATCATGTCCCACAAGGTATTGTGGCGCCGCCAACGACACCACCGTTAGCGGGACGGTATCGGCCGGAGGCGCGTGATACTCCCGGAAGCCGATATGCCCGATTGCGGTTGGAAGCGACGCCACGTCTACGCCGCCGGCGCTCAACACGTACACGCCCGGGGTGACCGTGAACCGGCCGGCCGTCGCGCGCACGGTCTGCGAGTTGCCGGCCGTGATCGGCTGTGCCGAGAACGAGAGACCCAGGTCGGGGAGGGTAATCGTCATCGGCCACGCGCGGCTGATCGCGCGGGTCACGATCTTGTCGGCGCTCGGCGGCTCGAACGGATCGCGAATCGGGACGGCATCGGGATAGACCTCGAGTCGCCAGACTCCGGGCCGAACCTTGTCCAGGAAGTAGACGCCCGATCCTTCGTAGGTCACGGTGGATGAGGAGCCGTGTCCGGCGATGCGCTGAAGCGCCGCGGGATCCGGAGGCTTGGCGGTCGTCGAGCTCGTGTAGAGAAAAGCGTCGCGCGCGACGAGCTCGCCCAGGTCACCATCGTAGGACAAGTGAAAGTCGCCGAACCGCGTGTTCTGCGGATACGGACCATAGTCTCGCATGCGCGGCAGGCGTCGCATCGCCTCGGCGCCGATGATCGCACTCATCGCTTTGCGCGGCGTGTAGGCCAGGTTCAAGTAATGCGTCTGCCAGCCGAGGTTGCGGGAGGAGGTGGCCAGCATGTCGTAGGCAAACATCGCGGCGAACTGTGTCCCCACGGTGCGAAAGACCCTGGCCATCGCGGGATACATCGTGCCCGTGCGGAGGTCGGGGCTGTCGAACTCGTACACGATCCGGGGCAGCCGCGCGAGCTCGGGGCGCAGCATATCGGGATACGCGTCGGCACCGCGGAGATAATTGCCCTCCAGCTCGTGACCGGCATTGAGGCCGGTCGGATACCAGCCAAACGTGATTCCCTGCGCCTTGGAGCGCCGGATCGCTTCGCCGATCCGGAAGTCCTGACTCACGTTGTAGAAGATGAGCTTCCGGCATCCCGTACTGCGGACGGCGTCGGTCAGCGCGTCGATGTAGTGAATGGAGCCCTGCAGATCCTCCGGATGATGCCACGGCTCGTTCACTAGCTCGATGAAGAGGATCGACGGCTCGTCCTTGATCGCGACGTGCGTGTACGGGTTCACGTGATTCAGGATCTGGCGCAGGTAGTTCACTTGCGCCGCGAGCGCCGCCGGGTCAGTACCCATGCGGCCTTTACCGAAACGCCGGCCGAATCCGGGAGCGGTCGTGTCGCTGAGCGCGTCGGGCCAGTTGGACCCGTAGAGCTGAATCGGGCTGAACAACATGGAGATGCCGCGCTCTGTCGCACGGGCGATGAGATAGTCCAGGAGATCCAGGTGATCGTTGGCGATGAGATTGCCGGCGCTGTCCGACGATTCCCAGTCGCCCCAGAACGTGAGCCGTAATCCGTCCCAGCCCATCCGCGCGAACTGCGCCATGTCCTCATCGATCATGTGCTTGCGGTCGGCATGGAGATATCCGGCCGCGCGATAGTCCGAGGCCGTCGTGAGGACGTAGTTCGCGCCGAAGAGTGTGACCTCCTTTCGGTCGCGTTGCCAGCGAATCACGCCCTGGTTGTCGAGGTAGACGCCCTGCGAGAGCGCCAGGATCGTGAGCAAAATCACGGGTGGTACTCGCGCTCGGTGTGTCCCACGAGCTGGGAGCGGTAGAAGTACACATCGCGCAGGCGGCCCGAGGCGTAGCGCTCCGCCTCGTCGTTGAAATGCGGCGATTGCGGAGAGCCGCTCTCGCCGCCGGCGGTGATGGCTTGCGCCCGCACGCTGTCGCCGAACTCCACGACGGCCACGAAACTGTTGCCGCTCGTGCCGTACCATTTCTTGGTGTTGGGATAGGCGCGGGCACCGAACGCCGCCAGCGAGCCCCACACGCTCGCCGTGAACGGCACCGGGATACTTGGGCGAGCGTCGTCGAAATGCGGCGCGATGTCGTCGTCGATCCGCTGGAAGCGATTGATATCTCCCCACGGCGTTTTCCACGTCCCAAAATCGGCGCTCAACGCGTCCACGGCGTCGCCGAGCGAGGCGAGTAGCTCGGCGGGCGCGGCGCGCGAGATGGCGATGTACTGCATGATCGAGATCCCCGCCGCGCGCGCGTCGCGCGACACGCGCCGGCCGATGCGCTCGCCCCAGAAGACGGCCAGCGCCGTCGGCACCGATTCCGCACTCCAGCGGTAGTCCCATCCGCGCAGTGCAGCGATCGGCTCGGCAAACTTCGCCTTGAGGCTGTCTGTCGCGGGCAGCTGATCGTACGCCGCGATGAGCGGCGGAATTATCCGCTCGAAGGCCGGGAGGTAGCTGTCGAACGCGGCGGCGGTGAGGGAGCTCGTCGTCCACCCGGCCTTGCCCGCGAGCACGCGGAGCGCATGAAACCCTCGGGCCGTCTCCTCGCCACCCGTTTCGACGTAGCGCGGAAAGCTTTCGCGCCTGGGGCTCGACCCTTCTCCTGCGGCGGACCAGGGCCAGTTGTTCGAATTGTAGACCCAGCCGCTCGCGGGATTCACGACGTTCGGCGTCTCGTCGAACGACAGGACGCCGCGGTAGGCGGTCGCGGGATTGGTGCCGTCCACCGGCTTCGTCCAGTCGAACGATGTATCGCGGCGGGGGATGTAGTTCGAGTGGAAGTACGCAATGTTGCCGGACGCGTCGGCGAAGAGGGTGTTGTTGGAGGAGTTGGTGTGCAGCGCCATGATCTTCTGAAACGCCGCCATGTCGCGCGCCTTGGTGCGTGAGTACGACTGGATCAATGCGTTCACGTGGCTCTTCATCAGACTGATACTCACGAACCGATCGCCGTCTTTGCGGATGACGGGCCCGTGCTGGGTGTAGAAGACAGTGAAGGGCTTCCGCGCCATGCCGCTGTCCGTCTTGAACAGAACCGTGATCGTGCGGGACCGGCTGGGCCGGGAGTCGAGAAACTCGTCGATGTTGTCCACGCCGCTCGAGGTGTGCATCCACCCGGCCGTCGCATTGAAGCCCTGATAGATGAAGAACTGTCCCCACGTCACTGCGCCGTAGGCATTGAGCCCCTCGTCGCTGACCATCTGCAGCTCGGAGCGGAAGTAGAACGACGTGTGCGGATTGATCCACAGCAAGGCGTGGTGATTGGCTGCCAGGCGCGGCGCGATGGCAATCCCGTTCGATCCTGATGGATCGAGCTCCAGGTCCTCCTCGTCTCCGTTTCGCGTGCCGGGTCCCGAGCCGTACAGGGCCTGCAGGTCGCGGGGGTTGATCCGCTCGATGTCCCCGCCGATGCTCCCTTCCGTGAACGAGAGTGCCATCCAGGGCTCGAAATGCGTGATCACCCGCGGCTTCACTTCGGGGTGCTTATAGAGGAAGTAGTTCAAGCCGTCGGCGAAGGCGTCCATCAGCTTCCGCAGCCAAAGGGGACTGGCGCGGTACTCCGCGCGCAGCGAGTCGGGGTCGATGTACAGCCGCTGCCGCAAGTCGGTGTACAGCGCTGACTCGCCCTCGGCCTCCGCCAGCCGGCCCAACGAGTTCAGGTAGTTCGTCTCGATCCGGTTGAAATCGTCCTCGGCCTGCGCGTACTCCATGCCGAAGACGGCGTCCGCATCGGTCTTGCCGTAGACGTGCGCGATGCCCCAGTCGTCGCGGATGATCGTGACGTTCTGGGCGTGGCGCTGCCAGCGCGCGAGGTTTCCCCGCTGCTGGGCCGGCGGGGCCGGCGCGGAAGCGGCGACGCACAGCGCACTACTGACGAGTAGTAGTATCGATCGCAATGGCTGACCTGGGTGAGAGGATGAGGTGAATTGCACCGACCGCGTCGACAGCCACCGAACTACTAGTCAGCAAATCGAGATACGTTCCGCTCGCCATGCCTGTCGTCACGGTCGTGTCCAGGCCCGTCGTGCCGTTGTTGATCGCGACGAACCCCTTACTGCCGCGCGAGAACGCGATCGCGTTGGCGCCGTTGTCCCACCAATGATTCACGTCGGTGCCCGCCACGACATGGCGGAAGCTCACCATCTTCAAGATCGAGGGATCGCGGTGCTCGCAGACCCACTGGCCGATGCCGGCGGTCTCGAGGCTCGAGGCACAGGCGACGGGCGTCGTCCAGCCATTAGCGTCCGACGGTGGGCCCAGCGGGTTCTGTGAGGGGCAACTGAACACGTAACTCGAGAGGATCGACGGATAGCCGTAGGGCTGCGCCAGCATCCAGACGTTCGCCATGCGGAACACATTGCCGTCGCGGTAGCTGATGCCGCACTGGTGCTGCGTGTCGTGGTTCTGGAGGAAGACGACGGCTTTGTTGGAAGGCATGATGCCCCAGGCCGCTTCCGAAAACTGAGCGCCCGGCGGCCCGTTGGGGTTCAGCTGCGAGATGTGCTCCCCACTGATGCCGCGAAACTTGTTGCCGACGCCGACGAAGGTGAATTCGGTGATGTCGGCGGCGCCGCCCGAGCTGTAGCCCTCTCCGAAGTAATCCCGCGGCGAGAGCGCCTCGCCGCTGCCGCCCGCGACTTCCAGATACACGTAGGGCCGCGGCTCTCCTGCGGCGGTCATCGTGTCGTTGACGATGCGCAGGATCTCGTCCAGATCCACCTGCTGGATGTGCTTGGCCGCATCGATGCGGAAGCCGGCAACGCCGGCACGAGCCAACGCGATGAGGTACGCCGCGATCTTCTGGCGCACGGACACGAGCTCGGTCTTCAGATCGGGCAGGGAGAACAGCTCGCAGTCCTGCACATTCGCGGCGCTCTGGTAGTTGTTCAGCGCGCATGGCGTGTGGAAGTCGCTCGCCGTATACAGGCCGGGGTACTCGTACTTCGTGTACGCCGTTCCGTTGCTGCCCGTGCCCGGACTGGGAAAGTTCGTCATGTGGTTGATCACCGCATCGGCGATGATGTCCACGCCCGCGTTCTTGCACCGCGTCACCATGTCGGCGAGCTCGGCGCCTGTCCCGGAACGGCTGCGCGCCAGGCTATAGCTCACGGGCTGATACCGCTCGCTCCAGTCGTAGCTCGGCGTGATGCTGTGCTCCTGTGGCGGGGAGATCTGCACTGCCTTCACACCTGCGGGACCCAGCACGGTTTCACACTCGGCCGCGATATCGACCCAGCGCCATTCGAACAGATGTACGGAGACGTCGCCCGCGAGCATGTGGCCGCTGGGACGGTAGGTCTGCGATAGGGTTGGGCGGGTCGGGGGGGGGCCGCCGCCCCCGCGGGGGGGTGCAGCCGGAGATCTCTCGCAGGCTGCCAGCACGCTCGCAAGAATAAGGGCGGCGGTGACGCGACGAACTGTGCAGGTCAACGGACTCTCTCTACCGCCGCACGCTGGCTGTGCTGTTGAAGAGCGGGTTTCTGATCGCGAAGTCCACGACCACTCCCGGGGAGAGAAGCAGCGGCCCGGATCGAGCCCGGGAATCGCCGTCGCCGGCGAACAGTTCCACCATTCCACCGCCGACCATGGCCCGCGGCAGCACGAAGTCGCCGACCATGCCAGGATGAACGATACCCAAGCGGTGGCTGATGTTCGAGCCTACGGCGACAACCTCCATCGGCGCAGTGTAAAGGTTGGTCACGACGATGCGGATCGGGGAGTCGGCGGACGCAGGCCTCACCTGCTGCCGGCGGCGGCCGCAGCCAGAGCCGGCCAGCAGCATCAACCCAAGGGTCAGGAGGCAGAGTCGACGGTGCACGCATCTCTCCCGGACAAGACGCAGCCTCCCTTGGAATCGTGGGGCTTGATTCCAGGGGAGGCTGGTCTCCTGCTGAGAATCAGTAGCCCGTATTCTGCCGCATGTTCGGGTTGGCGATCAGCTCGTTTGACGGAATCGGGTACAGGTTGAAGTGCGCATCGGTTGAAGTCCCGGCCTGGGTGTTCCCCTTCCAGTCCCAAACGTAGGAGCCGCCGGTGAACACGCTGAACCGGATCAGGTCGGTCCGGCGCTTGCCCTCCCACCGGAGCTCACGGCTGCGCTCGGCGAAAACTGAATCCAGCGGAGCCGCGGCCCAGGTGCCGAGCCCGGCGCGCGTCCGGATCGCGTTCACGTAGTTCAGCGCCGTTCCGGTATTGCCACCCGCAGCGCCACGGGCGGTCGCCTCCGCGTAGATGAGGTACGCCTCGGTGAGACGGAACATCGGGTAGTCGGTATCGGGATGCGTGGGGTTCGACCCCGGCGTGCCGTCAGCTCTCCGATTGTAGAACTTCGGTGCCGCTTTGCCGGAGTACCAGTCACCCACGCTGTTGACGTTCACGCTCTGGCTGTCGTTCCACTGCTCGGCGATCCAAGCCGACGCCCGCATGTCGCCTGCCGTGTACCGATTGTAGGTCTGCGGCTTGATGCGCAGTCCCCACCAGCAACCATTGGTGCCGTAGACACGTGTGTCCATCCAGTTGCCGCCGCAGGCGGCGTGGATCAGGAACGTCGTGCCGCCCCACGTCTGCGTGTGTTTGCCGTCCGACGTCACGGGGAAGATCATTTCCTTCGACTGATCGTTGTCGGCGAGGAACACGCGCAGCGTGTGCACCGTGTCCACGTGCGTCGCATTGGTCGGATCGACCGGCGGATTCGGCGTCGCGACGGTGAACGTGACGACCGTATCCAGCGTGTACGCGCCGGAGTTGATCACGTTCTCGGCCGCGGTCAGTGCCAGGTCATAATGCGGCGTGCCGGTGTACACCTCGGCGTTGAGGTAGACATTGGCGAGCACCATCTCGGCGGCCCACTTGTTCGTGCGGCCGTAGGTAGCCGGTCCCGGCGCAGGCAGGTCGGTCCCGGCGATGATGTCGGTCAGCTCGCTCACGATAAAGTCGTAGACCTCCTGCCGGGTGTTCTGCGCCGGCGGCGTGGCCGAGAGCGGCTGCGCGTCAGTCACCAGGGGGATGTCGCCGTAGGCGTCGATCCCGTGCCAGTAGCTGAGGGCACGGAGAAACCGTGCCTCCGCCCGGTACTGGTGGACCATCGACACCAGCGAGGCGTCGGTGTGGCCACGCTCGGCGAGCTTCGCGTCGGTGGTCTGACGCAGGAACTCGTTGGCCAGCTGAACCTGGTAGTACACGCGATAGTAGAACGTCTGGATGAAGTAGTTGCTCGGGCCCCAGTTCCAGCGATTGAGATCGGGAACGCCGGGGTCTCCCCAGGCGAGCACCGCTTCATCAGTCGGGACTTCCTGCGAGTACCAGAGGACGCGCATGTACTGGTTGAAGCCTTCATCGGGCGTCTGGATATCGGTGTTCCCGTTTGGTCCGACCTGGCCGGTGACCGCCAGCCCGGCGTACAGCTTGGCGATGAATGCTGTGTACGACGAGGGGTCGCTGAAAATGTTGGCGTCACTGACCGTACTCTTGGGCTCCACGGCCGTGTCCGTGCAGCCCGCCGCGGCCATGAACAGGAGCGCGGCGACGCCGGCCGCGAGCGTCTTGCAGGTTCCTAGGTTCATAATCGCGCCCCTTCGTGTCGTGGGTGTCATGGTCGTGTCTACCTCACCTGCAGGGTGACGCCCGTTACGAACGTGCGGGCCCGCGGGTAGATGTTGTTGTCGATGCCATTGATGCCGGCAGTCGGATCCACGCCGCTGTAGCCGGTGATCGTGAGCAGGTTCTGCCCTGTGGCGAAGAAGCGGAACGCCTCGCCGCCGAGCTGCGTGTTGAAGCCGAGCGTGATGTTGTCCAGCCGCAGGAATGACGCGTCTTCCACGTAGTAGTCTGAAAGGACGTTCTCCTGCGTAAAGCCGGTCTCGAGCACCGAGCGGTGCATGTTGCGCGGCGAGGCATTGGCGGTAATCGCCTGATAGGTGCCCTGGTTGGACGCCACGTTATTGTACACGTAGTTGCCGAGGTGGGCCCGCAGCGTGAAGCTCAAATCCCAGCCGCCGTAGGTCATGTAGTTCGAAAATCCAAGAATCCATTTCGGCATCGGGTCGTGGAAGGCACGGGCGTCGCGGTCGGTGCTGCATCCGGTGGTCGTGCTGTCCCCGGCCGCGTTCTGCTTCAGGGTATAGTAGGTGTTCTCGATCGGCTTGCCGGCATTGTCATGGGCCTGCCGGCAGAGGAAGAAAGAGTTCACCGGCGCACCCGGCTCAAAGATCTGGACCGTGTTGCCCACGCCGCCGGAGATCCCACCCGTCGGGATCCGCGTCGGCGTCAAGGTGTCGGCATACGGATTGATCCGCGTTAGCTCGTTGGTGTTGTGGCTGACGTTGAAGCTCACGTTCCAGCCGAGCCCGCGGTTGGGGCCTTCCGCCACGCGGTAGTTGAGGCCCAGCTCGACGCCTTTGTTCTTCATGCTGCCGATGTTCGTCGTGACGTGGTTCGACAGGTTGCAGGCGCCGCATACCGGCACGTCGAAGATGAGGTCATCCGTGTTCTTGACGTAGTAGTCGAACGAGCCCGTGAGGCGCTGGTTCCAGAGGCCGAAGTCGAGGCCTAAGTTATTCGAACGGGTCGTCTCCCACTTGATGTTGCGGTCAACGGCGCTGGGTCGAATCGTGCACACGAACTGCGATCCGAACTGCGGACAGGCGGTCTCGGTGCTGAACGTATAGGTGGACGACCACAGGTAGTTGCCGAAGGCCTGGTTCCCTGTCTTCGCCCACGAGTAGCGTAGCTTGAGGTCCGACAACCAGCTGCGGTTCCCGCTTAGGAACGACTCGTCGGAGAGGCGCCAGGCGAGAGCGACTGATGGAAACGTCGCCCAGGCATTGTCCGGCCCGAACCGCGAGGAGCCATCCCGGCGCAGCGTCACCGCTGCCAGGTAACGGTCGTTGAGGTTGTAATTCGCCCGCCCAAAGAACGAGATCAGCTTGTAGTCCTCGATGAACAGCGTGTTGGTGACCTGAGAGGAATCGGGGACCAGGATGATCCGGTCAATCGACGCTGAGCTGGGCAAGTACGTGGCCTGGAAATAGGGATACTCGCCGTGCTCGGTCTGATACGAGTAGCCCCCCGTCAGGTCGATCGTGCCCGCCGCGATCCGGAGCGGCGCCGCGTAGTTCAGGTACGTCTCGAACACCCCGTTCTGCTGGCCTGGGTTGGAGCGGTTCTGGAATCCGAACTGTGCCGTACCCTTGTACTGGTCGTGGACGTTGTTGGGTCGGAACTGGTCGCGAGAGGCGGCGGTGACGTCGAAGCCGAGATTGACGTTGAGCCGCAGGTTGGAAACCCAGGGCAACTCATACTCGCCGCGGACGTTCCCGGTCGCGCGATACGTCGTTGCCCGGTCCTGCGCCAACGCGGCGATCTCGAGCGGGTTGTCCGCCGAGGTCAGCGTGGCCCCGGGCCAGTTGTAGTAGCCCGTCGCGCTTGTCGAATCGTAGACCGGCTGGGTGGGCCCCATCTGCGCCGCGTTCGAGAGAACGCCGCCCGGCGTGAACACGTCGTGCTGTCGAGAAGCGCGAACATTGCTGCGCAGCCTGAGGCGATCATCGAACAGGTGCTGCTCGTAGTTCGCGCCGAGGGTCGCGCGCTGGAGCGTCGTGCCCAGGAGGATGCCGTCCTGGTCGAGATACCCCATCGACAGCCGCCAGTTGCTAGTTTCGGTAGCGTTCGACAGGGAAAGATTGTGCTCTTGGCCGTGTCCCGTGCGGATCACCTGGCCGAACCAGTCGGTCGTGGTGTTCCCGAGCTGCGACAGTTGGCCGGACGTGCCGTGCTGTAGGACGGCGGCGCGGAAGTCTGTCGGGTTGAGCATGTCGGGGAGGCGGTCCACCGAGGAGGCGGACATGTTGCCGGTGTACTCGACATGCAGCCCGCTCTGTCCCCGCTTGGTCGTGATGAGCACCACACCGTTCGCGGCGTTCGATCCGTAAATCGCGGCCGCGGAAGCGTCCCGCAGCACGGTGATATTCTCGATGTCAGCGGGATTGATCGAATTGAGCGGGTCGCGGCCCACCGTGAGCCCGCCGCCGGCGCCGGTGCCCATCGGCATCCCGTCGATCACATAAAGCGGATCGCTGGCCGCGCTGACGGATGTGGTGCCGCGGATCCGGATAGACGTGCCGCCGCCAGGCTCGTTGGTGTTCTCAATCACCTGGACGCCGGGCGCTTTGCTGCCGATGAGCTGTGCTGGGCTGATGATGCGGCCCGTGTTGAACTGCGAATCGCTTACCGATGACACGGCGCCGGTGACGGCGCCAAGACGCTGCTCGCCGTAACCCGTCACCACGATTGCGGAGAGGTTGAGGGCCTGCGCGTCGAGCGCGAGATCGACGCTGACTGTATCGCCGCCCGTGACCATGACCGGTTGGTTCACCGCCGTGTAACCGATCAGGCGCGCGTGCACGAGATCGCTGCCGGCCGGTACGCCGGTGATCGTGTAGCGGCCGTCGGGCTGCGTCCGCGCGCTGCGGTTGCCGACGCTGACGAGGACCCCGGCAATCGGTTGTTGCGTGCTGTTGTCGGTGATGCGTCCGCGAATCGTACCGGTGGGCTGCTGGGCGACGAGTGGTGCGGTCCAGGTCAGTGCCAGGAGCGCACCCGTCAGACAATGGATACGACGCATACGACCTCTCAGGCTGTGACGGTAAGAACTTTCATCGGGGATTCCCAAAAGGCACCCCGGCACAGAGGGTGTCAAGGATCGGAAAGCCCGCGTACATTCCGGCATGCGCTACGATGATTTCCGAAAGCGGCTCGTGGACGCGCTCTTGAATGCCCCCGGGGATACGCCCGAGGCGCTACGGCGCGCCGTTCTGGACCACGGATCCACTCCCCCTGCGCTAGCCGGCTACGTAGACACCGTCAAGCGCCACGCCTACAAAGTCACGGATGCGGACATCGCCGCCCTGCAGCGCGCAGGTCACTCCGACGACACCGTCTTCGAGATCACCGTCCTCGCATCGGTCGGAGCCGCGCTGTACCGGCTCGACCGGGGTATGTCCGCGCTGCGCGGCGAGGAGCCCGACTGATGCGCGTCCGCGCAGTCGAGCACGGCCATCGGCTCAAGCAAAAGCTGATCCTGACGCTCATCCGGATCGTGGGCCGCCGCCGCGTTCCCGATGTCGTCAAGACGCTCATGTACCGGCCTGAGTTCTTCGGGGCGCCGCAATGCGCCTGGACGCAGGCGGTGATGCGCGGTCCGTCGGACTGGAGCGTCGGCGAGCGCGAGCTGTTCGCCGCGTTCACCTCACGCCTTAACAAATGCGTCTTCTGAACGGAGTCCCACGCCGCGGTCGCGGCGCTGGCCCTGAAAGACCCGAAAGTCGTAAAGGCGGTGCTGGATGATTGGCGCACCGCGCCCATCGACGCGAAGCTGCGCGCGACTCTAGGGTTCCTGGAGAAGCTGACGCTGCGGCCGAATGACGTTCGGCCCGCCGATGTCGCGCCGTTACGAGCCGCCGGCCTGTCGGATGACGCCATCGAAGACGCGATCAACGTGTGCGCGCTCTTCAATATCTACGACCGTCTCGCCGACGCGCTCGGCTGGTATCTGCCGGATACCGCGGGATACGCGGCGTCGGCGCAGAACCTAATGAAGCGGGGCTATCTGCTCTAGCTGCAGCCGGTCGTTGTTCTTCGCGACGACAATCAGCCGATCGCCGTTCGCCCGCTTGAGCAACGCCATGTGCCGGACTTGTCCGTCGATCGCCAGGCCGCTCTGCTCCATATCCACCGCGGCAAATCCACCGCGGCCGTCACCACGCAGTAAGAGGCCGTAGCTCGCGTCGTAGCGGCCCTCCAGCGGCGTCACGCCGTAGAAGTTGCCGGCAGTGACGAGATCGATCTTTCCATCGCCGTCGAAATCGCCAGCCAGCGAGGCATATATCGGAGCGAACTGCGCCTCCGCGGGAAGCGCATGTAGCTCGAACGTTCCGTCCCCCCGGTTGAGCGCGATGGCGCTGGCGAACGTATCCGCTTCGAGCACGCGGGCCTGCTTCAAGTCCTTCCTCGGAATGATGTCTTGAATGCGACTCGCACCGAACGACGCGTAGGTCGGATAGCGGCTGCGCAGCGACGGCATCGCTTGCAGTAGCTCGTCACGTCCGGCCAGCGGGTAACTGACGCCGTGCCGGTATGACGTGAGGATCTGTTTGAGCGTGCCCGTCTCGAAGAAGTCGCCCACGTACAGCCGCGCCGGCTCCGCGCGCGACGCACGGATCAAGGAGTTCAAGCCGAGATTGCCGAGCACCAGGTCGGGACGGCCATCGCCGTTCAGGTCCGCCGCCTGGATGCTGGTCCACCAACCGCTCGCGCCCGCGAAGCCGGCCTCGGTGGTGCGGTCCACGAACCGGCCGTTCTCCTGGTGGAAGACGCGCACCGGCATCCATTCGCCGACGACGATCAGATCGAGCTTGCCGTCGCCGTCGTAGTCGACCCACGTCGCCCGGCTGACCATGCCGACTGAGTCCAGGCCCGGAGCCTTTAGGGCGGTGACGTCGCGAAAGTGCCCGTGCCCATCATTCTCCAGCAAGTAGCTTCGCGGAATCACGCCATACTGCCGCGCGACGACGCGGCTGCCGACAAAGAGGAAATCGCCGCTCGCCGCGATGCAGGAGCCGTTGTGGAAGAACACTGGCAACGCCCCCCCCGCCCCCGCCTCGGCGCGGCTGAAGTTGCCGCGCCCATCGTTCAGGTACAGCCGGTCCTGCAGCGGGGCGCCCTCCCAGAATTCGTTGCCGCCGCTCACGACGTAGAGATCGAGATCGCCGTCGCCGTCCGCATCGAACAGCGCGGCATCCACGTCTTCGTCCAGACTGTCGGCGCGAAAGGCGGGCTGGGGCGTGGCGCGGAAACGGCCGGCCGCGTCCTGCAGGAACACCGCGCCCGCCTGCCATTTGGCGCCGCCGGCGTACATGTCGTCCCGGCCGTCGCCGTTGACGTCGCCGACGGCGAGCGCAGGGCCCTCGGTCGAGAGCAGATGCGGCATCAGGGGCTCGCGGCCGAAGTCGAAGAACGTGTTGTCGGCGTGTTTGTAGCTGATTGGCAGCCGATCGGTGAGGTCCGAGAAAAGCGGGGGATGGGCGGATGGGCGAGTGGGCGGATGGCTGCGCGCATCCGATTGCGACAAGGTGATGATGCGATCTGCGGCGACATTCTCCAGCACTTGCGAGCGCCGATCGGGCCAAATGACGGTCAGGGAGTCCACACGCGACGTCGCGCCGAGTCCAAAGTGAGCGCGCGGATCGACCGATGATTCGAAGCCGCGCGTGGGCATCACTTCAACGAGCTGATGCGAGCCGCCGGCGGCAATCATGACCTTGGCACCCACGCCGCCGGTGTTCGCGCCGTAGCCGCGCAGGGTCACCGTGAGAAAGTGGTGACCGGCGCTGTCCAGGTCACGGGCGCGATTGCGATACACCGTCGCGGGCGCGTTGAGATTGTTCACCACCAGGTCGAGCGCGCCGTCGTTATCGAGATCGACGTAGGCGGCACCGTTCGAGAACCCCGCCGCGTTGAGTCCCCACTGGGCGGCCAGGTTGGTGAAGGTCAAGTCGCCGTTGTTGTGGAACGCGTAATTCGGCTGCGGCACGTGCGGCATCTTCGCGATGAGTCGCGCGGCGGGCGGCTCCACCCCCGGAGGGACGCTGTCGAACGACGCGATATAGTCCAGGTCGTTCGGCCGGCGGTAAATGCCCGTGGTCACGAACAGGTCCTTGCGGCCGTCGTTGTCGTAGTCGGCGAGTAGCGGCGCCCAGCTCCAGTCAGTCGCGGCGATACCGGCCAGCAGCCCGATCTCGCTGAACCGGAGGTTCCCGTCCGTGACGCCGCGGTTCAGCTGCAGCGTGTTGCGCACGTACTGGTAGTGATAGCCCAGCGCGAGCTTCTGATTGAACAGGGAGTAGCCCTCCGCCGTCGCCGCGGTCTTGAGGATCCGCTCGCTGTCGGGGAGCATGTCGACCACGGCGATGTCGGGCCGGCCGTCGTTGTTGAAATCCGCCGCGTCCGCGCCCATGGAGAAGCGGCTCGTGTGCCCCGTCGCCTGCGCGATCGATTCCGTGAACGTCCCGTTGCAGTTGTTGAGGTAGAGAAAGTCGTTCTCGGGAAAATCGTTGGCGATGTAGATGTCGGGGCAGCCGTCGAGGTTTAGGTCGCTGACCGCCACGCCCAGGCCAAACCCTTCGACACCGCCGTAGGTACCCGCACTTGCGCTGACATCGACAAAGTGCCCGCGATCGTTGCGATACAGCCGGTCACCGGCGCGGGCGTTGCGCTCGGTGCGGCTCGGGCTCTTCCTGGCACGGAGCTCCGCGAAGGTCGAGCTGTTGAGCAGATACATGTCCAGGTCGCCGTCGCCGTCATAGTCGAAAAACGCGGCCTGGGTCGAGTAGCCGGAGAATCCCAGTCCGTACTCGTCGGTGCGGTCGGTGAAGGTGCCGTCGCCGTTGTTGACGTACAGCACGTTGCGGCCTTTCATCCCCAGATAGTCCACGCCGGACACGTAGATATCGAGCCGGCCGTCGCCGTTGACATCCGCCATCGTGACGCCGCTCTTCCAGCCGGCGGAATCGGCGACACCGGCTCGAGCCGTGACATCCTCGAACGTGAAGTTGCCCAAGTTGCGGTACAACCGGTTGGAGCCCAGGTTCGACGTGAAATACAAGTCGATCAGTCCGTCACCGTCGATGTCGCCGGCCGCGACGCCACCGCCGTTGTAGTAGTACAGGTAAGTGACGATGTTGACCGCGGTGTCTTCCGGCAGCGTGTTGGCGAATGTGATTCCAGTAGTCGCACCCCCGACCGCTTCGAAGAGCGGAGGTACGGTCGGCACGCGACGACAGCAAAGCGTGGCCAGGGCGGTCGCAACCAGAAACGGCAGCTGTTTTCGCATGGGGCGGGGGCGCCAGTATAGCGTGAAAACTTTCGGTTCGCTCGCAATCCTGCTGCTCTGCGGCGCCGTCGCGTGCCGCGAGAAGCCCATCGATCAGGGCGCGCTGATCACGGCGCGGACGGTCGGTCTGGAACATTTGCAACGCGGACGCCTGGCCGAGGCCGAGCAGGAGTTTCGCAACCTGATCGCGCTCGCGCCACGCGACCCGCTCGGGTACGCCAACCTCGGCCTCACCTATCTGCGCGCGGGTCGCTACGCCGAGGCGGAGTCCCAGCTGGAGCGGGCGCGCCGGCTCGATCCCAAGAATCCCGACATCGCGCTCATTGCCGTCGAGCTGTATTCGCTGACGGGCCGGCCGGCTGAAGCACGCCGGGTCCTCGCTGCGGTTGAGCCCGACGCCAGAGTGCTCTACGCCCTCGCCGAGCTCGACCGCCGGAATGGCGACAGCGCGTACGCGGGCCGGCTGCGCCAGGTGCTCGGGCGTATTCCGGCGAATCTCGCGGTGCGGCTCAAGCTCGCCGATGCCCTGCTGAAGCTCGGCCAGGCCGATAGCACCATTCGTTCCCTCGAGGAGGCGCGCCGGCTGCGTCCCGAGCCGCCCCGCGAGGTCCGACCGTATCTCGAGACGGCGTTGCAGGCGCTCCGCGCGGGACGCCTGACGAACGCCCGCACCGCGCTCGATCGATTCCTCCGGCTGATGGAAGTCACGGCGCCATATCAGGCGGCGCTCGCGGAGGTGGACGGGATCGAAGGACCGCTCGCGGGCCGGCCGGTGCTGACGTTCAGTCCGCAGTCGCTCATCACGATGCGTGGCATCACCTCCGCTTCAGCCTCCGGGCCGATTCATTTCACGGATGTCACCGGCGAGAGCGGCTTGCCGGACCTGGGCGCGCCGGTAACGGCGCTGGCGTGGGGCGATTACGACGGGGATCGGGAGAACAATCTCCTCGTCGCGACGCCGCAGCCGCGGCTCTACGCCGTCCACGGCGGTTTCGTCGCAGACGTCAGCGCAAAGACGCCGCTCCCGCTTCCCGCCGGCGCGGTCGTCGCGACATTCGCCGACTACGACAATGACGGCTGGCTCGACCTCTTTGCGATCGGCACCGATGGTCGCGGCTACCTGCTGCACAACCGTGAAGGCAAGCGGTTCGAGGATGTGATTGTTGCCGCCGGCGTGCGCGACGTCGATGGCGCCCGGCGCCCCATCTTTGTCGATCTCGACCACGACGGCGATCTAGACCTGCTCCTCGTGGGCGGAGGGTCGCTCGCCGCCTATCGCAACAACCTCGACGGCACGTTCACGCTATTCCCGAACGCGGACGGGATCGTCCAGGGCGGGACCGATGCCGCGTTCGCCGATGTCGACGACGACGGCCGTACGGACGTCTTTGTGACGGGCGCAACCGGCTCGGATGGCCTCTTCCATAACGATGGCGTGAGCGGCTTCACGCGCACCGCCGACACGATCCGCGGCACGGGCCCCGTCGCGATGAGCGACTACGACAACGATGGCGCGATCGACATCTTCGTCGCCGGCAGTGGTCTCTGGCACAACAGCGGTATCGGCAGGTTTACGCACGCGGCGCGCTCACCAACCGCCGAGGCGGGTAGCGCGGCTTTCTTTGACTACGACAACGACGGCTGGCTCGATCTGATCGTGGCGGGGCCGCACGGCGCCTCGCTCTTTCACAACGATGGGAGCGGGCGCTTCGCCGACCGCAGCCAGCTGCTTCCGCCGGCGTTGCAGCGCGATTCGATCGGGCCGCTGCTCATCGCGGATATCGACGGCGACGGCGATCAGGACATCATCCTCGGCGATCGGAAGGGCGTCCACGTCCTCCGCAACGACGGTGGGAACGCGCATCTCGCCATGCGGGTGCAGCTGATCGCGGTGGGGCTCGGGAGCGGCAAGAACAATTCGTTCGGCATTGGCGCAAAGGTCGAAGTGCGCGCCGGAGAGCTATACCAGACGCGCGTCGTGACGGACCCGGTGACGCATTTCGGACTCGGAACCCACTTCAAGGCGGACGTGCTGCGCGTGCAGTGGCCGAACGGTGTGCCGCAGACGATCTACTTCCCAGGAACCGATCAGGACGTTCTGGAGCTGCAGCAGCTCAAAGGCTCGTGCGCGTTTCTCTATACCTGGAATGGAAAGAACTTTGAGTTTATTACCGACATGATGTGGCAGAGTGCTTTGGGAATGCCGCTGGGAATAATGGGCGGCAAGGGCGGCAGAGGCGCCACTGCCTTTGCGCCCGCCGGAGCGTCTCGGGAGTATATCCGGATCCCTGGGGATGCTCTTCAACCCCGCAATGGCCGCTACGTCCTCCAGGTAACCGAGGAGCTCTGGGAGACGGCATATCTCGATCAGCTGCGGCTGCTCGCGGTCGATCACCCCGACTCGGTCGACGTCTTTGTCGACGAGCGATTCCCGCCTGCCTCGGGGGGACTGCGCCTCTTCCAGATCGTCCACCAACGGCCACCGGTGGCCGCTGTCGATGCGCACGGTGACGACGTGCTCGCCGAGCTGCGCGAGCACGATTACCGCTACGTGTCGGATCTCACGCCACTGCGCTATCAGGGTCTGACTGAGCCGCACGCGTTGGTCCTCGATTTGGACGAGCGCGCTGGCGAAGCCGGGACACATCTGTTCGTGCGCGGCTGGATCTTTCCGAGCGACGCGAGCATCAACGTCGCGCTCTCGCAGCAGCGGGCGATCAAGCCGGAGATGCCGGTACTCGAGGTGCGCGACGTGCGCGGCAACTGGATATCACGTGGCAGCATTGGATTTCCGTCGGGCAAGGACAAAACGATGGTGATCGACCTCGCGGGCCTGTTCCCCACGAAGGATCACCACATTCGTCTACGGACAAGCATGCAGGTCTACTGGGATCAGATCTTCGTCGCTCAGGACATATCGAGCGCAGCCCGCACATCGATGCTCGCGCCCGTCTCCGGAGACCTGCATTTCCGCGGCTTCTCGCGGATGTACAGGCGCGGTGGGCGCTACGGGCCGCACTGGTTTGCGTACGACGACGTGACGGCCGAGTCACCGTGGCGCCCGATCACCGGCGCGGCGACGCGCTTTGGCGACGTGCGTCCGCTGCTCGACCGTGCCGACGATGAGTACGTCGTCATGGTGCCCGGAGACGAGGTCACCGTGGAGTTCGACGCTCCAGCCGACCCGCCGCCACCCGGGTGGAGAAGGACCTTCCTTCTCTATTCGGATGGCTGGATCAAGGACTCCGACTTGAATACGGCCGATGGGACTACGATCGGCCCGCTTCCTTATCACGCGATCAAGAGATATCCGTACGCGTCCGGCGATGCGTACCCGGCGGATTCCGCGCGACAGCGTTACCTGCGCGAGTACAACACGCGGATCATTAGGCGCCCCCCCGGAGTGCGGGAAGAGCGTTGATCAGCGACTCTCGGCTCATGCCCAGCACGCCGTGCCGTGCCACGAGCAGATCGAGATCGACGGGATAGTGATGATGAGCGGCGGGATTCGCGAGGCCGCAGACGTTACGCGGCGCGATCGCATTGGTCACCCAATTAATGAAGGACCGCCGATCGGCGGGTGTGCGAACGTGCCGCAGCCGGCGGAGACTGGCCCGCGGCAACCCACCCAACCGTGGATCGCCCACACCGAGGAATCCGGACCACGCCACGCTCTCGGCATCGCTCCAGATGACGCGTTGCCGCACTTCGGCAAACGACACCGTCGCGAAATAGATCATCGAGTGCGCTGCGAACAGATCGAAGCGAGCCATCGCGTGGTATGCACCCGCGACCAGCATATCGATCTGATCGGCCTCGTGGCTCAACGCGGCGTCATAACGAGCAAGGTCCTGCTCGGTCGGCCCCCCCTCCTTCTCGAAGAGAAGACCCAGTCGCTCGATCGCGCGCAGGCTCCAGGCGATTCCGGTGGAAAAGAGTGGGTCTACAAAGGCGTAGGCGTGAGGCAGCATGGCCCAGCCTTTGCCGGCCGCGCGGGTCAAGCGGTGCTGAATCCGGGGCTTATACGTGAGGGGCATGAGCGGTTTCGCATCGCCGAACAGCGCGCCGATGCTGGGGTAGCGGCGGAGCAGGTGCTGCCAGATCTGCTCCGGTGCCCCCGGTACCCTCTTCTTCAGTAAGAACCCCGCGCTGGTAACACCGTGGTCAAACCGCAGTGAATACAGCCACCCTTCATCTATTATGTGGTGCACTGCCGCCCAATCGTCCGGGTAGGGGCCCGCCGGCAGCCCGGGGGGGGGCACCACGTCGGAAAACAGGCGCACGCCATCGAAGTGGCTGTACAAGAGGCCGGCGTGCGTGTGCATGCGGTGCAGCGCCGACGGGATCTCCAGCTGGCGCGCCATGAAGCCGCCCGGTCCGGACGCGTCGACAACGAAATCAGCCCGCAGGGCCTTCAGCATCTCGGCGGTCACCTCGGTCCGGTCGCGGTAGTCGACGCCGGCAGCCACAGCGGCGCGCACGAAGTGGTGGTCTACGTCGGCACGCAGCCAGTGGTTATCGGCGATGTGGTCGTTCGGGCTCGCGGCGACGAGCAACCGCTCGGTGCGCGAGCCATCAGAGACGAAGGGGCGCCCGGCGTGGTGGCGATAGAACGTGAACCCGCGCTTCAACCCGCGGCGCAGCTCGGGGAAGCGAGCGACCCAGCGGCCGTGTGCCGCGAGATCGTAGCAGTCATCCAGCCCCCCCCCGTAGCGCCGCGCCAAGCGCTCCAACG
>Ga0307290_10000220_pt1 | contig 21185 bp, 21 predicted proteins | sample ER_DNA_144_FD_194472 | JGI IMG/M metagenome (GOLD analysis project Ga0307290, IMG submission 194472) | Bulk soil microbial communities from the East River watershed near Crested Butte, Colorado, United States - ER_DNA_144 | ecosystem: Environmental > Terrestrial > Soil > Floodplain | place... | reverse complement strand
GCAGAGGTAGACCGCCCTTCTCGCCTCTCTCCCCTCCCTTTTTTTCTTATCCGAAAGCGAGCGCGTTTGTCATCCCGAGCCCCGAAGGGGCGAGGGACCTGCTTTTAGGTCCCTTCGCTGCGCGCGCGTGCCGCGCGCTTCGCTCAGGATGACAAGCCGCTTGCCGTTTTAAGAAAAAGAGAAGGGAAGAAACACCGCGTTACAGTTTTCTGCCCCAAAACCCGCTATACAAAGTATGAGACACTCAATAATGCTCGCTCACGGCTTTTGCCTGGCGAGCGCGCTCCTTCTCGGAGCTTGCGTGGGTGGATACGTGCGTGTGGTTGAGCCGACGGACTTCAAGGCCACGCGGGAGCTCGACGTCTGGAGTCACGGCCAACGATTGCGCTTGCACGGCGTGTCCATGCTGCTCGATTCGGTAACAGGAATTCCCCTCAAGTCTCCACTCACCTGTGACCGGTGTCGCGTCGGGTTTCCTCTGACGCAAATCGATTCTGTCACGGTGGACCGTCTGGGCGGGGTCAAGGACGACTTTACGCACGTCGCAGGGCTCTTGCTCTCTCAGTACCTCGTCGGGCTCATCCCATGAGGGGCACCCGGCGTATGAGGCACTCGACACAGCTGTTCATGGGGCTGCTGCTCGTTGGAGCCGCGGGGTGCCACCACGGGGGCCGCTGGGAACGCGAGGAAATGATCATACCGGGGAATCTGCCGCGCGAGCAGGCGATCAAGATCTGGAGCGGCGATGCGGTCTATCGGTGGCATGCGGCGATTTACACGCGCGACTCGATCACCGGCATCCCCTTCTCACAGCCCACGACGTGCGACAGCTGTCGGATCGCGCTTGCGCGGTACGCGGTCGACTCCATTTACGTCGGTCCCGCCAAGGTCTCGCGCTCCGACGCTACGCGCGACAACGACGTCACCCCCTTGCAAATGCTCCTGATTCTGTTCGTTGCGGCAATCATTCCCTAAGTATGAAACACTCGATAGGGCTCGCGCTCGGACTGTCCCTCGGCATCACGGCGGTCTCTGCCGCCCAGGGGGAGGGGGACTACGTAGGCTGGTTCGGGCTCGGCACCGGGTCAGGAACGATCATGTGCAGCGCGTGCACGCACGCCGGGAACATGGGTGGCTCGACGTTGACGCTGCAGTTAGGAGCGGGCGTGAGCAAACACGTGCGCCTCGGCTCCAGCCTGGACACGTGGTGGCACTCACGCGACTCCTGGGAGCGAGGGGTCTGGAATCTGAACGCCTTGGCGCTCTACTACCCTTGGACGGTGCGCCGCGGGTTCTTCGTCGGGGGAGGGCCGACCTACTCGCTGATGTGGGCGGTGCTGCCTGGCGACACGGGGCTGCAGCGCCATGGCTGGGGCTTCACCGCGGAGATGGGGTTCGACATCGCGCCTCGATCAAAGACATCGCTCACCCCATTTGTGGAGTATTCGTACGCATGGGTCGGCGACATCTACTATCCTATCGGGAGCGGCATCCCGTGGGCGCGGCGTTGGAAGCACCAGGTAGTATCGGTCGGGCTCGGCGTGACGTTTCACAATCGCAAGAGGGAGTGAAGGGAGAATGATCATTGATCATTGATCATCGATCATTCTACATTCTAGCTCGTCTGCGTCGGGCCCTTAGCTCAGCGGTTAGAGCAGCGGACTCATAATCCGTAGGTCCCAGGTTCAAATCCTGGAGGGCCCATATAGAGTTAGCTCGGGTCGGGTATCCCGTTTTTCACCCACTTTTACGTCGTCGACATAGGTCCGAGCATCTGATGCAGAAGGAAGTCCTCCTTGAACGCGTCCGCGTCGCAGCGGAGGCCTATCGGGCCGCGATCGCTCCCCACACGCTGCGGATCGAGCAGGTCATTGCCGCTTCGACTGACCCCGGCTTCGCGGCCGCCAAAGCGCCGCTCGTTGCGCATCTCGCCACCGAGCCGGAACTCGCGATCTTCGACGACAGCCTAATGATCGTCTTTCGAAACTCGGCAAGTCGAGCGAGCTACGCTCACCTCGCTCAGTGGCTCGCTGATCGTGCCGCTACAGTCGGCGAGCAGCAGGCAGTTGAAGAACTCGAACGTTATCTCCGCGAGCCGCGGTTTGAGTACAAGGTCTTCGGTGCGATCGCGGGGATGGAGGTAGCCGACGAAACGCGCTTTACGCCAGACCTAGTTCTTTCGGGACCCGACGCACTACCGAAGTACGTCCTCGACCACAATCCGTTGTCGATTCAAGACTGGCACCGGCGTCCGACCGCAGCGCTAACGCTGACCCGCTCGCAGGCTCGACAACATGCGCGAGAAGGTGAAGTCAAGCATGAGGACGTCGCGGGTGCCAATGACCCAATTGATGACGCCCTGATGTGCATTTCCGTCGTGGGGGCATACGCGCCCGTACTCGTGGGGGTATGGTACGACGTACTTGCTGCACCGGTGCCGGGCGGCTTTGGTGAACTTCCCATAAGCCTTGAGATGGGGTGGGCAGAGAAGCTATCGAAAGCCGACGCGTCAGCAGCGGCTGCTCTCTACACAACCTTCGCTGGCCTTGCCACCCAACAAAAAGAGCGTCTGCGGGTCCCAATGCGGCGGCTCAACGCGTCACGGCGGAGACGCGACCAGGCCGACTCCGCGATCGACCTTGGCATAGCGCTCGAATCTGTCTTCGGTGACGAGGACCCCGGTGAGTATACCTTCAAGGTTCGGGTTCGCGCGGCGCGATTTCTCGGACTCGGAAGCGCCGATCGCGAGCGCATCTATGAGCTGGCTGGCGACTTGTATCTCTTGAGATCGATTGCTGTACACAAAGGAACCCTCAAGTCCAGTCGCACCAAGGGAATGGACATCGGTAAGACTCTCAAAGAAGGACAGCAGCTCGTCGGTGATGTTCTGAAGACGCTAATCCACAACCCTGTGACTGACTGGCGATCTACGGTTCTGTCATAGTCCCACACACGAACGGGCGCTCCGTGCAACCGCGTGCGGCCTCCTACTTGAGGTTCTTGCCTATGCGTACCAACCTGGCGTTCTTCGCCGTTTTGGCCCTTACTGGCATCGCCTGCGGCGATGATTCCACGAGCAGCTCGTCCACCGATCTGTGCGCCGGCAGCGGAGCAGCCGCCACGGTGACCGTCGCGGACAACTACACTTACACGCCGGATACCGTCACGATTACCGTCGGGCAGTCGGTGTGCTGGCAGAACACCGGCCAGTTGATGCATACCGTGACCGAGTATTTGGGCCGCTTTAATGGGAGCTTGCCCGGCGGCCAAACGTTTGTGCGCACATTCACTTCCTCCGGCTCGATTCCCTATTCCTGTCAGCAGCATTCGAACATGTCGGGCACTGTAATCGTCAACCCGTAAAGCCGGGACACACAACAGGGCGCGGGGGATCTGAGACCCTCGCGCCCTAAATCCCTACTCGACGGCGATCTTCGCGAGCGCCGCTTCCTGCTCCCCCTTTCCGACCTGACGATAGCGCAGGTACATCTTCTCGCTCTTGTGGCCGGTGATGCTCATCCCGACCTTGAGCGGAACGCCGTTCCCGTCGAGCCGCATCGTCATCGCGTGACGGACGGTGTAGGCGTCCTTGTCGCGGATTTCGAGTCGATCGCAGACCTCGTGCCACTCGGCGTAGTTCGTGTCACGCAAACACGCGGAATCGTGCATACAGGTAGGCATCCTCTTCGACGAGCCCGCGCGCGGCGGGCGAGAGGCGCGCCGTTCGTGTTCTCTAACTGGAGGGATACATGGCAACGAAGAAGAACGCGCGGGCGCATCGGCGGAAACCCGCACCGCTAGTGGAAGTCAGCTGGTTTGATTCAAAAGGGATCGGCGGATGGGTTGATGTCGAAAAAGCGCAGAAGGAACAGCCGGCCCCTTGCACGACGGTCGGGGACCTCATAACGCGGGATCGGCGCCGCATCGTGATCGTGCAAACGATGAGTGCCATGCCCGAGGACGACGTTCAAGGGTCGGCGAGCATCGTGATACCAGCGGGCTGTGTCCATCGGGTGCGGTCGTTGCGGTAAGCGAGGGGTGGCCCCGGGGGCGCTCGTCTCCGGGGCTAGCTGCTCCCCGTTAGACGCCCTTGAGCGTCTCCCTCAGCTTCAATAGGTCGTAGCCCTTGTTGTGCCGCCTCGCAAGGTCCTTCGTCGTCATGTCGGTGTAGCCGAGTTCGGCATAGGACTTGACCCCGTAGCGAAGCTCCCGGTGGTAGGCACCCAGGCCCTGGAGGGCGGTCGGGACCATCTTCACGATGACGCACTCGGAGTGGGGGAGGGCCGTGAGCCACGAGTTACCCATCGGGAAGAGCAGGTCGAACGCCTTCAGCGCGTTCGGAATCTCCTCGACAGGCACTCCAGTCTGCTCGGCCAACCATTTGAACTCCTGCTCCTTCCGATCGTTCAGATAAAAGCCGCCGAACCCCCACAGAAAGACCTGCCAGAAGATTGGATAGCGCTTGAAGTACTTGTGCTCTTTAAGCTTCTGGAGGCCAGCCCTAAACGTCGCGGGCAGGAAGTCGTGCTGGGTCAAGACCACCTTCCCCCCGCTCTTTAATACAGCTTTGGGAGGCGTATCGAAGAGGCAGAGATCGGTGGCGGTCTTGAGGATCGCGAGTCGCGCACGGTGTTCGACGTAGAAGCACGCCTGGATCAAGTCGTACGATCCGTAACGCAGCGCCTCACTAATCCGCGCGTTCTTCTGATCGACCGCGTTGCAGTCGAAGGCGTCGCCATCCATCTCCAACGCGACCCCGAGCGACAACTTCGGATGCTCCATGAACGCGGCGTAAAGACGCGAGAGCCTCACACGGAGGTCACGCTCGAAAAAGATCTCATTGTTGATGAGCTGGTGATACCGCAGGACCGTAGCCGGACCCTCTTGGTCGGGCGCTGCCTTCTTGCACTGGCGCACAAAGGCGATGAGGGTGCGCTGCGCCACGTAAGCGAAGCGCCAGACCTCGATGGCCGTAGAATCGCAGCACGGGGGAAAGCCAACCTCCACGAACCGCGCGGTCAAGTTCGGGGAGTCCAGCTGGATCACCGTCATCCCGAGCCCGCCGATCTTCTCCCGCACCTTCGCGAGTTCTTTCCCCTCGGGCATCTTCCTGACAAAGAGGGCGCCGCGTGGGATGTCGAGGTATTTCATCCAGCCGTAGAGCTTGAAGATGTCGGCATAGCCCCAGTCACCGGACTTCGCCTCGGCGATGACTGATGTGGGCTTGTCTCCGTCGTACGACGTTGCCACCGCGTCCATCTCCAGGGCGTCCCTCTCGACGATGTTCTGCTCGACGAAGTGCCCACTCGTTTGGAAGAGCGCGGCGGCCGCATCCTCGAGCTCGGTGGGTTGGCTCGGGATGTCGGGGAGCTCGATCGCGGTCTTTTCGGATCCTGCCATATCTCCACAGTCTAACAGGCCGCGCGAAGCTGGTGCAGACGTCCGTTCATGCGCGCTCGTCACCGGGGCGCTTTATGTTTCAGGAATGCTGCTAGAGCCGCAGTCTCAGGCGCTATTCGCAAAATGGTCGAGAACGAAGTCGAGCTGATGCTCCAGTGGACGAATGATCGCGCTCGGTGCGATCTCGTGCTCGATCACCTCGACAAGGCTCTCGGCGTCAACGAGCAGGGAGAGGTCACGCTGGGTTGGGCGCCCGGCGTCACAGAGGCGCTGTCAGAAATTGTCGCTGAGTGCATCGCCTACTCCCCCGAGCTGTCTCCTTCCCGACGCCGGAGCGTGGCGCGCGCTGATCGACTCCAAGAAGGCTGGCGACTTCACGCACAAGGGGATCCTCGATCGCGCCGCGCAGAAGCAGACGGAGTTCTTGCGCAGTCCGCGTCAGCCGTTCGTCATGCTGACCTCGGCGACCGTAGCGTATGAAGATCATTTGCAGCCCATTCGTCTGGACGACGCGACCATCTCTTTCCTTCCTCATCGGCCCGCCGACTTCGCGCCCTTTCAGAGCCAGGGCAGAAACCTCGAATACAAGATTCAGTCTCGCCAGACGCACATCACGGTCGCCCTGAACGCACGCGACGCGCTGGAGGCGGCCGAGACCGCGTTCGATCGTCTGCTTCTCTGGCGGGGCATCTGGAATCTGTTCGTGAACCGGCGATCGGGGATGCGCATCTCGTTCGGTGGCGGGGCCAGCGGTCATCCCGTGAATCAGATCGTACCTGGGCCGCTCCACACCATGCATCACCCTGACGGTAAGGTCGCGCTCACGGGACAGTGGTGGCACTCGCCGGGCCTCGAGGATGTCCGGCCAGAGTCTCTCGGCGCCACGACGTACGCCCGAATAAAAAAGTTCGAGAAGTGGGTACGGCGCCGACTGGAGAACGCGGCGATCGCTCCGGAGACGACTCGGCTTCTCATGGCCTATTGCAGCGCTCTGGACGAGCCCGAATTGAGCAGCGCGTACCTCGCGTTGTGGGGTGTTCTGGAACAGATCACCGGAACGGACAAGCGGTCCTATGAGGACCTGCTGCGCCGGGCCTCGTTCCTGTATCGCGATGCCCCGTTCGCCCGCGTGCTACTTGAACACCTCCGCGACACGCGCAATCGGATGGTGCATCGCGGACAGAGCATCGACGATCCGGAGCGCATGGTGTACTTACTCAAGCGCTACGTGGAGGACGAGCTCATCTTCTTGCTTCGGAATGCTCGTCGCTTTCGTAGAATGGATGAATTCAGGTCGTTACTGGACTTGCCACCTGATCTCGGCGAGCTTCGCGAGCGCCTGAGGATGCACCGCTGGGCGCACGGCCTGCACGAGAAGTGGAGGAAGGCAGCGGAAGCTGAAGAGAGTAGCGAAGCCAAGACCAACGGAGAGGAACAGATGGAGCGCTATCGGTCGAAGGAGCCGCTAACGGTAGAGTGGGAGGTCGGGCAGCAGACCGGCCGTGTCCAACTCGTCGCACCGAACGGAAAGACCTTTGTGTTTACCCTCGGCAAGTTGGACGCGACGGAACGGACGAAGCTCGTCGGCGAGTTGGAGAAGGGCCCACTGTTTCAGAAGGTCGACGGATAATGAGGAGCGTGCGAGCGGCCAGAACGTAAGAGATCGTTTGCGTCCAGTTTTTGGTCCAGCTTCCTATTCGCGCGCGCTATACTAGTACTATATAGACGCGCGCGACTAGGCGAAAAACGACTCATAATCCGTAGGTCCCAGGTTCAAATCCTGGAGGGCCCACTGAACGGCTGCGTCTCGCAACGTGACGTTTCGCGACCTCCGCGAGTCCATGCCAGGGGAGCAACAACGCCGGCGGCAGGAATGCCGGCCCAACCGGAGGAATGCATGAAACCAATTACCACTGCCGTTATCGGAATCGCGGTCGCTGCGGGTCTCACGCTCGGCGCCGCGAGCGCTATGAGCGCGCAGGCGCGGAAACAGACACCCGCCACGCACGTTCAACCGATGTCGCGCCCGTCCACCGCGAAGCCGTCCACGCCGGCGACTGCCGCGCCGAAAACCAACAGCGATGCGTTCAAGGGGATCGCTACGAAGCTCGGCACCACGCCGGACGCGCTCCAGACGTCGTATGACGCCGCGAAACAGGCGAACCCGAAGCTGTCGCGCGGCCAATTCGTCTCAGCGAACATGGTGGCGCACAACCTGGGCGAGAAGCATCCGGCGATCACCACGCCGGCAATCTTGAGTGGCTTGCAGAGCGGGAAGAGCTTCGGAGAAACGCTGAAGGGTTTGGGTCTGTCGGACCAGGAAGCGAAGGACGCCGAAAATCAGGCGCGGCGCGATGCCGCTCGGGCGCAGCAGCCGGCACAATAGCGGTAGCGAAATTACGTAGGGGCGCAGCACGCTGCGCCCCTACTTCCCTATAACAAGCCCTCGCGTCGCAACTTTCCCAGCTGATCGTAGTACGCCTCGTGGACGGCGAGGACTTCAGGGCCGGTGACGGTCGCAACGCCCGCCTTCCCGACCTCGATCCCCGCCGCGAAGTTCGCGATGTGCGCCGCCTCGCGCACGCTCGCGCCCGCCGCCAGCGCCGTCCCCACCCACGCCGTGACGGTATCACCGGCGCCCGAGACGTCGAACACCTCGCGCGCCATCGTGGGGATGCGCGTGACCTCCTGATCCTTGGTCACGAGCATCATCCCCTCGCCGCCGAGGGTGAGGAGCAGATTGTCGACCGCCAGCTTGCCGAGCGCGTCGGGGAGGGCGTCGGGGTGGGCGAGGTCGAGCGCCGCGCCCATCGCCAGCTCCAATTCGCGGCGGTTCGGCTTGAACACGGTCGCGCCGCGGTAGGCGAAGAAGTTCTTGAACTTGGGATCGACGACCACCGGCAGGCTGCGCCGCTTGGCGATCGTCATCCCGCGCTCGATCACCTGCGGCACCAGCGTTCCTTTATTGTAGTCCTCGATCAGCAGCGCGTCCGCATCCTCGAGCGCGTGCTCCAGCGCGCGGGCCAGTTTCTCCATGACCTTGGCCGAGATCGGGTCGTCGATCTCCTCGTCGATGCGGAGCATCTGCTGGCCGCGGGCGACGACGCGGGTCTTGGACGTCGTCGGCCGCGCCGAATCGGTGATGAGAAACGACGAGTTGAGCTTGAGATCGTCCAGCTCGGCGCGCACCGACTGGCCGCGCTGATCCTCTCCGACGACGGCGACGAGCCGGCAGTCCGCGCCGAGGGCCGCGACGTTGGCCGCGACGTTCGCGGCGCCGCCCAGGCCGTGGCGGCTCGCGTGCACGGTGACGACGGGGACCGGCGCTTCCGGGCTGACGCGATCGACCTCGCCGACGAGGTAGACGTCGAGCATGGCGTCGCCGACCACGACGACCTTGGTCGCGGCCATCTTGCGGAGCAGCGCTTCGATGCGATCGCGTGTCAGCCGGGCTTCCGGCATCAGGGGATCTGCCCTTCCTTCTTAGTGCGCCAGGTCAACTGGAGACTCCCCACCCAGCGAGCTTTGCTCGCCCCTCGGACATGCCCGGCGTTGGAGATCAGATGCACACCGCCGTCGGCCGCCACCATCCAACGTCCATGCGCGGCATGAACGCCGGCTCCGAGCCGCAGCGTACGCTCGACAATGCCGGCGAGGAACGCAGGAGTGGAAGGGTACGCGCTCACCGCTGGATGAGGCAGGTGCAGGTCTCCTTCTCCCTGGCGCAAGAACGTAAGCTCGGGTTGCACCAGTACGGACGACGACGGCATGAAGCTCAGCTTCAGCGACGTTTGGTCGTAGTCCGAGAAATCGCGCCCGGTGCCAAGCCCGAAATAAATCGGCGTCTGGGTGTCGTCTTCGTTCCGATATGTGAGGTTTGAGACACGAGTGTAAAACAGCGTCCATGCGGCGGCACCATGCAGCACAGGCCCCTGGGCGCCCACCGTCAACCCATAGCTCGCGGGCTTCTGATCCGCCGCGGTCTTCTTATCGACCTGGATGTCGTCCAGCATGCCTTGCGCGAAGAGCGTCACCGTGCCGTGGCGCTGGGCATCGAATCCCAGGAAGGAATTGACATTGGTATTCGTGTTGACCTGCGACAAGAACCCCAGCTTCGCGACGTTCAGGTACCACGGCTCGAGCTCCCGGCCGACGCCCGAGAGCACCGATCCTTCCCACAGCGCCAGAGTCCAGCGTCCGGGCGGGCGAATCCACACGCGGTGCTGCACCATGTAGCGATGGACCGTCGCCCCCGCCGTATCGGTGAGGTCGTTCAGCTGGAAGGCGATTGCCTCCAGCTTGACCCCGGTGGTGCCGATCGAGAGCGCGAGGTGATCGGGTCCGTATGGCGAATCCGACAGCAGCAATCCTTGGAGTGCGCTGGGTCCCCAGTTCCGGTCGAGACTGCCGAAGAAGAGGTCCGCGTACGTGAACTGCGCGCTGATGTACGCAGCATCGAACCTGCCGGCGATGACCCGGTCCTTCTTTCCGTACCAATCGGGGTCGTACTTCAGGCGCGTATCGAAGTAGGGATGCGACACGAACACGACCGGGCCCAGGTAGAGCGTGAGCGCCGCGCCGCCCGAGAATGTCGCGTGCCCCACACCAGCTTCCCGCAACGGATCGCGGCGGGCATGCGAGCTCGCCGAAGTGCCCGCGTGCACATCCATGCGCGCCGCCGGACCGCGTTCCTGGCGTGTGAGGTCGCTCCGCACCTGCCGGACCACTGCCCACTCCGCGTTGGTCACGACCGTGCTGTCGACCGCGTCGAGTGCGCGGAGCACCTGGTCGGTCCGAAACGGTCGTGTGAGCGGTGTGGGATCCGCCATGCGTCCCGCCGTGATCAGGTGCTCGATGAAGGGGGTGGACCAGTGGCTCAACGGCAGGTAGGGCGAAGCTTCCTGGGCCGAAGCAGGACGCCACGACGCCACGATGCCAAGCAGGACGAGCAACCCGGTGCGCATGGGCGAGCAATTTGGGGTGGACTGACCGCGGGCGACAGCCCGGGGATGATCAAATCTTGGGTTGCGATTGTTTTTCCCCGGGCTTGCGCCCGGGGTCAGTTGGGCTTTCTCGGAGGGGTTATCTTCCCCGCGCATGCACGTCGAAAACCGCCGTGGTTCCGTCGTCGAGTCTCGCCATGTCGTCCACGTTGCGGTTGTCGACGGCGACGGGCGGCTCGTTGCCGGCGCCGGCAATCCGGATCTCGTCACCTTCTGGCGATCCGCCGCCAAGCCGTTCCAGGCGATGCCGCTGGTCGAGGACGGCGTCGTCGAGCGCTTCGGGCTCACGCGGCAGGACCTGGCGTTGGCGTGCGCGTCGCATTCGAGCGAGCCGGCACAGGTCGCGCTGGTGCGCGAGTTCCTGCAGCGCATCGGCTGCTCGGAGCGCGACCTGATGTGCGGCCCGCACCGGCCGCTCTCCGACGCGGTCGCCAAAGACTACGAGACCCGCGGCGTGCGGCTCACGGCCGTGTACTCGAACTGCTCGGGGAAGCACACCGGCATGCTGGCGCTCGCGAAGCATCATGGCTGGCCGACCGAGTTCTATGCGCGCCTCGAGCATCCGGTGCAGCAGCGCTGTCTCAAAACGGTCAGCGAGTACACAGACCTGCCGGTCAAGGAAATCGGTGTGGCGCTTGATGGCTGTGGCGTGGCGTGTTTCGCGCTGCCGCTGCGAAACATGGCGCTCGCGTATACCAGGATACCGACCTCGATCCTCGAGCCCATGGTTCTTCACCCCGAGTTGATCGCCGGTGAAGGCAGGCCCTGCACCGAAATGATGCGCGCGCATCCGGGACGAGTGGTCGCGAAGGTCGGTGCCGAAGGCGTGTACAGCGCATCCCTCATTCGCGAGAGCCTCGGCGTCACGCTCAAGGTCGAGGACGGCCACAGCGCCGCGTCGGCCCTCGCGATCGCGTCGGTGCTGGCCGAGCTGGGCCTCAAGCCGCAACCGGCATCGCTGCTGAAACGACCCATCACGAATTCTCGCGGTGAGACGGTGGGAGAGATGCGGGTAAATGGGGGACTGGAGCGATGAAAGGATGGGGGAGAAGGGAGATGGGAGAAGTACTATGAGTGCGGGTAGCGAGCCCCGCGGCCATGCCGCGGGGAAACCGGGGCTCGATCGGCAAACGCTGGCCCTGGTACGGATCGCTGCGGCAACCGCCACAGGTGATGAGGCGAAGCTGCGCGATCGGATGATCGCCGCGCGGGCGGTGCATGTGCCCCCGCACTGGGTCGACGAGCTGTTGCTGCAGAGCTTTCTCAACGTCGGCTATCCGCTCGCGCTGGTCGCGTTCGGCGTGTGGCGCAGTGTGGCGGGGCCGGTGCTGGACAGCGAGAAGGGCGAGCCGATCGCGCATCCCGAGTGGGAGCGCTGGACCACCCGCGGCGCCGAGGCGTGCGCCGAGGTGTACGGGAGGACGTTCCACAAGCTGCTGCTGAATCTGCGGGCGCTGCATCCGTCGATCGAGCCGTTGGTGGTGGTCGACGCGTATGGGAAAATTCTCGGGCGGCCGGGGCTGGATTCGAAGCGGCGTGAACTTTGTACCCTTGCGGCAATCGCGATGCAAAATGCTCCACGACAGCTACACGCTCACCTGCGGGGGGCGTTGAATACGGGGTCGAGTCGCGACGAGGTGGATGAGGTGATTGCGATTGTCGAGGTCGATCTCACCAAGGAGCGGGCGTTGCAGCTGTGGGAGATGTGGGCGGATGTGCGGGAAAGAGCTCTCGATGGCAAGTGATTGTCATCGATGTTCATAGATAGGGTTGTGGTGCAGGTGGTTGCCGGGACGGGCGGGTCTGGGGCCTGCTCTTTCCGTCGCGAAAAATTCGTCCCGAAAGGGGGGCCCGACGGCGGCGATGGGGGGAAGGGTGGCAGCGTGTACGTAAGAGCGGACCCTAACCTCGCGACCCTTCTCGACTACAGATACCACACCAAGTGGACCGCAGAACGTGCCGCGCACGGCAAGGGCAAGAACATGAGCGGCAGGTCGTCGGACGACGTCTACCTCCCCGTGCCGCCCGGCACCGAGGTTCGCGACGCGGACACCGGCGAGGTCCTCGGCGAGCTCATCCAACCCGATCAAGTCCTGCTGGTTGCCAAGGGCGGTCGAGGTGGTCGAGGGAATCAACACTTCGCGACTCCTACGCATCAGTCGCCGCGCGAGTGGGAACCCGGAGGAGAAGGAGAGGAGCGGCGCCTCGAGCTCGTCCTCAAGCTGATCGCCGACGTCGGCCTGCTCGGCGAGCCCAACGCCGGGAAGAGCACACTGCTGTCGGTGATTTCGGCCGCCCGTCCCAAGATCGCCGATTATCCGTTCACGACGCTCGAGCCACACCTCGGCGTCGTGGGGCTGTCGGACAACCGGTCCTTCGTCGTCGCCGATATCCCCGGCATCATCGAAGGCGCGCACGAAGGGAAGGGGCTGGGGCTGCGCTTTCTCCAGCACGTCGAACGCACGCGTGCGGTCGCCGTGCTGATTCCCATGGATAGCCCCGATCCGCAGGCGACGTACGACTTGTTGCGACGCGAAGCCGCATCGTACTCGAAGGAGCTCGCGTCCAAGCCTCACGTCGTGGTCCTGACGAAGGCAGACCTGACACCAGACACCAGGCACCTGTCGTTGCGCACCGATGCGGGCGCTCCGGTGGTGAGCATTTCAGCCGTGGCTCGGCAAGGCATACCGCAACTGTTGGAAGTCCTATGGAAGACAGTGAAGTCCTAGCGACACTCGCGCTCGCGCTCGTCCCCGGTGTCGGCCCGCAGCGTCTGCGGCTCATCATCGCGACGTTTGGGAGCGCGCAGGCGGCTCTGGCGGCACCACCGTCGAAGCTCCAGACATTGGAAGGCATCGGCCGCGCCGCGGCGACGGCGATCAAGGAGGCGTGTGCAGACGACGGTGCGCGCGTCCTGTCGCAGCTCCGCGCGTTGGGCGCGCGCGCGCTGATCCGCGGCCAGCCGGAATTCCCGCCGCAGGTCGAGGAGATCCCTGAGCCGCCGTCGGTCCTATACGTCTGGGGCGACATGTCGCTCCTCACTAAACCGAGCGTCGCCTTCGTCGGAAGCCGAGATCACTCGACGTACGGCGCCGAAGCGGCCCGCGTCCTGGCGAGCGCGGTGGCACGGCGGGCGGTCATCGTGAGCGGCATGGCGCGCGGGATCGACGCCATCGCGCACGCCGCGGCGCTCGATGCCGGCGGCAGATCGATCGGCGTGCTCGGCAACGGATTCGGCGTAGTCTACCCGGCGGCAAATGGGGAGCTCTACCAGCGGATGGTGCGGAACGGCTTGCTCATCACCGAGCATCCGCCGGGCGAACGGCCACATGCGGGCTCCTTTCCAAAGCGCAATCGCTTGATCTCGGGTCTGTCACGCGCGGTGGTGGTGGTGGAAGCCGACGTGAAATCGGGCGCACTCGTCACCGCCAACGAAGCACTCGAGCAGGGGCGGCCGGTGCTCGCCGTGCCCGGCCCGATTACCAGTCGCACGTCTGCCGGTTGCAACAAGCTCATCCAGCAAGGCGCGAAGCCCGTGCTCTGTGCGGCCGATATCCTGGAAGAGCTCGGCCTCGCGTCGGGGATGCGCGAGCTGGGTCTCGCGCTCTCGACCCCGGCACCACGCGTTCCGCCGGTCGACCTCTCGGGACTGCAGCTGACGCTGTGGAGCCGGATGACCGCGGAGCCGCAGCACGTGGATGCGCTGGTGGCGGCGACACAGACCGGGGCGGCGAACGTGCTCGGCGCGCTCACGGAGCTGGAGCTGCGGGGGTTGGTGCGGCAGGGGCCGGGGATGGTGTTTGGGCTGTGTTGAAAACTGGTCCAGCCAGGGTTGGTTAACCCCGGGCTGGCAGCCCGGGGTTAACACACCCGCGCAAAGGTTCATGAGTACCCCGCGCTGGCAGCGCGAGGTTAACACACCCTGGTGAGTTCCATGCGACGACGCGGCCCGCACAAAGCCATCGGACTATACGCTCACATCACGTGGCACACGTGGCGACGCCAACCAACCCTCGCGCGCAGGGACATCCCGCATGTCATCGATGCGGTGCATGACGCGGCGGTGCGCTGCCGCGTCCGCGTGCAGTCAATTGGTTTGCTCGCTGACCACGTCCACGTTGTGGTGAGTTTCTCGCCTGACACGACACTCTCGTCATTCATCCGCGAGGCGAAGTCGTCGTCGACGTTGAGGATAAACAGAGCCAGAGAGCGCGGCGACGAATTCCGGTGGTGCCGTGGTTACTACGCCAACACCCTCTCATGGAGTCACGTCGCTCCCGCCCGTAACTACGTCGGATCGCAGTTGCGGCGGCATCCTGACCTTCATCCCCGCTAGGCCAGGGTTTGTTAACCCCGGGCTGCTGGCCCGGGGTTAAACGAACCAACCTGGAAGCTTACCTTTCCCCCATGCAGCACCTTTACATCCACGTCCCCTTCTGCGTCCGCCGCTGTTCCTACTGCGACTTCTCGATCGCGGTCCGCAAGCGGATTCCCGCGCAGGAATACGTCGACACCATCCTGAACGAGCTGACGAGGGTGGGGAGCCCCGCGGCCGTGCCGCGGGGAAAACCAAACCACCATTCCGGTCCTGTTGGATCAGGGACGGGGGATGGCCCCGTTGGATCAGGGACCGAGGTGGATGGTTCGTTTTCCCCGGGGCGTGGCCCCGGGGCTCGCCACCCTGGCGAGGTCGACACGGTCTACTTCGGCGGCGGCACTCCCTCGCTGCTTCCCCCCGATGGGATCGGGCGGTTGCTCCGCGAGCTGCTCCCACGCACGACGCACGACGCACGACGCACGATTGAAGTCACCCTCGAAGCCAACCCGGAGGGCGTGACTCCGGACAAAGCCAAGGCGTGGCGAGCGGCCGGAGTGAACCGCGTCTCCCTCGGCGCCCAGTCGTTCGACGACGCGGTGCTCAAGTGGATGCACCGCTCGCATGACGCCGCGCGGATCGGCGCCGCCGTGCACGCGTTGCGGGGCGCCGGCATCGAGAACATTTCTCTCGACCTGATCTTCGCGCTGCCCGACGAGCTGCAGCGCGACTGGGAGCGCGACCTCGACATGGCGCTCGCGCTGCGGCCGAATCACCTGTCGCTGTACGGCTTGACTGTCGAACCACGCACGCCGCTCGATCGCTGGATATCCCGAGGGGCAACGCAGGCACTGGATGACGAGCGGTACGCGGAGGAGTATCTCCTCGCTCACAGACGGCTGACGGCAGACGGCTTTCTTTTCTATGAAGTCTCCAACGCCGCGCGCGACGGCTTTCGCTCGCAGCACAACTCGGCGTACTGGTCGGGAAAGCCGTATCGCGGCTTGGGACCGGCGGCGCACTCGTTCGACGGGACAACACGCCGCTGGAACCTGCGCGCCTGGGAAGCCTATCGGCGGGCCATCGCCGAGGGGCGCTCGGCGGTGGAATCGGAGGAGAGGCTGACGGCGGAGCAGAGGGAGCTCGAGCGCGTGTATCTGGCGCTGCGCACGGGCGAGGGCTTGGCTATTACCGCCCCCTACCGCCCCCTACCGCCCCTGATGTCCCAGGGCTGGGTGGTTGAGCACAACGGAAGGCTGCGGTGCACCCCGGAGGGCTGGCTCCGATTAGATTCTCTAGTCAACGAACTAGCCATGCACACCGAGACCCAGCAGTGACGACACCGCTTACGGACAGAGAACGCCAAGTTCTCGAGGCCGTCATCGAGACGTACGTGCAAACCGCCGAGCCGGCGGGGAGCCGGACGATCGCGAAGCGGCATCAGCTTGGGCTGTCGCCCGCCACGATCCGCAACACGATGAGCGACCTCGAGGAAAAGGGATACCTCTACCATCCCCACACGTCGGCCGGGCGGATCCCGACCGATCTGGCCTACCGCGTCTACGTGGACTACCTGATGCGGCCGCCCGCCGTCGCGCCTGCGGAGGCCCAGCATCTGCGCGGCGAGCTGGAAGGCCAGCGCGCCGCCGTCGAGACGATCCTGTCGCGCGCCGCGCAGGTGCTCGGCGTGTTGACGAACGAGCTGGGCGTGGCCGTGATGCCGACGATCGACGAAGCCGTCCTCGATCGGCTCGATCTGTTGCAGGTCTCGTCGGAAAAACTGCTGCTGGTGCTCGCGCTGCGCAGCGGCGCGGTGCGCACGATCTTCGTGGAAGTCCCGGCGGAGCTGGCCCCCGACGCGGTGCAGAAGGTGACTGTGGTCCTCAACGAGCGGCTCGCCGGCCTGACGCTCAAAGAGATCCGCGCCACCCTCGCCGACCGGCTGCGCGACGCGAGTACGTCGGAGCCCGGGTCGTCGGAGCTGCTCAACATCTTCGTCCAGGAAGCGGAAGGCCTCTTCGACGTCCCGATCGCGCCCTCGTCCGGGGCGCCGGTGCACCTGGGCAGCACACAGCTTCTCGCGGGCCAGCCCGAGTTCTCGACCAGGCAACAGCTGCAAGGGCTGCTCGAGGTGACGGAGCGGCGCGACCTGCTGCGCGATGCGCTGACCGCGCGCGGCGGCGAAGGACTCACGATCACGATCGGCCAGGAGCACGCCGACGCGCGGCTCTCGACCTTTACGCTCGTCACGTCGACCTATCACTTCGGGCCGCTGACGGGCATCATCGGCGTGATGGGGCCGACCCGCATGGCGTACGACAAGATCGCCGCGCTCGTCAATCACACGTCACGGCTCGTCGGGGAGTTGCTCGAATAGCATGAAGCAGGATCTCTACGTCGTCCTCGGCGTGCAGCGGGATGCGGGCGAAGCGGACATCAAGAAGGCCTACCGCAAGCTCGCGATGGAGTGCCACCCCGACCGCAACAACGGCGACAAAGCCTCCGAAGAGAAATTCAAGCTCGTCAGCGAAGCGTACGAGGTGCTGCGAGATCCGGAGAAACGCGCGGCCTATGACCGCTTTGGTCATCAGGGGGCGCGTAGTACGAGCGGCTTCAGCTCGATGCACTTCGACCTCTCCGAAGCGCTCATGGTCTTCATGAGAGATTTTGGTTTGGCAAGTGGTAGGGAGGGTGGTGGAGGGTTTGGAGGTTTTGAAACTCTGTTTGGCGGCGGCCATGGGCGCGAGCGGCGGCGCGGGCACGACATCAAGGTCGGGCTGAAGCTCACGCTCGCCGAAGTCGCCAGCGGAACCACCAAGACCGTGCGGATCAAGAGCCTCGAGTCCTGCCCCGAATGCGTGGGGACAGGTGCCAAGCCCGGCTCGCAGCCGGTGCAATGCGGCACGTGCGGCGGGGGCGGAGAAGTCCGCCGCCAGGCGAACTCGCTGTTCGGTCAGTTCCTCACCGTCTCGCCCTGTCCCACGTGCGCGGGTGAGGGCACCGTCGTTCCCAGTCCGTGCGACCGCTGCGGCGGCGACGGGCGGGTCAAATCCGAGAAGACGATTCAGATCGACGTGCCTGCCGGCGTCGCCGATCACCACTACCTCACGATGCGAGGGCAGGGCGTCCCGGGCCCGCGGAATGGGCCGCGCGGCGATCTCATCGCGGTGCTCGACATCAAGGAAGACCCGCGTTTCGAGCGTCACGGCGACGACCTCGTCTACGACCTCGGCATCACCTTCACACAGGCCGCGCTCGGGGCCGAGCTCCAGGTGTCGACCCCCTACGGGCACGCCACGTTGCGTGTCGAGCCGGGAACCCAAACGGGCATGGCGTATCGGCTGCGCGGTAAGGGGCTACCGAGACTTGGAGAGGGTGGCTATGGCGACCTGCATGTCCGCATCCATGTCTGGACGCCGACCAAGCTGACGGCGGAGCAGCGCAAGGTGCTGGAGAAGCTGAGTGAGGTCGAGGACGCGCCGCCGGAGAAGGAAAGCGGCAAGTTCTGGGAGACGATTCGCCGGGCGCTGGGGCATCTGTGATCGCTGGCGGGTGTGTGTTCTGCAAGATCGTCAGCGGCGAGATCCCCGCCGAGATCGTCAAGCGGGGCGACGGCATGCTGGCCTTCAAGGACATGAACGCCCAGGCTCCGACGCATCTGCTGGTCGTCCCCACGACCCACGTCGGCTCGTTGAACGATGCAAAGGATGCGGCGACGCTCGGAAAGCTCCTCGCTTTCGCGCGCGACGTGGCGAAGGAGGTCGGGATCGCGACCAAGGGCTATCGGGTCGTCGTGAACACCAATCCGGACGGCGGGCAGACGGTATTTCATCTCCATCTACACGTGCTAGGTGGTCGCCCGATGAAGTGGCCACCGGGCTAGCCTTGCCCCCGCAGAACGCCCACGCTAAGTTGCTGTGTCTCTAATCACTTAGAAAAACGGAGTCCTATGCCGGAAGTCATCATCCACGATGACGAGAGCTTTGAGCGTGCGCTCAAGCGCTTCAAAAAGAAATGTGAAAAAGCAGGAATTCTCGCCGACTTGCGCAAGCACCGTCACTACGAAAAGCCGAGTGAGCGCAAGAAGCGCAAGATGAATGCGGCGCGCCGCAAGAATCGCAGGCCGCGCTACGCGTAAATGGCTGCTCAGAGCTTAGCGGACCGGCTGCGCGCCGCGATGAATGAAGCGAGAAAACAACGCGATCAGGCGCGCACCCTCCTCCTCTCCACGATCCTTTCAGATATCAAAAACCGGGAAATCGAGCTGAAACGCGCTCCCACCGACGATGAGACGGGGGAGGTGCTGCGGCGTGGCATCAAGAAGCGCCGCGAGTCGGTCGAGGTATACGAGAAGGTGGGCCGCACCGAAGCGGCCGCCACCGAGACCGCCGAGATCAAAGCACTCGAGGCCTTTCTTCCCGCCGCGATACCTCCCGAGGAAATCCGTGCAGCGGTGCGCGAGGCCATTGCGGGCGGGGCGAAAGACATGGGCAAGGTGATGGGCGCCGTCATGCCGCAGTTCAAGGGACGCGCGGACGGCAAACTCGTGAATCAGATCGTACGCGAGGAGCTGGCGGCATCGACCAAGTCTTAGCGACGCTCGAGTTTCCCCAGGCCCTCGCGCGGGTGGCGCAGCACGCCGCGGGGCCCCTGGGTGCGGCACGCATCGCAGCGCGACTCCCCGATACGAATGCCGCGTCGATCCGCGACGCGCTCGCGCAGGTCGCCGAGCTGGCGGCGCTGCTGATCACCGATGAATCGATCCGCGCCGAGCCCGTTCCCGACATTACGCAGGCGCTCGAGCTGCTGGCGGTGTGGGGGAGTGCCATCGAAGCACCGGCGCTCGCCGAGCTCACCGTTGCGCTCGCCGCGATGCGCGTGACTGCCGCTGACCTCAAGCGCCTCGGCACGACGCACGACGCACGACGCACGGCCTCGCTGCGCGTTGATCCTCCACCAAAAGAGCTCGAGACCACACTGGCGCGCTCCATCGCGCCCGACGGCTCGGTCCTCGACAGCGCGTCGAAGGATCTCGCGCGCGCGCGCCAGCGCGTCCGCGAGGCGCGCAAGCATGTGATGGACAAGCTCGGCGCGATCCTGGGATCGCTCGATCAAGCCGAGCGCGCGCCCGACGCCGCGGTGACGCTGCGCGGCGGCCGCTACGTGATCCCGATCCGCTCGACCGCGCGTTCGCGCGTGGGCGGCATCGTGCACGATGAGTCGGCGACACGCAGCACCGTCTTTGTCGAGCCGCCCGAGATCATCGAGCTCGGCAACGAGCTCCGCGCCGCGGAGTCCGCCGAGCTGCGCGAAGTGCTGCGCGTGCTCCGGGATCTGACCGATCTGCTGCGCCCGCATCGCGCCGCCATCGCCGCCGCCTGGGAGATGTGCATCGCGTTCGACGACTTGTGCGCGCGGGCGCGGTATGCGGTGGAGGTCAACGGGTTCGTGCCGGAGATTGCCGGGCATCTGAAGGTTCGAGGGGGACGGCATCCGTTGCTGGAGCATCCAGTAGCCTTCGATCTCGAACTGCATCCCGACGAGTTCACGATTCTGGTCTCCGGTCCCAACACCGGCGGGAAGACCGTGCTGATCAAGGCCGTCGGTTTGCTGGCGCTCCTTGCGCAAAGCGGCATCGTCCCGCCGATCGGGCCCCACTCGTCACTGCCGGTCTTCACCGAAGTGTTCGCCGATATCGGGGACCGGCAGTCGATCGCCGCGAGCCTGTCGACGTTTTCGGCGCACGTCGCCGCCCTGCGCGAGATTCTCGACGGCGCGGGACCGGGCTCTCTGGTCCTGCTCGACGAGATCGGCAGCGGCACCGATCCTGCAGAAGGCGGGGCACTGGCGGCGGCGACGCTCAAGACGCTGACGCGCCGGCGCGCGGTCACCCTCGCGACGACGCACCTCGGCGCGTTGAAGCAGCTCGCCGCCGAGACGGTCGGCATCGTGAACGCATCGCTGCAGTTCGACGCGGAGACGCTGACGCCGACCTATCGGTTACTCAAGGGCGTGCCGGGCAGGTCATACGGCTTGGCGATCGCCCGCCGGCTCGGCGTCGCCGAGGACGTGTTGGCGGAGGCGGAGCGGGGCGTGCCTGACGCCGAGCGGACGCTGGATCGCTTGCTCGCGTCGGTGGAGGCGCGGGGGCGGGAGATCGAGGTGCGAGCAGCGGGACTTGAGGCGCGCGAAGCGCAGCTCGCGCTCGAACGTCAGAACCTCCAGAACCTCCAAGACCTCGAGAACGAGCTTCAGCTGCGGGAGAAGGCGCTCGATAAAGACGCGCGGGATCGCGCCCGGGCGTATCTGCTCGAGGCACGGAAGACTGTTGAGGCCGCGCTCGGCCAGGCGCGAGCGGCTGTAAACGAAGCAACCGCGAAAGAAGCGCGGCGGATGGTGGAGGAAGCGATTGAGAAGACGGGCGGTGAGGCGGTTGGGCGGTTGGGCGGTTCGAAAGACTTGGCCGT
>Ga0307290_10000217_pt1 | contig 21239 bp, 21 predicted proteins | sample ER_DNA_144_FD_194472 | JGI IMG/M metagenome (GOLD analysis project Ga0307290, IMG submission 194472) | Bulk soil microbial communities from the East River watershed near Crested Butte, Colorado, United States - ER_DNA_144 | ecosystem: Environmental > Terrestrial > Soil > Floodplain | place... | reverse complement strand
CTCGAAGGGGATGTCCAGCTCCCGGGCGATGGCGAGCAGGTGGAGGACACCGTTCGTGGAGCCACCGGTCGCGACGATGGATGCCGCAGCGTTCTCGAGCGCCTCGCGGGTGACGATCGACGAGGGACGGACGTCGTCCCGGACGAGGCTCATCGCAAGCCGGCCCGCCTCGGCCGCGGCTTCGTGCTTTGCGGGGTCGAGGGCCGGAATGCCGTTCAGGCCCGCCGGGCTGATCCCGAGAAAGTCGAGCGCCGTCGACATGGTGTTCGCCGTGAACTGGCCGCCGCAGGCACCCGCCCCGGGGCACGCTGCGCCTTCGAGCTCGTGGACGTCGGCGCCGCTCATCTTCCCGACCGCGTGGGCTCCGACCGCCTCGAAGACGTCCTGGATCGTGACGTCCCGCCCGCGAAAGCGGCCCGGCGCGATCGACCCGTTGTAGAGGACGAGTCCGGGAAGGTCGAGCCGTGCGAGCGCCATGACAGCGGCGGGGATCGTCTTGTCGCAGCCGACCAGGCAGACGAGCCCGTCGAAAAGGTGCCCGCGCGCCACGAGCTCGATCGAGTCCGCGATCACCTCGCGCGAGACGAGAGAGGCGCGCATGCCCTCGGTCCCCATTGAGACCCCGTCCGAGACCGAGATCGTGTTGAACTCGACGGGCATCCCGCCGGCCTCGCGGATCCCGCGCTTCACGTCCTGGGCGAGCTCCCGCTGGTTCCAGTTGCACGGCATCGTCTCGATCCACGTCGTCGCGACACCGACGAGCGGGCGGGCGAGGTCGTCGTCAGTGAAGCCGATCCCCTTGAGCATCGCCCGGGCGGGAGAACGGTCCGGCCCGTCAGTGAGCGCGGCGCTGTGGCGCTTGGCCGGATCGGATGGGCGATCGTACGGGTTCCCGCTCACACCCGCCCTGCCCCCTGGGCCGCAACTCGGAGCGGCATCACGTCGGTCTCCGGGAAGCGCTGTCGAAGCTCCGCCTCGCAGGCCTTCGCGTCTTCGCGGCGCGCCCAGACGACGACAGAGGGGCCGGAGCCGGAAAGCGAGACGCCGAGTGCCCCGCTCGGGAGCCGTTCGCGAACGGCCGTTAGGAGGGGGGCGCGGGCAACCCGGTAGGGCTCGTGGATCCGGTCGGCGAGCGAGGCCGCGAGCAGGTCGGCCGAGCCGGAAGCAAGAGCAGCGCCGAGCAGAGCAGCGCGGCCAACGGTGAAGGCGGCGTCGCGATGTGGAACGGTGCTCGGAAGGCTGGTTCGAGCCGTGGACGTGGCGAGCGTCTCCTCGGGGACGACCGCGATCGGGACCGCCGGAACGTCGTCGGCGATTCGCGCGATGCGCCCGGACCACGTGAGGCACACGCCGCCCGCCAGCGCCGCGGCGAGGTTGTCCGGGTGGCCCTCGAGCTTCATCCCGACCGCGAGCAGCTCCTCGGGATCGGGCTCACGTCCCGCCGCCAGCGTGCCAGCCACGAGGCCGAGTGCGATCACGGCAGCGCTCGAGCCGAGACCGCGCTCACGGGGGATCCGGGTGGTGAAGTCGAATGCCCAGTTCTCCGCGGGGGTCACGCGGGCGAAGGCGCGGACACCGAGATGGCCGAAGTCGGGCGCAGCGCCGTTCGCCTCTGAGATTTCGAGCTCGTTCCAGAGGTCGAAGGCGACCGCGGCCGCATCGAACCCAGGCCCTACGTTCGCGGTCGACCCGGGGGCGCGCACGTGGATGCTCACAGGGTTTCCCCAACAGGAGCGAGCCGGAGGCGAATGACGGTCATGCCGCAGCCTCGGCGATCGAGGTGACGTCCGCATAGACGGCAGTGGCCGCCGGAGACTCCCGAGCGGCGGTCTCCGGGTCCTTCAAGCCGTGGCCCGTAATCACGCACACGACTTGCGTTCCCGGCGCAAGGTCGGACGCCTCGACTCCGGCGAGGGCGGCCGCCGAGGCCGGCTCACAAAAGACACCCTCCTCGCGCGCGAGGAACCGCCAGGCGGCGAGGATCTCGTCGTCAGAGACGGTGACCACGCTTCCTTTAGAGCGCTCGATCGCCTCCGCCACACCGGCGGCGTGAACCGGCTCCCTGATCCGGATTGCGGAGGCTACGGTCTGCGCCCGATCGCCGGACTGGACGGCAAGAAGCCTCGGCTCGCCTGCTCCCCATTCGGCGAAGCCCTTGGCGTAGGCGCAGGTGTTCCCGCCGCCGCCGTAGGGGAGCGCGAGCACGTCGGGTGGCCCGCCGAGCTCCTCCGCGATCTCAAAGGCTGCCGTCTTCTGGCCCTCGAGGCGATGCGGGTTCAGGGAGTTCACGAGCACGTGCGTGCCGCGCCCAGCGAGCTCACGGGCCGAATCGAGAGCGTCGTCGAAGGAGCCCTGCACCTCGAGCAGCCTTGCACCCAGCGCCCGCGCTTGCGCCAGCTTTCCCGATGCGACGGCCCCGACGGGCTGGAGGACGACCGCGGAGAGCCCCGCCCGGGCCGCGTAGGCAGCGGCGGACGCAGCCGTGTTCCCGGTCGAGGCGCAGACGACCGCGTCCGCGCCTGCCTCCAGGGCCTTCGCGATCGCGATCGTCATGCCGCGATCCTTGAAGGAGCCGGTCGGGTTCGCGCCCTCCCACTTGAGACGGATGTCGAGCCCCAGCCGCTCCGAGAGGCGGGGCGCCGGCAGAAGTGGTGTCGAGCCCTCCCCGAGCGACACGAGGGGAGTCGAGTCGGAGAGCGGCAGGCGGTCGCGATATCGATCGGAGAGGGGAAGCGTCAACGCGCTTGCAGACTAGACCTAGACGCCCCGGTCAGAGATCACGCGCATCGCCTCGGGCCGGCCGTGCACCTCGTCGAGCGTCGCCACATCGGCGAGTGCGGCAGACACCCTTCCGCCGGGGGCCTCGTGCGTCACGATGTCGAGTACGGCACCGTCGTCCAGGAGGTGCTGCGTGAGGCGCGCGATCGAGACTTGCTGGGCCGCGAGGCGCTCGGCGACGTGCGCCAGCACGCCGGGTCGGTCCGCGACCTCCACCCGGACGTAGAACGCGGAGCGGAGCTCTCCGGGCGGCAACAGCTCGAGCTCGCGCCAGCAGGCGTCGTTTTGGAGGAAGCCCGTGCCGGTCGTGCCGATGACGCTGACCATGTCGGCCACAACGGCCGACGCCGTCTCGATGCCACCGGCCCCGGGGCCCTCGAGCGTGATCTCGCGGATGGCGTCGCCCTGGAGCATGATCGCATTGAACGCCCCTTCGACAGCAGCAAGCGGATGGTGGCGGTCGATCAGCGCCGGATGGACGCGCACGTCGACGGTGCCATCCACGAGTGTGGCGGCGCCGATGAGCCGGACGACGGTATCGAGCTCGCGCGCAGCCGTTACGTGCTCGGGCCTGATGCTCTCGATGCCCTCGTAGGCGACGTCGGCGAGCTCGACTCGGGTGCCGAAAGCAACCGTGGCCAGGATCGCCATCTTCGCCGCGGCATCCGCCCCGGAGACGTCTTCGGTCGGATCGGCCTCGGCGTACCCGAGCCGCTGGGCCTCGGCAAGCGCCTCGTCGTATGGGGCGCCGGACTCCATCTCGGTGAGAATGAAGTTCGTCGTCCCGTTCACGATTCCGAGGACACGGTGGACGTTCGAGACGACGAGCGACTCCCGGAGCACCTTGATCACCGGGATCGCAGCACAGACAGACGCCTCGAAGCGAAGCTGGACCCCCGCCTCGGACGCCGTGTGGAAGAGCTCCGCCCCGCGCCGGGCAACCAGTTGCTTGTTGGCCGAGACGACCGGCTTCCCGGAGCGAAGCAACGAGAGGACGTACTCCCCGGTGGGCTCGAGGCCGCCCATCACCTCGGCGACCACGGCGATCGAGTCGTCCTCGAGCACGTCTTCAAACCGCGTCGTGAGGACGCCGGGTGACGCGGTGAAGTCCCGCTCCTTCTCGAGATTGCGCACGAGCGCCCGCACCACGCGAAGCCGGTGCCCGGTGGCCCGCTCGATGTCGTCGGCGTTGTCCTCGAGAAGGCGGCTGACGGCGGCGCCGACGGTGCCGTAGCCGAGAAGCGCTACCGGAACGTCAACCGAGCTCACGCGCCGGGGTTCCTTCCCGCTGCATGAGGCTCCGGAGCTCGCGCCCGACCTCCTCGACCTGGTGAGCCGCAGCCTGTTTGCGGAGCTCCTTGAACCGCGGTCGTCCGGCTTCCTCCTCCGCGATCAGCTCGCGGGCGAAGGAACCCGAGCGAATGTCCTCGAGGAGCTTTCGCATCGTGGCGCGCACGTGGTCGTCGACCATGACCGGCCCCCGGGTGAGGTCGCCGTACTCGGCGACGTCGGAGATCGAGTAGCGCATGTAGCTGAAACCGCCTTCGTAGATCAGGTCGACGATCAGCTTCATCTCGTTGATGCACTCGTAGTAGGCGATCTCCGGCTGGTAGCCGGCCTCCACGAGCGTCTCGAATCCGGCCTGCATGAGGGCGGTGACGCCCCCACAGAGGACTGCCTGCTCGCCGAAGAGGTCGCTTTCCGTCTCCTCCGCGAACGTCGTCTCGAGCATGCCGGCGCGCCCGCAGCCGATCGCGGCGCCGTAGGCGAGCGCCAGGTCGCGAGCGTTGCCACTCGCATCCTGCGCGACCGCGATGAGCCCCGGCGTTCCGCCGCCTGCCTCGAACACCTCCCGGACACGGTGACCCGGCCCCTTCGGCGCGACCATGATCACATCGTGGCCCTCCGCGGGCGCGATCTGGCCGAAGTGGATGTTGAACCCGTGCGCGAAGAGAATCGCGGCGCCCGGCTCGAGGTTGGGCTCGACCTCGGCCTCGAAAATGCTCTTCTGGACGTGGTCGGGCACGAGAACGGCGACGAGTTGCGCGCCTCGGACGGCGTCGGCGATCTCGCGAACCGTCAGCCCGGCGCCCTCAGCCTTCTCCCACGACTCGCTCCCGGCGCGCAGGCCGACCTCCACCTCCACGCCGGAGTCACGCAGGTTGAGGGCGTGCGCGTGCCCTTGGCTTCCGTAGCCGACGACGGCTACCTTCCCGTCCAGCAGATCGAGGTTGCCTTCGCGGTAGACCTGTGCCATGAGAGTTCCTTTCTTAGATGGTTCGTCAGTAATTGGCGCGCACGCGGGGAATCATCTACCGGAGGACATGCTGAGGACGAGGGGTGCGGCGGCTCGCTGCGCGCGGCAAGGCAATTCGGCCCGTACGGACGAGTTCCTTGACCCCGTAGGGCCTGACGAGCTCCTCGAAGGAGTCGAGGACATCGGGCGGGCCGACCAGCTCGAAGATCATCGCCTCGGGGCCGAGGTCGGCCACGTGCGCCTTGAACGTGTCGGCAACCGCCAGCAACTCGGGCCGGCGCTCCGGCGTGACCGCCACCTTGATCAGAGCCAGCTCACGCTCGACGGTCTCCCCCGGCTCGAGCTCGGAGACCCGGAGGACGTTGACGAGCTTGTGCATCTGCTTCTCGATTTGCTCCAGCGAGTGTTGGTCGCACTCGACACGGAGCGTGATCCGGGAGACGTCTGGCCGCTCGGTCGGCCCGACGGCGAGGCTCTCGATGTTGAACCCGCGACGGGCGAACATGTTCGACACCCTGGCGAGCGCGCCGGGCTTGTTCTCGAGAAGGACGGAGAGAGTATGGGTCACGCGTCGACCGTCTCACCCTCGGGGTACTCGAGGATGTCGATCGCGGCGGCGCCTGCGGGGATCATGGGGAAGCACTTCTCCTCCGGGTCGCACCGAGCATCGACGACGGCCGCCCGTCCGCAGGTGAGTGCCTCGTCCAGGGTCTCCTCGAGCCGGTCCTCCGAATCGACGGTGAACCCGGCGCATCCGTAGGCCTCCGCAAGCATCGCGTAGTCGGGGACCTGGTGGGTCAGGTGGGTCTGTGCGAAGCGCTCGGCGTAGAACATCTCCTGCCACTGCCGCACCATCCCGAGCCAGCCATTGTTCACGACCACGGTCACGATCGGGAGCCCTTCGAGGGCTGCCGTTGCGAGCTCCTGACAGGTCATCTGGAAGCAGCCGTCACCGTCGACGCAGATGACTGTGGCGTCGGGGCGGGCGGCCTTGGCGCCGATCGCAGCCGGGACGCCGTAGCCCATCGTCCCGAGCCCGCCCGAGGTGATGAAACTGCGGGGCCGGTCGCAGACGAGGTACTGCATCGCCCACATCTGGTGCTGCCCGACACCGGTCGTCCAGACGACGTCGTCGCGCCCCGCGGTCAGGTCGCGGAGCGTCTCGAGCAGGGTCTGTGGCTTCAGGGTGTCCCCGTCCCGGTCGTACCGGTAGGGAAATGCGTCCCGCCACTCGTCGATCTGCGTTCGCCAGGCGCTCGGGCCTTCCGCACCTTCCTCCCGCAGGCGGCCCACCTCGCGGGCGAGCCCCGCGAGCGCGAGCTTGAGCGGGCCGACGACCGGGATGTCGGCGTGCCGAAGCTTCCCGATCTCGGCGGCGTCGACGTCGAGATGGATGACCTGGGCGCCCGGCGCGAACGCCGTCAGCTTGCCGGTCACGCGGTCGTCGAAGCGGGAGCCGACCGCGATCAGCAGATCGCACTTGTTCATGGCCCAGTTCGCCCACTTGGAGCCGTGCATCCCAGGCAACCCTGCGTGGAGCGCGTGCGACTCGGGGAAAGCGCCCTTCGCCATGAGCGTCGTCACAACCGGCAGCCCGCCCGCCTCGGCGAGCTCGCGGAGCTCCTCGCAAGCCTCTGCATTCACGACGCCGCCGCCGACATAGAGCACTGGCTTCTCCGCCGCGGCGATCGCCCGCGCCGCCTCGCCGAGCTGGCGCGCGTTGACCTTGTGTGGCGGCTTCCAGCCTGGCAGGTCGACCCCGTCCGGATAGCGAAAGTCGATGGCCGCTTCCTGGACGTCCTTGGCCACGTCCACGAGCACCGGCCCGCAGCGGCCCGTGCGAGCGACGTGGAAGGCGGCCTTCATGACGTGCGGGAGCTCCTCGACGTCCTGGACGAGCCACGAGTGCTTGACGATCGGGAGTGTGATCCCGGTGGCGTCGACCTCCTGGAAGGCGTCGGTCCCGATCAGGTTGGTTCGAACCTGGCCCGTGATGCAGACGAGAGGCGTCGAGTCCATCCAGGCATCCGCGATCGGGGTCACGAGGTTCGTGGCACCCGGCCCGGAGGTGGCCATGGCGACCCCGACGCGGCCCGAAGCCCGTGCATATCCCTCCGCCATGTGGCCCGCCCCTTGCTCGTGGCGGGCAAGGACGTGCCGCACGCTCGTACCGCGGGCGATCGAGTCGTACGTGGGCAGGATCGCCCCGCCGGGGATCCCGAACATCACGTCCACGCCCTCCGCCTCGAGCGAGCGGAGGATGGCGTCGGAACCGAGCATCTTGGCCATCAGGCGTACGCTCGCCGGTAGAACTCGAAGTTCGTAACGCGACGTGGAAGCTCTGCAAGCAGCGCGTCCATGAACTCGCGCGTCGTGGACGCGACGCCTGATGCGACCATGTCCGGCGTGCACGCACCGTCAGCGACCGCGCCGGCGACTGCCTCGGCGAGCGTCGCGGCTGCACTCGGCTCGTGCAGGCCTTCGTCGAGCATGAGCGACGCGGCGAGCAGCATCGAGCAAGGATTCGCAACGCCCTGCCCTGCTTCTTCGCTCGCGACGTCGTCACCAGGCGAGAAGACCCCGGGCCCTTGACCCAGGAGGCCGTGAGCGATGACGCAGCGTCCGCGCTCGCTCGATGCAACGATGCCGGCGAGAGCGTCGCCGAGCGCTGGCATCGTGACCGCGACGTCCACCGACTCCGCGTCGAAGGCCAGGCGCCGGACGGCGTCGGCTACGCCCAGGTGCTCCACGAGGACGCCGTCGTACCGGGCCGAGACGCGCTCGACGAGCGAGCTCCAGCCGGAGTCCGAAGCGACCGAGACGAGGCTGGCGCTCCCTGCGACCGCGGTCTGGAAGGCACGCTCGACCGTCCACTCGGCGGCGTCGTCTGCGAGGGGCGAGAGGACGGAGACGTCTGCCTGGCCGGTCGCACGGACGCGGGTGACTCGCGTGCGAAGGTCGAGCTCGGCGACGACACCGGTGAGCGCCGGCTCCTCGGCCGCGGCGACGAGCACGGCGTCCGCGGCCACGTACGCTGCCCGCGTCTCCGCGGGAAGGTGATGCCCTGACCTGCTGAGCGCCTCGCCGCCGAACGGAACGTGCGTCTCCTCCACCGCGAAGCCGTGGTGGCGGGAGACCGCGGCGACTGCGCGGCTGGCCTCGGCCATGACCTCGGGGCCGACGCCGTGTCCCGCCAGGCAGGCGACTCTGTAGTTGCGCTTCCCGCTCGGTGTCATCGGACTCCAACCTCCGTGAAGACGTCATGGACGGATACGTGCTTCTGTGTATCGGCAAGACGCTTGAAGCGCGCGAATGCGTCGTTCAACCCGTCACCTTCGAGTCGGTAGCCGAGATCGGCGCACGCAAGCGCGAAGGCGTGGCGGCCCGAGTGCTTTCCGAGCGGCAGCGTCATTCGGAGACCGAGCTCCTCGGGATCCATGATCTGGTAGGTCGCCGAGTCCTTCAACATCCCGTCCTGATGGATTCCGGCTTCGTGCGCGAACGCATTCGCGCCCACGATCGCCTTGTTCCGCTGGAGCGCGTAACCCGTCAGCCGCGAGACCAGCAGCGAGGCCGCCCCGATCTCACGCGGATTCACGCCGGTTTCAACTTCGAAGGCGGACCGACGCACCTTGAGCGCCATCACGACTTCCTCGAGCGCCGCGTTCCCGGCCCGCTCGCCGAGCCCGTTCAGCGTGCACTCGATTTGTGTCGCGCCCGCCTGCACCCCGGCGAGCGAGTTCGCAACCGCGAGCCCGAGGTCGTTGTGGCAATGGACCGAGAGCGAGACTTCACGAAGCTCGGGGCAGAGGTGCTGGACCTCGAGCAGGAAGGACGCGTGCTCCTCGGGCAGGCAGTAGCCGACCGTGTCGGGGAGGTTGATCGTGGTCGCACCGGCCCGGATCGCCTCGCGCGCCACCTGGGCCACGAAGCGCGGGTCGGAGCGGGTTGCGTCCTCGCAGGAGAACTCGACCTCGTCCGCGAGTTCCGCGGCGTAGCCGACCGCCCAGCGGGCTTGCTCGACAACCTCGGCCGGCTCCATGCGGAGCTTCTTCTCCATGTGGATCTTGCTCGTGGCGAGGAAGACGTGGAGACGCGAGCGCTGGGCGCCGGCGAGCGCCTCGGCCGAGGCGTCGATGTCCTCCTTCCGCGTTCGGCAAAGCGACGCGACCGTGGTGCGTTCGACCACGCGCGCGACTGCCTGCACTCCTTCGAAGTCGCCTGGGGACGAGACGGCGAAGCCCGCCTCGATCACGTCGACACCGAGGCGCTCGAGCTGCTCGGCGATCTCGGCTTTCTCGTCGGGCGCGAGCGCGATCCCCGGCGATTGCTCGCCGTCGCGCAAGGTGGTATCGAAAATCGTGATCCTGCGGACTGACACTTGCTCCTCCTCGTGGTTTGAACCCCTGCACCGGAGACGCACGTCTCCCGTGATCCGGTCGGCGTGTGCGCCTGCGCGGCGCGTGGTCGCGTACTCCCCCTAGAGGGGGAGAATCACGACGAGGAGAATGGTGTCGAGGCAGGGCGGCGCTCCGGCCGAGCCGGTGCGCACAGAAACGGTGGAATCGAGCCTCGTCACGTTGTAAGCAGTGTGGCGAGAGGTCGGTAGGTTTGTCAACCCCCGTCTGGGCAGTACAAGTCTCCGTCCGGGCGGGTGCTCAGACGCGCGCCGGAGCGGGCTGGCGCCGCCAGCCGACCAGCGGGCGCAGGAAAAACCCGAGCGCGACGCCGAGGAACGAGAGCCATGCGACGACCTCGAGCAGAGACGGATTCCCGTTATAGCCGAAGAGCGCCTTCAGGAAGAGGCCGAGGTTCGAGTCCTCGCTGACGATCCCGTTCGTATCCCAGACGTGCTCGACGGTCAGGGGCAGAAGACCGGCTTCCTGGAACTCGTGAATCCCATGCGCGAGAAGGCCCGCGGCGAACACGATCAGAAGGATTCCCGTTGCAGTGAAGAACTGGCGCAGGTTCAGCTTCCGGGATCCCATGTAGAGCGCGACGCCGAGCGAGATCGAGACGACCAGCCCGAGGACGGCCCCGACGCCGGTCGAGAGCGGCGTCGAACTCTCGCTGATCGCAAAGAGGAAGAGCGCCGTCTCCCAGCCTTCCCGCACGACCGCGAAGAAGACGACGGACGCGAGCCCGACCGCGGAACCGGCCGCGATCGCGCCCTGGAGGCGAGCCTCGAGCTCGCGCTTGATCCCCATCGCCTGCTTCCGCATCCAGAAGATCATCCAGGTGAGAACCGCGACGGCAGAAAGCATCGCGACGCCCTCGAAGATCTTCTCGGCCCGGCCTTCGAGCTCTCCCACTGTGAAGAAGAGCGCCGCGCCCGACACGGCCGAGACGAGGACGGCGGCTGCGGTGCCGGCCCAGATCGTCCGGAAGTGTTGGCGGTTGTCCGTCTTCGCGAGATACGCCAGGACGATCCCGACGATGAGAGAGGCCTCGAGGCCTTCCCGGGTCGTTACAAGCGCCGCACCCAAGTCGTTCTCCTTCGTCGTCGTGTTCACGTTCAGTCTTGTAAGGCGTACCTTACAACGAGGCGGACAATAGGAGTCGCGCTCGGGGGATGTCAAGCTCGAAGCGGTCCCGGCCGAGGCTACCCTTCCACAATGATCGCGGTTCTTCTCTCGGTCGATGCCACCCCGGCGCCTGCTCCCCTCGTCTGCATCGACCCGGGGCACGCCCGAACGCCGAACCTCTCGACCGAGCCGATCGGCCCGGGCGCCTCGATTCGCAAGATCAAGGACGGCGGCGGCACCGCCGGCGAGGCCGTGGTCGTGCTCCAGATTGCGCGCAAGGTGCGTTACCTGCTCGACCGCCGCGGGCTCCGCGTCGCGATGACGCGGACGGGCGCGGAGTTCACGTACGGGGCCGGCGGCAACGTCGACCGCGCACGCTTCTGCAACCGGCGAAATGCTGCTCTCATGCTCAGGATTCACGCAGACGGGTCGGTGAACCGGGCAAGCCACGGGGTCTCGACGCTCTATCCCGCCTGGCACCGGGGCTGGACGGACGACATCTACGCCCCCAGCCTCAGGGCTGCCCGCCTCGTCCAGCGGGCAGTCGTGCGCGCGACGGGAGCTGCGAATCTAGGGCTCTCGCGGCGCTCGGACCTGACCGGCTTCAACTGGGCGAACGTCCCTGTGGTGCTCGCGGAGGCGGGGTTCCTCACGAACCCGACCGAGCGGGCGCGGCTCACGTCCGCGCGCTACCAGTGGAAGGTGGCAGGCGCCCTCACGCGCGCATCGGCCAGTTTCGTCTCGGACTAGTCCGCCCCGCCCTCAGGGTCGCGGCGCATCTCCTCGGCCGCCGCACGGGCCTCCTCATGCACCCGCCGGCGCATCGCCTCGAACTCGTCTGCCGGCCCCCCGGGCTTGGGGCGTTCCGGCCCTGACGCCTCCGCGGGGGGCCGCGGCGGCGCAGGCGGAGGGGCCGCCGGCTCCTCGACTGCCGTCTCCGCGGCCATGCCGGCGGCCTCGAAGTCGTCCTCGTCGGCGCGCGCATTCCGGGCCTCGGCGAGCTTCTCGCGAAGCTCCTGGGCCCGCGGGTCGAGTCTCTCCGGCGCAAGCGTCGGCCTGCGGCGTCGCAGAAGGACCGTGGCCGCAAAAGCGCCGGCGGCGGCGCCGGCCAGGAGAGTCGAAAGTCGTCCCATCCTCGTCACTCTTCCACGACCTGTGCCACTGGGGCAAGCCGGGCAGGCTCGCTATACTCGTCCAACTTCCTGCTTCGCCCGGCGCCGTCCGTTCCCGAGCGGCGCGAGCAGGCGAGGCCGCTAGACCGAGGGAAGGAGGTTCGGGAACCTGATGAACGCGTACGAAATCATGCTCATGCTCGATCCAGAGGTGGAAGACGAGCGCCAGAACGAGATTCTTTCTCGTATGCGCGAGCTCGTCGAAAAGGGCGGAGGCGCCTGGCAGAGCCACGAGCCCTGGGGTCGGCGAAAGCTCGCGTACGAGATCGACAAGAAGACCGAGGCGCACTACCACCTGGTGCAGTTCGACGCAGAGCCCGTGACACTCGACGAGTTGACGCGGGTCCTGAAGATCACCGACGGCGCCATGCGCCACATGGCCGTTCGGCGGCCGAAGCCTCGCCGGAAAGCGACCGCGGGCGAGCCCGTCGTCCCCGAGAGTTAAGATGGCGAACATACGTTCTACGAAAGGGAGTAACTGATGGCAGGCGACATCAATCGCGTCACGCTCGTGGGGCGCCTCACGCGCGATCCCGAGCTTCGGCATCTTCCGTCCGGGGTGCCCGTGCTTCAGCTCGGTGTTGCCGTCAACGGCAGGCAGAAGGATGACGGGGACAACTGGGTCGACAAGCCCAACTTCTTCGACGTGAAGGTGTTCGGCAATCAGGCCGAGATGCTTTCGAACCACCTGGCCAAGGGCCGGCGCATCGGCGTCGACGGCCGGCTCGACTGGTCGTCCTGGGAGGCACAGGACGGGTCGAAGCGGTCGAAGGTCGAGGTCGTGGCCAATACGATCCAGTTCCTCGACAGCCGCCAGGACACCGAGGGCGGCGGCGGCCAGCGCGAGTACGTCCCCGCGGGCGACGTCGCGGCCGACCGCTCCGACTTCGGCCCCTCCGGGACCGACGACGACATTCCGTTTTAGATCGGTTGGCGACCCGTCCTCACGGGCCGCCAATGACCGATCAATCATCTAGACAGCGAAGGAGTCGCGAACACCGATGGCACAGCAGACGAAGGGAAACCGCCGGCCCCGGCCCGGGGCCGGAGGGCCGCTGCGGAGAAAGAGTTGCTATTTCTGTAGGGAGAAGATCGACGAGGTCGACTACAAGAACTACAACCAGCTCCGCCGGTACGTCTCCGAGAAGGGGAAGATCCGGTCACGCCGGATCACCGGCGCATGCCGGCGGCATCAGGAGCAGGTTGCGACGGCGGTGAAGCGCGCGAGAGAGATGGCGCTCCTGCCCTACGTCACGGGCTAGGCCTCGTCGATGGATGTCATCCTCCTCACTGACGTCGAGAAAGTCGGCCTGCGCGGCGAGGTCGTCAACGTCTCGCGCGGGTACATGCGCAACTATCTGGGCCCGCGCCGGCTCGCAGAGCCCGCAACCGCGGCCAAGGTCGCGGAGCTCGAGAAGCGCGAGTCCGAGCGCGCGAAGCACGAGGCGCGGAGCTTCGAGCAGGCGCAAGAGATCGCCGAGACCCTTCGGAAGACGGTGCTTCGCTTCGACGTGAACGCCGGGCCGCAAGGAACGCTCTTCGGCTCGGTCACCGCGACGGACATCGCCGACGAACTGTGGCGGACGCGCAAGATCCGCGTCGATCGCCGCAAGATCGCCCTCGGCGACTCGATCAAGCGGATCGGGCGCTACGAGATCCCGATCGACGTCTTCCAGGACGTGCGAATCGAGGTGAAGACTCTGGTCGTGCCCGAAGGGGGCGAGCTTCCACCCGAAGAGGAGCTCCAGGCGATGGAGGACGCGGCGCGCGCGGAGGAGGAGGCGGCGGCCAAGGCCGCCGAGCCCGAGGGTGAAGAGTGGTTGGAGGAGCTCCTCGAGGAGGAGCCGGAGACGGCCGAGGCGGCTGGCGAGCCGGAGGGTCCCGAGCAGGCGGAAGCGGTTGCGGCGCCCGAGGTGGACGCCGAGGGCGGAACTCCAGACTCCGGAGAAGTTCCTGCCCCGGCCGCCGACGGCGAGCCCGAAGACTCCGAGCGCAACTAACCGTTCTCCACCGAGCCGTCCACACGCCTGTGGGCGGTTTCACGAACTTCCCGCTCTTTGCGAGCGGATCGTTCGCCCGGGTTGGGTCTTGCCCGTGGAAGGCCGGGGTAGACCTGGGGACGTCGTCCGGCGGATATGCGAACATGTGTTTCCTTTTTCCTGCTCCTCGAGCTCGCAGACTGTGGACGCGCACACCGAGATCAAGCCCTCTACGGTCGTGGCTCGGATGGCCACCGCCCTTCGCGACACTGCCCCCGTCCCGCCGCAAAACCTCGACGCGGAGGAGTCCGTTCTCGGAGCAATGATGCTCGCCCCCGGGGCGATCGCAGCCGTGAGCGAAGTCCTCGATTCCGAGGGGCGCGAGTTCTATCGCGAGAGCCATGCCAAGATGTACCGCGCGGCGCTGACGCTTTATGCGAAGGGTGAGCCGGTCGACGCGATCACACTCGTCGACCAGCTCGACGAACGAGGCGAGCTCGAGGACGTCGGGGGCAAGGCGCGGGTCCACGAGCTCGCAGCTCTCGTCCCCGCGAGCGCAAACGCAGGCCACTACGCGCAGATCGTCCGGGAGGCTGCCACCCTCAGGGGGCTCATCCGGGCGGGCGGGGAGATCGCTCGACTCGGCTGGGAGCGTCCGGGAGAGGCGACCGAGCTCGTCGACCAGGCCGAGCAGATCGTGTTCGACCTTTCGCAGCAGCGGGCGACCGGGGAATTCAGCCACATCGAAACGCTCCTGAAGGAGAGCTTCGAGCGGATCACAGCGCTCTACGAGTCGGGTGCTGACGTGACCGGCGTCCCTTCGGGCTTTCGAGACCTCGACCGGATCACCTCTGGCTTCCAACCCGGGAACTTGATCATCATCGCGGCCCGCCCCAGCATGGGGAAGTCCGCCCTCGGGCTTTGCATGGCCGCCAACCTGGCCGTCCGCCACGAAGTGCCCGTCGCGCTCTTCACGCTCGAGATGTCGAAGTCCGAGGTGACCCAGCGGCTCATGTGCAGCGAGGCGAAGGTCGAGTCCCAGCGGCTCCGCACGGGAAAGCTCGCCGCGGACGACTGGCCCCGGCTGACGGCCGCCTGCGACAAGCTCGCGAAGGCGCCGGTCTACGTCGACGACACGGGCTCGGTCACGATGATGGAGATCCGCTCCAAGGCACGACGGCTGAAGTCGAAGCATCCGGACCTCGGTCTCATCGTGATCGACTACCTGCAGCTCATGACCTCGGGCACGAGCGCGGAGAACCGCGTGCAGGAGGTGTCGCAGATCTCCCGCTCCCTGAAGGTGCTCGCCCGCGATCTCGACGTCCCCATCATCGCCATGTCACAGCTCTCGCGGGCAGTCGAGCAGCGCCACGACAAGCGACCCATCCTCTCGGACCTGCGCGAGTCGGGGTCGATCGAGCAGGACGCCGACATCGTCTGCTTCATCTATCGCGACGAGTACTACGCAGGCGAGGAGTCGGACCAGCAGGGCCTCGCGGAGGTGATCGTCGCCAAGCACAGGAACGGCCCCACCGACACGATCAAGCTCTCGTTCCTGAAGCGCTACGCGAAGTTCTCGGATCTCGCAGCCGCGTAGCGACGCCGAGTCGCCCGGTGCGGCGAGTACGCTCCAGAGCGATGCCAGCAACCGTCATCGTCGGGGCCCAGTGGGGGGACGAGGGCAAGGGGAAGATCGTGGATCTCCTGGCGCAGCACTCGGACTTCGTCTGCCGGTACCAGGGCGGTCCGAACGCGGGGCACACGATCGTCTGCGACGGCGAGACCTTCAAGCTCCACCACGTCCCCTCGGGCATCCTGAGCGACGGGAAGATCTGCGTCGTCGGAGCAGGCTGCGTCATCGACCCGGGGCTCCTGGTCGAGGAGATCGACGAGCTCGAGAGGCGCGGGGTCACGACCAGCGGGCTCCGGGTCTCGGGAAACGCCCACGTGATCATGCCCTGGCATGTCGCGATCGACTCGGCCAGCGAGCGGCGGCTCGGGAAGCTCCAGATCGGCACGACCCGGCGAGGAATCGGTCCCGCGTACGCCGACAAGGCAGCACGCCTCGGTATCCGGGTCCAGGACATTCTCGACCCCAAGATCCTCCGACAGAAATTCGAGACGGCCCTGGCGGAGAAAAACATCGTGCTCGAACGCCTCCACGACGCGGCTCCGCTCCAGGTCGAGGAGCTCGCCGAACAGATGGAGGCCTGCGCCCAGCGACTCCGCCCCTATGTGGCTGACACGTCGTTGCTCGTCGATCAGGCGCTCAGGGAAGGTCGGCGAGTCTTGCTCGAAGGAGCGCAGGGCACGCTCCTCGATCTCGACCACGGCACGTATCCCTTCGTCACTTCGTCGAATCCGATCGCGGGCGCGGCAGCGACCGGCACCGGCATCGGGCCGACCCGGATCGACAGCGTCGTGGGCGTCGCGAAGGCATACGTGACGCGGGTCGGAGAAGGCCCCTTTCCAACGGAGATCGAAGGGCCGGACCAAGAGCGGGTTCGCGAGCTCGGCGGCGAGTACGGCACGACCACGGGGCGGGAGCGCCGCTGCGGCTGGCTCGACCTCGTCGGCCTGCGCTTCGCCGTCCGCGTGAACGGCTTGACCTCACTCGCCCTGACGAAGCTGGACGTGCTTTCGTCGTTCGGCGAGTTGCCGGTCTGCACGCGCTACCGGCTCGCGGACGGGACGGAGACGGAGGAGATTCCTGCTCACCAGACGGACTTCCACCATGCCCGCCCCGTGTACGAGACCCTGACAGGGTGGAATGAGCCGCTCGACTCGGTCGAACACCTCGAGGAGCTGCCCGAAGCGGCGCGGCGATACGTCGAGTACGTCGAGCGGGCGGTCGACGTCGAGGTCACGATGATCGGCACGGGTGCGGACCGTGAGCGCGTGCTGACGCCCCGGGGGCTCCGGGCCGCCGTCGGCGTTAGCTGAGCTGGCGGCTTGATGTGAACATTCCGCCGGGCCGGATGACGCCCCGACGGCCGCCGAGTGTTGCATCCACCCACTAGCGGAGATCGCTCGGCTCGTTGACGTTCCGGAGCAGGCTCTCGTCGAGCTCGACGACCCTGGTCCGAAGCCCGCCGAGCAGCCGGTGGAGAGCGAAGTCGTGGCTCCCGATCCGCTCTTCGACGAGCGGGAGGATCCTCCGGTGGTAGACGCCCGGGAGCGGGCCGGTCTGCGGAACGGCCGCGTCAACGCCTTCGGCACCGTCTGTCAGGAGTAGGAGCGCATCCGACGTCATGTGCGGAAGGTCGACCGGCAGAACGAGGCAGAGATCCGTGGTCGCAGCGCGAAGCCCGGCACAGAGACCCACCATCGCAGCCCGGATGTCACTCCGATCGTCCACGAGGGGAAAGGGAAGCGGCAGCTCATCAGCAGTCTTGCCGACGGCGATCACGCATTCGCAGGCCGCTCCGAGGACACGGTACGCACGCTCTGCCAGGGTCTCGCCCTCGAAGCGTGCGAGTGCTTTCGGGGATCCATAGCGCCGGCTCGCCCCGCCGACGAGGAGAATCCCTGTTACTCCGTGACGCGCCAAGGCTCGGAGTAGACGTTCACCCGGCCCTCGCGGACGAAGCCGCAGAGGGTCATGCCACGGTCGCGAGCGAGATCGACCGCGAGCGACGAGGGCGCACCGACGGCGACGAGGACTGGGCAACCGGCAACAGCCGCCTTCTGGACGAGCTCGAAGGAGAGCCGCCCGCTGACGCACATGACTTGGCGCGCGAGCGGCAAGAGCCCGGCGCCGAACGCCCAGCCGATCACCTTGTCCATTGCGTTGTGCCGCCCGACGTCTTCCCGCAGGCAGATGAGCTCGCCGCGGTCGTCGAAGAGGCCCGTGGCGTGCAGCCCTCCGGTGGCGGCAAACGTCGGTTGGGCCTCACGAAGCCGCTCCGGCAGCTCCGCCACGAGCGCGGCGGCCACGACAAGATCGCTCTCGAGACGTGAAGCCTCGACCGCCACCGCCTCGAGCGCGCCCTTGCCGCAAACTCCGCAGGAGGAAGTGGTGTAGAAGCTTCGCTGGTGGCGCGACGGGTCGAAGCCTTCCGCCTCGGCCTCGATCGTGTTCGCCGCGAAGTCGTCGGGAAGCCGCGTGCTGAGCGGCCTCATGCCCTCGGAGAGGAGAAACCCGAGCGCGAGCTCTTCGTCGTGCCCCGGCGTTCGCATCGTGACAGCCACCGGCTCGCCCCCGATCCGGATCTCGAGGGGTTCCTCGACCGCCACGCGGTCCGACACGGTCTTGCCCTCTGGCATACGAACGACCTGAACCGAACCGGCGGCATAGGGCGGAGTCGCGCTCACTTCCGTAGCGTAGTCCGCGCGGGTCTCGAGCCCGGGGCCGGCCGCGAGCCACCCACCGCTTCAAGCCTATTCCGCAAAAGCGCGCGTGTGGGTCAGGCTTCGTGGCGAAACTGCAACGACCTGGGGTAGCTCTGTCCCCCTGCGTCACCTGCAGAACTCGCGGGCGACCGCAACAAGGACTTCTGCACACCTCTCGACAGAGGCGAGGTCGACCCACTCCACGTCAGCGTGCGCCCCTTCTCCCGCCGGGCCGAAGACCACGGTCGGGATGCCCGCACCTGCGAGAAGGGCGGCATCCGTCCAGAAAGGCACGCCGACGACACCAGTCGCCCCCGCATGGCGCCTGACGAGCTCGACGATCGGGTCGTCATCGGGCACCTCGAACGGATCTCGGGCGAAGCACACCCGCGCCGACCCCTCGAAAGCTTCGACGTCACTGCCTGCTCGTTCAAGGAGCCCGACCAGCTCGTGGAGCACCGCATCGGTCGTCTCGCCAGGAATCGTCCGCCTTTCGCCCGTCAGAAGGCACCTGTCCGGATACGTGGAGAACTCGACACCGCCTTCGATCACGCCCGTGTGGAGCGATCCGCTCCGGAGCAGTGGATGGCTCGGCTCGGCCCGGAGTGAGCGATCGAGCGCGTGCAGGGCAACGAGCACGTAGCCCATGTGAGCTATGGCGTCGATTCCGAGCTCGGGGCGAGATCCGTGCGCTGCCCGGCCACTCGTCTCCACCTCGAACGCGACGAAGCCCCGGTGTGCGATTGCGACCTGGAGCTCGGTCGGCTCAGCCACGATTGCACCGTGCGCGGTGCGAGCCGCCGCGACCGCCGCCGTCCCGACGCTCGCCACCTCCTCGTCTGCAACCGCGGTGACCACGACGTCTCCCGCAAGCCCCGTGGCCGCCGCGTCCCGAGCCGCTACGAGGATCGCTGCGAGGCTCCCCTTCATGTCGTAGGCGCCCCGTCCGTAGAGGCGCCCGTCCTCGACCTTCGGCTCCAGCGCCCGTTCCATGCCACCCAAGCCGACCGTGTCCAGGTGCGCGTTCAGCATGAGGGTCCGCCCGCCGCCCGAACCCCTCGCCACGCCGATCACGTTCGGCCGTCGCGGCGCCGCTTCCTCGAGCTCCACCTCGAACTCTGCAGCCTCGAGCCAGCGCGCCACGTAGCGCGCCAGCTCTTCCTCCCCGGGCGCGCCCGGCACGAGCACAGGATTCTGGGAGTCGATGCCGACCAGATCGACGAGCAGCGAGGTCAACTCTTCGAGCACGGGCCCAAGCGTAGAATCGAACGGTGGACGTTCTCAAGCTGACGGCGGTCCTCGCCGAGCTTCCGAAGGACCGGACGCGGCTCCTCGACAACCTCGGACGAGTTCGCCATGAAGTCGGGCCGATCACGCCCGAGCTCTCGGATGCGGTTGCCGATCACATGAACGTCCGGCGTGGCGAAGTCCACGAGGTCGTCTCTTTCTACTCGTTTTTGGACGTGCCGACGGATGCGGTTCGCGTCTGCGTCGGCCCAGTCTGCGACTGCCTGGGCGCAAGGGACGTGCTCGCCCGCGAGCAAGAGCAGGCGAGCGGGGTGCCCGTCCTCGGCGTGGAATGTCTCGGCCACTGCGAGCTCGCCCCGGTTCTCCTGCGCGGCGACTCGATCGAGCCGGAAGCCGTTCACCGAACGAACGACGGACCGTCGCTCGCCCTCGGGAGCCGAGACGTGACACTGGCCGATTACGAGCGGCGCGGAGGCCTGACGACCCTTCGATCCCTCCCGGAGAACGAGCAGATCATCGCAGAGCTCAAAGCGTCCGGCCTCGCCGGTCTCGGTGGCGCCGGCTTCCCGACCGGGCTCAAGTGGGAAGCCGTCGCGAAGGAGGACGGCCCCCGGTACGTGATCGTGAACGCTGACGAGGGCGAGCCCGGGACGATCAAGGATCGCTATGTGATGGAGCTCCGCCCGCACCTCATGCTCGAAGGGATGCTCATCGCGATGAGCTTCGCCGAGGCAAGCGAAGGGCTCATCTACCTCCGTGAGGAATACGCGACCGCACGCACGCGGCTTCTCGCCGCGATCGCGGAGCTTCGCGAGGCCGGGCTTCTCGACGGCCGCTCGATCGAGCTCGTCGTCGGCGCAGGCGCCTACATCTGTGGCGAGGAGACCGCAATGCTCGAGTCCATGGAGGGCCGCCGAGGGATGCCGCGTCTGAAGCCTCCGTTTCCGAGCCAGGTTGGATACCTCGGACGCCCGACCCTCATCAACAACGTCGAGACGCTTGCGCACATCCCGGGAATCCTGAGCAACGGCGGCGAGTGGTTCGCGGGCCTCGGCCGAAACGGAGCGACCGGCGTTCGCCTCTGGTCGATCTCCGGTGCGGTGCGTGAGCCGGGCTGCTACGAGGCGCCGAACGGCTCCACGCTGCGGGAGCTGATCGACGGGCTCGCAGGCGGCTCGACTGAGGACATCGGCGCAATCGTGCCAGGGGGCGCCGCCAGCGGCATCCTCCCTCCGGATGCGCTCGACGTGCCGCTGACCCGCGACGGCTTGCGGGAATGGGGCGCTGGTGCCGGCTCAGCGGGCGTCCAGGTTTTCCCGGCTTCCTACTCCCCGCTCCGTCTCCTCGCGGAGACCATGCGATTCTTCGCGGAGGAGTCCTGCCAGAAGTGCACGCCGTGCCGGATCGGAAACCGCGGTCTCCACCATGTCCTCGAGGAACTCGGGCAGGGTACGGCGGTCATGTCGCGACGCCAGGTTGAAGAGTGGCTCGACGCGATGGCCCAGACGTCCATCTGCGGACTCGGGCAGGGCGCGCCCTTCCCCGTCAGAAATGCGTTTCGCTTCTGGCCCGATCTCTTCGCCGCCCTTGGCGAGCCTGAGGCGGCGGTACGATGAGCGCCCCGGTGCGTGCCTCGGTGCCCTTCACGCTCGACGGAAAGCCGGCCAGCGCGCCCGAGGGCGAGCTGCTCGTCCATGCGGCCGCGCGTCACGGCGTCTTCATCCCGACTCTTTGTCACGACGACAAGCTCGACCCGTACGGAGGCTGCCGTATGTGCGTCGTCGGAGTCGAAGGATCGCCCCGCCCCCTTCCTGCCTGCGCTACGAGGGTTACCGAGGGCATGGTGGTCTCGACCAACTCGAGCGTCCCGCAGTTCCGCCGCACGCTGACCGAGATGTTGCTCACCGAGCACCTGAATCCCGATCCGGGCGGGCGGCCCAACGAGCTG
>Ga0307290_10000215_pt1 | contig 21274 bp, 20 predicted proteins | sample ER_DNA_144_FD_194472 | JGI IMG/M metagenome (GOLD analysis project Ga0307290, IMG submission 194472) | Bulk soil microbial communities from the East River watershed near Crested Butte, Colorado, United States - ER_DNA_144 | ecosystem: Environmental > Terrestrial > Soil > Floodplain | place... | reverse complement strand
TGATCGTCGCCCCGCCCCTGGAAGTGTCCAACCAGTATCTGCCTGTGCTGGGGAAGATCGCACAATTCGCGAAGGAATCGGACGTTCCGGCTTGCCTCGCCAAGCTTGGGATGCCGGCTGAGTTTTTGGCGCTTTTAGAAGAGAAGAACATCTAGGGAAGGATACACGTCGGCACGTTGGCACGTCGGCACGCAATCAAAGGCTCCCCACCGCAGTAGATCGATCCCACCGCGTCTTCCGTCTCACTTCAGTATCACGTCATGGGCGACTTCAAGAAACTTCGCGTATGGCGGGACGCTCGCGAGTTTGTTGTGCTCTCAAGCAAGGCCATCAAGAAGCTACCGGATCATGAGAAGTACGTTCTGGCAGACCAATGGCGCCGCGCCGCCTATAGCGTTCCACTCAACATCGCAGAAGGCACCGGACGCAAAGGACCACGCGAATTCGCTCGCTACCTGGGTTTCGCATTCGGGTCGCTCCATGAAATTGAGGCGATTCTGGAGCTCGTTGAGGTTCTCGAGTACCTTCCGAAGGAGGAAATCTCTGAATTGAAGGAGAAACGCGCCGATTGCGCCCGGATGGTTTTTGGATTGATACGACGATTCGGCTAGTTCGTGCCGACGTGCCGACGTGTAAATCATCATGGCCGTGGACTAACCCGGCGAGCCGTGTCGCTCGTCGCCTGTAATGCTTCGCGAAGCGCTTGATGCGCTGGTTCGAACGCACTGTCCAAGGCGATCGCGACCTGTAGCTGACCGATAGCCGGCTGCCACAACTTGGCGCCCATATAAAAGCGAGCGAGATCGTACCGGGGCCCCGCGAGGTTCGGCGCCAGGGCGATCGACTGCAGGAGAAACTGCTCGCCCGTTCCCCACCGCCCCGCCGCGAACTCGTCCTTCCCCTCGAGCCACAGCGTGCGATACGAGTGGGGCGCTTCACGCCGCAAGGCCTGATAGTGGGTCTCGTCGTCGTGCCAGGCCGGCACGCGGGCGATGCTTCGTGTCGCGCTGGCGAGAACGGCACTCGCCACCACCGCCACCCGGAGCCGTGACGACCGGATCGCCATCGCGCCTGAAGCGAGGGCGAATAGGACACCGAACGAAGGCAGGTAGAGCGTGCGCTCGGCGATGAGGAATTCGGTTGGCATGACGATGTTTGCGGCCGGCGAGATCGTGATCACGACCCAGGCGAGTCCGATAGCGATCCCAGGAATCCTGCGCCGGGTCTTCCAGGCCAGCGTTCCAAGACCTATCCAGAACAGCAGGCCGACCACGTGCCAGACCGTGAGGCCCGTCGACACGGTCAATTCGCCCGGCGAGTAGTCAGCCGAGAGATGCGCCGGGAAAAGGAAGAGCCGCCACCATTGCAACGATAACGGCACCATCGCCCAGGTTCGCTGCAGGATGTTGAGGTGCTCGAGTCCAACGGCCAGGCCGCCGCCGTAGAACGTCCGAATACCGACGAACCGGTGGACCATGAAGTAGACGAGAATGGGCAGCGTCGCGGCCACAACCGGCCGCCATGCGGCCCGCAGCGGCGAGCGCTTGGCCAGGTACACGAGTAGCACCGCCGCGGGCACCGTGACGGCGATCTCCTTCGATCCAATCGCCAACGCCGCACCCAGCACAACGCCGATCAAGTACATGCGGCCCTGTCCTGCACGGATCGCGCACACCAACGCGGCGGCATACCCGGCCGCCGCCATCAGCTCTGCGCGTCCAACCACGTTGGCCACGGCTTCGACATGCACGGGATGGACAGCAAACAGTACCCCGACGATCAGCCCGACCGCAGGGCCAGCCAGCTCGCACGCGAGCAGGGCGAATAATGCGGTGGCGATTGCCGCCCAGAGGATGTTGACCGCGTGAAACCAGTGCGGACTGGACGACACGCGATAATCCAGTGCCCACGAGGTAATGACAGCAGGACGCCACATGACTCCGCCAAACGAAGCGGGCCAGTACGGCTCTTTGAGGACCGCACCTGCGGAGGGTGGATGCTCGAGGACCTGCCGGTTTGCGACGACCCATTGATCGTCTGCCACGAACCCATTGCGGACCGAAGGCGCGGCCACGACAGTCGCAAGAAGGCCGGCGATCAGAGCGGCCTGCCAAGGTCGCGTCGTGAGACGTGCCGACGTGCCGACGTGCTCCGGTCCGTTCACTCCCACTCGATGGTGGCCGGTGGCTTGGAGCTCACGTCGTAGGCGACGCGATTGACCCCGCGTACTTCGTTGATGATGCGATTCGAGATCCGGCCGAGCACGTCGGGGGGGAACGGGAACCAGTCGGCGGTCATCCCGTCGCGGCTCGTTACCGCGCGCAGCGCGACGACGTGGTCGTAGGTCCTGCCATCACCCATCACGCCAACTGACTTGATGGGGAGCAGCACGGCGAAGGCCTGCCAGATCTGGTCGTACAGTCCCGCCGCTCGGATCTCCTCCAGGTAGATCGCGTCAACCCGGCGCAGCAGGTCGAGTCGCTCTTCATTCACGGGTCCGAGAACGCGAATCGCCAACCCGGGACCTGGGAATGGGTGCCTCCCCACGATTTCATCGGGCAACCCAAGCTCCCGCCCGACCTGGCGCACTTCGTCCTTGAACAGCTCTCGCAACGGCTCGATGAGCTTCCACGGCATGTTGGGCCGCAGCCCGCCGACATTGTGATGGGTCTTGATGGTCGCCGATGGACCCCCCTTGGGGGATGACGACTCGATCACATCGGGATACAGGGTCCCCTGAACCAGGAATCCCACCTGACCCTCGACGTGGTGGGCCGCGTCCTCGAACACGTCGATGAACGTGTGGCCGATGCGGCGGCGCTTTTCCTCAGGATCCTCGATGTTCTTGAGCTCTTTCAGAAAGCGGTGCGTCGCGTCCACTACGCGCAAATCCATGCCGAGATGCGCGCGGAAGGTCTGCTCGACCTGCTCGCGCTCACCGCGGCGCAGCAATCCGTGGTCGACAAAGACGCATGTGAGACGATCACCGATGGCGCGGTGCACGAGTGCGGCCGCGACTGCCGAGTCCACACCGCCCGACAAGCCGCAGATGGCACGGCCCGTGGGGCCGATCAGGTTCCGGATCCGCCCGACCTCGTGATCGATGAAGTGGCCGGGCGTCCAATCGGGGACGCAACCGCAGATGTCGAACAGGAAGTTGTGCAGGATCTCGCCGCCGCGCGGCGTATGGGCGACCTCGGGATGAAACAGGACGCCGAAGATCGGCTTGGTCTCGTGCTGCATGCCCGCGACGGGCGCATTGGCGCTCGTGGCGGTGACCCGGAAATGCGGTGGTGGCTGGTCCACCCGATCGCCGTGGCTCGCCCACACGATGGCCGTCGCGCGCGGCTCGAATCCGGCGAAGAGGCCCTTGTTCTCGCGAATCGCGATCTCGGCGCGGCCGTACTCCCGCTCGCTCGAGGGCACGACTTTCCCTCCCGACAGCAGGGCGACGAGCTGCATCCCATAGCAGATGCCGAGCACCGGGAGGCCGAGATCCAGAATCGCGGGATCGGCGGTGGGCGCGCCCTCGTCGAACACGGAATTCGGACCGCCCGAGAGAATGATGCCCTTGGGGTCGAACGACCGGATGAATGCGAGGTCCAGTCCCTTGCCGGCGGGGTGAATCTCGCAATACACGCTCGCTTCGCGGATGCGCCGCGCGATCAGCTGCGTAAACTGCGACCCGTAGTCGAGGATGAGAATGCGATTCACGCCTTGTACCAGGTCGTTGGCTCGGCCGTCTCACCGCGGACGAGATCTTCGAGCGTCTCGCGCTGGCGCGCGACGTAATAGCGGTCGCCGTCGACCACCACCTCGGGCGCCCGCGGCCGCTGATTGTAGGTCGAGCTCATGACGAAGCCGTACGCGCCGGTGCCCAGCACGGCCAGCACCTCGCCCGGTCCAACGGCGACGAGTTTGCGATCGAGCGCCAGGAAATCGCCCGTCTCGCAGATCGGGCCGACGACATCGACGACTTCCTCAGGCCGCTTGCCGTCGCGCAACGGCAGGATGTCATGGTGCGCATTGTAGTGACTCGGCCGGACGAAGTCGGACATCCCGGCGTCGACGATCACGTATTCCTTGCCGCCGGCGTGCTTGCGGTACAACACGCGCGTGAGCAGCACGCCCGCGTTGGCGACCAGATAGCGCCCGGGCTCACATAACAGGCCGAGCCCGGCGGCGCCGACCGCCGGAATGACCGCCTCGGCGAACGCCTTGGGGGTGGGGGCTTTCTCGTTGTGATAGCGGACGCCCAGACCACCGCCGACGTCGAGCGCCTCCAGCGTGCTGATGCCGGAGGCGCGGATCGCCGTGACCAGCTCGATCAGCTTGATCGTGCCGCGATGATAGGGCGCCACGTCGGTGATCTGCGAACCGATGTGCATCGCCAAGCCGCGCAGCACGAGGCGCGGCTCGGCGGCAATCCGTTTGGCGACAGCCAGGACCTCGTCGAACGGAATGCCGAACTTCGCGGTCTTTTCACCGGTCTTGGTGTAGGGATGGCTGTCGATCGCGACGTCGGGGTTGACGCGAATTCCCACGCGTGCCGGCATCTTGAGATCGTTGGCGACCGCCGTGAGAGTGGCGAGCTCGCTGGTCGACTCGATATTGATGAAGCCGACCCGGGCGCGAATCGCCTCTTCGATCTCGACCGTCGTCTTGCCCACCCCCGAGAACACGATGCCATCAGGATCGAACCCGGCGATCCGCGCGCGCCGGAGCTCGCCTACCGACACGATGTCGGCCCCCGCGCCGAGCTGTTTCAGGACACGGAGCACGCCGAGGTTGCCATTGGCTTTGACGGAGTAGCAGATGCGGTGGCGGATGCCGTGGAGCGCGTCGTCGAGCGCATTGTACTGCGCGCGAATCAGATTGGCACTGTAGACGTAGGCTGGCGTTCCGATGCGATCCGCGATTGCCTGCAGCAATCCCGGATCGAACCCTAGTACGCCTGTGCCCACACGGCCTCCGCGATGCTGGGCCCTCCGCACCACATGCAGGTTTTCGGGGCCTCCTTACTGCGAAACTCGGGATCGGGAAGGACGCGAATCGTCGCGTTCGTCTGTTCCTTGATTTCCGCTTCACACGCCGGGCGCCCACAGAAGCCCCCGTACGCGAATCCCCCGCTGCCGTTGATGAACTCGAGGAACTGCGCCTTCGTGGCGCCCCGAATCGAGTTCTTCTCCCGTCGCTCGAGCGCCGCGGCGAACAGCGACGCCTGAATCTCGTCGAGGGCGGTGGTTACCGCCGCGGTCGCGCCCTGCAGTGGGACCGGCGCCTTCCCGCCGGTCCGTCGTGCCAACACGACTTGGCTGCTCGCCAGGTCCCGAGGCCCGATCTCGAGCCGCACTGGGACACCGAGCCCTTCCCATTCGAAGTACTTGGCGCCCGGCTTCATCGTGTCGCGGAGATCGAGCTCGACGCGCAGGCCGGCTTTCTCGAGATCGGCCTTCACCTGAGACCCGACACCTGACACCTGTGCTCGCTCATCGTCAGTCTTCCAAATGGGGACAATGGCGACCTGCACTGGTGCGACCTTCGGAGGCGCGATCAGGCCGTTGTCGTCCGAGTGGGTCATGATCAGCCCGCCGATGAGGCGCGTGGATACGCCCCACGATGTCGACCACACGTAGTCGAGCCCGCCCGCGGCCGTCTGGAATTGCACGCCGAACGCCTTGGCGAAATTCTGGCCGAGGAAGTGCGACGTCCCCGCCTGCATCGCCTTGTTGTCCTGCATCAGGCCTTCGAGTGCGTAGGTCCGCACCGCGCCCGCGAACCGCTCGCTGTCGGTCTTCAAGCCCGTCAGCACCGGCAACGCGAGCCACTCCTCCTGGAACCGGCGGTAGAGGCCGAGTATCAGGCGCGCCTCGGCCTCCGCTTCGTCCGACGTGGCGTGTGCAGTATGCCCTTCTTGCCACAGGAACTCTGTGGTGCGCAGGAACAGCCGCGTGCGCATCTCCCAGCGGACGATGTTGCACCACTGGTTGAGCAGCACCGGCAGGTCGCGGTAGCTCTGGATCCACTTCGCGAGCATGCCGTAGATGATCGTCTCCGACGTCGGCCGCACGACGAGCGGCTCCTCGAGCGCCGACGTGGGATCGACCGCGATGGCATCCTTCCCCTCTTTGCCTGTCGCCCGTAAACGCGTATGCGTGACGAGGGCGACCTCCTTCGCGAATCCTTCGACGTGCTCGGCCTCCTTCGCGAGGTAGCTCATTGGGATGAAGAGCGGGAAGTACGCGTTCTTATGGCCCGTCGCCTTGATCATGTCGTCGAGCGCGCGCTGCATCAGCTCCCAAATTCGGTAGCCGTGCGGCCGGATGACCATGCAGCCGCGCACGGGCGAATAGTCCGCCAATTGGGCCTGGGTAATGACGTCGCCGTACCACTCGCTGAAGTCCTTGGCGCGTGGCGTGATTCGCTGGGCTTTAGCGTTCTGTGCTTGTGCCATTAATCGAAATATCCGTTGAGAAGCTTGTCGAGCGGAACCTTGGCTTCGGAACCAGCTTGGAGGTCCCGCACCACGGCGAGCCCCGCCTGGCGCTCTTCAGGGCCGATGATCACGGCGCGGGGGGCTCCTCGCGCGGCCGCCAGCTCCAGCTGTTTGCGCACGCCGGCGTGGCGCAGCCCATACTCGACCGCGATGCCCCGATCACGCATGGCATGCGCCAGCCGCAGCATCCACGCGACGTCGTCCCCACCGACGGCAATCAAAAAGGCGCCGAGTTCGGTCGACGCCTTGGGAGCAACGCCGCGCTCCTTGAGAAGCTCACCGAGCACAACATCTCCCATGCCGAACCCCAGGGCGGGTAAATCGGGACCACCCGCCGCCCCGAGCAGCCCGTCGTAACGCCCACCGCCGCAGATCGCGCGGAGCTTTCGCTGCTTGTCGAAGAGCTCGAACACGACGCCCGTGTAGTACGCAAGGCCGCGGACGATGCTCAAGTCGAGCTCCACGAACTCCCCGAGGCCCATGTGCTGGAGCGCTCCCATCACCTCGCGCAGGGGCTCGATGGACGCGGGTCCCCCCGGAAGCGACGCGAGCACGTCCGACGCGCGATCCAGGTCTCGCAGGCCGGCCCAGGGAATCTTGCCTCCCTCGACCACCAGCGATTCCGGCGCCTCCTTATCCCGGCCGGTCTTGTCGATAATCCCGTAAACCACCGGCAGCTTCGCTTCGGGAACGCCGTAACCCAGGAGCAGAGCACGCAGTACGCGCCGGTCGGAGAGCTTGGCCGCAAAGTCCCCTGGCCCGAAGCCGAACGCCCGCATGATGTCGATCGCAGCCGCGATCAGTTCGGCGTCGGCGAGCGGCCCAGCCTCGCCGATGATGTCCATGTTGAGCTGGAAATGTTCGCGCAGGCGCCCCCGCTGCGTGCGCTCGTAGCGGAACAGCTGGGGAATCGAGAACCAACGGATCGGCTTCTTCAAAGCTTGGGCATGGGCGGCGACCATGCGCGCCAGAGTTGGCGTCATTTCCGGGCGTAACGCGACGTCTCGGTCGCCCTTGTCCCGAAACGTGTAGAGCTGCTGGACGATCTCCTCCCCACTCTTCTGCGTGTACAGCTCGAGGGATTCGAGCGGAGGTCCGTCGTACTCCTCGAAGCCATAACGCTGGGCTACGCTGCGCCAGATGGCGAAGATGTGGTTGCGGAGAGTCAGGTCTTCAGGGTAAAAGTCGCGAAAGCCGGGGAGGGCTTTTCCTTGCATCGCAACAACTTAACCGACGGGCGCGAAGCCGGGCAAGCGAGCCATCGCATCGCCGACGGTGTGAAACGATCCGGTCACCACAATCGTCCCGGCGCCCTCCTGAATGTCGTACAGCGCTCGTTCGAAGTCGGGCTCGAACGAGACGTCGGGACCCATGTCCTCGATCGACCAGCGCTGCATCACCGGAATCGACGGCGGGACGGTCAGCGTGAGGCGGTCGACCAATGGCCGCAGCGAATTGAGCATCGCCCGCCAATCCTTGTCGTTGCGAATCCCGACGAGCGCATGCAGCGGCCGGCGGATCGTCCTGCCCGATTCGGCCAGTGCCTGAGCGACGACGCGCATGCCGTCCGGATTATGCGCCACGTCGAAGATCCACTTGCCGCGAACTTCGAAGCGGCCGGGGATGTAGGCGTGGGTAAAGCTTGCCGGCAGGTTTTTCCCGACCGGTCCGAATGGCTTCGGCAACGCGTTGAGAACGGCGTGCGCAACGAGTGCGTTGGCGATTTGATGCTTCCCTCGCAGCCCAAGCTTCGTATCCTTGCGCGGCCGCAGCGTGGTATCGACCGTGACGATCGGCTCGGCGCCCCGGCGTTTGGCCTCCCGCACGAGCTCGGCGCGGATCGCGGGATCGGCTTCTCCGGTGATGAACGGAACCTTCGGCTTCGCGATCCCAGCCTTCTCGCGCGCGATCCCCTTGAGGTCGCTGCCCAGGTACTCGACGTGCTCCAGCGCGATCTTCGTGACCGCCGTGACGAGCGGTGTCAGCACGTTGGTGGCGTCGAGCCGGCCGCCCAGCCCTACTTCGATGACAGCGATGTCGACGTCCCGAGCCGCGAGATCCGCGAATGCGATGGCGGTGGTCGCTTCGAAGAAGCTCGCGTCGAGCCGCTCGATGTGCAGCTTGAGCTGCGCGGTCCATTCTGCGAACGCGTCCTCTCCGATCGGGACCCCGTCGACCGTGATCCGTTCACAGGGAGATATGAGATGGGGGGAGGAATACACTCCGACGCGCCACCCTTGCGCCCGCAGCTCGTTGGCTACGAAGGCGCAGGTGGACCCCTTGCCGTTCGTGCCACCGACGTGAATCGCGGGAAAATGACGCTCCGGATGGCCGAGCACGTCGAGTAAGCCCTCGGTCGGCCCAAGGCTCCATTTGATACGACCGGCTTGTCGAGCGAAAAGAAACTGAACGGCGTCTTCGAAGGTCAGTCGGCGGCCTCAGCCGGCCACGCGCCGGTCATGTGCCGCAGCAGCTGGGCGGCCGTGTCCCGCAATTCGCCACGGGGAACGACGGCGTCGATCATCCCATGATCGAGCAGGAATTCGGCCGTCTGGAATCCTTCGGGGAGATCTTGGCCGATCGTCTGCTTGATCACGCGCGGTCCGGCGAAGCCGATCACCGCTCCGGGCTCGGCCAGGATCAGATCACCCTGCATGGCATAGGAGGCTGAAACGCCGCCGGTCGTCGGGTTGGTGAGCACCGACATGAATGGCACTCTCGCCCCCCGCAGCTCCGCGATGACCACCGAGGTCTTGGCCATCTGCATCAGCGACAGCACGCCCTCCTGCATCCTCGCCCCGCCCGATGCGGACACCAGGATCAGCGGCGACTTCTTGTCGATCGCGTGCCGGGTCAGCCGGGCGATCTTTTCTCCGACCACCGACCCCATCGAGCCGCCCATGAAGCTGAAGTCCATCACGCCGAGACTGATGGGCATGCCGTGGAGCCGCGCGTAGCCGGTGCGGATGGCGTCGAGCGGCCCGGCCTTCTTGATGGCGGCCTGCACCCGGTCGGCGTAATTCTCGAATTTGAGAGGATCGGCGGATTTCAATCCTGCGAACAGCTCGTGCCACGACCCTTCATCGACCAGCAGGTCGATGTACTCCTGGGCGCTGATGCGGCGGTGGTGCCCGCAATTTGGGCACACGTTGAGCGCGCGAACGAAACGTTCGCGGATGTCGACGTGCCCGCACTGATCACACTTTTCCCAGGCATCCGCCGGGATCTCGAGCTTTACACGCTCGGAAGTGCGCGGCTTACGTTCCTTTTTGAACCAGGCCATTCGCGCCATATAGTGACGAAGCGCACAATTTGTGACCGGACCTGTACCGACGCTAGCCCCGATTAGCTAAGCTATTGCCCCAGTTCGGCATAGCCGGACTGCCGAGACTCCCACGCAACGCGCAGCGCAATCCCGACGCCAACCGAGCAGGCCAAGAGGAACGATCCACCGTAGGAGAAAAACGGCAGTGGGATGCCGGTGATCGGCATCAGGTTGATCGTCATGCCCACGTTCTCGACGATGTGCGTAAACAAGAGGCCGGCGATACCGAAGACGCACAGGCTCGAGAACGGATCCGTCGCTCTGCGGGCGACGCGCAGCAGGCTGAAGAGCATCCAGGCGAACAGGCATAGCGCGACCAGCACGCCGACGAATCCCAGCTCCTCGCCGACGACCGAGAAGATGAAATCGGTGTGCTGCGCCGGCAGAAACGCGAGCCGCTTCTGCGTCCCCTCCGTGAACCCTTTGCCCAGCAGCCCGCCTGAGCCGACCGCGACCTTCGACTGGATGACGTGCCACCCCGCTGCTCGCGGGTCGACGTCAGGATTCAGGAAGGCGAGCAGGCGGTTTTGCTGATAGGGCGCGAGCCGATTCCAGAACGGCAGCGCCAGCACGCCGCCGAGGACGTTCAGCCCCATGATCGCGAGCCCCTCCCAGACGTAGGGTCGCCACCAGAGCAGCAGCGCGGCCAGTAAGGCGATCCAGACGCCCCAGGCAACGGTCGAGAACGCGAGCACGAGCCCAATCACCGGTGAAGCGGCGAGCACCAACAGCGACGGTTTCGTTCCGGCCCAGAACAGCACCAGAAACAGGATCGCCATGAACACGATGGCGCTGCCCAGATCGGGTTGCTTGAGCACGAGCAGGCAGGGCACCCCGGCGATGATGCCCGGGATGATCAAATCGCGCAGCATAGAAGGCGGCTCACGCAGCGTCGCGAGCCAGCGGGCGAGCATCAGGATCGTCGCCACCTTCGCGAGCTCCGCCGGTTGACCGAAGTGACGCCCGCCGATCGAAATCCACGACTTGCTGCTCGCCGCCGTTCCCGCGCCCGTGCCGATGAAGAGTGTGAGCAGCAGGAGCAACAAGGCGATCGCATATGCGAACGGGGTCGCCCACTCCAGCATCCGCGGGGAAGTGCGGAAGATGAGCACGGCGACGATCAGGCAGAGGCCCAACCAGACGAGCTGCCGCTGCCAGATCGTCGCGACGAAGGTCGGGACATCGGTCTGGCCGGCGGAATACAGCGCTGCGAGCCCGTACAGCGCCAGCAACGCGACCGACGCGACCAGCGCCTTATCGAGTTGGCGGACGCGCGACAGCACTGTCGACTGGAATCACGGGAGGAGACGTGTCGGGCAGCACGGGAATCTGGAACGGCTGTGGCGCCGAGTCGGTCGGCACGGTCACGCGCAGTCTTGTGGCAGCGGTTTCCTCAAGGCCGAGGTAGTGTGCGATCGTGCGGCTGACGATCGGGATCGCCGCGGTGCCGTGCTGGGCAAACTCGATGATGGCCCCGACGACGATCTCCGGCTTCTCGGCAGGCGCGAACCCGATGAACCAGCCATGGGAGGCGCCGTGGGGGTTCTGCGCCGTCCCGGTCTTTCCGGCGATCTGCAATCCCGTGAGGCGCCCGCTACGGGCTGTTCCCTCCTCGACGACGGCAATCATGGCGCGGCGCAGGATCGTGAGCTGATCGGGGTTCAACTCGAGCGATGCGCTCGTTCCGGGCGCCGCTGCCCGCCGCACGACGAACGGCGTCCGCACCCGGCCGTCACTCGCGAGCTGCTGATACAGCCGCACCATCTGCACGAGCGTTTGAGCGTTCTCGCCCTGTCCGATTGCGAGGTTCAGCGCGACCGCCGACGTCCAGCGGCGCGGGCCGTACAAGCGGTCGTAATACTCCGGGCCGGTAGGAAACTCAGAGGAAATCTCGTCCGGCAGGTCGATCCCCGTGCGCCCGCGGAAGCCCCACTCGTTGCCGTCCTCGAGCAGCGACGTCACGCCCAGCTTGATGCCCAGCTGGTAAAAGTAGACGTCGCAGCTCTGCGCGATCGCTTCCGTCAGCGTCAGATCGCCGTGCCCGTGTGCGTCCCAGCACCGGAAGAACCGGTTCCCGTATTGCAGCCCGCCCCGGCACGGGATCGGCATGTGGCTCCGCGGTCCGACGATCCCGCGCTTCAGGGCCATCGCCGCGACGGCGAGTTTCCACGTCGATCCGGGGGGATAGCGAGCCTGAATCGCACGGTCGAGCAGCGGGCGCGCTGCGCTCTCGTTCAGCGAACGCCAATACGAGGTGGAAATCCCGCCGACAAAGGCATTGGGGTCGAATCCGGGGGCGCTGTAGAGCGCGAGGACTTCGCCCGTATTTGGATTCAGCGCCATGACCGCGCCGCGCTGTCCGGCGGGAAACATCCGGGAGATGTAGCGCTGCAGGTCGAGATCGATCGTGGTGTGCAGATCGGTGCCGGGCACCGGCGCGAGGTTCGCCGCCGCTTCCGCGTCCCGCACCATCTGGCCGCGTGCACTCACTTCGACGAAACGCACGCCCTCCGATCCACGGAGCGTGTCGTCGTATTCGCGCTCGAGTCCGTACTTCCCCACCAGACCTCCCAACCGAACCGTCGCGAAGCGGCGCGTCGTGCGCTCCACTTCCGTGACTTCGCCGACGTAGCCGACGAGGTGGGCGACGACGCCGGTGTCCGGATAGTAGCGCTTGGGCTCTGCCTGAATGAGCAATCCCGGGATCGCGACGCGCCGCTCTTCGAGCGCGGAGACGACGCTGAACGGCGCATTGCCGAGTACGAGCGCGGGCTGATACGGCGCCCGTCGCGCACGCTGCAGCACGCGCTCGATTTCGACGCTGTCGATGTTCGCGATAGACGCGATGCGCGCCAGCGTGGAGCGAAGATTCGCTTCGGTGCCCGGCAGCAGCGACACGGTGTACCCGGGCACGTTCTCCGCCAGCACGTGACCATTGCGATCGTAGATCACGCCGCGGGGGGCGGGGAGCGGAATCGGCCGCAACCGGTTCGTCTCCGATTGCAGCTGATATTTGCCGTGCCCGACGATTTGCGTGCGGAAGAACGCCATCACCATGATGCCCAGCACGATCCACACTCCCGTCCGCGCCACGCCCAGGCGGCGATCGAGGAGGTGCGGATGAAAGGCGTTCACGCCGAGGCCCCCAGAACGCCCGAGGCGCCCGGCCGGCGGGGCGACAGCCAGTGGCGGAAGAGCGAGAACACCACGACACCAACCAGCGCGGTCGTCAGACTCTGCAACGGCGACCACACCAGCAGCTCCCACGCGACCTGCGAGCTCTGCAACCGGCCCGAGACGACCAGCACGATGAAGTTGCGCAGCCACGTGCCGGCGAAAAACAGACATCCCTTGACGAAGACATGCTCGGCAAAAAAGACGGCCTTGGCCCACGACGACATGAAGCCGACGAGCGTGTGCGCCAGCGCTCCCGCTCCGAAGCTCGCGGGCGTCAGCGCATCCCGCAGCAAGCCGAGCACGAATCCCGCGGCGGCGCTCTTTCCCGGTTCCGCCCGGATCGTGTAGATGAGCAACGCCAGCAGCAGAAAGTCGGGCGCCACGCGATCGCCGCCGAGATGGCTGCGCACCGTGAACTGCAGGACGACGAGCACGATCATCAGGATCGGGTAGCGATACCGATCGGTCCGTCTCATGGTGGCGGTGTCTCGTTGGTAAGCGCGCTGTCTGGAACGGTGAACGCGTTGCGCAAATCAGACCCCGCGGGACGCGAAGATGTCAGAATCATCACATGCGACAGCTCGGCCGGGTGAATCATGGGTCGGACCAGGTAGGTGCGCCCCCACCCCTTCTCTTCGCCGGCCGGACCGATCACCACGCCGATCGGGATGCCGCGCGGAAACACGCCACCGAGGCCGGACGTCACGATGACCGTCCCTGCCGGCACCTGCTGGCGATATAACACGCCCTGCAGCTCGAGCAGCCACACCCTGGGCCCTTCGGCACCATGGGGTGCCGCGATGCCCACGACGCTGCCGTCCCTGGCGACCGCGCTGGCGCGAAACTCCGGGTGTGCCCAGCTCAGGACGACGCTGGTATGCTCGTCCACCGACGCGACCAGGCCCACGAGCCCCTCGGGACTGATCACCGCGGACAGCGGGCGCACGCCTTCACGCTTCCCCGCTGACACCACGAAGCTGAGCGGGTTGGTCGGTTCGGGCTGATGCAGGATTTCCGCGGAGACATAGCCGCCGCCCAGACGGGCGCTCAGACCCAGGAGGCCGCGCAGGCGCGAGTTCTCGCTGCGGAGCTCGGGGACGAAGGTGGCGGCGAGGGCCACGGAATCGCGCTGCGCCACGACCGCGTCGTACCGGTACCGCGCCGCCGCGAGCAGCTCGGTCTGGCGCTGCAGAAACAGGAAGGGCGCGAGCACACTCTGACGCAATCCTTGCGCGAGCGGGTCACGCCATTGATCGGGAAGGCTCAGCGCGGCGATCGACAGCCCCATGCAGAGGACGAACAGCAGCGTGTCGCCACGGGACGCATAGCGATCCGTTCCGATCGCCATGCGCTACGTGGTCAAAACGTTGCGGTACTTCTCCGGAGCGTCGAGGATCCGCCCCGCCCCACGCACCACGCAGGTCATGGGGTCCTCGTCGAGGTGAATCGGCAACCCCGTTTCCTGCTGCAAGAGCAGGTCGAGTCCGCGAATCAAGGCGCCGCCGCCGGTCATCACGATGCCGCGGTCCACGATGTCGGAGGCGAGCTCGGGCGGTGTGATTTCGAGGGCGCGCCGCACCGCGTCGACGATCTGTTGAATCGGCTCCTGCACCGCCTCGCGAATCTCGCTCGAATGGACGCGCACGATCTTCGGAATTCCCGACACGAGGTCGCGCCCCTTTACTTCCATCTCGCGCTCTTCACCGATGGGCGCCGCCGAGCCGATCTGAATCTTGATCTGCTCCGCCGTCGGCTCGCCGATCAGCAAGTTGTAGTTTTTGCGCATGAACTGCACGATGGCCTGATCGAGCTCGTCGCCGCCCGTGCGGATCGACGTGTCGGAGACGATGCCCGACAGCGCGATCACCGCGATCTCCGTCGTCCCGCCGCCGATGTCGATCACCATGTTGCCCGTCGGCGTTTCCACCGGGAGCCCCACACCGATCGCCGCAGCCATCGGCTCGGCGACCATGTAGACTTCCTTGGCGCCCGCCGACTGCGCGGAGTCGCGCACCGCGCGCTTCTCCACTTCGGTGATGCCGCTCGGCACACACACGATGACTTTCGGACGCACCCGAAACAGATGGCGGTCGATGATGGTCTTGAGGAAAAAGCGCAGCATCTTCTCCGTCACGTCGAAGTCGGCGATGACGCCGTCCTTCAGGGGGCGAACGGCGAGAATGCCGTCAGGCGTGCGGCCGAGCATGCGCTTCGCTTCGAGGCCGATGCCTTTGACTTTGCCGGTTGCTTTTTCGATTGCCACAACGGAGGGTTCGTTCAACACGATCCCTTCGCCGCGGACGTAGACGAGAGTGTTAGCTGTGCCAAGGTCCACGGCGATTTCGTTCGCCGGGCTCCATGCACCCATTTTGAAATTCAGCCAGCTTGGTGGCACGTGATCGTCGGTATTAGAGTGAGGCGGGTTGATGCGAACGGGCACAAGGTAATGAAATGCGTAACCTCAAGCAAGGATGAAGCTTGACGGCCCTTTCCGGCCCGGCTAGGCTTTCGCCCATGCGCCGCGTGACGCCCGACACAATTGCCGTGGTGGACCTGGCGGTGTGCGACCGTTGCGGCCTCTGTTTACCGTTGTGCCCCCCCGAAGCGATCCACCTCGAGCTGAACGTCCTGACGGTCGACGACGCAGCCTGCACCGGGTGCGAGAAATGCGTCGGTCCCTGCCCGGTCGGGGCATTGGCAATGGTTTCTCTAATCCCTAATCCCGAGCCCCTAACCCCGGTCATTCATGCCTGATGTCGACGTCCTGGTAGTGGGCGCCGGGCCGGCCGGGGCGGTTGCCGCCCGACATGCGAAGCAGGCGGCCCGCGAGCTCGACGTCGTGTTGCTGGAACGCGACAGGGCGGTCGGGTCCCCCGTGCGCTGTGCCGAAGGGGTCGGCGACGCCGGTCTGCGCGAGTTCGCCGATCCCGACGGCGCTGACTGGGTATCCCGGCGGATCACCGATGTGATTTTTCAGGCGCCCGATGACACCGAGGTGGTGCTCGCCGATTCCGGCGTCGGCTGGATTCTCGACCGCACGCGGTTCGACGCACATCTGGCGGCAGAAGCAGCAGCGTCCGGTGCACACGTGCTCGTCGGCGCCGAAGCGACCGGCATGTCGCGCAACGGTGATGGACGTTGGCACGTGCGCGTGAAGGAGCGCGGCAGGGACGAGCTCTACCGCGCGCGCATCGTCATCGGGGCCGATGGCGTCGAAACGATGGTCGGTCGGTGGGCCGGAGTCGACACCCGCGTCCCTGCGCGCGATATGGAGTCATGCGCACAGTACGTGCTGCAAGGGATCGATTTCAATCCCGACGCGATTTACTTGCAGTTCAGCAATGCGATTGCGCCCGGTGGCTATGCGTGGGTTTTCCCCAAAGCCGTGGGCGTGGCCAACGTCGGTCTCGGGCTCGTCGCGTTGAAGACCGATGGCCGCAACGCGCGCGAGTATCTGGACGCGTGGATCGCCCGGCGTTTCCCGGACGGCGCCCGCACCGGCTACACGGTCGGCGGTGTCATCGTCCATACGACGATCAAGAAGACGTATGCGGACGGCGTCATGGTCGCGGGGGATGCCGCGCACATGATCAATCCACTCTCGGGGGGCGGGATCGTCAACGCGATGAAGGCGGGACGTCTGGCGGGCAAAACCGCGGCAATCGCGATCTGCGCCGGTGACACGAGCGAGCGGCGCTTGGCGGCCTATCATGACGCCTGGATGCAGCTCCTCGGCGAGGATCACCTCAAGTACTACCGCATCAAACAGGCGCTCGAGAATGTCGACGACGCGTCCTTCAATAAACTGGCGCGGACGGTGAACAAGATTCCGGCGGAAAAGCGGACAATCGGCAGGGTCTTCACCCACGCGCTGATCAGGCATCCGCAACTGATTCCGGTGGCGGCGAGATTCTTCGTCTAGGTGTCTGGTGTCAGGTGTCTGGTTTCTGGTCTGACACCAGACACCAGAGACCAGACACCTCTGATAACCGAGGTCCCCACAGCACACCGATTGGCTGCGTGCGCAACGAGTCTCCCCAGTGATCCGAGTGCATCAGGTCGTAGCCCGAACGGCATATCGCCTCGGTCCCAGAAATAGACGGGCACCCGCGATTGGCATAGCGCCTCCCCGCTTCCCTTCACTCCTGCGAATCCGAGCTGATAGCCGGTGTTCCGAGCATGCCGCAGGACGCGCGTATCGACGGCACCAAATGGATAGGCGATTGCCCGGCCGGCTTCCGCGCCGAGCCGCGCGGTCAGGGTGTCACGCGAGCCTCGAAGCTCCGTCTCGATCGCCGCATCATCCAGCCACGTGAGCCGGCGATGGGTCGCGCCATGCGAGGCGAACTCGAAGCCCCGGGCGCGCCACTGCTCGATCTGCGGCCAACTCAGGTGTCGCAGGCGATTCCAGGTGTATTGCACGTCCCAGGTATTCACCTTCCCGACGTAGTCTGTAATAAGGAAGGTGGTGGCCGTGAAGCCGAGGTCGGCGAGAATCGGATAAGCGGAGCCGGCGAGGGAGGCGTACCCGTCGTCGAAGGTCAACAAAAACGTGCGTGGGGTGTGGTGCGTGGTGCGTGGGGATGCGAATTCATCGAGGGTGAGCGTGCGCCAGCCTGCCCGGGCGAGCCCCGTCATCTGTCGCGCAAAGACAGACCGGCCCACCCGAGTAACGCCCAGCTCGAGCGGGCCGCCGATACGGTGATAGCAGAGAACCCGGGGAGATGTCGTCAGTGCGGCCACATCCATGTGAACACCGCGCACGTCACGAGCGCGAAAATCACTCCGTCAAACGTTGACTTCAGCGTCATGGTCCATGACCGCCGGTACCAGATCGACATCTGGTACAGGGCCAAGGTGTAGCCGAGGAACGCGGTCGTTCCGGCAAAGCGACAGATGGCGCTGAACGGCGGCGCACCGGGCGGGATCGCGGAGCCCCCAATGAACGCGGCGAACACGCTGACCACGAGACAATACACGAACCACTGCGACAGATTCCCCGCCATCGACCCGCTCCATGGGGGCATCACCGTCAGCAGCACCGCCGGGCCACGCTTCAGCTTCTCCTGGAATTCGGGCGAGCGCATTTCGGCGGGATTGGCCGGCCGCGGCATCAGATAATCGCCTGGCGGGATGCTGATGGGACGGAGCGCGTCCAGCACGCGGTCCTCGCCCGCATACCGCGGGTAATCGGTCTTATGCCACAACGGCGTCATGTGGATGATGGAGCTGACGACAAACACCGCCACTGCCGACACCAGGATCGGCAGCAACAAGGCGGTCAACGCGGTCATTTAGCCTCGCGATTTCAGGGGGGCGTCAATCGTAGCCTCCATCAACGCGTCGAGCAATGTGTCGGTACCGCCGTCGTACCGGAACCCATTGATGAAAAAGGTCGGAGTGCCGTTGACGCCGCTCCGCACGCCGCTGGCAAAGTCTTCACGCACGCGCGGCGCAAACCGACTCTCCACCAGCGCGGCAGCGGCCCAGGCGTGATCGATGCCCAGTGATTCCGCGTATCGGACCAGGTGCTCATCCTCGAGCGCTTCCTGGTTCTCGAACAGCAGGTCGTGCATCTGCCAGAACTTGCCGTGCTCTCCCGCCGCCTCGGCCATCTCCGCGGCGTGCTCGGCGTGCGCGTGGATTCTGGTCAGGGGGAAATGCCGGTAGGTGAACAGCAGTTTCGGACCCAGCGCCCGTTGGATCGCCTTGACGATCGGGTACGCGGCCCCGCAATGCGGGCACTCGAAATCGCCGTATTCGACGAGCTGCAGGGGAGCCCGGGCGGACCCTTGGGTGTGATCCCGCGGCCCCAGGGACGGTGTGAGCCGGCTCATGGTTCCCGAGCGGTTCCCGCGCCGGCTGGCTGCGACATTTGCTCGAGCGCACCGAGCACACCATCGGCGCCGGGATTCTTTGCGACGTCGCTGAGATAACTCCAGCGAATCACGCCGTCGCCATCCAGGACGAACAGCGCCCGCTCGCACATGCCGTCCTCCGCACGAAAGGCGCCGTACTTTCGCGATACCTCTCCTTTCGGCTCGAAATCGGCGAGCAACGGGAACTCGAGGTTGCGGGCCTTCGCGTACGCTTTGTGGCACCACACACCATCCACAGAAATCCCGACGACCTGCGCGCCGTAACGCTGAAATTCGGGTAGAACCTCGTTGAACAATGCGAGCTCATCGCCGCACACCGGGCTCCAGTCGGCCGGGTAGAAGACGAGCACGACGGGCCGGCCCCGCAACGCCGACAGGCTGAGCGTCTGTTCAGGGCTTTTCTTGAGTGTGAAATCGGGCGCGTTCGTTCCGGACGACAGGACCATAGGAGGTCTCCTTTGCCCGCAACCTAGAGAAAGGAGTGACGGAGCCTATCCGTCGAAAGGATTAGCCCGTAGTTTCGGACCATGACGGCACCTTTCCTCGCCGTTCTCATGGCAATCCAATTCGACAGCGTGCCAAAGCCTCATACGGTGATGGCCATCGGCCAGGTCGCCCTGATCAACACGTTCGTGAATCGCGTCGACGCGTGGGTCTTCAAGCAGGATTGGGCGCGCTCGGGAACGCGGGTCTGGGGTGAGCATCTGCGACTCGGCTGGGAATGGGATGAAGACGCTTTTACGACCAATATGTTCGCCCATCCGTATCACGGCAGCCTCTACTTCAACGCGGCCCGCGCCAACGGGATTGGGTTCTTTCAGGCGGTGCCGTACGCCATCATGGGCTCCTGGACCTGGGAGTATTTCGGCGAGAAGTACCGCCCGTCGCTGAACGACTGGTACATGACCAGCTTCGGGGGCATCACGCTCGGCGAAGTGTTTCACCGTATCACCGCGACGATCCGTGACAACCGCGCCACGGGGCGAGGACGCATCCTGCGTGAGATAGCTGCCCTACCCATGGATCCCATCGGCAGCCTGAATCGTCTGGCGCGGGGGCAATGGCGGGCGCGCGGCGCCAATCCACCGGAGCATGACCCGGGTTCATACGTGCTTCGCATCGGAGCAGGCGCGCGCTTCGCGAGGGGATTGATCGCTGATAGCGGCGCCGCCAGGATGGGCGCGATGCTGGTCGACCTGCTGTACGGTGACCCGTTTACCACGGAGTATCGGAGTCCATTCGACCAGTTCGGCGTGCGATTGATGCTGAGCTCCAACGGGGGGTTCAGCTCGCTCCGGGCCTCGGGCCGAATCTATGGCACCAATCTCAACAACCCTTCGCGTAGCGCCCGGCATGTGCTGGCCGTGAATACGCGCTACGACTATTTCAAGAACACGGCACAGAGTGTGGGCGGCCAGAGCGTCGAGATTGGCATCAACTCGCGCTGGCCGATCGGCTCGCGTGGGTACGCGTTCCGGACCTCGTTATTCGTCGACGGAGTACTCCTCGGTGCGATCGATGCCTCCGGAACCGGCCTCGGGACCCGCACCTATGACTTCGGACCGGGCGGGGGTGCCCGGTGGGAGTTCGCGGTCGACCGTCATGGCGCGCGGTTCGTCCGGGTGTTCGGGCAGTGGGAGTACATCCATGCGGTGAGCGGCGCGAGCGCCGACCACATCGTGGACTTCAGCGGCATCGAGGCCAATATCCCCATAACCCGGGGATTCGGCCTCGCCGCGCACAGTACGATCTTTCATCGTATCAGCCGCTACTCCACCGCCCCGAAAGACGAACGGAATTATCCCGAAGCGCGCCTGCTGATCACGTGGACCAAAGCCGGGTTCAAGCCCTGAGACGCACGATCTGTGGGATCACCCTGAGCATAGTGCTCACCGCACCCGCGTGGGCGCAACGGACGGACCGGCCGCATCGGAGCGGATTGTGGGCGGAGCTCGGCGCTGGACCGGGACGCGTCCGCATCGCGTGCTCCGCGTGTACCGATGTCGTCGCCGCCCGCGCGCCGAGCAGTTACTTCAGAATTGGTGGCACGGTATCGGACCGCGTCGTCATCGGGCTCGAGGTGTTCTCGCTGCTCGATCGTGCATTTGGCTTCTCACTGGGCGACTCGTCCACGACGGCGGAGACCGCAACCGCGACTGTCGTGGTTCTCTGGTTCCCGAGGCGGCGTGGGTTTTTCTTCAAAGGCGGCGTCGGCCTGGCGGCGGGGCAATTCACTGTCCCCGGAACCGCCGGAGCCGATACGAGCAACGGCGGAGGCATCGGGCTGACGTTCGGGTTGGGATGGGACTTCGCGATCTCTCGGAGGTTTGCCGTCACCACAAATCTCGCCGCCTATGTGACGGCCGTGGGTGACGTGGTGCTGCCCGGGCAACGCGT
>Ga0307290_10000213_pt1 | contig 21429 bp, 22 predicted proteins | sample ER_DNA_144_FD_194472 | JGI IMG/M metagenome (GOLD analysis project Ga0307290, IMG submission 194472) | Bulk soil microbial communities from the East River watershed near Crested Butte, Colorado, United States - ER_DNA_144 | ecosystem: Environmental > Terrestrial > Soil > Floodplain | place... | reverse complement strand
CCGCCGCTTTGATGGGACCGGCCACCACCTGGTACCTCGGTGTCGCCGGGTTCCTCTTCGGCGTCGGCGCGCTCGGAGTTCTCATCCGGCGCAATCCGCTCATCGTCCTGCTCTCGCTCGAGATCATGCTCAACGGCGCGAACCTGGCGCTGATCGCATTCGCCCGTCACCTGAACAACGGCGACGGGCAGATCTTCGCCCTTGCAGTGATGGCCGTCGCCGCTTCAGAGGTCGTCGTCGGTCTCGGCTTGATCGTCGCGCTCAACCGCAAACGCGTCCCTCTCGACGTCGACCGCCTCAGCTCCCTCCGCGGATGATCTACGGCGCCTGGATCTGCCTGCTCTCGCCGCTTGCCGCGGCAGGCCTGATCACACTCGCCGGCGAGCGCATCTCACGCCGCGGCGCCGGCTACCTCGCAACGCTCTCGTGCTTCGTCGCCTTCGGCGGCGCCATCGCGAGCCTCGTCGGCCTGCTCGAGCGCGACGGTGGACAGCGAACCGTCGTCTCGACGGCGTGGACGTGGATCACCGGCGGCTCGTACCGGTCCGGCTTCGCGGTCATCATCGACCCGCTCTCCGTCTTCATGATGCTGATCGTCGCCGGAGTCGGCGCGCTGATCGTCGCCTACTCGATCGGCTACATGGACGGTGACAACGAGGAACGCCGCTACTTCGCCTACATGGCGCTGTTCGTCTTCTCGATGCTGCTGCTAGTACAGGGTGGGAACCTGATCCTCCTGCTCGCAGGCTGGGGCATGGTCGGCCTCTCGTCATACCTGCTGATCGGCTTCTGGCAGGAGCGGCCGAGCGCCATCGCAGCGGCGAAGAAGGCGTTCATCATGAACGCGATCGGCGACGCAACCATGGCGCTCGCGCTCTTCCTGCTGATCCAGAAGGCGGGCTCGCTGGAGTTCGGCATCCTCGGCGGCCAGTACAGCTCGACCGTCGCGAACCTCGTCGCGCTGGGCCTGCTCGGCGGTGCGGTCGCGAAGTCCGCGCAGCTGCCGCTGCAGACGTGGCTGCCCGATGCCATGGAAGGACCCACTCCGGTCAGCGCCCTGATCCACGCGGCGACGATGGTCACCGCGGGCGTCTACCTGATCGTGCGCACGCACGCGATCTTCGAGCAGGCACCGTACGTCGCGGATCTCGCGGCGGGTCTCGGGGCGGGCACCCTGCTCATCGCCGGGCTGGTCGCGCTCGTCCAGGTCGACATCAAGCGCGTGATCGCGTACTCGACGATGTCACAGATCGGCTACATGTTCGTCGGCGTCGGCCTGGGCGCGTACGCGAACGGGATGTTCCACCTGATGACGCACGCCTTCTTCAAGGCGCTGCTCTTCCTGGCCGCCGGCATCGTCATCCACGCGCTCGCGGACGAGCAGGACATCCGCAAGATGGGCGGTCTGCGGCACCTGATGCCCCGCACGTACCTGGTCTTCCTGATCGGGTCGCTCGCCCTGGTCGGCATCTTCCCGCTCGCCGGCTTCTTCTCGAAGGATTCGATCCTCGCGGCCGCGCTGGACCGCGGCGCGTACGGCTATGTCCTCTGGGTCGCAGGGCTTGCGGGAACGTTCCTCACGGGCCTCTACACGTTCCGGCTGCTCTTCGCCGTCTTCTGGGGGGAGCCGAGCCCGTTCGTGCGCGAGCACTTCCACGCGCTCAAGGACGACTTCGTCGGCCTCTGGCTCGCGGTGCCGGTCGCAATCCTCGCCGTCCTGTCGGTGCTGGGCGGCTGGATCCAGTGGGCGCCCCTCTGGCACCCGATCGATACCTGGCTCCAGACGGTTGCGGAACCGACCGTCAGTCCCAAGAGCTGGCAGGAGGCGGTGTCGTCGGCGCTCGCGCTGCTCCTCGGCCTCGGCGGCATCTACGCGGCGTGGCTCTTCTACGGCGTGCGCCGGTTGGCGGTGCCGCGCTTCGCATTCCCACAGCGCGTGCTCGAGCACAAGTTCTACTTCGACGAACTGTACGACGCGCTCTTCTATCGACCGACCGTCTGGGCTGCGAAGGGCTTCTACCGCTGGATCGAGGAGCCGCTGGTCGACGAGTCCTCGGACTCGCTCGGGCACGACACGCGCGACCTCGGCCGCCTCGTCGCCCGCGCGCAGACAGGGCTACTGCGCACGTACGCACTTGCAATCGCCTCGAGCGTCGCGGTCCTCGCAATCGTCTTCGTCGCAGTCAGATGACCACTCTCCTGATCGTCCTCCCGCTCGCGGCCGCGCTCGTTATCTGGGTGTTGCCGCTCAACGACGTCTCGGCCGGCGCGCTCGCGCTCCTCGCGGCACTGGTGGAGGTGGGCGTCTGGATCCAGCTCGTCGCGCGCTACGACTTCGGTCAGGGCGGCCTCCAGTTCGCCCAGCAGCGGACCTGGTTCAGCGACCTGCACGTCTCGTACCACGTCGGCGTGTATGGGTTCTCCGTCTGGCTGATCGGGCTGACGGTCGTTGCGATGGCCGCCGCGATGGCCTACGGCTTCTGGGTCGGCCGCGACCGCATGCGCGCCTACATGGGACTGATGCTCTTCTTGACGGGAGCGATCATCGGCGTCTTCACCGCGCAGGACCTCCTTCTCTTCTATGCCTTCTTCGAGGCGATGATGATTCCGCTCTACATCCTCGTCGGTGTCTGGGGCGGGCCCGGACGGCTGGGCGCCACGTTGAAGTTCGTGCTCTTCACGATGGCCGGGTCGTTGCTGATGCTGGCGTCGATCGTCGTCTACGGGCTGTCGCAGAACACGTTCGACCTCGTGCAGATCGGCCAGAGCACGAGCGACTGGGTTTTCCTCGGCTTCGTCGCCGCGTTCGCGATCAAGGCACCACTCTTCCCCCTACACGGGTGGCTGCCGGATGCATATCGCGAGTCCTCGCCGGAAGTGGCGGCGATCCTCTCAGGCGTCGTCTCGAAGGCTGCGGCCTACGGCTTTCTTCGCATCGCGATCACAAAGTTCCCGGAGCCTGCGCAGCACTACCGCGCGCCCATTCTCACTCTCGCCGCCATCGGGCTGATCTACGGCTCGCTGCTCGCATTCCGGGCGCCGGACATCCGCGGCGTGATCGCGTACTCGTCGCTCGCACAGATGGGACTGATCACGATGGGTGTCTTTTCCATCAACGATCTCGGGCTGGACGGCTCGGTCCTGCAGATGGTCAATCACGGATTGGTCTCGACCACGCTGTTCCTCCTCGCCGGAATGGTGGAACGGCGAACGCTCACGGGTGAGCTCTCGCGGCTCGGCGGCATGGCGCGGGGGCGTCCGGCGCTGGCCACCGTGCTGCTGACGGCGGGCGTGATCGCCCTTGCGGTCCCGCTCTCCTCGGCCTTCGCGGGCGAGTTCCTGATCCTGGCCGGCGTGTTCACCCACGGCTGGGGGTGGTCCGTGGTCGGCGCAGTGGCGATCGTGCTCGCTGCGGCGTACGTGCTCCGTCTTGTCTCGGCGATCCTCCATCGCGACGTCGGGCCCGCTGTCTCCGACGCAGCCCTCGACCTGCGCCCAGCCGAGCTCGGCGTCGTCGTGCCGATGCTCGCCTGCCTGCTCGCGCTCTCCGCGTGGCCGGCGGCGATCACGCAACACTCGTTCCGCGGCGATCATGCGCAGGCGGACGTCGCCCAGGGATTCAAGTGATCCCGCGGCCACACGTCGACTGGTTCGCGCTCGCGCCCGTCAATTCACTGCTGGCGACGACGGCACTTGCGTTGCTCTGCGCCGTCCTGGCGCCGGCCCGCTCGCGCAAAGCCGTGACGGCGACGCTGTGCGCGCTCGGGTACGCAACTGCGCTGGGGTTCGCGGTTGCGCTGTACGTGAAGTCGGCCCACGGCCACGGCGTCGTGGTGGACGCTCTGCGCCGCGACCGACTCGCGGAGCTGACGGCGATCATCGTCGCAGCCTCGGGGATCCTCGCTACCGCCGTCTCGTACCGCGAGCGCTGGCGCGAGGATCATATCGGCGAGTACTACGCACTCCTTGCCGCCGCCGGAGCAGGGATGGTCTTCTTCGTCGGCGCGAACAACCTGCTGACGCTGTTTCTGGCACTGGAGTGGTTCTCGATCAGCCTGTACATCCTCTGCGCGATCGATCGCGACCGGCTGAGCGGGCTCGAGGCGGCACTGAAGTACCTCATCATCGGCGGTTTCGGTTCGGCTGTGCTGCTGTTCGGAGCTGCGCTCGTCTACGGCGCGACCGGTGCGATCGACTTTCCCGGCATCGCGGCCGCCGGTCGCGAACACGACGCGCTGCAGCTGTTCGGCCTGGCAATGATTATCGCCGGGCTCGCATTCAAGGCCTCTGCGGCACCGTTTCACATGTGGACGCCCGACGTCTACGAAGGCGCGCCGACTCCGCTGACCGCGTTCATGGCCGCGGCCACGAAAACCGTTGCGCTGGTCGTGACGCTGCGCATCCTCGTCACCGCGTTCCCCGGCGACGCCTACGTCTGGACGCGCGCGCTGGCCGTGATTGCGGTCTGTTCGCTCGTGATCGGAAATCTCGCGGCGCTCGTGCAGAAAGGGGTGAAGCGCATGCTCGCGTACTCGTCGATCTCGCATGCCGGCTTCATGCTCATCGCCGTCGCCTCGGACTCCAGCCTCGGCGCCCGGGCCCTGCTCTACTACCTCGTTCCCTATGCGGCGATGTCGGTCGGCTCGTTCGCGGTCGTCGCAGCGCGGGAGCGCGAGCTCGGCGTGCCGGTCACCTTCGCGAACATGGCCGGGTTCGGCTGGGAACGGCCGGTGCTGGGCATCTCGATGTGGGCGTTCATGCTCGGCTTCGCCGGCTTCCCGCTCACCGGCGGCTTCATCGGCAAGTTCTACGTCTTCGCCGCCGCGTACCGGCACGGCTGGACGTGGCTCGTGATCGTCGGCGTGCTCGCAACGCTCGTCAGCCTCTACTACTACCTCGGTCTCGTGCGCGCGATGTTCATGCGCCGCACCGAAGATCTCCAGTTGGCGCCGATCGGCGGCTCACCCCCGCGCGAGGCGTTGCTGCAGACCGCGGTCGTGGCGTGTGCTGTCGTCACGATCGTGACGTTCTTCGCCGTCCAGCCGCTGATCGACGTGGCGAAGCACGCCGCGTCTTCGCTGCCCTTCTAGGCGGGCTCGGTCGCCGGCCGCGTCTCTACCAGCGGGTCGCTCGGTTGCGTGCGCAGCGGCCGGGCCGCCCAGGCCGGCAGCCACCAGTTCCAGCGGCCCATCAGCATCATGATCGCCGGGACCAGCAGTGCCCGAATCACCGTTGCGTCGAAGATGATCCCGGCCGCCAGCCCGATCCCGAACTGCTTGATGTCGGTGCCCGGGCCTGTCGAGAGCACGAAGAACGCGAACATCAGCACGAGCGCGGCGCTGGTCACGAGCTTCCCCGTGCGCGCAAGTCCAAGTGTGACCGCTTCGCGGGTGCTCTTCTTCTCGTCGTACGCCTCACGCATGCGCGTCAACAGGAAGACCTCGTAGTCCATCGAGAGCCCGAAGAGGAACGCGAAGATCATCAGCGGGATCCACGGGATGATCGACTGCGTCGCGGGCACGCCCCAGATCGCGTTGGAGCCGTGGCCCTGCTGGAAGATGAATACGATGATCCCGTAGGCCGCTCCGAGCGACACCAGGTTCAGGATCACGGCCTTGAGCGGCAGCAGCAGCGAACGGAACGCGCGCGCGAGCAGGACGTAGGTCAGCAGGACGACGAACAGCAGGACGTACGGGAAGTTCCCGTAGACCGCATGTACGAAGTCACGGTCCTCCGGCGCGACGCCGCCGAGACTTGCAGCAGCGGGCAGGGCGTCCTTGACGCGTGAGATCGTCCCGCGCACCGCCTTGCTCGATCCGTCGACACTCGGAAAGGCTTCGACGAGGGCAAGGCCGTCCTTGCGCCAGCTCTCCGGCGCCGTCACACCGACGATCCCCTCGACTCCGCTCAGCCGTCCTACGACCTGGCTCGTTTCGTTCGCGGGCGTCAAGACGACGAACGGCTTCATCACGCCCGCGGAGATGCCTGCGTCGGCCAGCACCTGACGCCCCGTGATCGCATCGCCCTTGCCGGGGAAGTCCTTGGCCTGAGCCTCGCTCGGGTTGAGCTGGGATCCGAGCGCGAGCAGCACACCGACAATCACCAAGCCCACGGCGGCGACGGGAAGCGGCCTGCGGGTGACGAAGCGCGCCCACTTCCCCCACCAGCCCAGCTCGGGGTCGCCGACGGCGACGAAGCGCTTCGGCATCACGCGAAGCCTGTTGATGCGGTGTCCGAGCAGCGAGAGCAGCGCAGGGAGGAGCGTGATCGAGACGATCACGGAAACCGCCGGAATCAGCATGCCGCCGATCCCGATCGATCTGATGAACGGGAGCGGCAGCAGGACCATGCTCAGCAGGCCTACTGCGACCGTCGAGCCGGAGACGATCACCGACCTTCCCGCATGCGTCATCGTCTGTTCGAGGGCCGTCTCGACATCTTCGCCGGACGCCAGCTCCTCGCGGAAGCGGAAGATCATCAACAGCGCGTAGTCGATGGCGACACCGAGACCGACGAGCGCGATCAGGAACTGGACGATGATCGAGACGTTCGTCACGTACGTCAACAGCCACACGAGAGTGAACGTGTTGAGGATCGAGGTCAGCGCGATGGCAAGCGGGATCGCGACGGCAGGAAGCGTCCCGAACACGAACATCAGGATCACGAGCGCTCCGACGCCGCCGATCAGGGCCTCCGTCAGGACGCTCGGGCCCGTGCCGCCCCCGCTCGTCGCGTCGTAGAGGGGCAGGAGGCCGGTGAGATGGGTCTCCACGCCGGGCGGCGCGGCAGCCTCGAGGGCTCTTCGCACGTCCTTGATGTGCGGGTTCGTCGAGAAGGTGTTCTGACCCGGTCCATAGATCTCCGCGAACGTCGTGTGGCGGTCGGGTGAGATGAAAACGTCACTATGCGTATCGAAGTACGAGCTGACGCGCGAGCCCGGGTTGACCGCCGCAGCCTTCTCGATCGCGGGTGCCAGATTCTCCTTCGTGACGTCGCCCTTGGACGTGAAGACCGCGACCATCGGGGCCTGCTCGCCCGTCCCGAATGTCTTCAGTGTCTTCTGGTTCGTCTCGTAGGCGGAGTAGCCGGGGATCGAGAACGACTCGAACCACCGGTTGGAGACCTGCGCCGTCGCGAAGAGGCCGAATGCGGTCAGTACCACCCAGAGAGCGATGAAGCGGCCGCGGCGACGGTGGACGAGGTGGGCTAGGCGGGCGAGCACGCTGAAGGTTTTACCTGTCGAGCCGGGGCGGTCGGCAGGTGTCCGATGGTGCGGTTATCCGCACTACGTCCTCGGTTGCGTCAGGCCGACTCGGGCAGGCCGCGGCCGGGCAGCAGCGCGCCGACCGAGATCGCTGCATAAAGCACGAGCGTGATCACGAGCGCAGACACCGCGAGCTTCGGAACGCCCCCGATCACAGCCGGGCTCCGCAGCGCGGCACTGAGGACCAGGAGGAACAGCGCCAGGCCCGCCAGGCCCGGCCGGATGCCGCTGCACCGGGCCTCCAGGACATCTCCGTAGCAGTCGAGGGCGAGGACGGAGGCCGCGGGAATCGCAATGAGGAGGAATGCGAGCGCGAGCCCGTGGGAGCCGCCGGTGTCGGAGCTCAGGGCCGCCAGGACGAGCAGAGCTGGAAGCGGGCGCCGGAACATCCTCACCAAGCTTCGCGCTCGCCTCGGACCTTCCTTTACGCTCCGCGCCGCACCTGCGAACGAGAGGAGACCGATGGCTGCTGCGTCGCTGACCTGGCTGGGACATGCCTCATTCCGCCTCGACTCGCCGGATGGCAAACGCGTCTACGTGGACCCGTGGCTCGACAACCCGAAGTGCCCGGCGCCCGAGAAGGATCCCGAGCGCTGCGACGTGATTGCCGTCACTCACGGGCACTCGGACCACCTCGGCTCGGTCGTGGCGATCACCGAGAAGTTCGGTCTCGTCCCGATCGTCGCGCAGGTCGAGCTCAAAGGCTGGCTGAAAGGGCAGGGCGCGCAGACCGACGACCTCCCGGGGCCGAACAAGGGCGGGACGGTCACCGCAGAGGGCATCAAGTTCACACTCACGAATGCGTTCCATTCGAGCTCGGCCGACGACGGAACCTACCTGGGCGAGGCCGCCGGCATCGTGATCGAGCTCGAGGACGGCAAGAAGATCTACTTCGCAGGCGATACGTGTGTCTTCGGCGACATGCAGCTCATCGGTCGGATCTACGCCCCGGACCTCGCCGTCCTTCCGATCGGCGGTCACTTCACCATGGATCCGCGGGAGGCTGCGGTGGCCTGCGAGCTGCTCGGCGTGAAGCGCGTCGTTCCGTCCCATTACGGGACGTTCCCACTCCTCGCCGGAACGCCGGACGAGCTGAAACGGCTCGCTGCCGGCGTCGACGTGCAAGCGATCGAGCCGGGAGGGTCCGTCGAGCTGTGAGAGAGCGCTGGTTCGGTGCGACGGGACGCCGGGTCCCGGAAATCGCCGTCGAGGGCGAGCTCGACCTCGACGAGGCGCTCGTGCTGGACGACGTGTCCGATGTACGCCCGCTGCACGAGGCGCACGAGGCCGGACGGCCGATCGTCGTGCGAGCTGCCTCGGCCGAGGCGGTGAAGGCCGCGCTCGCCCACCCCGAGGTTGCGGCGGCGCTCGTTCCGCCCGAGCATCGCGACCTGCTCGACCTCGACCTCCGCGAACTGACGTATGGCCCGTAACGGCGTCGTCGCCACCTACTCGATCGTCGCGTGCGACCTCGATGCGGGTCAATGGGGAGTCGCGGTGCAATCGAAGTTCCTCGCCGTCGGCTCGGTCGTTCCGTGGGCGGAGCCGCACGTCGGCGCAATCGCGACGCAGTCCTACGCGAACCCCCGCTACGGCCCGGACGGGCTGGCGCTGCTGCGCGAGGGACGTTCGGCCGTTGAGGTGGTGGAGGCGCTCACCGCGGCTGACGAGGGCCGAGCCGAGCGGCAGGTGGGCGTCGTCGACCGCCAGGGTCGAGCTGCCACGTTCACGGGAGACGAGTGCCACGAGTGGGCGGGCGGAAGAACGGGGAACGGCTACGCAGCTCAGGGGAACATCCTCGTGTCGCAGGACACGGTCGACGCGCTCGCGGTGACGTTCGAGCAGAACGGCCGTCTCTCCCTCGCGGAACGGCTGATCGAGTGCCTCGCAGCCGCTCAGGCCGCCGGCGGCGACCGTCGCGGCCAGCAGTCAGCTTCGCTCCTCGTCGTCGAAAAGGACGCCGGCTACGCCAGCCTCTCCGACGTCGTCGTCGATCTCCGGGTCGACGATCACGAGCTTCCGATCGTCGAGTTGCGCCGGCTCTACGCGCTGCACGACGAGCTGTTCGGCGTGACGCCGCCCGAAGACTGGATCGCGGTCGACGAGGCGTTGACCGCCGAGCTGCGCGACCGCCTCGCCAAGCTCGGCTACGACGGAGAGCTGGACAGAGCCTTCAACGACTGGGCCGGCACGGAGAACCTCGAGGAACGTGTCAAAGGGATCGAGCGCGTCGACCCGGTCGTGCTCGGCGCACTGCGCAAGCAGTCGGGTTAGTTCGCGCGAACTCCGGCGAGCGTCACGAACCGATACCCCCGCGCACGAACGGCTTGGATCACGCCCGGGAGGGCGCGAGAGTCGATCGTGCTGCGATCACGGGCCGCGCCGAGATGCATGAGGACGATCTCGCCGGGAACGAGATGGTCCAGCACGCGGCGCTTCGCACCGGCGACGGTCTGCAGAGCAAGGCCCATCCAGCCCCAGGTGTCTACGGTCCACCGCACCGACGCATAGCCGAGCCGACGCACGATCCCGAGTGTCCGCGCATCCCGTGCGCCGTAGGGGAACCGGAACAGCGGACGTGGATCGCGCCCTGTCGCACGGCGGATCATCGTTTCCGCCTGCGTGATCTCGCGTGTTGCCGCGGTGGTCGACAGGCGCCTCAGGTCGAGATGGTCGACGGTGTGGTTCGCAACCGGATACCGGCTGCCGATCGCGCGCGACAGGAGCGGATAGGTCTGAACGAAGTGTCCGGTGAGGAAAAACGTCCCTGTCACGTGCTCGCGTCTCAAGATTGCGAGAACTTGCTTGGCTCCGTCCGCATTGCCGCCGCCGTCGAAGGTCAGCGCGACGACATGCTGCCTCGTCTGCAGCCGGACGAGCTCGCCTGCGACGATCGCCGGCGGCAGCGCGTCGATCACGCGTCGCCCGGGAGGCGCACACCGGCAGCGCGAATGCGCAGGGCGGGAACGGGATCGGCTGCAGGTCTGGCCACGAGCACGACCGCGCCGTAGCCGTCGCCGATGAGCGAGTCCACGAGCAGCTGCAGCCCGAGCGCAAGCGCGAAAGCCTTGTGCGCGTGCTCGCCGCCGAACGGCACCAGCTCGTCTTCCGAGGCCGCGCCGGCGATCACATCCCCGTACGTCACTCGTCCCATCGAGACGTCGCTCACGATCGGCCTGCCGTCCGAGCTCGGAATCGCGATTGCGAGCGGATTGGTACCGGTGAGCTTCGGCCCGCCGTCCGGGTGACCGAGCCGCGGCGGCGACGTGGCCGTCAGCACGGCCAGTAGTCCCCCTGCGGCGATCCGGCGCGCCCAGTAGCCGAGCATTCCGGTGGGGAAGCAGTCGTGCGCGACGATCAGCCGAGCGGCCTCGGGGGGATCCTCGAGCTGGCCGGCGCAGATCGCCGCCAGCGTCAGATAGCCGAGCGCGCCCCGGCCCTCCCAGCGCTCGTAGCAGGCTTCGGCGACGACGCACTCGGGCTCCGCGCTCGGGTCGAGCCCTTCGAGCGTCTCCAGCCAGTCGACCCGCGCGAGCCCGTGCCCTCTCTTGTCGCGCCGCTCGGCGTCGAGAAAGTGCTCGGCAAGCGTGCGGGCGTCCTCTTCCGAGAAACCGAGCGCGCTGATCCGCTCCTCGACCTGCACGGCGGCGAGCATACTTACGCGATGGTCCCGGAGGCGAAGCTCGAGAACGGCGTTCCGCAGAGTGAGGGCTGGTTCGTCGTCAACGCCCACGATTCCCGGTGGCTGCACAACGAGCTCGGCGCATACTGCGGTTTCGAGGGCAAGGGCGAAGCGGCGTTCGATGACCTCGGGGTCAACCTGAACGTGCTGCCGCCGGGAATGCCGATGGCGATGTACCACGAGGAGCCGGGACAGGAAGGCTTCCTCGTGCTACGAGGTGAGTGTCTCCTCGTCGTCGAGGGTCAGGAGCGTCCACTCAAAGCCTGGGATTTCGTCCACTGCCCGCCGAGGACGAAGCACATCGTCATCGGTACTGGTGAGAGTCCCGCGCTCGTGCTCGCGGTCGGAGCCCGCAAAGGACCCGCGACCTATCCCGTCGACGAGACGGCGGTTCGCCTCGGCGCCGGCGTCGACAAAGAAACGGCGTCCTCTGCGGAGGCGTACGCGCGCTTCTCGAAGCTCGAGGAAGGGCCGGCGCCCGACCTCTCCTAGCGCGAGACGAGCGTAAGCGGCTTGACGATCGTGCCGCGGTCGAGCGTAAGCAGCTGGTCGGAGATCTGACGGAGCTCATGTGCGCTCTGCGAATCGGGGGCGGCCGACATGAGCGGCTCTCCCGCGTCTCCGCATTCACGCACGAGCGGATCGAGCGAGACGCGCCCGAGCAGCGGAATGCCGAGCTCGGCGGCCAGACGTTCGCCGCCACCCGATCCGAAGATGTCGCCGCTCATGTTCTCGACCACGCCGACGAGCTTCATGCCGGTCTTCTGCGCCATCACGCCCGCACGTGAGGCGACCTCCTGGGCCGCGGGCTGCGGCGTCGTCACCACGATCGTCTCGGCGCGCGGCAGCAGCTGTCCCAGCGAGATCGCGACGTCGCCCGTTCCGGGTGGCATGTCGACGACGAGCACGTCGAGCGCTCCCCAGTGGACGTCCGAGAGAAATTGCTCGAGCGCGCGATGCAGCATGGGGCCCCGCCACATCACGGGCGCGTTGTCGTCGAGGAAGAAGCCGATCGACATCAGCTTGAGATCGTGCTTGACGGGAGGAACGATCATCTTGTCGACGAGGACGGGTTTCTGGTGAATGCCGAGCACATGTGGGATCGAGTGTCCGTAGACGTCTGCATCGAGCACGCCGATCTGCTTGCCGGCCTGAGCCAGCGCGACGGCGAGGTTCGCGGCCAACGTCGACTTCCCGACCCCTCCCTTGCCGCTGCAGACGGCGAGCACGCGAGTCGACGCGTCGAGCGAGAGACCCTTCGATCGCTCCTGCAGTCCGCCGCGTAGCTTCGTCGTCAGCGCCTCGCGCTCTTCGGGCGTCATCACGTCGAAGCCGAGCGCAACACGCTCGACGTCGGGCACGTCGCGCAGCACCTCGGCCACCTGCTGCTGGAACGAATCGCGCAACGGGCAGCCGGCGATGGTCAGCGCGATCGTGACGCGCACGTCGCCGCCGTCGATCTCGACGCCGCGCACCATGTCGAGCTCCGTCACGGGCTTGCGCAGCTCCGGGTCGATGACCCGCTCGAGCGCTTTCATGATCAGCTCGCGGTTCGGTTCGCTCATGCTTCTGAGCGTAGCCGTTCCAACTTCTTGGCCGCGGGTGCGAGGGGCCGTGGATCTTCCTGCACGGGCACGAAGAGGTCACCGTGCTCCTCGATCCGTCGCAGCGCCTCCTTCATCCCGAAGTCCCGCGGTCTGACGCCCGGGGTCAGCTCGTCCCAGCGCAACGGCGTCGAGACGGGGGCACCGGGCTTCGGTCGAACCGAATAGACGGATGCGATCGTCTTCCCGTGCCCGTTCTGGCGATGGTCGACGAGTACCCCCTCGCGCTTCTTCTTCAGCCACTCGGTCGTGACCTTGCCCGGATGTCGCCCCTCGAGCAGGCGCGAAGCCTGTTCGGCGAAGTCGTAGGTCTGCTGGAAGGTCGAGCGGCGCGTGATCGGTGCGACGACGTGAATCCCGTCGGCCCCGCTTGTCTTGACGTAGCCGGGAAGCTCGAGCTCGTCGAGCAGCTCGCGAATGAGATGAGCCACCTCGATCGCGAGCTCGAAACCGTCTTCCGGCGGATCGAGGTCGAAGAGGACGAAGTCGGGGCGGTCGGGCTTGTCGACGCGCGAGTACCACGCGTTCATGTCGATGCAGTTGTTCTGCACCATGAAGAGCACGGCTTCGGGCGAATTTACGAGTGCAAAGTCGACGAGCCGCGAGCCTCCTTCGCGTGGCCACGTGCGGAACTGGCGTGTTGGGATCCAGCTCGGCAGATGCTTGGGCGCCTGCTTCTGGAAGAACGTCTCGCCGGTGATTCCGTGCGGATAGCGCTTCATCGTGAACGGGCGGTCCTTCAGATGGGGCACGATCGTCTCCCCGACTCGTGCGTAGTAGTCGAAGAGGTCACCCTTCGTTATCCCGTCCTCCGGATAGAGAACGCGGTCCGGCGAGGTCAGCTTGACAGTCTTCTCTTCAGCCATAGGGCGTTTCGCACTGCGAACACTTCCCAATCGTTGTTGAAGTAGGCAAAGATCTCCACCTCACGGCGCCAGCTCTCGAAATGTCGCGCCCACTCTTCCAGCTCGGACTCGCTGTAGTTGCCGCGGCGCCCGCGGGAGCCGTAGTGGAAGCGCACGTACGTCCAGTCGGTCGTGAGCTCGTACGCCTGGAACTCCTTAACCTCAGGACGGTCGCCGATGACGAGGGCCGCGCGATGCTCTCGCAGGAGCTCGTAGACCGGCTCGACGAACCAGCTCGGGTGCCTGAACTCGAAGCAGTGACGTCCGGGAGGGAGAGCGGCGAGGGCTGCACCGAGCCGCTCGTCGTCGCGGCGGAAGTTCGCCGGCAGCTGCCAGAGAACCGGTCCCAGCTTGGGTGAGCGGATGAGCGGCTCGAGTCGTTCGTAGTATCGCCGGATCCCGCCGCCGAGATCCGTCAACCGCTTGACGTGCGTGAGGTAGCGGCTGGCCTTGACAGCGAAGACGAACTCCGGCGGTGTCTCTGCGACCCAGCGTGCGACGGACGTCTCGAGCGGAAGCCGGTAGAAGGTGTTGTTCACCTCGACCGTGTCGAAGTACTGCGCATAGTGCTGCAGCCATAGGCGCGGAGGCTTCCCTTCGTAGAACTCGTCCTTCCACGATGCGTAGTTCCAGCCCGAGCAACCTATGCGGACAGGGCGTGGGCGAGCTGACGGCATATCTCGGGCGTTCCCGCTGCGACGACCCGTGAACGCCCCTCCACGTCGAGCGGCGCCGCCGCGAACGGCGTCGCATCAGGAAGGTCGATCGCAAGGCCGCGCTCGAGGACGAGCAGCTGAGCCGCCGCGATGTCCACGGCCCTCGCCGGCTTGAGCGAGCAGACGGCGTCGATCCGCCCGGCCGCGAGGTGACAGAGCGAGAGCGCCAGCGAGCCCATGATGCGCAGCCGATAGGCGAGATCGACTACTGCTGCGGCCTTCTCGGCGACGGAGGCGGTGCGCGTCGCCTCGAACGCCAGGATCTCGATCTGCTCCTTCGGCAGCTGGCTCTCGAGGAGCCTCCCGTCGAGCCTCGCTCCCTCGCCGCGCATCGCCGTCCACTCTTCCTCGGTACCAAAGTCGTGGACGAAGCCGAAATCGACGTCTCCCATGGTCGGACCGGAGGCGACGGCGATGGAAAGAGCGAAGAAGCCGATGCCGCGCTTCGCGTTCAGCGAGCCGTCGATCGGATCGACCACGACGTGCGTTGGACCGTCGCCGATGACGCCGACCTCCTCGGAGACGATCGTCAGGCCGTCGAGCCCTTCGAAGCGCGCGAGGATCACGCGCTCGGCCGCTGCGTCGATCGCGGTGGTCTCGTCGCCGCCCATCCCGGAACCGACCACCGGCTCGCGGTCGGAGCGCCGCGGCAACTCGGTGAGCACGCCGCGCACGTCCTCGACCGCAGCGCGGCAGAGGGCGAGCCAGTCAGTCAAGTGGGTGGAAGAGCAGGCCCGAGGTGAGCTTGGGGTAGAAGTACGTGCTCTTCTGCGGCATCGTCTCGCCGCGCCGCGCGACGGCCCAGACGTCCTCGATCCGGGTGGGACGTAGCAGGAACGCCGCTTCGGCGTCCCCGCGGTCCACCGTTGCGACGGCTTCGGCCCGCTGCGGCGTGTATGTCACGCCCTCCGGCGCGATCTGCTCGACGATCTCCACGTCGAGACCGTCGCCGCTCAGCAGCTCGTACTTTCCGTCGCGATACAGGACGACGCCGGGCAGCTCGTCGCCCGGCTCGTCGATCGGAGTACCGCTCGCGCCGTTCACGTGCGCGGCCAGTCGGTGGGTCGGAAAGATCGTCAATCCCTCCTGCTTCGTCGGCACGAGGACGACCATGAGGTAGGGCGAGCCGCCCTCCTGCGCGTACGCGACTGCGGTCTCGTAGCGGTGGTGGCCGTCCGCGATCAGGAGCTCCGTGCTCTCGAAGCTCGGGGCCTCCTCGACGCGCCAGAGCCTGTCGCCGCCACTCTCGAGATCGGGAGTGCGGGCGGGCGGCTGAAGCGGTTCACCTTCGTAGAGGAGAAAGATCGGCTCGAGCTGGGTGCGTGTGGCACGGAGCAGCCGGAGCCGGCCCTCCTTCGGGCCGCGATGTGTGCGCTCATGTGGAAGGACGGTGCCGTTCTCGTACGGCTCGGCTCGGAGAGAGGCAACGAGGCCGGATCTGGTCCTGGAGACCCCGTCCGGGCCCACGTAGTCCTGCGAGAGGACCCAATAGCCCGGGTCGGTCTCCCTGGCGAGCACTCCCTCTTCGCGCCAGGCGGTGACGTCCCGCCCCGCCTGCTCCTCGTCGTCGGGAAGGGTCAGGTGGACGACGTTGTAGGGACTGCGCGCGAGGTACTCCTCGCGCTGCTCGGGCGAGATCACGTCGTACGGTGGCGCGACGAGCCGCTCGAGCGGGCCTGCCCTCGACTCGTCGTAGCGCTCCGCGCGGAACGGCTTGACCTCGGCCATTTGCGGCGACCCTAGCATCCGGGTTCGGACCTAGACTTGCGTCGTGAGCGCGATCGCAGAGCTGTCCGAGGAGCGAGTCGTCGAAGGCGTGTACGCGGTCGCGCGCAAGCAGCGGCTGCGAACGAAAGGCGGCGCGCCGTACCTCGCGCTCGAGCTCGTTGATCCGAGCGGCCGCATCGACGCGCGTGTCTGGCACGACGTCGAGCTGCTCGACGCGCGCTTCGCGGAGGGCGATGCGGTGCGCGTGCTCGGCCGCGTCGAGAAATTCCGCAATCGGTTGCAGGTCGACGTGAGGACGCTCGAGGCCGCACCGGGAGCGGATCCCGCCGAGTTCGCACCGGCGCTACGGCGGGACGCGGACGAGCTGGACGGCTTCCTGGAATTCCTCGCCGGCGAGATCTCGCACGGCGGGCTCGCGGACGTCGTGACGCGATTCTTCTCGGACGACGTCTTGCGCGCATCACTGCGGCGCTTGCCCGCTTCGGAGACGCATCACTCGTATGCGGGCGGATTGCTCGAGCACACCGTCGGTGTGGCGACGATCTGTCGCGAGACGGCCCAGCTGCATCCGCGGCTCCGTTCCGATCTGCTGCTCGCTGCGGCCCTTCTACACGACGTGGGCCGCGTCGCCGAGCTGACCTCCGGTCCGACGTTCAGGCAGACCGACGAGGGTCGCCTGCTCGGGCACGTGCACCTCGGGTTGCGCATGGTCGAAGAGCGAAGCAGCGGGCTCCAGCGCGACGCACGCTCCGAGCTGTTGCACGCGATCGCGTGTCATCACGACGCACGTGCGGCGCGTACGGCGGAAGCGGCGGTGCTGTATCACGCGAACCAGCTCGACGCAGTCGCCGCGACTCGCCCGATCCCCGATTAGCCAGGGCGCCGACTAGGCGGCACCGCATAGAGGCCGCGCGGGCTTTACTCGTGCGGCCTCTAAACCCCGTGTCGCCACACCCCTCGACAAACAGCGGCCATCGTCGCCGGTTAGCGTCATCCAATGAGATCGATCGCGCTCGCGCTCGGCGCGAGCCTGACGTGGGGTTTCGCGGATTTCTTCGGGCCGCTCAAGGGACGAACGCTCGGTGCGCTGCGCGTGCTCGTCTACGTGCAGCTCGGAGGGCTCGTCGTGATCGCCCTCGTCGTCGCGATCAGAGGGAAGGGACCGTCGGATCTAGGTGCACTGTTTGCGATTCCCGCGGCGATCTCGGGAACACTCGGTCTCTACGCGTACTACCGAGGGATGGCCGTCGGTGCGATGAGCATCGTGGCACCGATCGCAGGGATCTCCGCCGCCGTGCCGGTGGTCTTCGGGATCGCGACCGGCGACCGTCCGTCGCTCTGGCAAGGGTTCGGGATCGCAGCCGCGCTCGGCGGCGTCTTCCTGGCCTCGCGAGAGCCCGGCCCCGGCGGCAAGGTGGCGGCAGGGGTCGGGCTCGCACTGCTGGCAGCAATCGGGTTCGGCTGCTACTTCCCTCCCATGCACACAGCCGGGGAGGCCGACTTCTGGTGGGCGTCCCTGATCTTCCGCATGACGTCCGCGTCGGTCATTCTCGCCGCGGTCGCGATCCGGCGGCCGTCGCTCACGGTTCAGCCGATTCAGGTGCCGGTTCTGGCGCTGATCGGGATCGGGGACATGCTCGGCAATCTCCTCTTCGCGGCAGCTTCGACGAGCGGCCTCGTCAGCATCACGTCGGTGCTGGCGTCGCTCTTTCCAATAGTCACGGTCGTGCTGGCGCGCCTGATCCTCAAAGAAAGAGTCGCGCGCTCGCAGGAGGCAGGAATTGCGTTGACCCTCGCCGGGGTCGCGCTCATTTCAGCCGGGTAATCGCAACGCTCTCGTCACACATTTTGGGTCTGACTGTGAGAGTGGAGGGCGTGTCGTTTGGGCACCTGGCAGGCTGGCGCCGAGCGCCTGTGTTCGTGACTCAGGGTCTGACTGACCTCGCTTGCGGGGGAGTGTCTTTTTGGGGATCCGTCCGGACGCGGGAGCCGGCGCCGGTCTGGCGCTCAGCTCGCTGGCTTGATCAGAAGCCTGTCCGCCCGTAGGCGTGACTCCTCACAGTCCTGCCGCGTGCTGCTTCGACGCTCCAGACCGGCACCGGGATCGTCCCCCATTGCTGGAGGTGGAAGAGATGGTTGCAGACTCGCTCGATGTCGTCATCGGCGTCGACACGCACCGCGATGCGCATGCGCTCGCGCTGGCGGCCGCGCCGAGCGGGGCGCTCTTGCTGGAGGCGGTGGTGGAGGCGAGCACCGTCGGCTACCGCGACGCGCTCGCGCTCGCCCAGGCGCATGCGCCGGGTCGGCGCGCCTGGGCGATCGAGGGCAGCGGCTGCTACGGGGCCGGGCTGGCCTGCTTTCTGCTCGCGCGGGGCGAGCGGGTGCTCGAGGTCGATCGGCCTAGACGCGAGCAGCGGCCCGGGCGCGGCAAGAGCGATGCCCTGGACGCGCTCAGGGCGGCACGCTCGTTGCTCGCTTCCGAGCCGCTTGCAAGCCCACGCCGCGCTGGTCGACGCGAGGCGCTGCGGGTGCTCCTGGCCACGCGCGAGAGCGCCGTCGGCGCCCGCCGCTGCGCCCTCAACCAGCTGCGCGCGTTGATCGTCACCTGCCCCGAGCCGCTGCGAGCCGAGCTGCGTCCGCTGACCCGGGCGCGGCTGCTGGGCCGCCTACGCGGGACACGCCCGCGCAGGCATGCAGACAGCCAGCTACGCGGCAGCCTGCTCGCGATGCGGCTGCTTGCCGTCCGCATCGAGGCGCTCACGCTTGAGGAGCGCACGCTCAAGCGCGAGATCCGCGCGCTCGTCCGCGAGCTCGCCCCCCGGCTCCTCGCCGAGCCCGGCGTCGGCCCGATCGCCGCCGCCCACGTCCTGCTCGCCTGGTCACACAAGGGGCGGCTCCGCAGCGAGGCCGCCTTCGCCCGACTCGCCGGCGCTCCACCGATCCCGGCCTCCTCGGGCAAGGTCGTCCGCCACCGGCTCGACCGTGGCGGCGACCGCAAGCTCAACCGCGCACTCCACGCGATCATCCTCACCCGGCGCAGAACCGACCCGGAAACGATCGCCTACATCCAGCGGCGAGTCAGCGAGGGAAAAAGCGACCGCGAAGCAGTCCGCTGCCTCAAGCGCTACCTCGCCCGCTCACTCTTCCGCCAACTGGAGGCAATGCCTCAGGCTGCTTGACAAACATAGAAGCATCCCCAAAGAGTGACGCACGAGTGACTGTTCCGCACCAAAAGTCACCGTTGGCTTGAGAGCGGGGTCGGATCAGCTGTACGCGCGGTGGTTCAACTGGCGGCACAGTCACAAGGGCCATGTCTTCTTTCGCCGCTTCCACTCAGTCTTGATCAAGTCCGATTCACAGCGGAGGACTGGCCGTGGAGCAGCTATCGCGCGATGATCGGGAAGGAACCGATGCCGGCGTTCCTGAGCTCGGACTGGCTCCTCTCGGAATTCGGCGTCGGCATCAAACAGGCCCACGTGAACTTCGCCGCCTTTATCCGCGCGGCGGAATGATGCGCCGGATCCACTCTGAGACCTCGAGCACGAATTCGGGGTCGAGCTGGTGGTACATCGGCGTCTCGCGGTAGAGCACCTCCGCACCGGCCGCCTCGAGCACCTCGCGCGCCTGCCGGCCCCACTCGACTCCGATCACCGGATCGAGCGTGCCGTGTCCGATCGCGATCGGCGGCAGGGGCGGCGACAGGTCGAGCTCGAACCCCTCCACAGCGGGGATGAAGGTGCTGAACACGGTGAGCGCCGCCGGCCGTGGCCGCCTGCGGCCCAGGCTCAACGCGTACGTCATCACACCGCCCTGTGAGAACCCACCCAATACCAGGCGGTCGTGACCCACCCCATGCTCTGCGAGGAAACCGTCCAGCCATTCCGCCGCCGCCGCGTAGCTCGCATGAAATGTCGTCGCCTCGGGTGTCCCGATCCCCCCGAGCGCGTACCAGTGCGCGCCCCCGGGCGGCAGCAACAGCGGGCCCCTCGGCGTCGCGCCGACGAACCGGCGCTCCGGATCCAGGGCATCCAGCAAGGGAAACAGATCGTTCTCGTCCGCTCCGCGCCCGTGCAACATGACCAGCGCCCCCTCAGGCTCGCCGGCGGACGGACGCACCCGCGCACTCAACGCCATGCCCAGATCATGACGGCCGCGGTACAGTCCAAGCGGCGATGCGCTTCGAGGGAATCCACCACATCACGTGCATCACGGCCGACGCGCCGGGAAACGTCGACTTCTATGTCCGCGTCCTCGGCCTCCGGCTCGTCAAGAAGTCCGTCAACCAGGACGACCCGACTGTCTACCACCTCTTCTATGCGGACGAGAAAGGAAGTGCGGGGAGTGACCTGACGTTCTTCGAGTATCCGCACGCTCGCCGCGGGCGCGCCGGCGCGGGGATGGTGCACAGGATCGTCTTCCGCGTTGCTTCCAACGAGGCGCTCGACTTCTGGGAGGAACGGCTCGCCGCAGAGGACATTCCGACGCAGCGCGCCGACACCGGGCTCCGCTTCGAGGACGCGGAAGGCCTCGGCCTCGAGATCGCCGTCGTTCAAACCGATGACGAGCCGTTGATCGCCGACCACCCCCAGATCCCGCGCGAATTCGCGCTGCAGGGATTCGACAGCGTGCGTGCGTACGCCGACCCGGACAAGAGCCGCCGCTTCCTCGAGCAGACGCTCGCCTTCGAGCCCAAGGGCGACGACAGCTGGGAGGTCCGCGGCGCGAAGCGCGGTTCCTCGTACGCGTACGACATACCGCCGGGAGACCCGGGCGTTCCGGGCGCCGGCACGGTTCATCACGTCGCGTGGGCCTCACCGCCCGAGGAACACGAAGCCTGGCAGAAGCGAGTCGCTGCCAGCGGCGCCCACCCGACGCCGATCATCGACCGCTTCTACTTCAAGTCCGTCTACTTCCGCGAGCCGAGCGGCGTCCTCTTCGAGATCGCGACGATCGGCCCGGGTTTCACCGTCGACGAGCCGCTGGAGAGTCTCGGCGAGCGCCTGTCGCTGCCGCCGGACTACGAGCACCTCCGCGAACAGGTCGAGCCGTTGCTCACCCCGCTGCCGAACCCGCGCGAGCTAGTCCAGCGCTAGCGCGGGATATCGCGCGCGGATCGAGTCGACGAAGCCCGCCATTCGCTCGGCGAGCGCCGCATCCTCGATCTCGAGGACGTTCTCGGCATTCGTCTCGCCCGAGTGGGACAGGTTGAAGCTGCCGATGAACACCCTGTTGTCGGCAACCGTCACCTTGGCGTGCATGTAGTCGTGCACCGCGTCCGGCGCATACGGCGTGGACCGCTTGCCGGAGAACGTCGCACGCTCGAGCAGGAACCGGAGCGACGGCCCTTTCCAGGTCATGTTCCCGTTCCGACGCCACTGCTCGAGCACTTCGTCGATCTGGGTTGCGTCGACGACCCCGGCCAGGTCGACCTTGCCGTCCGCAGCCACCTCGGCCAGCGTCCCCAGAATCGGTGCGGACGAGATCACCGGCGAGGCAACACGGACCCGGCGCTCGGCCGCGCCGATCGCAT
>Ga0307290_10000211_pt1 | contig 21501 bp, 20 predicted proteins | sample ER_DNA_144_FD_194472 | JGI IMG/M metagenome (GOLD analysis project Ga0307290, IMG submission 194472) | Bulk soil microbial communities from the East River watershed near Crested Butte, Colorado, United States - ER_DNA_144 | ecosystem: Environmental > Terrestrial > Soil > Floodplain | place... | reverse complement strand
GAGCGGCGCGGCGAAGGAGCACATCCATGTCGTCATTCAGGGCGTCTCGCCGAAGAACTGGGGCATCGCCGGTAAGCCCGCCGGCTAGATCCATGCCGCTAATCGAGGTCAAGCTGTTCGATTTCAGGATGGACGAGGAGACGAGCCGCAAACTGATCGCAGGACTGACGGATGCGCTCTGCGAAGCCACGACCGAAGGCCTTCGCGAGCACACGTGGGTCGTCGTTGAAGGACACTCGCCGAAGAACTGGGGCGTCGGCGGAGTGCCCTGGCCCGCCGAGAAGACTCCGCCCTGACCCGAACGTCGTCACGAAAGGCTGGGGTCAGACCCTTGCCGTCCGGGACGTGCCCTCTCTGGCTACGAGCTCCAACTCGACCGCCGGCGCGCCCGGCATGATCGCGGCCGTCTCGCGCGCGTGTAACAGAGTCGTGCGCACGATCAGCTTCGCTCGCGCGAAGTTGTCCATCACCGTCGGCACGGGCCCGACGCGCTGCTTCAGCGCGTAGCCGCCGGCGTTGCGGCCGATTGCGCGATACGAGTCGAGCGTCAGCGACGGCGCCATGCCGAAAAGCTCGAGGTTGTCGAGCGGCTGGAGGTCGGCTCGGTGGATGACCGTCGTCCCCTTCGACTGGATGCCGATCGCGACACCGGAGCCGGCGAGGGCAGCGCCGTCGTGGCCGATGAAGGCCACGTCGGACGCGCGGCGGACACGGACGAGGCGCGGCGCCGCCCCCGCGTCTCGCACTCCCTCGATCAGCGCCTCGAGCACGTCCTGATGAGCCAGGCCCCCGATCGTCGTCCGCAACCCGTCGGCGAACGCCGGCCCCAGTGCGATCACGACGTCGTCCGCATCGTTGCCTAGTATGGCAACGTGCTTCTCCACCACCACGGGCTGCTGCGCTTCCGTCGCCTCCTCCAGCGCCCGCGCGTCGAGCTCGTGCGGAAGGTGCTGCAAGCGCTCCCAGCGTTCGCCGTCCAGGCGGTAGCCGGTGCCGGGGCCCGAGTAGCGGTTTGGATCGTTGACCGCGGCGCTGACCGCACCGGTCGACCCGATGATGGCCGAGGTCTGGAGATAGTCGCTCGAGACCCGCTGGCGCTGCATGCCCAGGATCGCCTCGGCGACGTCGGTGAAGCCCTGCCGGTCGAGCTCGCGCGCAACATCGAGCCCGCTGATTCCCTCCGCCAGCACCCGATCGGCCGCGGCGACATCGGCGGCGCGATCGCGATCGGGCAGGTCGCGACTGTCGAGCGCAGAGGTCGCCGCCTCGACTTCCTCATCCGTGATCGCGGGAAAGTCGAGAGCCGCGAAGACGGCCTGGATCGCGCGCGCCGCACGTTCGCGCACACTCAGCGCTTCGTCCTCGCTCAGCGGCTCGATGCCGCCGTCCACTTGCCAGTCGCGCTGGATCGTCAGCCACTCGTCGATGTCGTCCGCGTCGTAGTTGCCGCCCCCGAACATGTTGTCGTAACGCGGCATCACGCTCCAGCCGGACGTGACGAAGTCGGTTCCGGGAAGGAACTGGCCCATCAACTTGGCCGTGCGCCTGGTCGGAGAGTGCGAGGCGATCGCGTCGTTTCCGGATGCGACTTCGAGGTCGAGCCACGCGGCGAGCAGGTTCTCCGCGAGGATCTCACGCGATCCCGCGGGGACGCTCATCACGAGCGCGACGCACGAGATCGCCCCGTTCTGAACGCCCTGCGAGCCGGCCGCCCGCGCGAGCGACAGGCATCGCGCTTCGAGGTAGAGCATCGAGCACCCGCCCGCGTGGCCCATCAGCGCCTCGGAACCTCCGCCGGACGTAAAGCGGACCTTGATCCCACGCGACGCGTATGCCGAGGCGAGAAAGCCCTTCGACCACGGGGTGTCGTCACCGTCCACGAACACCGGCTCCGTGCCGTAGACCGACAGCGTCTCCGCGTACGTGGTGATGCCCTGGATCGCGAGCTGCAGCGACCGTCGCTCTTCGATCGCGCACTGCGTCAGCACCCCCGGTCTCCCCGTCTGCGAGCCGACGAGAATCGCCATTGCGTTCAGCGGCGCGTAGCGCGAGACGCCGACAGTCGTCTCGATCTCGGCGAAGCCGCGCGCCGCAGCCTCCGCGGCGTCGGCCGCGAGCAGCCCCGGATTCTCCTTCAGATTGGTGACGTGCGCCTGGTTCGCCGGGGCGCGGCGGGCGCGCAGCTTCTTGAGGGCGAACATCATCTCGACCGGATCGAGCAGCGAGACCACGCCCGCCAGTCGCGCGGGCGTGAGCCCACGCGCAAGCCGGACGAGCTCCTCACGCGGCACGTCGACATCGACCAGCCGACGGGCAAGCTCGGCGTCGTCCAGGGCCATGGCCTCGGCCGCCGCTTCGAGGTCGAGACCGTGGCGCGCGATGAAGTGGTCGATGGCGTCGAACTCCTCCTCGCTCCGTCCGTCGAGCCACACGACTCGCCCCTGCTCGACCTTGAGACCGGGCTCCGGATCGTTCGGCCCGTTCATGGCGACGAGCCCGAGGTCGGGGCGCGGGGTGATCAGAACCTCGCGCCGCAACTCGCGACGCTCCCGCTCGACGAAGCGTCTAGACCGTGGGCTCATCGGGCAGGAGGAGATTCCGCTTGGCGTAGACCGTCCGCGCTTCCCGGACGAAGGCGGCGGTCATCGTCGCGTGGAAGTCTCTTTCGAGCCGGTCGGCCCAGCTCTCGAGCTCGTCGGCGGTCGAGCGATGCGGACGCAAGGCGGTGTAGACCTCGAGGATGACCTCGTCGGGCACACCCGTCAGCTCAGCGGCACGCGCGAGGTTGGCCGCAAGCTGCGCGCGCCCTGCTGCGAGGGCCACCTGTGACTGAAGCTCGAGCGTCCCAGCCGTCGCGCGCATCTCCGAAGCGTCCAACCGTCCGGAGCGAAGGGCGTCGAGCGTGAGCTCGTCCAGCCCGAGCCCGCCGGGCGTGCGGACCAGATCGGGCCTCTGGGTCCCGAGCGGGTAGTCCGCGATGGGATCGAACGCCACCTGACAAGCTTAGTCCCAGGCCCGCGCTCCGTTCGCGCCGCGATATAAGAGTGCGTGTGAACGCGTACGACTTCGGCGGCCGCGTGGCCCTCGTCACAGGGGGCGCGAGCGGGATCGGCGCGGCAACCGTCGAGTTGCTGCGCACGAGCGGCGCACGCGTCGCCGTGCTCGACCTCGATCCGAACGGCCTCCACGAAGACGTTCTCCCGATTCGCGGCGACGTGACGAGGCCCGAGGATGCCGAAGCCGCCGTCGCGCGAGTCGACTCCGAGCTGGGCGGGCTCGACATCCTCGTCTGCTCGGCGGGAGTCGGCGGCGATTCGGTTCGCGCCGTCGACATGCCGGACGAGGAATGGCGGCGCGTGTTCGCGATCAACTGCGACGGCACGTTCTTCTGCAACCGCGCGGCCGTCCGCGGAATGATCGAGCGCGGCTACGGACGCGTCGTCAACGTCGCCTCGATCGCAGGCAAGGAAGGCAACCCGAATGCCTCTGCGTATTCGGCGAGCAAGGCCGCGGTGATCGGAATGACCAAGTCGATCGGCAAGGAGGTCGCCGGTTCCGGTGTGCTCGTGAACTGCATTGCGCCGGCCGTCATCGACACACCGATCCTCGGTCAGCTCAGCGAGGAGCACATCGGCTACATGCTGCAGAAGATCCCGCTCGGGAGGGTGGGCAAGCCGGAAGAGGTGGCTCACCTGATCGCCTACCTCGCCAGCGAGAACCTGAGCTTCGCGACCGGCGCATGCTTCGACATCTCCGGCGGGCGAGCGGTCTATTGATCCGCATCGTCCGCTTCAGAGAACCGGGCAACGAGCCGCGCCTCGGACTCGTCGAACCGGAGGCGCCGACGACCGTAGCCGAGCTCGAAAGCGACGACGTGCTCGCGGTACTGTGCGGGTCGCGTGACCTGACCGGAGGGACGATCGAGGCGCTCGACGCTGAGACGCTCGAGCTGCCGCCGCCGCTTGTGCTGCTCGCGCCGCTCGTTCCGCCCGAGACGTGGGCCGCCGGCGTCACGTACGAGAGGAGCCGCGACGCCCGCGTCGACGAGAGTCGGGTGGAGGCGCGCGACGTGTACAGCCTCGTCTACGACGCCGAGCGTCCCGAGCTGTTCCTGAAGGACGCGGCCGGCCGTCGAACCGTCGGTCCCGGCGCTGCGGTGGGCGCCCGCTCCGATTCCCAGTGGACGGTGCCGGAACCGGAGCTGGCACTCGTGCTGGACGCGAGCGGCGGACTGCTCGGCGCAACAATCGGCAACGATGTGACCGCGCGGGACGTTGAAGGTGCGAACCCCCTCTACCTTCCCCAGGCGAAGCTCTTCGCGGGCGCCTGCGCGCTCGGCCCCGCGATCGCGCTCCCCGACGACTGGTCGCAGCCGTTCGACATCGAGTTGCGCCTCGTCGGGCCCAACGGCGACGTCATCTATGAAGCGCAGACCTCGACGGCCAGGATGCGGCGCTCGTTCGAGGAGCTCGCTGCATGGGTGGTGCGCGAGAATCCCGTCCCCGCAGGCAGCGTTCTGCTGACGGGCACGGGTCTGGTCCCGCCCGACGATGTGGCACTGATGCCTGGGCAGCAGGTCGAGATCCGAATCCCAGGGATCGGCAAGCTGGTGAATCCGGTCGGCGCGGCAGCCGACCTTCTTCCCGCCGAAAGGAGCAAGACTCATGTCCGATAGCGTGCTCGAAGCGCCCGCGCGGCCGGACCTCGCCAACTACGTCGGCGGTGAATGGACGCCGGCGCGGAGCGGCCGCACGTACGAGAAGCGCAATCCTGCGAACCCCGCCGAGGTCATCGGCGAGTTCCCTGCGTCCGGCGAGGAGGACGTGGCTGCCGCGGTCGAGGCTGCTGCGAAGGCATTCCCCGGCTGGTCCGCCACGCCGGCGGCGGCGCGCGCCGCGGTGCTGATGCGTGCCGCCGAGGCGATCGAAGCGCGCGTCGAGGAGATGGCGGCGGACATGACCCGCGAGATGGGCAAGCCGTTGCGCGAAGCCCGCGTGGAGTCCGCTCGGACGGCGGCGATCTTCCGCTTCTTCGCGGGCGAGGCGTGGCGCCCGAAAGGCGAGCTGTACGAACAGTCGGCGACCGGCTCGACGCTATACACCTTGCGGCGACCGCTGGGTGTCGTCGGATTGATCACGCCGTGGAACTTCCCGGCGGCGATTCCCGCGTGGAAGCTGGCTCCGGCCCTCGTCTACGGCAACACCGTCGTGCTGAAGCTGGCACAGGAGGCTCCGCTCACCGGCCTGCACCTTGCCGCCGCGCTGGACGAGGCCGGGATTCCAGACGGGGTGCTGAACGTCGTCATCGGCCGCGGCTCCGAGGTCGGAACGCCGCTGGTCATGCATCCGAAGGTCGGCGCGATCTCCTTCACGGGCTCGGTCGCCGTCGGTCACCAGGTCCGCGACGAGGCGACGGCCCTCGGGAAGCGGGTGCAGCTGGAGCTCGGCGGCCACAACCCGCTCATCGTCACTGCGGACGCAGACCTCGGCCGAGCGGTCGAGGCTGCCTACGCGGGCGCATTCTGGTCAGCCGGCCAGAAATGCACTGCCACGCGTCGCATCTATGTCGAGGCGCCGGTCTACGACGAGTTCCGGCAGCGGCTCCTGGATCGCATCGACAGCGGCAAGGTCGGCGATCCGGCCGATCCGGAGACGGAGGTCGGTCCGCTGGTGAACGAGAAGCAGCTCAACGACGTCCTCGAGGCGATCGAGCAGGGGAAACGCGAGGGAGGCACGATGCTCACCGGCGGCGAACGCCTCGACGACGAGTCGTACCTCGTCGCGCCGACGCTGTTCGAGGGAGTGGCCGACGACGCAATGCTCTCTTGCGAGGAGGTCTTCGGCCCCGTCACCTCGCTTTACAGATATGACACGCTCGACGAGGCGATCGAGCGGGCGAACGCTGTGGAGTTCGGGCTGTCGGCGTCCATCTTCACGAACAGCCTCGACGCGACGCAGGAGTTCGTGAAGCGTCTCGAGGCCGGCATCCTCCATGTGAACTCGCAGACCGCGGGGGCCGATGTCCACGTTCCGTTCGGCGGGATCAAAGGCTCGGGCTACGGGCCCCACGAGCAGGGCCGAGCGGCGCTCGAGTTCTATACCGAGGTGGTCACCGTCTACCAAGACGTATGAAAGACCAACGCTTCTTGATCACCGGTGCGCTCGGGTGCATCGGCGCCTGGTCGTGCGCACAACTCGTGCGCGAGGACGTGCCGGTGATCCTCTACGACCTCGGGACAAACAAGGAGCGGCTCGAGCTGGTCATGACGTCCGGCGAGCTCGAGCAGCTGACGCTCGTCCACGGCGACGTCACCGATCTCGATCACCTCGAGCGAACGATCGGAGAGAACGGCATCACGCACGTCGTGCACCTGGCGGCGATGCTCCTCCCGCTCGTCAAGGCCGATCCACCCCGCGGCGCGGCCGTCAACGTCGTCGGGACGACCAACGTGTTCGAGGCGGCGAAGCGACAGGCAGTCCGCGGCATCGCCTATGCGAGCTCGGCGGCCGTCTACGGCCCCGGCTCGGGGCCGCGGATCGCGGATGCGGGCGAGCCGACGACCCTCTACGGAGTCTTCAAGCTCGCAAACGAGGGGACGGCGCGCGTGTATTTCGAGGACGACGGCGTCGGCAGCGTCGGCCTCCGGCCGTATGTCGTCTACGGGCCGGGCCGAGACCAGGGCCTGACCGCGGATCCGACCCTGGCGATGGAGGCCGCCGCGCGAGGCGAGGGTTACGAGATGCGCTGGGGCGGTCGCTGCCAGCTCCAGTACGCGGCCGACGCTGCCCAAATCTTCATCGCCGCCGCGCGGGCCGAACACGACGGCGCAGCGGTCTTCAACATCGGCGGGCCGTCGTCGCACGCGGGCGACGTCGTCAATGCGATCGAGGCCGCTGCGCCGGAAGTGGCCGGGCGCATCACGTTCGAAGACCTGCAGCTTCCCTTTCCGGAGGAAATGGAAGAGGGCGATTTGGAGGATGTCGTCGGCCCCATCGAGTGGACAACGCTGCCGGAGGGAACACGTCAGACGATCGAGCTGTACCGCACGCGCGTTTCCGCCTAGCCCTCTGCCTTTACGGGATTCGTCAGCGAGCCGAGCCCGTCGATCTCGATCGTCACCTCGTCGCCCTCCTTCAGCAGCACGGGCGGATCTCGGAACACCCCCACTCCCGCCGGCGTGCCGGTCGCGATCAGGTCGCCCGGCTCGAGCGTCATCGTCGCGCTCGCGTACGCGATGATCTCGGCGACGGTGAAGATCATGTTCGCGGTCGTCGAGTCCTGCATCGTCTCGCCGTTCAGCACGCAGCGGATGCGGAGTGCCTGTGGATCTGGCACGTCCGCCGCGGGGACGAGGTGCGGCCCGACCGGGCAGAACGTGTCCGCCGACTTCCCGCGCGTCCACTGCCCATCCGAGAACTGGAGGTCGCGCGCACTGACGTCGTTGAGACAGATATAGCCGCGCACTGCCTCGAGCGCGTTCTCCTTCGAGACATGGCGTACGAGCTCTCCGATCAAGACGCCGAGCTCGGCCTCGTAGTCCACCTGTTTCGACACGCGCGGTATGACGATCGGCTCGCCCGGCCCGATGAGAGCATTCGGCCACTTCGCGAAGAGGAGCGGCGCGCTCGGCAGCTCCGTGCCTTGCTCCTCCGCGTGGTCGCGGTAGTTGAGGCCGACGCAGACGATCTTGCTCGGACGATCGATTGGAATCGCACTCATGATCGCGCTGCGGCGGTCTCTGCGGTCGCGTAATAGACGGCGCTCATGTCCTCGTCGCCGTGACCGAGCTCGAGTGCCCGGTCGAACTGCCGCGAAGTCGCACGCACGAGCGGTAGCTCGAGCTCGCCCGCAGCCTCGAGGATCAACCCGACGTCCTTCCGCGCGAGGTAGAGGGGAAATGACGCTGGGAAGTCCTGCTTCATGATGGCCTCCCCTTTCACGTGCGCGTACTGCATGTCCATAGCGCCGCCTCCGATCGCCTCCAGAAAACGGCGTGGATCGAGACCGAGGGCCTCGCAAAGAACGAATGTCTCAGCGATGTTCTCGATCGTGCAGAGGATCCAGCTGTTCACGACCAGCTTCAGGCGAGTTCCCGCGCCCGCCTCGCCGAGCCAGACCTGATCCCGCGCGATCGCCTGGAATACCGGGTCGCACCGACTGCGCGCTTCCTGGGGGCCCGAAGCCAGCATGACCAGCTGACCGTCCTCGGCCGGCTTCTTCGTTCCGAGCACCGGAGCGTCGACGAACGTGATCCCCCTCCGCTCGGCAAACTCGGCAAGGCGCTCGGTCGCCGCAACCCCGACGGTGCTCACCTGGATCCACAAGGCGCCGTCGGCCATCGCCGCGAGGCCGCCATCCTGGAGCATCGTCGAGTCGACTGCGTGCGCATCGGCAAGCATCGTCAACACGATCTCGGCACCGGCCACGGCCGCTTCAGGCGACAGCGCCACATGCGCACCGTCCTGCTCGAGAGCCCGCGCCTTCGCCTCAGTGCGGTTCCAGATCGTCACCTCGTGCCCGGCGCGCACCAGGTTGCGCGCCATCGGCCCACCCATGATTCCCGCCCCTAACACGGCGATCCGCGCCATCGCTGCCTCCTCTTTAGGAACGGCGAAACTAGCCGGTTCTCCGCGAGCACGCCGGATTTAGCGCCGGCCCAGGTTTAGTCGCTCCGAAAGCGTCGGATAAGTATCCTGGCTGGCGCGCTGGGGTCTGGGCAGCTTGGGACGGGGACACTGCGGTGACAAGCGCCCGCGTCCTGCGCGCCAGTCTCCATCTCCAAACGCGCGAATTGTCCCTCGCGATGCGCGCTCAGGTCAGTTGGCTTCGGTGCCTTTCAACCTCGGCCGCATCGGTCCGTTAGGAGCTTGCGGTTTAGCCGCTCCTGGAACCGTCGATCCTCGTTCTGGGCTTGCACGAAGGGTTCTCGCTTGGGAACTGACGGCGTAACTCCGAGCGCTTTCTGCTTGCGCGCCGGTCCCTATGTACGCGGGTCCGTCTTTTCCGCGACCCTTTTGGCTTCGCTAGCAGACTTGCGTACAACGTCATACGCTTTCCGTCGTTGCACGATCTCCTCGACATCTGGGATCTCGTGACCTTTGACGACGGCGAAGGTGGTCGGGTCGGAACGGACCTGCTCATACTCCTCGCGATCCATCTCGATCCGACTCGCGCAACTCGCGTTGCCGCACTCGCAGATCAAGTCGAGCTTGTCAGTGCGCTTGAAACTCACAGCAAGTTCTTGGAGCCGCTCGTTCACTTCACGGAACAGCGCCTCATTCATGCCGATCCGGCGTTCGCGCTCCTCCACCTGAACCCCTCCAGTTCGGATATCACTTAGATCAGGAATCTGAACGTGGGTCAAGCTCGCTGGCTACCTCTCCCGCACGACCCTCCTTCTCAAGCAAAAAATAGCTCCCGCGATCCTCGAGCAGGTTGACCACGCCTTCCGCGGCCTGGTGGCCGGGCGAGACGAAAAAGCGCGTTGCTACCGATCGCACTTCCTCATACTCGGCCAGCGAGAGCTTCACTATCACCGTGCATGACTCGGTCGCGCACTCGCAGATGAAAGGCACCTGGCCGACGCGCTCGTACTCGGTCGCCGCCCTGGCGATCTTCTCGTTCGCTTCCCTGAACGTCGAGTCGTTGCGGGCGATCCGTTCTTCCCTCGACTGCATGGCCCGCAATTGATTCTCCTCCCGTCGACACGCGCAAACCTTCGTAGCGTGGAAGACCCGCACATCTCTCCGTAGTTGTAAACGGAGGAGCAGGATCAGGCGCCTCCGCCGTCAGGCTTGTCGAACTAGCCGGTGCGGCGCCGCGAGGCGCCGATCGGGAAATGACCTACGCCCGCCTTGGCGAGTCCACGGCTGACGTCTACGCCGTACACACCCTTCTGTTCGCGCGGAGCGCAATAGTTGAGCCGTCGCCGCCAAACACGATCTTGTCGCAGAGAGAGATGACCAGGTGCTATAGCCGGGCGGCTGCCATCCCGCTAGGCGGTACTCGCCTCCGCAGGGACCCAACCAACCGAAAGATCGATGCTTTCAGCTCCGCCCCGGTTACTGATTGGGGTTGCGGGTATCGGTGCCTATGCTCTTGAGGCGAGCGCTCTTCGCGGCGGAATGTTGGTTTGGAGATCAGGTGAGCCGGCAGATCTGCAGCCACCATCAGCGCCGTCTGCGGAGGATCGGATGGGAGCACGCGCTTCGGCCCTCGACCGGGGGTTGGGCCGCCGGTGAGCCGCCAATGCGGCCTGGCAACGCGGTCGACATTCTGATTGACGGGGCCCAGGCTCTTCCGACGATCGCGGAGGAACTGCGTCTAGCCCGCTCACACGTTCATCTGGCGGGATGGTACTTCTCTCCCGACTTCGCGCTCAAGCGTGACGGCGAGGCGGTAGTCCTTCGGAACCTTCTCGCAGAACTGGCCGAGCGACTCGACGTTCGTGTGTTGGTTTGGGCGGGCGCTCCACTGCCGCTCTTTCGGCCCTCGCGAGGCGAGGTGCGGAAAATGCGCGAGCGGCTGGTCAAGTACACGAAGGTCGAGTGCGCGCTTGATGCGAAGGAACGGCCCATGCACTGTCATCACGAAAAGACGATCGTCATCGATGACCGCGTGGCGTTCGTCGGCGGGATCGATCTCACCTCGGAGTCGGGTGATCGCTACGACGCCGACCATCATCCGCCCCGCGCCAACGTCGGCTGGCACGACGCCTGTGCAAGAATCGAGGGTCCCGCGGTAAACGATGTTGCTGAGCACTTCCGCATGCGCTGGCACGAAGTCACCGGCGAAGCGCTCGCGCCCGTCCGCCCTTCAGCGGCGTCTGGCGACCTTGACGTGCAGATCGTGCGGACCGTGCCCGAGAAGATCTATACGGCGACTCCGAGGGGCGACTTCCGGATTCTCGAGTCCTATGTTCGCGCTATCCAAGCCGCTGAAAGGTTCATCTACATCGAAAACCAATTCCTTTGGTCGCCCGAAATCGAGGCTGTCCTCCGTGACAAGATCCTGAATCCCCCTCGCCCTGACTTTCGGTTGTTGCTTCTCCTCCCCTCGAAACCAAACAGCGGCGCAGACGACACGCGCGGAGTTCTCGGCGACCTGATCGAAGCCGACGACGACGCCGCCGACGACGCCGGCCGGCTTCTCGCCTGCACTCTCTTTGCCCGCTCGCGCAACCTCACCGACCCGATTTACATCCACGCCAAGATCGCGATCATCGACGACAACTGGCTCACACTGGGCTCCGCGAACCTCAACGAACACTCGCTCTTCAACGACACCGAAATGAACATCGTCACCCGCGACCCTGACCTCGCCCGGAACACACGGCTACGCCTTTGGGCAGAGCACCTCGAACTTCCACTCGAAGCGATCCCGCCTGATCCGACCCAAGTGATCGACGAGCTCTGGAAACCAATCAGCAAGGAACAGCTGGAGCGCCGAAACGCCGGTCAGCCACTCACCCACCGCCTTGTCCGGCTACCGCACGTGTCGAGACGATCCGGCCGCGTACTCGGCCCAATCAGTGGAATCTTTGTCGACGGATAGTCAGCGGAAAGGCGGAGCCCGTCGACGGCTCGGCTCAGCTACTTCGAGGCCTCCGGGGCCGCGGATTGACGACCGGTTTCTGAGCTGCGCGACTGGGGCCGGTCGATAGCCGCCGTCGCTTCTGCAACTCTGGCGGCTGTTTCGGCAGCGGCGCCGAAGCGGAGGAGCCGCCCCCCGAACGCGATTGCGCACACCGCGAACCAGGCCCAGCCAAGCGCGAGGCCGGCAATGACATCCGACAGCCAGTGCACGTCGAGGAGCACCCGGCTCGCGGCAACCGCGACTGCGAGTCCCACCGCGAGGCCCGCGAGCACCGCCCGCGTCGGTTGGCCGCGCCGCCGGCCGAGTAGAAGAGCCGCAGTCGCGTAGAAGGCGGCGGCTGTCGCCGAGTGCCCGCTTGGAAAGGACGGCCCGAGCATCGCCGCGGCGGGATTCAAGGTCGGGCGTACACGATCGGTGAGCTGCTTGATCGTCGTGGTCAGAACCTCCTCGCCGCCCATGACGGCGACGATGAAGGGTATGACCCAGACGCTTCGCTCGACGATCGTCTCTGCCAGTGCGAGGACGAGGCAAAGCACGATGACGGTGTAGATGCCGCCGAGTTGCGTGACGAGCTTGAGGCCGTAAGTCGAGATCGTCGATGCATGAATGTTGGCCCATTTCGCGACGCCGTTGTCGATCCCGATCAGGTGCGGGTTTGTGCGCACCAGATACGCGAGCACTCCGAGCAACACGCCTCCACCGATTGCGAAGACAAGAGCGAGGGTCAGGGCGAGACCTGTCGCGGTCGCCGGGTCGAGCCGCGCGTCCAGGACGGCGCGAAGGCGCGGATGTTTCCCGACTGTCTCCCCGACCTTGCGGGCAGCGTCGAACGCTGGAGCGGGGGACGGCCCCGCGTTCCGCGGATAACGCCAGGCGATGAGTCCGACCACAAAGCCGACTGCTACCGCAAGGAGGAGTAGGAGGAGGAACGGCATCGATCGTTTGGCCTAGATCGCACCTCTACCGATGACGGGGCGCAATGTTCCTGGCCGGGAGACGATTGGAGACTGCAGCGGCGGGCATATGCCCTCACGATCTAGGTGCAAACACAGCGGATAATCTCGGACACTCCAATTGCCGTTCGACGCAACGAGCGATCGGAGGACCAGCGGGGCGTCCCCGTCCTCCGCGCACGCCTGGGAGGGCCGGCAGACCGATTGGCCGGCTCGTTTGGACGGCCTCACCCGGTGGTCGTCTTCGTTCTTGCGATGTTTGTCGGTTTGGCGGCGATCGCCCTGCTTTCTATCGGATTGGGTCTTTTCGTCACCAAGGTGCTCGAGCCCGCCTGGGGCATTGGTTCGGCTGACGAGCGCGTCAACGTGTGGCTTGCCATGCACCGGACATCGTCTCGGACGCATGCTTCGTTGCTTGGCTCGATCATCGCCGGGGGCATTGTGCTGCCGATCGTTGCCGGCTCGATCGCGCTCGTTTGTGCCGTGCTGCGGCAGTGGCGGATCGCGGCGTTCGTCGTGTTCGCGTTGGGGGTCGAGTCGGCGACATACCGGGTCACGACCCTCGTCGTCCACTCGCATCGGCCTCACGTCGTTCGTCTCGAGCACCTTCCGGTCAATGCCGGCTACCCGTCCGGTCATACGGCGGCATCGATTGCCGTCTATGGCGGCCTCGCCCTTCTGCTGACGTCGAGGTTCACGAGCGGTGTTTTTCGGGCGTTCGTCTGGGGGATCGCTCTGGCGATGGTGACGCTTGTCGCTTCAGCCCGCATGTATCGCGGAATGCACCACCCGCTGGACGTCGCAGGCGGTGTCGTGGTGGGTATCGCCGCCCTTGTCGTCCTCGTCTTCGCGTGCCGGGCGGCGGGTGCTGCGGCCCACTCTCGAGACGATGCACGGGCCAGCGTCGGAGGCCGAGTGTGAAGGTCGCAGTCGTTGCGCATTCGGGCAAGATGCTCGGGGGTGGGTTGCTCGAGCTTCGTCGCGTCCTAGAAGCCGAGGGAGTCGACGAGCCGATCTGGTACGAGGTGGCAAAGAGCCGCAAGGCGCCAGCTCAGGTCCGACTCGCGTTGGACGAAGGTGCGGAGCTCGTCTTCGCATGGGGTGGTGACGGGATGGTTCAGCGCTGCGTCGATGTGCTCGCCGACTCGGAAGTGAGCCTTGCGATTGTTCCGGCGGGTACGGCGAACCTGTTTGCCACCAATCTGGGGATTCCCAAGGACATTGCACAGGCCGTCGCGGTTGGACTTCGCGGCGAGCGGCGCAAGCTGGACGTCGGCCGCTTCAACGGGGAGCGTTTTGCGGTCATGGCGGGTGCGGGCTTCGATGCTGCGATGATTCGAGATGCGGGGGACGGCGGTCTCAAGGAGCGGCTTGGGCGCGTCGCGTACGTGTGGACGGCATCAGAGAATTTGCGGTCGAAGCCCTTCCGCGCCGAAATCAAGGTGGACGGCGTCGGCTGGTACAAGGGCAAGGCGAGCTGCATTCTGCTCGGCAACGTCGGCGAGCTCTTCGGGGGGATCGAGGCGTTTGAGGATGCGCGTCCCGACGACGGGAAGCTCGAGTTGGGCGTCGTGACAGCTGAAGGGCTCCTCGAGTGGGGCCGCATGATCGCGCGCACGGCGGTCGGAACGGCGGCCAAGTCTCCGTTCGCGCACACGACGAAGGCCCGCTCAGTGAAGGTCAAGCTCAATCGGAAGATCCTGTACGAGCTCGACGGGGGCGATCGGACGAAGGTGAAAGGGTTCAAGGTCAAGGTCGAGGCGGGCGCCATCACAGTGTGCGTCCCAGGCGGCAACACGTGAGCTCTCAACCTCGAGGTTTCTGGGCGAGTTTCCGGGAAAGGATGCTTGGGCGCTCCGCGAAGATCAGAACCTCCCCCGCCCTTTGGCACGACATCTGAGAGGAACCAAATCAATGCACGAGTCACATTCAACGAGATCGCTTCACTCCGCCGAAGTCGCCGGCGAGACCTTCGTCCAGTCACGGGAATTCGAATGGCTTTCGCGGGCAGGTTTTGTTGCTCGTGCGGTCGTTTACGGGATCATCGGGCTTCTTGCTCTCAAGGTCGCCTTCGGTCACGGAGGCAAGCTGACAAGCCAGGAGGGTGCATTGCACACAGTTGCGCAGCAACCCTTTGGCAAGGTTCTCCTCACACTCGTCGCGATCGGTCTCGGCGGCTATTCCCTCTGGCGGTTGGTTCGCGCCGCGATCGGACACGGCCCCGAGGGTTCCGACACCGGCTTCGAGCGCGTCGCCGCGCTGGCAAGCGGGCTTGCCTACGGGGCCATGTGCGCACTCGCAATCGAAATCCTTCTTGGCGCAGGCAGGGCGAGTGCGAGCAACCCCAAGAAATCAGCAGCGGGGGTCTTCGGCTGGCCGGCGGGCACCTGGATCGTCGGCATCGTCGGGTGCGTACTGATCGGAGTCGCCCTCTACCAGGGGTACCGCGGCATCACGAAGAAGTTTCTCGACGACTCAAAGACCGAAGAAATGGGGCCAGGCGTCAAGAAGTGGATCGGCCGGCTCGGGACCATCGGGCACCTCGCCCGCATGGTCGTCTTCGGTCTCGTCGGGATCTTCCTGATCAAGGCCGCGATCGATTACAACCCGAACAAGGCAGTCGGCGTCGACGGAGCCCTCGCAAAGATCGTGAACCACTCATACGGGCCCATCCTCCTCGGCATCGTCGCCGCCGGACTGATCGCATTTTCTCTCTACTCGCTGAGCGACGCCCGCTACCGAAGAATTTGAGCCGAGCCAAGGCAATGTTCGCTTGCGTGCCGGCTTCAACCTCACAACCGGTGCGACAGGCGTCCACGATCAGAGTGTGAGGCGTGAGGCGAGAGGCGCCTCTCGGAAGTCGCGAATTGACTCGGCCTGACGTGATCGGCGTGCCGCGAATGTCGTCCCCGTGCGACCGATCGCTGCTCCAAGTAGGCCGCCAGTGGGCCAGCCGCCGAGCATCGCCAGCAGGAATGGCCGATAGCTTCTGCCTTCTATGAGAATTGAAGAGGCAGGCCGGGGCTGCCCGGGTGCCGGGTGTGCGACTCCCGGCAGCGAATCGGATCGACAACCTACTTCGCCCGGCAGTTTGACGAGCCCAGGCGCGGGCAGGTGAAGTAAAACCAGAATCATGAAAGGGTCACATGGCCGACAAGATGAACGATCCGCGGGACCTGTTCCTGCACGAGCTTGGCGACGTTCTATATGCGGAGCGCACGCTCGTGAAAGCGCTTCCGAAGCTACAGAAGGAGGCCTCCGACGAGGAGCTCGCAAAAGGGTTCGAAGAGCACCTCACGGAGACAAAACAGCACGTCTTGAACGTCGAGCAGGCGTTCGAGGCCCTGGGCGAGAAGCCAAAGGCCGAGAAGTGCCCCGGCATAGAGGGAATCAAGCAGGAGCACGACGAGTTCGTCTCCAATGAGTCTCCCTCTCCTGAAGTGCTGAACTCGTTCTTGACCGGGGCTGGTGCTCGCACCGAGCATTACGAGATCGCCGCTTACGAGGGCCTCGTCACGAGCGCCGAGGCAATGGGTGAGAACGAAGTCGTGAAACTTCTCAGTGAGAATCTCGAGCAGGAGTTGAAGGCGCTCGCGAAGATGAAATCGATTGGCAAGCGGCTCGCCAACGAAAACGCGAAGCACGGCGCGGCAGCCTGATAATGATCTGGATCCTCCGTAGGGGCCTCTTCCGCTCCTATTGGCCTGTCTGGCTCGCGCTGACGGCGTACCGGTACTGGCGCCGAGTTCCCCCCAGACGAAGGGCCGAACTGAAGCAGCAGGCACGCAAGATGGGTCGCGCCCTTAATCTGCGTCGGCGCTCAGCGGATCGGCGATAGCAGCCCGACCGCCGCTGCACGACCGTCATGACGGCAGCCTCAGCGGTCAAAACTTCATGGTCAGCCAGCGCACTGCTCACGGGCGATTCCAGCGCGCGATCCATCGTCGGCACGTTCAACCCGCTGAGATGCTCGGCATGGCAGCGAAACGTCGGGGTCGAGGCACTAAAGCGATTGCTCCGTCACGGTTAGGGCGCGAGTGGCCTTTGCGGTCACCTTGGGAGCGCTTTCCCGCATCCGGCTCGCTCACGCCCCGTTGGGGACTTCATCATTGGTCTCTGCGGTGTATTCGGGGAAGGGTCGGGCTGCTAGTGGGGACTGGCGCCGGCCCTCCTCTAGCCGAGGCCGGGGCCCAGTCACGCGCGGATTAGCCAGCGCCGAGGAACGAGGAATGCTTGCTCACGGCCACAGTCTCCAGAACATCCCTTTTTGCAGGGATTTTTTCTTCATCTTTTGGTGTTACACACGAAGTACGAGGGGTAGAGGACGTGTACCTAGCAGGTCATGTACACGACTGGAGGGCAGGGGCCCTCGAAAGGGGTTGAAGCGCAAATGACAGTTGCAGAGATTTGGACTTTCTCCGCCACAACAGCACCGACCGTCGATCTGACGGGATTCAAGGTCGAGGCACTCGATGGAAGCATTGGGAAAGTCGACGAGGCGACCAACGAGGCGGGCGGCGGCAGCTTCATCGTCGTCGACACCGGTCCGTGGATCTTCGGCAAGAAGGTGATGCTTCCGGCAGGCGTGATCCGAGACATCGACCTCGATACCGAAACGGTCTTCGTCAACCGCACGAAGGACCAGATCAAGAACGCGCCTGAGTTCGACGAGAAGCGCTATCGCGATCAGGGCTACCGCGACGAGCTCGGCAGTTACTACGGCTCAGGTGGTGCCGGCTACTCCGACCGCTAGTCCTCAGAGCCACGCACATCTGCACCCGAAGCCCCGCGATTGTGCGGGGCTTCGGCTTTCTCAGAGGACGGCTGCAACGAAGCCGACGCCCAGACTCGAACCGGCGACCTCCAGGGTGCGATAAGTGCCGACCTCAGTCTGTGGGCGCCGCCGTGGCTTGAGCAAGCCGACTTGGACAACGTCGTGACGGGTGGCACCGGCTTCATGATCGGCCTACTGCTGTTCCACACTCCCTCACAGAAAGCGCAGCTTCCGACAGCGTTGTACGCTCGGACGCGATGGCTTTGAGGCGCCGGCGGCCACGATTGGCGGAGTCGCGTGCGCTCGCTGCGACGGTTGCCGCTGCTCTTGCCGCAGTCGCTGTCGCGTTCGGCGCCTGGGCCGCCATTCGCCCCGCGAACGACTCGGGCCGAGACCTCCCGATCTACGAGGAAGACGCCTCGATCATCCTCGACGGCAACATGCCGTATCGGGACCTCTACATCGAGTACCCGCCGGGAGCCCTGCCTATGTTCGTGCTCCCCGCGGTCATGTTCGGCGACGCGCGGGATGCGCACTGGTCGCCACCGAACGACGCGGGCCGCCGTTACCACCGCGCGTTCGATTCGCTCGTGGTCCTGCTCACGGCCGCAATGGTGACTTTCACCGCCCTCTCGCTCGCCGCTCTACGGCGCCCGATGCGCACCCAGGCGATCTCGCTCGGCGTTGTGGCGTCGTCGCCGCTGTTGATCGGCCACGTGTTTGTCGAGAGATACGACGTCTTACCGGCCGCACTGACCGCGGCGGCTCTGGCAGCAGCCGTCCGAGGACATTATCGACTGGGCGGGGCAGCACTCGGGCTCGGCGCCGCGGCGAAGGTTTACCCGGCGCTCGTCTTGCCGGTGCTCGTGATCGTGGCAGCTCGGCATCGCGGCATCCGCGAGTCGATCATGTCCGCAGCATCCGCAGTGGCCGCAGCGGTACTCGTCTTTCTGCCCTTTGCGATTGCGTCTTGGTCAGCGACGTGGGCGATGCTCCGCAACCAACTTGGTGGTGGTCTGCAAGTCGAGACGCTCGTGAGCTCGATGCTCGTGATGACCCGCAACGTCGCAGAGTGGGTTGGGCTGGCGACTGCCGAGCTGACGGTTCGGCCGGAGGAGCATGGCCTGGGCCGAGATGTGCTCCACGGCGCCGGGATCGACGCAACTACGACGACTCTGAACGTCCTGCTTGTCATCGTTCTCTGCCTGCTGTGGCTCGCGCTCGCACGAAGCAAGAACGACCCGCGCGAGGACCTCGTCCGCTATTCAGCCTTGTCGGTGGCAGCCGCGCTCGTCCTCGGCACCGTCCTCTCCGCACAGTACATCACCTGGCTGATCCCACTCATCCCGCTCGTCGGCGGCCGGCGCGGAACGGCGGCCACGCTCTGCTTCGTCGCCGCCGCAGCCCTCACGCACGCATGGTTCCCGAGCGACGCATACGGCAACTATCTACGCGACTTCGACCCAAGCGCGACATCGCTGCTCCTGGCGCGCAACCTCGCGCTGCTCGCGACGGCGTTGGTTCTGGCCGTACCGGTCCGCCGCCTATTACCGAATGGAGCGAGCTCGGGAAGAACTCCAACCCCCGCGAGCGCCTGAGGCTCCCTGCCGAGCGGTCGCGCTCCCAGGACCGCTCGGAACACAGAGGCATAGCGAGATGGACGCGATTCGCCCGCCCCTCAAGCTTAGGCCCCCGAGAATAGAAGTTTGAACTAGCGGGCGTTTCGTCTCCTCGCGATCGAGTACTACCGGAACGGGGGACCGCCCCTTGCCCACCCAGGAAGCCTGGCTAGAGGAGAGCTCGATCGGCGCAGCCCTCGACTCAGGGACGAATTAGGTCGAGCCCCTTTTTGGGCACGAAGAATGCGCGCGGTGCCTTCTGCCGGTCGCATCGTCCGGAGCACTGTGAGGGAGCCCGAGCCCAGGATCGGTACGCTCAGCCGCGAAGTAGTCGCTGTGTTGAAACGTTTCGCGCTCATCCTCACCCTGGCCGTGCTGGTCGCGGGCGTCGCATCGACGCCTGGATCGACCGCGAGCTTCAACGACAGCACGCCCTGTCCCGCCAGCGGTCCGCTGCTGGTATGCCCGACGATGTACGTCGGCCAGCCCGTCCATCTACAGCTGCTCGCACAAAACGGCTGCGATGTCTTCCGCTGGGAAATCGTCAACGGCGGCCTGCCGGCGGGTCTTTCGATGTCCTCGAGCGGCCTCGTCACCGGCACGCCGACGGCCGCCGCGAGCACGCAGCCGTGGGTGATCGTGCACGACCTCACCGCGCCTGAGGGCGGGCCTTCCTGGTGCGGCGGCGACAACCACTCGGAAAGGCAGTTCGTTTTCACCGTCGTCGGCGGGGGCGGCGGCACGCCGACACCACCTCCACCGCCGCCGGCGCCGCAGCCCGCCCTGCAGATCACGACGGCGAGCTTGCAGAAGGCGACGGTAAATACGCCGTACACGGTCACGCTTGCCGCTTCGGGCGGCGGAAATCTGACTTGGACGATGAGTGCAGGGTCGCTTCCCGCGGGGTTGACGCTCGGCTCCAGCGGCGTCGTTTCCGGCACGCCGACGGGATCCGGCAGCTACACGTTCACGGTGCGCGTGGACAGCGGCGGCCGCTCGGCGTCGAAGCAGCTCGGCCTCGTCGTCGTCGACAAGCTGACAGCGAGCCTGCCTGCCGAGCAGACCTGGGAGGTCAAGCGACCGCTGCAGATCACGATCAACGCGAAGGGTGGCACCCCCGGCTACAGCTGGAAGCTTACGGGCACGCTTCCCGAGAACACCGGCTTCATCGGCAACCAAGGCAACGGCTCGACCAGCTACCTGCGAGGCGTTCCGGCGCAGGCAGGCACCTTCCCAATCGTGCTAACCGTTACCGACGCGGATGGTGTGAGCACTCAGCTGACGGTAACGCTGTCCGTTACGCCGAAACTGCAAGTCACGACGTTCAGCGTCGGCCGCGCGCAAGTCGGCAAGCGCTATCGGCTCGCGCTCGCTTCTGCCGGCGGAGTCGGCGATACAAGTTGGACGCTTGCCGTCGGCTCGCTTCCGGCCGGCCTCAAGCTCGACGCCGACACCGGCGTCATCTCCGGCAAGCCCCGCGCGTCAGGGGCGTTCCGCTTCACGATCGTCGTCACCGATGCGCTCGAGGCGAAGGCAGCGATGACGTACAGCCTCAAGATTAAACGCCGCTAAACCCACTTCCTGAGAGATCGAGACGCTTGCTAACCGGACGTCGGCAAAAAAGGTAAGTAGATCGGCCGTTCCTCCAATCGAGACCATGGACATCAGAAATCTCGATTACAGGCCTTTGAGTGAGTGGAGCTAGCCGAACTCGAACCGGCGACCTCCTGGGTGCGATTCAGCAAAACGAGGTTGAGGCGCCGGATCCCCAAGTTCGCACAAATCAAATGTGTGATGACGTTCGGCCGGTCAACGGCGAATCCGGTGATTAGCAGGAGCTTTGCGAGTGGAGCTAGCCGGGCTCGAACCGGCGACCTCCTGGGTGCGATCCATGAGCGGGTGGGGACTGTGGGGGACTACACGGGACGGTTGAGCCGCTTTCGGCCCCGCGAAGCGGGCCGGATTCCCGGTCGTTCCCCTCCTCTACTCACCACAACTCACCACAGTTGCTCGATCTGGTGGTCTTCGCGAAGCAGTCGGAGGACGGACGAAGGCTGTAGCTCTCGATGAGCGTCTGGCGTGACGCCTCTACGAGCGGTGCTTGTAGCCGGAGGCGGCCCACACGACCGCCGCGATCGCCCGGTAACCGGCGTCAGTGGGATGGGGGTCGTGTTGGGAACAGATGAAGGTCAACGCGCAGATCCGGGCCTTCTCACGAGCGATACTCCCCTGCGGGTTGAACACGGGAAACGTGTCGGCGAAGCGCGCCTTCGCGCCGGCTGCCACTCGCCCGATCGTCGTGTTGAGTGACCGGAACAGCGGGTCGGTCGGCCGGAGGCTGGCCACGTTGAAGTTCCAGCCTCCGGTGACGATGATCTTCGCGTTCGGCGAGGCGGCCCGAAGCTGGTTGAGAATCGAGGTCAGGCGGGACGCGAACTGTGCGAAGCTGCGCGGGGCTCGGGCTCGGGCACAGGCGAAGTTGCCCTTGCAGGCGTCTAACAAGTCGAACAGGTCGTTGCCGAAGAGGCTCAGCGTGATCGGGCTGACCTGGCCAGGATGA
>Ga0307290_10000204_pt1 | contig 21756 bp, 18 predicted proteins | sample ER_DNA_144_FD_194472 | JGI IMG/M metagenome (GOLD analysis project Ga0307290, IMG submission 194472) | Bulk soil microbial communities from the East River watershed near Crested Butte, Colorado, United States - ER_DNA_144 | ecosystem: Environmental > Terrestrial > Soil > Floodplain | place... | reverse complement strand
TCGTGGTTCTTTTGGGGCGAAGAGCTGTCACGATCGCAGGGCCTGGGAGCTCTCCTCATTCTCGGAGGGATGGTATTGGCAGTGATCGGTGAAGCGCGAACCGATACTGTGCCTGGACTGTAAGAGTCTCTATATTTCGCGCCTCATTCCCGAGTAGCTCAGTTGGTAGAGCAGCCGGCTGTTAACCGGCGGGTCGCAGGTTCGAGTCCTGCCTCGGGAGCTTCCAGCCGATAGCTTTCCAGTCGTGGATCCCGCGATCGCCCAGGGGACCTGCTTCCCCATGTTCGCGTACGAAGTCGCCCAGGCCATCGATCTCGACGAGGCCGAGCGCCGTTTGTTCGCGGGCACGGAGCGGCAGACGATCAAGCAAAAGCGGCGAGCCCCCGCCTCTTTCGAGTACCGACCCGCACCCCTGCGCGTGACCCGCAGCGGAGAGCCACAGAGTGCGAACGGCTATCGCACCGCGCCGGGGGTCGAACTCGTGCTCTACGACTTCGGCGCGGTATCCGTGAGCTATACCATTCCGCTCGCGGGCGCGCTCTCCAGCCTGCCTGCGCTCGCGGAGGCGCTCTGGGGAAACGAATGCCTCTTGAAGGACTCGCGGCAGCACGTGGAAAACCTCATCAGTGCGGTGGGCGACGCCGCGGCGCGCCCCCATGTCGCCGACTTCGTCGAGGACTATTCGATCTTTCACGTGGCGGCATTCACGGAGCCCTGCGACGCGGCGATGCTCTGGACGAGTCAGGCACAAACGGTCGCGCAGATCCTCCGCGCTGCCCGGCACCCCCTCTCGCAGCAGGAAATCGCGGACGCGACCGCCTTCCGTCTCTCATTCGGACCGAACGATGCGTCCATCATCGATACGGACGCCGCCATTCTGTTCGACCCCGAGGGAGAAGACGTGCGCGACCTGATCGAATTCGCCAACACGCAGCTTCTGGAAATGCGCTACCTCGATCACGAGCTCGACGATGTCCTCGACGGCGCGTACGAGACGTTGCTCGGTCGGCGGTGGCGGCGGTGGCGGCTGGCACCGGTCGGCCCCGACCTGCGCAGCCTTGCCCGGCTGCAGCTCGATGCCGCGATTCTGTTCGAGCAGGTGACGAACGCGCTCAAGCTGGTGGGCGATCAGTTTCTGGCGCGGGTCTACGCGCTGGCGTCACGGCGCTTCCACCTGGCTGAGTGGGATACGAGCATCTCGCGCAAGCTCCAGACGATCGACGGCATTTACGAAAAAATGACCGATCGGGCCACGAGCCGGCGCACCGAAATGCTGGAGTGGATCATCATCATCCTGATCGCAGTGGAGATTGGTCTCTCGGTCGTCACCCTGATGCCGTAGCGTCGCCCCCCAAAGGCGAGCCGCTAAGCGCCGAGGACGCTTCGAACCAGGTCCATGATCTCGCGCGCGTTAAACGGCTTCTGCAGGCTTTTCACCGCGCCGAGCAGCTCCGCATCCTGCCGCAGGTCCATCATGCCGGTCGAGTCCCCGCCTGAGATCACGATGACCTTCACGGCGGGAAACCGTTTCCGGACTTGACGGAGGGTGACGATGCCGTCCTGACCCGGCATGAAAATGTCGGTGATCACGATGTCGAACGAGTGACTCTCGAGGATTTCCATCCCGACTTCGCCGTCACTTGCGTCGAAGACTTCATGTCCGTCCTGCTCCAATGCCCTTCGCACGACGCGACGAATCGGCTCCTGGTCGTCGATCACGAGGATGCGCGCCATTGGCCGGAAATGTTTGCTGGAGCGGCATTGCGGTGCTAGTCAGCAACTCCCTACACGCGATCAGCGCGTTTTCACTCCGTCGATCACTTGCCGCACGCACGCCAGCAGGTCGGCAGTCGTCCACGGCTTCGACAGGAACGGCAACGCCGGATCGAGCGCCTCCTCGCCCCGCCCCGCTCCGGCGTAGCCACTTGTAAAGAGGAAGGCCGTCTGGCGTCCGTCCCGCCGGTCAATTTGATATAGGCCACGTCCGCCCAGCCGGCCCATCACGAGGTCGCTGAAGACCAGATGGATCGGTGCGGGGTGGTGGCGCAGCAGGTGCAGCGCCTCCATGCCGTCCGCCGCCGAGAGCACCGTGTACCCGGCATGCTCCAGGGTGTATACCGTCGCGCGGCGCAGCTGGGCCTGGTCCTCCACCACGAGTATGGTCTCCTGCCCTCCATCAGTCGCCAGGGTCACTTGCTCGTGCGACCCCGATGCCCGCCGCCGTGCCACCTCCTCAGCCACCGGGAAGTAGATCCGCAAGCGCGTGCCCGCCCCCGGCGCGCTGTCGATCTGAACGAAACCGCCGTGCTGTTTCGCCAGACCGTAGACCGTCGCCAGCCCCAGCCCGGTGCCCTTGCCGACGGGTTTTGTCGTGAAGAACGGCTCGAAGGCGCGCTGCCGCGTGGCCTCGTCCATTCCCGCGCCGGTGTCGTCCACCGCGAGGCACACATATTCCGACGCCGATCCGGGGCCGAGCACATCGCGCTGGGCGTCGCTGATCCAGGTGCAGCTCGTTTCCAGCCGCAGGACACCACCATCGGGCATCGCATCGTGGGCGTTGTTCACGAGATTCAGCAGGATCTGCTCTACGGCGTGGCCGTCCGCCGCGACCTCGGGCAGGTCCTCGTCCGCAAAGACGAGCAGCTCGATATCCGCCGGCAACACGCGCCGCAACACAGCCGCCAGATCGTTGAGCAGGTGGCCCAGATGAATCGGCTCGAGCGTCAGCGTCGAGCGGCGGGCAAACCCCAACAGCTGATTCACCATCAGGCGGCCGCTGACCGCTGCCGAGATGATGTCGCGCAGGCTCGCCTCATCGGGTCCGCGGGACAACAGCTCGGCGTTGGCGAGGATGATCGTCAGCAGATTGTTGAAGTCGTGTGCGATCCCGCCGGTGAGCTGGCCGATCGCTTCCATCTTCTGCGCCTGCCGGAGCTGTTCTTCCAGGCCGCGCCGCTCGCTGACGTCTTCGGCGAACACCTCGTGACACTCGACCCGGCCGTCCTCATAGCGGACCGCGCGGCCGTACAGACGCACCGTGATCGCCTCGCCGTCCTTCCGCCGCCAGACCGCCTGGTTTTCGATGGCGCCCACCGTCTCGTTCATCTGCGTGAGGTAGCGGGCCCGCGCCGCCGGCTCCTTGAACACGTCGCGGTCGAGATGGCGGCTCAGGAGCTCCGTCTCCGTTTCGTACGCCAGCATTTCGACGAGCGCCGGGTTCACGGATAGAAACGCGCCTTCCGGGGTCGCGCGGAAAATGCCGAACGGGGCCTGTTGCACTAGCGTGCGGCTGGCGGTGTCGGCGCGCCGCAGCGCCTGCTCTGCCCGGCGCCGTTCCGTGATATCGGTCGCCACACCTACGACGCCGGAGATGGAGCCGTCCCGCTCGCGCACGGGCGAGTATTGCGCCTCGAACTCGAACCCGAACAACTCGACGCGCGCGGTCACCGACTCACCGGCGAGCGCGCGGCGAACGTCGGCGACCGCCTGCGGCACGTCGCCGAGCAGCTCGAAGAACGATCTGCCCATCAACATTCCCGGCCGCACGCCGAGCGAGTGCAATCCCTTTCCTTCGGCGAGCGTGAAGACACCCTTCGGATCGAGAGAAAACAAAATGACCGGTGCGCCCGCGACGACGGTGCGGAGGCGCTGCTTGCTGGTGCGGAGGATGTCTTCCTGCAGCACGCGCTCAGTCACATCACGGGAGTTCACGATCACGCTGTACGAATTCGGCTGGTCGAGTCTCGCCTGACCGATCGACTCCAGCACCCGCCACGTGCCGTCGGCGTGCTTGAATCGGAATGTCGCCGTCTGCGACGATCCGGGCTGCTGAATCGCGTCTGCCAGCGCTTCCATGACCGCCGCGAGATCGTCGGGATGCATGAACTCGAAGGCGTTGCGTCCCAGGAGCTCGTTGGCGCCATAGCCCAGCAACCGCTGCACCGACGGGCTCAAATACCGAAGTATGCCGTCATCGCCCAGAATCGTGACGATGTCAGAGGCGTTTTCCGTCAGCGAGCGGAAGTGCTCTTCGCTCTTGCGCAGCGCCTCTTCCACCCGCGCGCGCTCCAGCGCGGTGGCGAGCACGTGGGCGAGCGCCTGGACGAACAACACGTCGGGGCCGCTGAACTCCCGCGGCTGCGCGCTGTACGCTCCCAGCACGCCCCAGGGACGGTCGCGGCCCTGCACGACCACGCAGACGCCGCTGACGATGGCGTGCTCCTCGAGATGGGGCGGTGCGCTGAATCGGATTTCGCTGGAGAGATCGGCGATGACGAGAGGACCGGCCGCGTTGAGAGCATACCCGGCGAGCGCTCCCGCGTCCGAAGTGACGAGCGTCTTGCCGACACAACCCTCGCGCCACCCGATGCCCGCCCGCACCAGCAGGCTGCGGTGCTCCGGCCTCAGCTCGAGGATTTCACTGAACTCGACGTCGAGACCGCGGGAGACGAGCTTGGCAGCAGTGTCGAACAGATCGGCACGCGCGACGCCGGCGAGCGCCTGCTGGCCGAGGTGCGCGACCGCCTCCTGCTGGCGTGCCGACGCGCGCAACTGCAGCTCGGCGCGGCTCGTTTCCTCGACGCCCAGCCAGCGGAACCGCTTCGGTCGCACTCCTGCCCCGTGCCGTGGAAAGGGATCGAAAGGTAGGTGCGAGACGCAGCCAGCCCCGTGAGGCTGGTCACCGGACCCCGCTCCCATAGATTGCGGGCCAATGGCGACACGCCGACCGACGACTCCCAAGAAGGCCAAGACGGCGCCAAGGGCGAAGAAACCCCGTAGGGTAGTCGACTCCCTGACGGTCTCGGTGCTCCAGGCAACCCTCGAATCGACCGCGGACGGAATCCTCGTGGTCGACCTCGACGGGAACATCGTGGCGCACAATCGGCACTTCGAGGAAATGTGGCGCCTGCCGGCAGCGCTGATCGCCGCCAACGATGACGCCGCTGGCCGCCGGCGCCTGATCGACCATGTGCGCGACCAGCTCGTCAATCCGCAGCTGTTCGTGGATGGCATCCAGGACCGCTACGCCGAGCCCCAGACCGACAGCTTCGACGTCCTCGTGTTCAAGGATGGGCGGGTACTGGAGCGCTACTCGATTCCACTCCGCCTCAACGGCCGCTCGGTGGGTCGGGTCTGGAGCTTCCGTGACGTCACGGGGCGCCGCCGTGCCGAATGCGTTCAGGAAGCGGTGTATCGCATCTCGCATACGGCGCACACGGCCGAGAATCTGCACGAGCTGTTGCGGGCGATCCACGAGATCGTCGGCGAGCTGATGCCGGCGAAGAACTTCTACGTGTCGCTGTACGATGCGGAGAAGGACCGGCTCGAGTTCCCGTATTTCGTCGACGAGATTGACCTGACGTGCGACGTAAAGCCGCGCAAACTCCGCAAGGGTCTCACCGAGTACGTCCTGCGGACGGGCCAGCCGTTGCTGGCGACTCCCGAGGTCTACGAGCGCCTCGTCGCCGCCGGGGAAGCGGAGCTGATCGGCGCTCCGTCGATCGACTGGCTCGGCGTGCCCCTCAAGGTGAAGGATCGCACTATCGGTGTCGTCGTGACACAAACGTATTCCCCGGGCGTGCGCTACGGAGAAAGCGAGCGCGACATCCTCACGTTCGTGTCGTCGCAGATGGCGATGGCGATCGAGCGCAAGCGCGTGGAGGATGCCTGGCGTGAGCAGAGCGAGCTGCTGCAGCGGATCGTGGACAACATTCCCGTGATGCTCGTGTTCCTGGACGAGGAGGGCCGCCTCAACTGGGGGAACCGCGAGTGGACGCGCACCCTGGGGTATGACGTCGCGGACGCGAGCGCGCGCGACATCATTGCCGAGCTCTATCCCGATCCCCGCGAGCGGCAGCGCGTCCGCGATTCCATCGGCGCGCCTGTGGGCCAGTGGACCGACTTCCGCACCCGCACCCGTCACGGCGCGACCCTCGACACGATCTGGGCGAATGCGCCGCTGACGGGCGGGGGCTGGCTGGCGATCGGCATGGACGTGACGGACCGCAAGCGCGCCGAGGAGCGGTACCGCTCGTTCATCGCCCAAAGCTCGGAGGGCGTCTCGCGCCTGGAGATCGATCCTCCGGTTCCGATCAACCTGACGGAAGAAGAGCAGGTCGATCGCCTGTATGCGGGAGGGCTCATCGCGGAATGCAACGACGCGATGGCGCGCATGTACGGATTCGACGAGGCGAACGAGCTCCTCGGAACACGGCTCTCCGACCTCCACAACGTGACCGATCCCGTCAACCGCGAGCAGATTCGGGCCTTCATTCGGGGCGGCTACCGCGTTTCAGACTCTGAAACGCGGGAGCACGACCGTGAAGGACGCCCCCGCGTCTTCCTTAATAACGTCGTCGGCTTCGTCGAGGACGGGCAGCTCGTCCGGGTGTGGGGAACGCAGCGGGATGTCACGGAGCAGCGCCATCTCGAAGAGCAGTTCCGCCAGTCGCAAAAAATGGAAGCGGTTGGGCAACTCGCCGGCGGTATCGCGCACGACTTCAATAATCTCCTGACGGCGATTCTGGGAAACACGCAGCTGCTGCTGCGCGAGCTACCTCCCGGCGACTCCATGCACGGCGACGTGGAGGAGATCCGCAAAGCCTCCGAGCGGGCGGCGTCGCTCACACGTCAGCTGCTGGCGTACAGCCGGCGGCAGATGCTGCAGCCGGAAGTGCTCGACCTCAATGTCGTGATGGCCGAGATGGACAAGATGCTCCGCCGCCTCATCGGCGAGCACATCGACCTCGTGGCGGTGTTCGCACCCGATCTGGGGCGGGTCCGTGCCGATCCGAATCAGATCGAGCAGGTGATCGTGAACCTTGCGGTGAACGCGCGCGACGCGATGCCTGACGGCGGGAAGCTGACCATTGGGACCGCCAACGTGGACCTGGACGAGACATTCGCCGAGGCGCATCTCGGCTCGGTCCCGGGATCTTATGCCATGCTCGCCGTGACCGATACCGGCGTGGGCATGGATGCCACCGTCCGCGCCCACCTGTTCGAGCCGTTCTTCACAACCAAGGAAGTCGGCAAGGGCACGGGACTCGGGCTCGCCACCGTGTACGGCATCGTGAAACAGAGCGGCGGCTACATCTCCGTGTATTCGGAGCCCGGGCATGGCTCGAGCTTCAAGATCTACCTGCCACGGATCGCGACGCCCGCGGAGCCGCCGGCTGGTGCACCAAAAGGCGGACCGGCTCCCGGCAGCGAAACCGTGCTGGTCGTCGAAGACGAACCTGCCGTCCTGGCGCTCAGCCGCCGCGCCCTCGAATCGCAGGGGTACGTCGTACTGGCCGCCTCCGATGCCAACGCCGCGCTCCGGGTCGTCGAGCGGCATGGCGGGATGATCCATCTGCTCCTGACCGACGTCGTAATGCCGGGGCTCTCCGGGCGCGAGCTCGCCGACCGCCTCTCGGCGCAGCGGCCCGGTATCCGCGTCCTGTACATGTCGGGATACCCGGGGGACGCAGTCGTGCAGCATGGGACGCTCCCGTTAGGCAGTGCGTTCCTGCAGAAGCCGTTTTCGCCCGATGGACTCGCTCGCAAAGTGCGCGACGTGCTGGACGCGTGAGAACGAAGGGAGTACCGTAGTCACCATGTGGCACGCCGCGACGCACATCGGTACGGAACACCTGACGCGGCTTCTGAGTCAGTTGCCCGCCCTGATGTGGTCCACCGACACCGACCTGCAGCTGACGTCCTGCTACGGCGGGGTGCTGGCGGTGTTTGGGCATGAGCCGGGCGCCGTCGACGGCCCGTCGGTCGGCGAGTTCGTCGATCCGGCGGACCTGGAGACGGTCGTCACCGCGCATCGCGCCGCCCTCCGTGGCCAGGCCGCCTCATACGAGACGCGGTTCCGCGGCCGCACCTTCAGCGCCCGCGTCGAGCCGCTCGTGGGGAGCAGCGGCGAGATCGTCGGCGTGGTGGGATTCGCGTTTGACATCACGGACTGGCGACGGACCGAAACCGCGCTGCGCGAAAGCGAGGCGCGGCTGCGGACCATCATCGAGATCGAGCCGGAGTGCGTCAAACTGGTCGACCGGCAGGGTCGGCTCGTGGAGATGAATCCCGCCGGCCTCGCGATGGTCGAAGCGGACAGCATTGATATGGTCCGGGGCCTCCAGATCACCGAGGTGATCGCTCCCGAACATCGCGCCGCGTTCATGGACCTGCATCGCCGCGTCTTTGAGGGCGAATCGGGGGCGCTCGAATTCGAGATCATCGGACTGAAGGGACGGCGGCGCTGGCTGTCGACGCACGCCGTGCCGCTCCGAGACGGATCTGGCGCTGTACAGGCACTCCTCGGGATCACGCGTGATGTGACCGAGACCCGGCGCGCCGAGGAGCAGCTGCGCGCGTCGCGGACGGCGCTCCGCAGCCTCGCCACACGTCAGCAGGACATCCGTGAGGACGAGCGAACCCGGATCGCACGCGAGATTCACGACTCGCTGGGACAGGCGTTGACCGCCCTGAAGCTGCAGCTCGCGGCCGCCCAGGACGCCGCCTCACGCGAATCTCCCGCGCTCAGCCATCGCCTGGCGGAGACGGCGCTCATGGTGGACGACCTGGTAAAAAGCGTCCGTCGCATCGCCACCGAGCTGCGTCCGCCGATCCTCGATCAACTGGGTTTGCCCGCCGCGCTCGAGTGGCTGGCGCACGACTTCACCCGTCGCACCGGCATCCGCTGCGAACCGACGATCATGCCCACCGACGACGTCATTTCGCAGGAGCTCGGCACGGCGTTATTCCGGATCGTGCAGGAAGGCCTCACCAACATCTCCCGGCACGCCGACGCGTCCCTGGTGCAGATCGCGCTGGGGGTCAAGAGCCACTGCGTGACGTTGGAGATCGGCGATGACGGCCGCGGGATCACGGAAGCCGCCACCACCGGCCCGGGGTCCCTGGGTATTCTCGGGATGCGCGAGCGGGCCGCCGCACTCGGCGGCGTCCTGGAAGTCGCTCCGCGCGGCGACGGCGGCACGCGTGTGACGGCGTGGTTCCCACCACTCCCGGCTCCAACGAGCGGGGGCGGCGCACCGTGATTCGCATCCTCGTCGTCGACGATCATGCGCTCGTTCGCCGTGGGCTGATCGAGCTGCTCCAGGGGCTTCCGGCTGGGGTCCAGTTCGGGGAGGCGGGCACCGCCGCCGAGGCGATCACGCTTGCCTTCGGTGAGCGCTGGGATGTGGTGTTGCTCGATCTCGGCTTGCCCGATCGGCACGGACTCGAGGTGCTCCGGGAAGTGCATGCGGCCCGGCCTCAGCTCCCGATCTTGGTGCTCACGATGTTTCCTGAGGATCAGCTGGCGCTTCGTATGCTCGAGATGGGTGCGGCCGGATATCTGACGAAGGAATCGGCGCCCGAAGAGTTGTTGCGTGCGCTGGAGCGTGTGATGACCGGTCACAAGTATCTGAGCCCGGCGATGGCGCAGGCCGTCGCGGACGGCCTTGGTGGACCACCACCCGCGCCGCACGAGCAGCTCTCGGACCGCGAGCTCGAAGTGTTGCGTCTCCTCGCCGCCGGTCGCCCCATCACCGCGATCAGCCGGCAGCTCGGCCTTTCGCCCAAGACCGTCACGACGTATCGGGCGCGGTTGCTGCACAAACTGCGGATGCGGTCCAACGCCGAGCTCACGTTTTACGCGACGCAACACGGCCTCGTCAGTCCGGCGGCTTTGCGCTCGACGCCGTAAATTCTGCGTAGGTAAAATCCTACTCGCCGAGTTCGCTACCGCCGACAGACACAGTTCCAGGCAACACCAAGACTATGACATGGAACAAGTTCGCGTGCTCATGGTCGAGGACAACGACAATGACGCAGTGCTGATCCACCGTGAGCTGGCGCGCCTCACTCCTCCGCCTGCGGTCCAGCACGTCAGAACTAAACCTGCGTTCGCCGCGGCGCTCGAAGGCTTTGCACCGCACGCGATCCTCAGCGATCACAACATCCCCGGATTCGGCGGCTGGGAAGCGCTCGAGATCGCGCAGCGCGCGCGACCGGACGTGCCGTTCATTCTCGTGACGGGATCGCTCGATGAAGAGACCGCCGTCCGGTATTTGAAGGGCGGCGCGGCCGATTACATCCTGAAGGACCGGCTCGTCCGCCTCGGCCCCGCACTGCTCGAAGCACTGGAGCGCGCCAGACAGCGGGAAGCGTTGCGAGCGCAGGAGCGCCTGTTACGGCAAATCATCGACGCAAATCCCAGCTTGATCTTCGTGAAAGACTGGAACGGCCGGTTCGTCCTCGTCAATCAGGCCACGGCGCACGTCTACGGAACCACCGTAGAAGCGCTCGTCGGCAAAACCGACGGCGACTTCAATCGCAACATGGAGGAGGTCGCGCACTTCCTACGTGATGACCGCGCCGTGATGTCGTCCGGCCAACCCAAGATCATTGCCGAAGAGCCGGTGACGAATCCCGCCGGCGAGACACGCTGGTTTCAAACGATCAAGGTGCCGTTGCGGTCACCCGCAGAGGGCACCGCCACACTCCTGGGCGTCGCCACGGAGATTACCGAACGCAAACGCCTGGAAGAGCAGCTGCTGCAGTCGCAGAAAATGGAAGCGGTCGGCCAGCTCGCGGGCGGCGTCGCCCACGACTTCAACAATATCCTGACCGCCATCGTCGGATACACGGACCTCCTGGCGGCGGAGCTGGGGAGCAACGTGCGCCAGCTCGAGGATCTCGAGGAGATTCGCAAGGCCGCACGGCGCGCCGCCGCGCTCACGCGGCAGCTGCTCGCCTTCTCGCGCAAGCAGGTACTCGAGCCCCGCATCATCGACGTGAATGCGGTGGTGCTGAATCTCGACAAGATGCTCCGGTCGCTGATCTCCGAGAACATCGAGCTCAAGACGGACTTGGCCGACAACCTCGGGGCCGCGCGCGCCGATCCGAATCAGATCGAACAGGTCATCATGAATCTTGCGATCAACGCGCGGGACGCGATGCCCGACGGCGGCACCGTGACGATCGAGACTGGTAACGTGACACTCGACGACGCGTACGCCGCGCAGCACGTGTCCGTGATCCCGGGCGAGTACGTCATGCTCGCGGTGAGCGATACGGGCTGCGGGATGGATGAAAAGACGCAGTCGCGGATCTTCGAGCCCTTTTTCACGACCAAGCCGGCCGGGCGCGGTACCGGTCTCGGCCTCTCGACCGTGTACGGCATCGTGAAGCAGACGGGCGGCAACATCTGGCTCTACAGCGAGCCCGGGAAAGGGACGACGTTCAAGATTTATCTCCCGGCGATGGCGGCGCTGCCCGAAGACATCGGCAAAGTCGCACCCGCCGAAGCCCCGCGGCGCGGCGCCGGGACCGTGCTGGTGGTCGAGGACGACGAGCAGCTGCGCCGGTTGACGCATCGCGCGCTCGACGCCCAGGGCTACACGGTGCTGGTCGCCGACCGCGGCGGCACGGCGCTGGACATCGCGCGGCGTCACAAAGGCGAGATCGATCTGTTGCTGACCGACGTCATCATGCCCGACACGAACGGCCGCAAGCTCGCGGAGACGATCCGGGCAGCGCGGCCCGGAATGCGGGTGCTCTACATGTCCGGGTATCCCGACGGCGCGATCGCCAGCCACGGGATGCTGGAGCCGGGCGTCGCGTATCTCGCCAAACCCTTCACCACCGAAGCGATCACCCGCAGGGTGCGCGAGGTCCTGGAGGCGCGATGATGCGATCCATCCAACGCAAGCTGCCGCTCTTCGTTACGGCGCTGCTCGTCGCCGTCGCGGTCGTACAACTGACGGTTGGGTACGTGGAGGTGCGGCAGGCTTCTCGCAAGCTCACCGACCAGCGGTTGCCCCTGGCCACGAAGGTCCTCGCCGATCTGTTTCAGATAAGTCAGGGCCGAGCGCGCATCACGGCGCTCGCCAAGAACCCCGCCATCGTCGCGTTCCTGCAGTCGGGAGGGCGGACCGGCCGCGAGGCGGCGCTGGCCGCCATGCGGCAGCTGACGAGCGACACGGCGACGAACGCCGGTCTCGAGCTGCGCGACTTTGGCGGCAAGCTCCTGCTCCGCACGGGCCGTTTCACGACCGTCGACAGCGTCCTTGTCGCACCGAGTACGGACTCTGCTCGCTACGGCCCGTTCATGCGCCGCGATACGACGCTTTTTCTCGCCGTCGCGGTCGCTGTTTCGGCCGCTCCCGGCGCTGCGGAGGGCTCCGGCGGAATCGTGCAACAGGTGGCCCGCGTGACATTCAACGCGCAGACTCCCAAAGCGCTCACCGGTCTCGCGGGGGGGGATATTTCGCTCTTCGTCGGCAACGCGAGCGGTGACCCGTGGACCGATTTCGGGTCCCTGGTCCCCGCACCACCACAGCGCGTCCTCACGAGTCGCGTCCCCATACTCTACGAACGCGGGGGCGAGATGAAGCGGGCCGCCGCGGCGCCGGTACCGGGGACGCCGTGGATGGTGGTCGCCGAGATGCCGAGTCGCATGGTCATCGCCCCGGCTCGCACGTATCTGTTCACGATGGCGCCGATCGCCGCGCTCATCGCCATCATCGGCGCCCTGGCCGCGTGGTGGGGGAGCCGCCGTCTGACTACGCCGCTGGTCGGCGTTACCCGCGCCGCGGAAGCGATTGCGTCGGGGGATCTGGCGCATCGCGTGCCGGCGGGGGGCGACGATGAGTTAGGCCGGCTGGCGCGGTCGTTCAACACCATGGCCGACCAGGTATCGCGCTCGCATCAGCACCTCGAGACGCAGGTGGCGCAGCGCACCAAGGCGCTGGAGGGGACGAACGCGGAGCTGGAGTCATTCTCGTATTCGGTGTCACACGATCTGCGGGCGCCGCTGCGCGCCATTCACGGCTTCTCACGGATCCTGCTCGAGGATCACACCGCCAAGCTCGATCCTGAAGCCCAACGCCTGCTGGGGGTGATCGATCAGAACACCCGCCGCATGGGCCAGCTCATCGACGATCTGCTCGCCTTCTCTCGTCTTGGTCGGACCGACCTGTCGACGGGACCCGTCGATATGAAGGAGCTGGCCCAGACGGTCGCCGACGAAATCCAGCGCACCGACAACGGCCGGCAGGGATCCCTGGAGATCCGGATCGATCCATTGCCGCCCGCTCGCGGCGATCGCGGCCTGTTGCGCCAGGTGATGAGCAACCTGCTCCAGAACGCCGCGAAGTTCACGCGCGACCGTCCGAGCGCGCGGATCGAGGTCGGCTCGCGAGCGGATAGCGGGCAGACCGTGTACTTCGTGAAGGACAACGGCGCGGGATTTGACGCGCGCTACGCGGACAAGCTGTTCGGGGTCTTCCAGCGGCTGCACAGCACCGAACAGTTCGACGGCACCGGCGTCGGACTTGCGATCGTCAAACGCATCGTGCAACGGCACGGCGGCCGCGTCTGGGCAGAAGGCGCCGTGGACCAGGGCGCCACGTTCTTCTTCACCCTGCCAGGCGAGGAGCGCTGATGCAATCACACGGCGTCGAGATTCTGCTCGTCGAAGACAACGCCAACGATGCGGAGCTGACCCTGCGGGCGCTGAAGCAGCGCAACCTCGCCAACCAGGTGTTCGTCTGTCACGATGGCGCCGAGGCGTTGGACTTTTTTGCGAATGGCGAGGGGCCGGTCCCCAAGGTCGTGCTGCTCGACCTCAAATTGCCCAAGGTGGACGGCCTCGAGGTGTTGCGCCGCCTGAAGCAAGACAGCCGCACGAAGACGATTCCGGTCGTGGTGCTGACGTCATCGCGCGAGGAGCCGGACATCGAACGGGCGTACGCCCTGGGCGCCAACAGCTACATCGTCAAACCGGTCGACTTCGAGGCATTCGCCCGCGCCGTCTCCGACGTCGGGCTCTACTGGCTCTTGCTCAACCACCCCCCGCAGTAACCGGTGGCCTCCCACCCCCTGCGCGTGCTGATGGTCGAAGACCACGCGGAGGACGCGGAGCTGGCAATCCGCGAGCTCCGCCGCGCGGAGCTCGACTGCCAGACGGAACGGGTCGACAAGGCAGACGAGTTTCGCCGGGCACTGCTCGAGTTCCGGCCGGACATCGTGCTCGCGGACTATACGGTGCCGGGGTTTGGCGGCATGGCCGCGCTCGAGATTCTCAAGACCGACGCACCTACCATTCCCCTGATCGTCGTCACTGGAAGTCTTGACGAGGAAACGGCAGCGGAGTGCATCAAGGCGGGCGCCGCCGACTACGTGCTCAAGACGAACCTGATCCGGCTCGAGCCGGCCATCAACGGTGCGATAGCCTTTTCCCAGAGCCAGGCCGACAAGCTTCTCGCCGAATCGGCGCTCCGCATCAGCGAACGCCGGTTTCGCGCGCTCGTGGAAGAGAGTTGGGACGCGATCGCCCTGTTCGCCGGGGACGGGACGATCCTCTATGGCAGTCCCGCCACCACCCGGCTCCTTGGCTACGAGCTGACCGAGTTCGTGGGCCGGAATGCGATGGAGTTGATCTACGCCGACGATCGTGCGGGCGTGCTCGTGCGCCTCCAGGAGGTCATGGCCGCGCCACGGACCCGGGTCCACGTGGCGGCGCGCGTGCTGCACAAGAACGGCACCTGGCGTTACCTCGAAGGCGTGTTTACCAACTTGCTCGACGATCCGAGCGTCGGGGCGATCGTGAACAACTATCGGGACGTCACGGATCGCCGCATCCTGGAAGAACAAGTCATTTTGTCGCAGAAGATGGAAGCGATCGGCCGGCTGGCGGGTGGCGTGGCGCACGATTTCAACAACATCCTCACTGCGATCGGCGGATACACCGATCTCCTGCTTGCCGATCTTCCCGCCGGCGATCACCGCCGCCACGATGTCGAAGAGATTTATCAGGCCGCACAACGCGCCGCCGGGTTGACGCACCAGCTGCTCGCGTTCAGCCGCCGGCAGGTCCTCCAGCCGAAGGTCATCAACCTCAACGCCCTGGTGCCCGACATCGAGAAAATGCTGCGGCGGCTCATCGGCGAGGACATTCTCCTCGCGACTGTGCTGCATCCGCACCTCGGCAACGTGCGCGCCGACCCCGGGCAGCTGGAACAGGTGATCGTCAATCTCGCCGTAAACGCGCGCGACGCGATGCCCGACGGCGGCCGCCTCACCATCGAAACGCGGAACGACGAGCTCGACGAGGCCTACGCCACCGACCACCCCAGCGTCAAACCTGGTCGCTATGTCATGCTCGCCGTAACCGATACCGGGGTCGGCATGGACGAGGAAACGAAAGCACGGATCTTCGAGCCATTTTTCACGACAAAAGTCCGCGGCAAAGGCACCGGGCTGGGCCTGGCCACAGTGTACGGCATCGTACAGCAAACGGGCGGCCACATCTGGCCCTATTCCGAACCGGGCCGGGGGACCGCGATGCGGGTGTACCTGCCGCGGGTCGATGACCCGGCCGACCCCATCGAGCACCCCGGCGACGTCGCACCCGGCGACGTCGCACCCGGCGCCGTAGGCGGCACCGAGACGATCCTGGTCGTCGAGGACGAGGCGCCAGTCCGCGCGGTCACGCGCCAGCTGCTCGAACGGAACGGCTATACCGTCATGGAAGCGGCGGATGGACCGGCCGCATTAGCGTTAGTGGACGGCGAGGGCGGTGGCCGGCACATCGATCTCCTGTTGACCGACGTAATCATGCCCGGAATGAGCGGGCGCGAGCTCGCCGATAAGCTCAGAGCTCTTCGTCCGAACCTGCGAGTGCTCTTCATGTCGGGATACACGGATGACGCCGTGGTCCGGCACGGGATGCTCGAACCAGGGCTCGCCTACCTCGAGAAGCCGTTTCGTCCGCCTACCTTGCTGCAGAAGGTTCGTGGCGTCCTGCAAAACCAGGGTCTCGAGCCCCAAAGAAAACCCGAAAAAAATCGATAATATCGCTACAATCTGGCGAGTGCGTGCTCACTTAATGGCATAAGTCCCTCACAACAAAGCAATTAAGCCAGCGCAAGGTCGAAAGTACAATTGTACTAGCTTGTCATACAATCACTTACGCCGCTAAGTGGCGCAGCGCACTGACGCCCCAACTAGATTCCCCCCATGTCTTTACCGCCCCTCACCGGGCACGAAAGGGTTAAGTCCAAACTGGCGGGCGCCCAGGCCTCCGGAAAGCTGCCGCAAGCGCTGCTGCTTGCCGGACCTCGTGGTGTCGGGAAACAGCGTCTCGCGCTGTGGCTTGCCCAGATGATCCATTGCGAAGCCCCAGGTCAGGAACCGTGCGGCCAATGCCGCCCGTGCCGACTTGTGGTTTCGCTGCAACACCCCGACGTGCACTGGTTTGTGCCGGTAGAGCTGAGCAAACGCGGTGGGACGAGCAGCGGAGACGCCGACAAGCAGGTCGATCTCGTCGCGGATGCGCTGGCGGAGGAAATGGCGGCGCGCCGCGAGCAACCGTTGTACGCGCCCGTCGTGGGACTGGCGAGTCATCCGGTTGCGTCCGTCCGGTTGCTGCTCAAACGGCTGGCGCTGACGCCGGCGATGGGCAAGCGGAAGGTGTTCATCGTCGGGGATGCGGAACGGCTGATCCCGCAGGTGGGGACGGAAGTCGCAGCGAATGCGCTGCTCAAAGCGCTCGAGGAACCGCCGGCCGACTCGGTGATCATTATCACGGCCGCGGACCCCAACGCGCTGCTTCCGACGATTATGTCGCGCGTTGTGCTCGTTCGTGTGGCGCGAATCGCTAACAGTGACGTGACAGCTTTCGCGCAGCAAACGCTCGGAATTAGCAACAAAGCTGAATTGGCACAACGAGTTACGGCTGCTGAAGGGTGCATTGGCAAGCTCTTTGCGACAATAAGCGGCCGTGCCGGGCAACCGGCAGATGATCAGGCAGCACGGTTTCTCGAAGCTCCATGGCTGTTCGCGCTTGGGCAGGTGCCGTTTCAGGCGCGCGGGGGCTTTACCGATATGCTCGACGCGTTGGCCGGCAGATTGCGCAGCGAAATCAAGCGTGGTGGCGATACGGACAAGCTGGTCGAAGCCATCGCCTTGGTCCTGGATGCACGCGATCTCGCGCAGGGCAACGTGAACCCGCAGCTCCTCGCCGCCGTATTGGCCGAGGACCTGCAGGTGCCGAGGCGGTCATGAAGCTGTCGCATCTGGACCACGCCGGCCGCGCCCGGATGGTGGACGTCGGCGACAAACCGATGATGGATCGAGCGGCGGTCGCGACGGGAACGATTCGGATGTCGCTGGACGCTTACCGGCAAGTAGCCGATCAGGTCGTCGCAAAAGGCGACGTGCTGGCGGTGAGCGAAGTCGCGGGAACGCTGGCGGCGAAACGGACGGCGGAGCTGATCCCGCTCTGCCATCCCCTGGGCCTCGACCATGTCGAGGTCGAGGCGAGTCTGGCTGAATCGCTACCAGGCGTGAGAATCTGGGCCAGGGTGCGGACAGTTGGTCGGACCGGCGTGGAAATGGAAGCACTCACTGCCGTCGGCGTGGCGTTGCTGACCGTGTACGACATGGTAAAGGCCGTCGATAGCGAGATGGTGATTGGCGATATCAAGCTCGTGGAGAAGCAAAAGGCTCCGCGGGATGATTGACAGGTGCTTGACGCAGGTGATCCATGCTTGACTTGCAGGAAGTCGACGAACCGGGGAGGACTATGCAGACGAAAACTCAACGTTTGATACTGCGCGGCGGAATTATCGTGCTGGCAGCTCTACTCGTCAGTACCGTGGGCGGGTGGGCCGGTGGCACGACGACCGACACTGAGCGCGCGCCCGCTTCGGGCACGGAGCTGCTCGGTGAACTGCGGTCGCTCCGGCAGCAGCTCGATGCCAAGCAGGGCGAGCTCGAAGTCGCCCGGCTGCAGCTCGAGCGCGTCGATGCCATCATGCAGTACTCGACGCATTACCGGCTGCCCGCCGATATGGCGACGGCGGTCTATGACGTCGCGCTGAGCGAGGGGATCGACCCCGGCCTGGCGTTCCGTCTGGTGAAGGTCGAGTCGGGGTTCAACCCGCGCGCCACGAGCCACGTCGGCGCGGTCGGGCTCACTCAGGTGCTGCCCAGCACGGCGCGGTTGTACGAGCCGGGGCTGACCACGCAGCAGCTGTATGACCGTGACACGAACCTACGGATCGGGTTCCGGTACCTGCGGGACCTGCTGGACCGCTATCCGACCAACATGTCGTTGGCGCTACTGGCTTACAACCGCGGCCCGGCCAAGGTCGAGCAGTTGCTGGGCGCCGGCCGCGATCCCGCGAACGGCTATGAAGCGGAAGTCATGAAGGGATTCCGGCACCACTAACCTCGGGTGCCGGCCGAATCACCGGCCCGGAATCAACAGGACGTCACCGGGCCGGATCACACTACGCATCGTCATGTCATTCGCTTCCAGTAACGCCATCAGCCCAATCCCATGCTGGTGGGCGATCGCGCTGGCGGTCTCGCCGCGCGCCACGCGGTGGCGCGTGCCGTCGCCCCCGCTGACTGTGCGATAGCGCGGGGACACGCGGCGCACCCGGGGCTCCGGCGGCGTGCTCCAGGCGCCCCGCGGCACGACACGCCCGCTCATCGGCACGATGATCCGCTGGCCGACGCGCAGCGCATGTGCGCGGAGATGGGGATTCGCCGCTTGCAGCATGGTGACGGTGACCTTGTAGCGCTGCGCGACCCCGGAGAGCGTCTGACCCGTGGTGACGTAGTGGTCCACGAACGTCACACGCTCGTTGACCGGCAGATCGGCGTACCGCTCGGCCACACGCGCGCCTCTGCCCCGCGGCACCCGCACGACGACGGCGCGCTGCGGCGGCGTTATGCCGCGCACGTACTGCGGATTCAGCTCCAGGATCGCCGCAACCGACGTGTCGGCCAGGCGCGCCAGCACATCGAGGCCGGTCGCGTCGGGGACCGAGACCTCATCGAAGACCAGCGGCGGCAGACGTTCGATGTCGGTGAACCCGTACCGGCTGGGCTGCTTGGCGATGAGTGCCGCCGCGATCAGCTTCGGCACATAGTCACGCGTTTCCCGGCGCAGGTTGCGCCGGTCGGCGATCTGGAAGAAGGTCTGATCGTCGACAGTGTCGGGCTCACCCGGCAGGCGGCGGATTTCCCGCTCGATCCGGCCGGCACCGGCATTGTAGGCCGCGGCCGCGAGATAGACGCTCCCCAGGCGCTGCACCAGGTCCTGGAGATGATTGACCGCGGCGTCCGTCGCTTTGAAGGGATCGCGCCGCTCGTCCACCCAGGCGTCGATCTGCAGGCCGTATCCCCGGCCCGTCGCCGACATGAACTGCCACATTCCAACGGCTCGGGCGCGGCTGACCGCCGTATTCGACAGCCCGCTTTCGATCAGCGTGAGATAGACGAGATCCTCAGGGAGGCCGCGGGCACGCAGCCGCTCCCGGATCATACCTTCGTAACGGCCCAAGCGTGACAGCCAGATCGTGAAACGGTCGCGGGAATCGAGCTGGAAGAATTCGAGGTACTCGAGCACGCGGCGATTGCCCGCGAAGGTCGACACATCGATGTCGAACGTCGTGTTGGCGTCATTGCCGAACAGATCCTCGGCCTCCTGCCGGACGTCCTCACCGCGCACCGCCACGTCGGTACGACGCGGAGCAAGCGAATCGGGGGACCGCTCGTGCAAGCTATCGAGCGCGGACTGATCGGCGGCGGAGTCCTGCTCGACCGTTGCGAGCGCGGTTCCGAGCTGCACGGCCGAGCTGTCACGCGCAGTCACGTCGGAAGCCGGCAGCGCCGTCACGGGAGCCGGGGGAATATGTGCGCCAGCGCAGGCGGCGAGCGCCGCTGCACTCAACATCGAAAACCACACTGCCATTGGTCGTTTCATCGTGTCGCCAGATAATTCCCAAGTAGACGGTTAGTCGCATTCAACACAGCAAGTGCCGCGCCGCGGGGCGGATCGACTTCCGTCAAACAGGACCCCACGAGTCGCGCCGCTTCTTTCCCACGCGCCGCCAGCGAAACGATCACCACCGTCGCATCGAACGCGCGCACCGCTTTCACGCCCAGCAATTCGAACGTGAGTTGTGGCTGGACTGCCTGTTCCAAAGCGTTCACTGCAGCAACCGCGCAACAGCGCAGCTCGCCGGTCTGTGACGAAACGCCATCCGATGACCCTTCGAAACGTCGGCCGTCAGACCAGGTCAGCACCACCTTGGCCCGGCAGCGGCCGTTTGCCAGCCGCTGAAACCCGAATTCCTGAAACCGCAGGCGCTCCTCGGGCACGGACCACCACCCTCACTCGAACCGAACTTCGATCTGCTGCTTGACGCTCGTGTCCTGACTCGCTTCAACCACGTCGACCTCGAGACGCGGACGCCCCTGCGCATCCTGCTCGGCCGAGATGACGAGAATCAGACCGCTGTCGAATTCCACCTTCACATGCCGCACATCGGACCGCACGGTGACATGCTTGACCGTCTCACCGCGTAGCCGCGTCACAGCTCCGACGACGCGCCGGAGATCCTGCAGGTTCGCGGTGCTCAAGAGAGACGCTCCGCGAGCAGCTGCGACAACGCGGCGTCCGGGATCCGCTCAGCCTGGATGAACAGTGACGACTTCGAGGTGGCCTCCAGCGGATACGGCGTCCAGAACGACCGGCGCCGACCCGGAAGAGACTCAGACGCGGCGCGAAACGACAATACCAACTGCCAAGCGGACGTATTCGCGTGCCGCTCGGCGACCGCGTCCACATGCCAAACTTGGTCCCCATGCGCGATTACTCGCCATGACATGGCTCACCTCGAGCGGGGAAAGGGCGCAAAGGGCCCCCAATATGTGGGTTAGCTCCTGTGCGGTCAATGGTTTAGCGCTTTACGGCGGGCTGCGGCGGAGGGTCAGTCGTCCCTGGTTACGAAGGCACGGAAGCGAGTCGCCAGATCTCGCGTGACTGGTCCGGAAACGCCCTTTCCGATCGCGCGACCGTCGAGCTTTGAAATCCCCACGACCTCGGCGGCGGTGCCGGTCAGGAACACTTCGTCGGCCGTGTAGAGATCGTAGCGGTTCATCGGCAGCTCTTCCACCGCGTATCCCGCCTCCCGGCCGAGCTCGATCACAGTATCGCGGGTGACGCCGCGGAGGATGCCTGTGTACGGCGGGGGCGTGCGCAGTGTGCTGTTGGACACGGCGAAGAGATTCATGCCGCTCGCTTCGGCGACGTAGCCGGCTGCATCGAGCATGATCACCTCGTCCACGTTCGCGGCGATGCCCTCGACCTTGGCGAGGATGTGGGAGAGGTAGTTCAGCGATTTGACGCGAGGGGAGAGGGCTTCGCGGTGGTGGATCGGTGTGGCGGCGGTCAGCGCGGTCAGTCCCTTCTCGTACCGGTCCTGCGGCCACAGCTTGATCGTGTCGAAGATGCAGAAGATGGTCGGCTTGGCGCATTTCCGGGGGTCAAGACCGAGGTCCCCGACCCCGCGGGTCACGACCAGGCGAATGTAGTTGTCTTTGATCCCGCTCTTTGCGACGCCCTCTTCGACCATGCGCCCCATCGCGTCCTTCGCCATGGGGATTTCGAGCCAGATCGCTTTGGCGGAGGCGTAGAGGCGGTCGAGGTGGGCATCTAACCGGAAGACGCGGCCGCCGTAGGCGCGGATGCCCTCGAATACGCCGTCGCCATACAGGAGGCCGTGGTCGAATACAGAAACGACCGCGCTGCCGCGGTCGTACCACGTCCCATCGATCCACACGATGGAGGGCATCGGAGGGAATCTGCCTCCGATGTGCGCCCGTGACAACGGGGGGGTTGAACCGGAGTGAGGCGGCTGGGGATCGAACCCAGGACCTACGGATTAAAAGTCCGTTGCTCTACCA
>Ga0307290_10000195_pt1 | contig 22198 bp, 14 predicted proteins | sample ER_DNA_144_FD_194472 | JGI IMG/M metagenome (GOLD analysis project Ga0307290, IMG submission 194472) | Bulk soil microbial communities from the East River watershed near Crested Butte, Colorado, United States - ER_DNA_144 | ecosystem: Environmental > Terrestrial > Soil > Floodplain | place... | reverse complement strand
GGCCTTCAGGCCGTTACCTGATTCCCGAGCGGTATGACCGTCACGCTCATCGGACTATTGCGTCGCGCATTTTGCGGGCGGATTCGCGTTGCCGAATCCGGCCGCGTTCTTGTTTCCTACCACCAGGTTCCCAGTTCACGAGAGGATGTCCCTATGCCCCACAATCGTCGTGGCTTGCTCTTCGCCATGGTCGCAGCGCTGGCGCTATTGGTTGCCGGCGCGAGTACGGCCTGGGCGCAAGATGCCGTCGTCCGTGGCACCATCACTTCCGATCGTGGTGAGCCGATTGCCGGCGCGAACGTCGTCGTCGAGGAGCTGCGCATCGGTGTGGTCACCAGCGCGACCGGACAGTACACGCTGAATGTGCCGGGCGCGCGCGTCCGTGGGCAGCCGGTCGTCGTGCGCGTCCGTGCGATCGGCTTCAAGCCGAACAGCAAGACGATCACGCTGACGCCCGGGGAGCAGGCGGTTGACCTGACGCTCGGGTACGACGTCAACCTCCTCGAGGCCATCGTCGTCACCGGGACGCAGGAAGGTACCGAAGCCAACAAGGTGCCGTTCACGGTGAACCGCGTTGACGCGTCGCAGCTGCCCGTCGCGGCGTCGAATCCGCTCACGCAGCTGCAAGGGAAGGTGCCGGGCGCGAACATCGTGTCCGCGAGCGGCCGTCCCGGTTCGCAGCCGGCGGTGTTGCTGCGCGGTCCGACGTCGATCAACGCATCGGGCCGCGGCCAGGACCCGTTGTACATCGTCGACGGCGTGATCATCAACGGGAACCTGTCCGACTTGAATCCGCGCGACATCGAAAACGTGGAAGTCGTGGAAGGCGCCGCGGGCGCGTCGCTGTACGGGGCGCGGGCCGGGAACGGCGTCATCAACATCACGACCAAATCGGCGCGGCGCAGTCTGGAAGGCGTCAAGTTCGGTCTGCGCAGCGAGGCGGGCGTGAGCGACATCGAGCGGGACTTCGGGCTGGCGCGGTATCAGGCGCTCGCCACGGATGAGACCGGCACGATGTTTTGCGAGGCCGTGACGGGCCAGCCGTTCTGCTCGCGCGTTTTCGATTACGTCACCGAGCAAGCGCGCATCAATAACAACAATGCGGACTTTGCCTCGGCGCCGAAGAGCTTCCCGATCGATCCCGGTTCCACCATCTCGGGCGCGCCGCTGCGCCAGCGCTTTCAGATCTCTCCCTGGCCGGGCACGTCGTACAACGCGGTAAACCAGATGATGACGCCGAAGCCCTTCATGGAGAACAGCGTCGACATGAGCGGCCGGTTCGGCACCCAGACTCGCATCTTTGCGAGCGCGTCCAACCGGCGCGAGCAGGGGGCGATTCGGTACCTGAACGGCTTTACACGCAACGCGTTCCGCATCAACATCGACCAGGGTATCGGCACCGACTGGAATTTCGCGTTCCGCACGTCGTACACACGCAGCACGCAGGACGGACTCAATCAAGAAGAAGGGGGCGCGGCATTCTTCCGCCTCACCCGCGTGCCCGCCATCGTCGACATCCTGCAGCGCGACTCGCTGGAGCGGTTGTATATCCGGCCGAACCTGCAGGGCGGCGGCTCGCAGAACGAAAACCCGCTGTCCACGCTGTACCAGACGTTCCGGGAAGACGTGACCAACCGCATCATCGGGGGCTTCACCGCGTCCTACAATCCCGTGAACTGGTTCAACATGGACGCGAACTTCAGCTACGACCTGCGCCGCACCACCGCCGCGCAGATCAACGACAAGGGCTTCCGCACCACTGGCCCACTCGCCAGCGCCACGAACCTCGGGCAAATCTTCCGCAGCGCGACGGGGCGCGAGGCGGTGAACGGCAGCGTCAACGCGACACTCAAGCACGACTTCGGCGCCGATTTCAAGTCGAAGTACTTCCTGCGCTATTTGTTCGAGCAGCGCGATTTCACCTTCCAGAGCGCGCAGGGAAGCCAGTTGTCGGTACAGGGCGTGACGGCGCTCAACAACACCGCGCAGCCCACGCGCGCGACGACGTCCGACCTCAGCCGGATTCGCGAAATCGGTTTGCTCGGCGGCTCGAACTTCGAGTACAAGGGCCGCTACATTCTCGACGCGCTGGTCCGGCGGGACGGCAGCTCGCTGTTCGGGCCGGATAGCCGGTGGGCCACATTCGGCCGCGCGTCGCTCGGGTGGCGGATTTCGCAGGAACCGTGGTGGTCGATCCCGGCGGTCACCGAATTCCGGGTGCACGGATCCTACGGCACCGCGGGCGGCTCGCCCCGCTTCGACGCGCAGTATGAGACCTTCAACGTTGGTGCCGGCGGACTGTTGTCGCTCGTGACGCTCGGCAACCGCAACCTGAAGCCCGAATTGCACCGCGAGGTCGAGTTCGGCGGAGATCTCGAGCTATGGGGGCGCTACGCATTCAACATGACCTACGCCCACGCGGATATCGAGCGCCAGATCATTCCGGCACCGATCCCCGCGTCGACGGGGTTCCAGCGGCAGTGGCTGAACGTCGGCACACTGCAGAATAAGACGCTGGAGATGTCCCTCAACATCCCGCTCATCCAGCGGCGCGATCTGCAGTGGTCCACGCGGGTCATCTACGATCGCAACCGCTCCGTGGTCACGAAGCTGGACGTGGCGCCCTTCTTCTTCGGGGCGGATCTGCAGGGGACCAACGCCATCTTCCAGGCAAAAATCGGCGAGCGGCTGGGCACGTTCTACGGCCACCGCTTCATCACGAGCTGCTCGGAGTTGCCGGTGCAGTTCCAAGGGGACTGCGGCGGACAGAACAGCTCGTTCCAGCGCAACGACGAAGGCCTCCTGGTCTGGGTCGGCGCGAACAATAACCCGGGCATGGGCATCACGAACAACCTGTGGGAGACGTTCATCTCGAACCCGAGCAGGAACGCCAACGTCACGCCCTGGGGGATCACGGTCCTCAACTGGGGCATGCCGATGCTGCTGCGGGATTCGACCGGCGCGGCGTTGAACGTGCCGCTCGGGAATGCGCTGCCTGACTTCCGGTTCGGCATCACGCAAGACCTGCGCGTCAAGAGGTTCAGCTTCTACGCGCTGCTCGATGCCTCGCTCGGCCAGAAGATCTGGAATCAGGGCTTCCACTGGGCGCACCTGGACTTCCTGTCGCACGACGTCGATCAGGTCGGGAAATCGGTCCAAGACGCGAAGCCGATCGGCTACTACTGGCGCACGTCGGCAGCTGACGGTTTCGGGGGACTCGGCGGCTTCTACGATCAGCTGGCCCCCAACAGCTACACCGTCGAGGACGCCAGCTACGCGAAGCTGCGCGAGATGCTCGTGTCGTACCACATCGGCCCGATCGGCCATACGGGCGATTGGGAGATCAGCCTCGTGGGCCGCAACCTCTTCACGATCACGGGTTATCGCGGCTTCGATCCCGAGGTCGGGCTGTCGGGCGGCACGGGCGCGAATGCGCAGTTGAATGGCGCAGCTTCGGCGGCGATCAACGCGGTCGACGCGTTTACGTTCCCGAACCTCCGCACCTTCACGATCGGATTGAGCTCGACGTTCTAGCAAACGGGTCCCCCCCTCCGCGCCGGGCCTTTTGGCCCGGCGGGGAGGAGGGCGGACGTGCCCCTTTTTCTGTGGAGGAGTAAACGATGTCCAAGCTTCGTTTTGTCGCCGCCAGCGTTCTCGCCCTGACCTTCATGGCGTGTAAGGATACGCTGGTCGTGGAGGATCAGACCGATCCGGATCGGGACCGTGCCCTCGGCAAGCCCGCCGATGTCGAGGCGTTCATTGGATCGACCTACGCCCAGATTCAGGACGGCACGCTGGGCGGCTCCAACGATGACGTGCAGACGCAGTTGCAGGTCATGGGCATGGAGAACACATCCGCCCTCGCCAACTTCGCCATGGGTCCACGCGGATCCATCCCGCGTACGCCGATCGAGAACACGCGCAACAGCACGGGGGCCGGGGGTAATTACCGCGACTTCGTGGTGATGCATCGCGCGGCGCGCATGGCCGTCATGGGTCTCGCGGCGATCCAGCGGCTCGTGACACTCGGGTCGCCGGCGCAGGACGCGCGCGCCAGGGCCTTCGCCCGGTTCGTCCAGGGCGTGGCCTTTGGAAACCTCGCGCTCGTCTACGATTCCGCCTCGATCGTCAGTGAGACCGACGTGTATCCGTATGTCGTGCCGTTCTCGTCGTACACGGCCGTCATGGCTGCCGCATACACAGAGCTCGACTCGGCGATCACCATTGCCCGCGCGACACCCGGGTCGTTCCCGCTCCCGGCAGCCTGGATCAACGGCAACGCGCTCGATACGACGGCGTTCTTCCGCCTCATCCATTCCTACAAGGCGCGGTTCCGCGCGGACGTGGGGCGGACCCCCGCGGAGCGCGCGGCGGCTGACTGGGCGGCCATCATTGCCGATGCGAATGCGGGGATCACGGCCGACTTCACCATCTCCATGAATCCCACCGCCGGGTGGGACGTGGTCTGGCCTGCCCAGGCGTTCGCCACCGGGACCGCCAACTGGCACCAGATGTCGCAGTTCTGGATGGGAATGGCCGACAGCTCGGGCGGCTATGATGCGTGGCTCACACTGGCTCCCGCCCTGCGCGGGCCGTTCCTCGTGGTCACTCGCGATCTCCGCTTCCCCCAGGGCACCGCGCGCGCCGCGCAGAACGGCGATACGTTGCGCGCCGGGTACAGGACCTTCGCCGGCTCCCCGTACTGGCGCAATCGCCCCCCTGGCGAAGACCAGCCGGGGCAGCCGCTCCAGATCTCGATGTACGATTTCTATAAGACCCGTGCGTTCCAGACCGCCGGCCGCATCGGCAATTACCCGATCATGACACGCGCCGAGATGCGGTTGCTCTCCGCCGAAGGCTACCTGCGGACGGGGAACTTCACCGAGGCGATCAATCGCATTAATGTGTCGCGCCGTCAAACCGTGTCGAATACGACTATCCAGACGGGGGTCGACACGCTCGGCAGGCCGGTGTATGGTCCGGTTCCCATACTCGATTCCATTCCAAACTCGATCGCCGACACGCTGACCCCGATTCCGGGCGGTGCCCATTGCGTGCCCCGGATACCCGACGTCGCCGCGGCCTACAAAGCGTCCAAGTGCGGCAACGTTTGGGATGCGCTGAAGTGGGAGTACCGGATGGAGACGGCGTACTCGGGCTACGGCATGTGGTACTTCGCCGCCCGCGGCTGGGGTGATCTCCCGGAGGGAACGGCGATGTACTGGCCGGTGCCGTATCAGGAGATGGACGCCCGGCGGCAGACGTTCTATTCCGCTGGTGGCGTCGGTGGCACCGGTAGCTCGCCGCACGGCAATTACGGCCTCTTTGCCGGTGGCGTGTACTGAGTATGCGCCCGGGTCTCCACTACCGCCGGCTGACGTTGGCGATCGGATTCCTGCCGGTCCTGGCAGGATGCTACACGTACCTTCCGGTCGCCACCCTGCAACCGGCTCCCGGGACCAACCTGTCTCTCGTGCTCAGTGACGAGGGGCGCATGCAGTCGATGCGACAGGTGGGTCCCTACGCGATGCGGATCGAGGGCGAGCTGCTCCAGGCCACGCCCGACGACCTCGTGCTCGCGGTCTCCGACGTCGTCGACGTACGGGGCACGCGCAGCAAGTGGACGGGGGAATCGGTCTCGCTGCCGCGCACCTTTGTCATGACGACATACGAAAAGCGATTTTCGCGCTCCAAGACCGTGCTACTCGCGACGGCGGTCGCCGGCGGGATCGTCGGGATCATTGCCTCGCGAGGCCTGCTCGGAATCGGCGGGCACGGCGAGAACGGCCCGACTCCGCCCGATCCGAACGGCCAATGACTCCGATCAACCTTTCTCGTGTGAGTGTTGCGATGACTCGACTTCGGTTTTCCCTATGCTGCGTGCTCGTGGTGGCGGTCGGCTGTAAAAAGGATGCCACCTTCAGCGAGGTGGTACCGCCGCAGGCGGCGATCCATTGGCTGGAAGCCGTGCCCGATACCGGCGAGATGGACATGCGGCCCATCGACATCATTACGAATGCCGGCTTGTTCGACGCCGTGTTCCGCGGCGCGAACATGTTCTACCAGGGCCTCGATGCCGGGACGCGGCAGATTCGCGTCTTCATGAGCAGCGGCAACCCGACGGTCACAGGTACGCCGATTCTCGATACGACCTACGCGTTCGCCTCCCCCAGTGCCTACACCGTGATTCACACCGGATTTGCCCGCACCGGCTCGACGCCGGGACGGGTGCTCTGGGTGGTGCCGGATGCGGCGGCCGACCCGGGGGCGGCCAATGTCGGCATCCGGATTGTGCACGCCGGCGTCGGCATGGCGAACGTCGATGTGAACATCACGCGTCACGCGGCGGACACCCTGCCCGACGCGCCGGCGGTAGCCAACCTTGCGTATAAGGCGATCGGGACGTACTTCACGCGGGCGCGCGACAGCGTCGCAACCGATTCGATGCGCGTGGTCGTGACGGCGGCGGGGACCAAGACCCCGGTGCTGTTCTCGGTCAAGCTGCCGCGCGGCACGGTGGGGACGAATGTCAGCAATCCGATCGCCGGCGCCGGGGTGGCCGGCTCGGTGATTACGGCGATCATCGTGCCGCCGTCGGTGGTGGGCAGTACGGCGCCGCAGGGCGGCGCGTTTGCGGCGCCGAGCGCCGTGTTCTTCGTAGACCGGCGTCCGGCGAAAACGATTCCACAGCAGTAACGCTGATTCGAGCTACAGCGCGCCGCCGTTTCCGCATTGGGAACGGCGGCGCGGTCGTGTTAGAGGATCGGCCGCCACCGCGGCAGGCCGTCGGACCGGGTGCCGCTCGTGATCTGAATCTGGCGTGACCCGTCGACGTTCATGACCCAGAGGTCGCCGTCCTGTTCGTAGGCGATCCGCGTGCCGTCGGGTGACCAGTTCGGGGCGCCGCTTGGGGGGCTGGGACTGGTCAGGCGCGCGGGATTCGAGCCGTCGGCATTCATGACCCAGACGGCGAAGTCGGTCTCGCGGTTCGACTGGAACGCGATCTTGGCGCCGTCGGGCGACCAGGCGGGAGCGAGGTCCGATCCGGCGTTATTGGTGAGGTTCACGAGCCCGGAGCCGTTGGCGGCGTTCATCACATAGATCTCGGCGTTGCCGTCCCGGTTGGAGACGAACGCGATCTTCGATCCGTCGGGGGACCACGCCGGCTGGCCGTCCTCGGCGGCATTGTTCGTGAGCCGAACGACGTTCGACCCGTTGGGATCCATGACGTAGATCTCGGGGTTGCTGTCGCGGGTCGATCCGAAGGCGATTTTCGTCCCGTCGGGCGACCAGGCCGGGTGGAAGTTGCTGGTGGTGTCGATGACGTGACCGGCGGTGTCCCTGGCGAGGTCGGGGAAGGTCAGTTGGCTGACGTTGCTCCCGTCCGAATTCATCACGTAGATCTGAAAACGCGGCGCGAAGGTCGTATCCGGGATGCGATTCGACATGTACACGATCTTGAACGTATCTGGGGACCAGGCGCCCCAGTCGTCGAACGCAAAGCTGGTGGTCAGCTGGTCCAGGTTGCCCCCCCTGACATCCACCGCGTAAATGTCCTGCAAGCCATTCAACACGCGGGTGAAGATCAGCCGGCCGGGTCCGGGGTCGGGTCTGGGCTCGTTCGAGCCGCAGGCGGCGAGGAGCAGCGGGAGGGGGAGCGCGAGCACGGCGGCAAGTCGACGAAAATTGGTCATGGGCAGAAGGTAGGACCCCCGCGAACGGTCCGGCAAGGGCGTAGCGTTCCCTTGCGGACCGTTGCGTTGGCCTTTACGATACGGAACAATTCCCGCGCAGACTCCTCATTTAGGGAGGGGTGCATGGATCAGACTTCCGTTCGCCGCGTTCTTCACCTCCAGCGCAACATCATCATCCCCGGTCGATGTAGTCGGTAAGCAATTCAGCAGATCGTTTCACACGCTGCATGACTGGGACGTCACCTATCATCGAGATTCGCCGCACGCGCGGCGATCTCCGTTACGACCACAGAGGTGAAGCCATGACGTATGCGTCTCGTTGGTGGCAGACCCCGGCGGTACTTGCCGCAATGTTGGTGTGTTCGGTCTCCGTTGCCGGGGCCCAGCAGGGGACCGTGGGGGGAGTAGTCAAGGATGAAACATCAGGCAATCCGATCGCCGCAGCTCGGGTGGCGGCCGTCGGCACCGCAACCTTCGCCCAGACCAACGCGTCTGGTCACTACGTGCTTGCGGGCCTTTCGCCCGGGCAGGTGACCCTGCGGGTCAGCGCGATCGGCTACGGTGCGGTGACACAGGTGGTGGCGGTCGCGGGAGGGGAAGTCACGGCGCAGGATTTCACGCTGAAGTTGCAGCCGTACTCGCTCGACGAAATCGTCGTGACCGCGACGGGCGAGCAGGCCAAGCGCGAAGTCGGCAACGTGATCAATTCGATCCGCGCCGATTCGCTCGTCCAGACCAGGCCCATCGCGAACATGAACGATCTGCTCAGCGCCAAGGCCCCCGGCGTGGACGTGCTCGCGGGCAATCTGACGGGCGCCGGTTCGCGCGTCCGGATTCGTGGGACCAACAGCCTGTCGCTCAACAATGATCCCCTGTACATCATCGACGGCATCCGTATGACCGCGGACAACAACTCCTCGAGTATCGGGATTGGTGGCACGAACCCGAGCCGCATCAACGACATCAACCCCGAGGAAATCGAGTCCATCGATGTCATTAAGGGTCCCTCGGCTGCGGCGCTGTATGGAACGGCAGCCTCGACCGGCGTGATCATCATTACGACCAAGAAGGGACGCCCCGGACCCGCAAGGTGGAACGTCTACGCCGAGCAAGGTTTCATTACGGATCAAAACACCTATCCTGATGCGTTCCGCGGCTGGCGGTCCAGTCTCACTGATACCAGCGCGTCGGTTAACTCGAGGCCGACCAATGGTACCCAGTGCATCCTCACGCAGGTCGCAGCCGGCACGTGCGCGCAAGACAGCGTGACCAGTTTCAATCTGTTCAACGATCCGCAGACGACCCCCAACGGCACCGGCTATCGCAATCAGTACGGCCTGCAGGTGTCCGGCGGCTCGGATGTCTCCACCTACTTCGTCTCGGGGGAGTACGAGAACGAGGTGGGGCAGCTCAAGCTGCCACCGTTCGCGGTGGATTCATTGATATCGTTGCGGCAGATCGGCGAGGTACCGTTCGAGCAATTGCGCCCCAACGGACGGCGCCGCGTGAGCGTGCGCGCCAACGTGGAGACGCATCCGAATTCGCGACTCGATCTGTCCGTGTCGACCGGATTCGTATCGAGCACGCAGCGCCTGCCGCAGACCGACAACAATACCACCGGCTTGCTGTCCAATGGGCTGGGCGGGCCGGGCAACAAGGATAACGGGCGGTACGGGTACCGAGCCTTTACACCCAACGAGTTCTTCTCCGAAACGGTCAATCAGAGCATCAACCGGTTTTTGGGGAGCGGCAGCGCCAACTGGCGCCCCGCGAACTGGCTCGCGTTCCGCGCCACCGGTGGTGTCGACTTCACGCAACGGATGGACACCGATCTCTGTCGGCGCGAGGAATGCGTCGACTTCGCCACGATCAAGACGGGGTTCAAGACCGACAACCGAACCAACTTCTTCTCCTATACCGGAGACGCAAGCGGCACTGCCACGTTCCAGCTGACCTCGGCGATTTCCTCGCGCACCACCGCCGGCATGCAGTACCTGAAAACGGTGTTCGACCGGAATGGCGCCTTCGCCGAGAATCTGTCCCCGGGCGGGACGACGGTAGATGCCGGAGCAACCCCGCGCGTGAGCGAGGTGACGGACATCAGCAAGACCTTCGGTGCCTTCGTCGAAGAGCACCTCGGTATCAAGGAGCGGTTGTTCGTGACCGGCGCGCTGCGCGTGGACAACAACAGCGCGTTCGGCGCGAGCTTCAAGGCCGTGTACTACCCGAAGCTCAGCGTGAGCTATGTCATTTCCGATGAGCCGTTCTTCCCTCGCTGGCGCTGGATCAACAGCCTGAGGCTGCGGGCCGCCATCGGCGCCTCCGGCGTGCAACCCGGCACGACGGATGCATTGCGGTTCTTCACTCCCGCGATCGCGCGAATCGAGAATGCCGACAATCCCGTGATCGTGTTCTCGGCGCTGGGCAATGCCAACCTCAAGCCGGAACGGGCGCGCGAAATCGAAGTCGGCGGGGAGGCGACGCTGTTCAACAGCCGCCTCAATCTCGACCTGACCTACTACAACAAGCGCACGAGCGACGCGCTCATCGCGCGCATCCTGCCGCCTTCGGCGGGCGTGAGCGTGTCACGGTTCGAGAACCTGGGCGCGGTCGTGAATCGCGGCGTCGAGATCATGGCCGATGCGCGCGTGCTGGACAAGCCGAACGTCGGCTGGGACCTGAGCGTCGCCGCCGGATACAACACGAACTTCATCGCCGACATGGGCGGCGTCCCGCCGATCATTGGCACCACAACGCGCCAGATCACGGGCTACCCGATCAACGGCTGGTGGCAGCGGCCCTATACGTTCGCGGATACGGACGGGAACGGCATCATCACGGCCAACGAGATCACGGTCGCCGATTCGGCGCAGTTCGTGGGCTACGCGAACCCGCGCTGGGAAGTGGTCTACACGACGGCGTGGGATCTGTTCAAGAAGCGGTTCCACATCCTCGCCCTGTTCGATCACAAGAGCGGGTTCTATCAGCTCAATGGCACGGAGCGCATTCGGTGCGAGTCCCGGCTCAATTGCCGCGGGTTGGTCGATCCGAACGCGCCGCTGCGGGAGCAGGCGCGCGTGGTGGCGCTGCGTGAGACGCCTTCCCGCACGCAATGGGGCTTCATCGAGAGGGCGTCGTTCATTCGGCTGCGTGAGGTCGCGGCGACCTACGACCTCCCTGAGCGCTGGGCGCGCATGTTCGCAGCGAGCCGGCTCAGCTTCACGGTGGCGGGCCGGAATATCTGGAAGGGGACCGGGTGGAGCGGCATGGACCCCGAGGCGAATTACTTCGAGGGCGCGACCGGTACCGTCAGCAACTTTCAGACTGCTCCGCCGCCGACACTCTGGACATTCCGTTTGAACGTGGGGTTCTGACCATGCGCGCACACACCATCAAGAGCCTGCATCTCGTGAGCGCGTTCGGCGCGCTCCTCGTGCTCCAGGGCTGCACCACGGAGCTGCTCAACGTCACCGATCCGGACATCATCCTCGACGAGACGTTGAAGGCGAGCTCGGCGGCGGGGGCACTGGGGCTGCACAACGGCGCGATCCTGCGCCTCGAGCAGGCCACCGCGGGCACGCAGCAGCCCGATGCGTTGTTCGTCTTTGGCGGATTGCTCACCGATGAGTGGCAATCCGGGGACACGTTCATTCAACGGAACACCATGGATCAGCGGATCTGGGATCCGCAGAACACGTTCCATGCCGGCCCGTACCGGAATCTCAATCGCGTCCGCGTACTCGCCGAAGCCGCCATCAATGGGCTGCGACAGTACAAGCCGACGCCGGCCACCAATATCGCGCGGATGTTTGCGTTCGTTGCCTACGTGGAAACGTTGATCGGCGAGCACTACTGCAATGGCACGCCGCTCAGCGATCTCGAGGGGAGCGAAGTCGTCCCCGGCCAGCCGATCTCGAATGACTCGATGTTCGCGTTGGCACTCGCGAACAGCGACTCCGCCGCGGCGAACCTGGGTGGCGGAGACAGTGCGAAGGTCGCCCGGCTGATCGAGGTGGTGCGCGGGCGCGCGCTGCAGGACCGGGGACAGTTTGCCGCGGCGGCAGCAGCGGTCGCCGGCGTGCCCGACGACTTCCATTATGATGTGGAGTATTCGATCGTCGCCGGCGACAATCAAATCTGGGCGCTGAACACCAGCGCCCGGCGTTATACGCTGGCGGATCGGGAAGGCGGCAACGGCCTGAATTATCGGGGCGCCAACGACCCGCGCATTCCGACGAGGGTCGCGTCCGGCTCGACAAACCGGATCTTCGATACCGCATTTCCACTGCAGGTCGTGCGGCAGGGAATCTGGGGCCGTGAGAGTCCCGTGAAGATCGCATCGGGAATCGAGGCTCGCCTGATCGAGGCCGAAGCGGCACTGCAAGCGGCGGATCCGGCAACCTGGCTGGCCAAGATCAATCAATTGCGCGGCACCGCCAAAATCGGCCTGTTACCGGTCCCGGTTGATACTAACTACCGTCCGGTGGCAGGGACCAAACTCGACTCGCTACCGGACCCGGGGCCGTCGACGAACGACGCGCTGAGGGTCGACTTGATGTTCCGCGAGCGCGCCTTCTGGATGTACGGGACCGGCCATCGGTTGGGAGACATGCGGCGGCTCATGCGGCAACACGGCCGGACCGAGGCCCAGGTGTATCCAGTTGGGGCGTGGTTCAAGGGCGGCAATTTTGGGGACGCGATTCAAATGCCCGTGCCGTTCGACGAGCAGAATAACCCCAACTTTGTAACCTGCACGGATCGAAACCCGTGACGTAAAAAGGGGCGGGAGTGTTTGGGGGGGGGGGGGGGGGCACGCGTCCGCGTCCCCCCCTTTCGTTTACTGGACTCGCGTCGTGATGATGACGACGCCGCTGGCCGAGGTCCCACCGAAATACGTGGTGGCATCCATCGCGTTGAGGATCTGAATCTTGAAGATGTCCGAGGCGGCGATCTGTTGCAGCATCTGCAGATCGGCCACCCGCACGTTGTCTACGACCACGCGTACCTGATCATCGAGATAGATGCTGGACCTGCCGCGGCGTTGAATGCGCGACGCGCTCCCGCGCGTTTCCCGCAACTGCAGGTGAGGGACGGTGAGTCGGAGGGCGTCCCACGCCGTTTTGGCTCCCGACGCCGCGATCTGTTCCTGGGTGATTGTTTTCCCGAACTCCGGAGGGATACTGCCGGTCCTCTCAGGGAGGGACCGGGCACCGCCACAGGCACCGAGGAAGGCCGTGGCCAGCAACGCGACGCGCATCTGTTGAGGCTGGCCGCCGGTTCGCGAAGTGTCAAGAGATAGGGGTTCCCTTGCGGGCCGTTGCGTTGGCCTTCACTATATGGAACGGTTCCCTCGCAGACTCCTCATACAGGAGGGTGCATGGATCAGATTTCCGTTCGCTGCGTTTCGCGCTTCCAGCGCAACATCATCATTCCCGGTCGATGTAGTCGTTAGCCCCACGCCTCGCGCGTCTGTCGCGACTTTTCCGGCCACCGGCTGAGCCGGTGTGACTTCGTTTGCTAATGCTTCCGCACACACCTGAACCTCTCAGAGAGGGGAAGCGGAATATGCGATTTAGTATCGGTAGGGTTAACATCGGCGTCGTCCTGGCGCTGGGTGCGCTGCTCGTCGCGCCACCGCTGTTGGCGCAGCAGAATGCGACGGTCCAGGGCACCGTGACGGACGGGGCTTCGGGCGCACCGATCTCCGGGGCGATCGTCGCCGTTGCCGGCAGCACGTTACAGGGCGTGACGAACGTCCTCGGCAACTACCGTATCGCCGGCATTCCGGCCGGTGCGGTCACCCTCCAGGTCCGGCGCATCGGCTTCAAGACGCTCTCGGTGCCCGTCACACTCGCCGACGGCCAGGAGTTCACCGGCAACTACCAGCTCGTGGCGTCGGTGATCGAGCTCGAAGAAATCGTCGTGACCGGCACGGCGGGCCAGCTCGAACGCCGTGCACAGGCGGGGACGGTCTCCACCGTCAGCGTGTCCGACATAGCAGCGGTCGCGCCGATCAACACCGCGAGCGACGCGTTGCGCGCGCGTACGCCGGGCGTGTCGGTGACGAGCGCCTCGGGCTCGTCCGGGGCGTCGAACCAGATCCGTATTCGCGGCGCGGCGTCCATCTCTCTCAGCAATGAGCCGTTGCTCTACATCGACGGCGTCCGCGTCGCTTCGCAGGGCGCGCCGCAGTGGTTTACGGGCGGGCAGTCGTACGAGCGGCTCAACGATATCGAGCCGGGCGACATCGAATCGATGGAAATCGTCAAGGGTCCTGCCGCGGCGACACTGTACGGGGCCGATGCGACGGCAGGCGTGATCCAGGTCATCACGAAGCGTGGTCGTCCGGGGTCTGGACGGTTCACCCAGACCGTCGGCTTCGATTATAACTCGATCGACCGCAATTTCGAGCCGCGCACCAATTATGGCCGGTGCAGCCCCGCGAACGTGGCGAATCTCAACAATCTCCTGTGCTCCGGCCAAGCGGTCGGCACATTGGTGTCCGACAATCCGCTGCTGCGACAAAACGCGTTCCGCACCGGCGAGAACATCGGCGTCAACTGGAGTGGACGCGGCGGCGGGGCCAACTATGGCTACTACACCTCCCTCAACCGGGAGAATGAAAAGGGCGTGCTGCCGAACAACGGTTTTGACCGCAACTCGGGCAGGGTCAATTTCAACTGGGTACCGTCCCCGACCCTGACGCTCGATGCAGGAGTCGGCGTCACCGTGTCGTTGACGGACCTGCCCGATAACGACAACAACATTTTCGGCTGGCTGGGCAACGCCCATCTGGGCTCGCCGCTCACGCGCACGGTCAACGGTGCGGGACAGGACGGCTGGTTCGGCGTGCAGCGCGACGTGGCGGCGATGACGGCCATTCAGAACGTGCGCCAGACGCATCGCTCAATCGGCAGTCTCACCGCGAACTGGGCCCCGCGGCCCAACTTCACGCATCGCTTTACGGCCGGTATGGACTGGGTGCGTGAAGAAGACCGTCGCTTCCTGCCGAAGAACGACCGCGGCTCCTACCCGATCAACATCGGACAGCTGCAAGAAGCGCGGCGCGGCATCGAGCGCTACACGCTCGATTACCTCGGCAACTGGCAGAGCGGTCTATCGCCCGCGGTGGTCTCCAATCTCTCGTTTGGATTCCAGCTGGTGGATACGCGGGAAGAGCTGCTCTTTGCGACGGGCGAGGGTCTGCCCGTGAACTCGAACGATGTCGTAACGGCGGCGTCGCTCCGCTCAGGCGGCCAGGAGGTGAAAACCGATCGTTCGGTGGGCCTTATCGGACAGTGGCAGGTCGGCTTCAACAATCGTCTGTTCGGACAGGTGGGGCTGCGGTTCGATAACGCATCGTCCTTCGGACGCAATGCCTCGTCGTGGGTGCTGCTGCCCAAGATTGGCGTTTCGTGGGTGGCAAGCGAAGAGCCGTTCTGGAAGTTCGGCTTCATCAACACGCTGCGGCTGCGTGCGGCGTGGGGCTCGACGGGGCGTATTCCAACCGCAGGAGCCTCGCTCACGACGATGCAACCGGCCCCGTTTATCGATGGTACGAGCGCGGCGGCGGGAGCCATTCCGCTGAACCCGGGCAACGCGAACCTGAAGTTCGAGCGCGGTAAGGAGATCGAAGGCGGGTTCGATGCCGGCTTCCTGCACGATCAACTCGGCCTCGAGCTCACGTACTACAACAAGGTGAGTGAGAACCTGCTCATCCAGCAGCCGCTCCCGCCTTCGTCAGGTTACACGGGGGGCGGCCCAGGGATCGGCGGCTTCCCCTTTGTGAACATCGGGCGGCTCGTCAATCGTGGATTTGAGATCGCGATGCGCGCGGTTCCGGTGAATCGGGCGAACATCTCATGGGACATCCGGCTGGGCGCGAACACGCTCCATAACGAAGTCACCAATATGGACACCATTGCGCCCTTCGGCACCTTGAACCGCGTGCAGCCCGGGCTTCAGCTGGGCGCGTGGTGGACGCGCAAGATCATCAGCGTCGACACTACGACCGGCGTGGTCCGCGTGACCGAAAGCCCGACGTTTGCGGGCAACGTACTGCCGACGTTCGAAGGCAATTTCTCGACCAACGTAACGATCATGCGGAACTTGCGGGTCTATGGATTGATCGACACCAAGCGTGGCCACAAAGTCCGCAACTTCACCGATTTCTTCCGCGAGACCCAGTTGGTGCGGAGCAACGCGCGTCTTGACACGACGGTGCTCAGCAAGACCGAGCGGCTGCGGCGCTACGGCAATCCCAACGCCGGCCAGCCCGCGTTTTTGACGCCGCTCGATTCCGCGAAGACGGTGAACGACGTGCAGGAGGACTACATCCAGGACGGGTCATTCGTGCGGCTGCGCGAGCTATCCTTGAGTTACACGCTGCCGCCGCAGTGGGCGCGTGCGCTGCGCGCGGTCGCCGCGACCGTCACTGTAGCCGGCCAGAATCTCGCGCTCTGGACGAAGTACCAGGGCTACGATCCGGAGGTCGTGTCGAATGCGGTCGCTCTCTACAATCGCGATGATTTCTTCACGCAGCCGCCGGTCCGGCGCTACGTGTTCCGCGTCAACCTCACGTTCTGAAAGGAGCCTCGACCGATGCGCACATTCAGACGAATTGCCGGCACCGCCATCGCGGCGGGCGCTCTGATCCTCGGCGGCTGCACGAGCTGGCTGTCGGTGGATAACCCGAGCGTGATTGACGAGAGCGTCCTCGACCCGGTCGCCGAAGCGAATCTGCTGGCGAAATCGGCGCAGCAGAACTTTGCGTCGGCCTACGGGCATTTGATCGTCTACTCTTCCTGGTTCACGGGGGAGACGGATGTCTCGGAGACCTTCCCGACCCGCAACGAATTCGGCCGCCGGGACATCTCGATTCAGAATGGCAGTCTCGATGTCGATGTGTGGTTCCCGCTGTCGCTGGCGGTCGTGTCCTCGAAAAAAGTGCTCAGGGCGGCACTTCCCGATACGGCGACGAACATCCATTACGCGCGCGTCAACATGGTACTCGGCTTTTCCTTCCTGTTCATGGCCGAACAGTTCTGCCAGGGGACGGTGGAGGCCGGACCGGCGCTGACCACGCAGAACATGCTGGATTCCGCCATCGCGCATTTCGCGGCGGCAATTCCTCAGGGTCGGGGAGGCGGTGCGCCGGAACTCGCGAACGCCTCGTGGGTTGGAATCGCGCGGGCGCAGCTGCAAGCCGGGAATCTCCTGGCGGCAGCCGCGGCTGCCGACTCCGTCCCGGCGGCCTTCAATTTCAACCTGAACTTCGTCGATGACCTGGCCCAGCGGTTCCGCCTGGCGAACCGGATGTGGTTCTACGTCCGCGACCGCGGTTCGATCGCTGTGCCGCCGCTCTGGCGCGTCGGCGCGCAACGTGGGCCCGACACGGTGCAGAACGCCGAGCCGCGGTTACCCTGGAAGCTTCCCGCGACCAGCGGCAGTACGGCGTACAGTCCACAAGATGCGGCGTATTCGACGGACCGCGGAGTTCCGTACGCGATTCAGCAGAAATATCCGGACTACAATATCCCGGTGCGGTTGGCATCGAAGTTGGAGGCCGACTACATCAAGGCCGAAGCGCAGGGCACTGCGGCGGAGCTGGCGCTGGTCGGTGCGCGTCGTCTCGCGAACGGGCAGCCTGCATACGGTGGTGCGACGGACTCGAGCTCCGTGTTGACCGAGTTCTTCACGCAGCGGGGCTTCGAGTTCTATCTGGAAGGCAAGCGCCTCGGCGACTTCCGGCGGCATCCGGCCAACATCATCGGCATGCCGGTGCCCGCGTCGACGTACTGGAAGCCCGGCTTCGCGCCGGTGGGTTCCAACGTTTGTTACCCATTGCCCATTTCAGAGACTGATAACAACCCGAACTTCTAACTGGTTGCGGGAGCGGCAGGGCGACAGGGGAAGCTTCGACTTCCCCTGTCGTTTTTATGGCGTGACGATGACGGTGCCGGTCATGCCGGAGTGCTGCGAGCAGTGGTAGGGAAAGGTGCCGGCGCTGTCGAACCGAACCTCGAACCACCACGTGGGCGCGAGCAGGTTGCTCGACCAGAGTGCGCTGTCGGATACGACGGTGTGGTACACCGTCCCCTCATTGGTCCAGCGCACCGGCAAGCCGACGCCGACCATGATCGTATCCGGCGTAAAGAAGCTGTCGCGTGCGGCGGCGAAGACCGTTCCCGGGCGAATGCCGCCGATCTTGTCTGCCTTACAGGCGAGCACGAGCGCGACGACAACCGCTGCGGCCCCGAAGAGTCGTGTCACGGCTTGCGCGGCCGTTCCGCGGTATACGTCCAGATCACGATGACTCCACAGTTGGCGGTGGCGGAATGAAACTCGAGCGGCACACGGGCGCTGCCGCTGTACACTTCGATCGCGGCGATATCACCCGGTTGAATCACGTTGTTGATGCCGATGTCTCCGGCGACCGGCACGGGGACGCCGTCAATGTAGTACAGCATGGGGCATTGCCGCGCTCCCGACGTGCGGTCCGAGACCGCCTGAAAACTGTTGCCCGAGGGTCCGCGCACCGGCTGGAGCCGGACGCCGGGCGCGCGCCGCAACAGATCGGTGAACATCCGCGGCTGCAGGTCGTCGATTTCCTTCCGCGTCAGGAAATAGCCACCACCCTGCTCCTTACGGGCAAAGAAACCGCGCAGCATCGCCGGCGGCGCTACGTCACTCGTGACCACCACTTCCGGCAGCTGCACGGCCAAGTCCTCGAGCACAACCTGCACTGCCAGCGTCTCGCCCGACCCGAAATCGAGGCGCGAAATGACGCTCGCGTAGCCGATGCGCTTGACCTGAATCAGGTGTACACCGGCGCGCACGCCGGCGATGGAGAAGCGGCCGTCGATGTCGGTCGACGCAGCGAGGTCCGTGCCCATTAACCGCACCGAGGCATCCCGGAGCGGAGTGGAGTCCATGGTGATGACGACGCCCTTCAGCCGGCTCAACGACTGAGCCGCGTGCGAGGCGGGGGATACGACCAGGACGAGCGCCATAACGCAAAAAGACGACAACCAGCGGCAGGTCGTCGTCCCAGCGAAGATCGTCGTCATGTAATGCGGCCTCCCCCTTCGCGATCAATCCACGATCGCGTCCGGCAGAACGAAGGTCTTCGGATCGACGGGTCTCCCATTTACCCAGACTTCGTAGTGAAGGTGTGGACCGGTCGAGATGCCGGTCGAACCGACCAACGCGATCCTCTGCCCACGCTTTACGCGCTGGCCACGCACCACGAGGGTCTTGGAACAATGTGCATAGCGTGTTACTAGTCCGTAGCCGTGGTCAACCGTAATCATGTTACCATAGCCTTCGACCCAATTCACTTGTGTGACTACCCCCGCGGCCGGCGCGTCGATCTCGGCACCCATCGGCGCCGACACGTCGATGCCTTCGTGCGGCCGCGCGAGGTGGAGGATCGGATGCACGCGCTCGCGCGCGAACGCACTCGTGAGCCATCCCTTGGTCGGCATGATCGACGGCAGCGACGCGTAGCGCACGCGCTGGCTCGACGCGGAGTCGTAGGCTTCGTTCAACGAGCGGACGAGAAGGTTGGCGCGGCGGGTCAGCTGATCCATGTCGATGCGCGCCGCCAGCGCCTGCTTCCCGTTCGGACCCGCGGCCGCGAGACTGTCGCGCTCGAACCACTGACCGCTCGGCCCGCCGATCCCGGCCTGCTGCACGTCTTTGTCGATCGGCGTCAACCCGGCGAGCAGCCGCAGCGCCTGCTCGCGCTCGCCGAACACGTTGAGCGTATCACGCAGCCCCGCGAGCCGCTCGCGCAGCCTTTGGATCTCGCTCGCGAGCAATTGGTTCTCGCGCTCGAGTCCACGGCTCTTCGTGACGCTGACACCGCGCGAGAGCGCCGTGCCACCGAGCACGAGCACCAGCAGCGCCAAGACGCTGCCGATCCCGACGAGCGCCTTGACGACCGTCTGCGATACCTCCACGGCCCGGGACGAACCCGATCCGTGTGGCACCAGCATCACGGTCCAACGGCGCTCAGCGCGTTTCTTCTTCATATGGGGATGCAAAACATAAGACTTGGCGCTAGAGGTCGTCAAATCGGGATATGTGCGCTCCGTCACGTCGTTTCGGGCAAGCGGGACCTAAGCAGCGACGGGCTTGGGGAATAGGGGGGGAGGGTTGGAGACCCGCTGCCCCGTGACGGAAAGCTCCGCGATGTCCGCGAGCCGCACGGCGCGCAGCGCGCGGGGGGCGGGGGCGCCGAGTGCGGACCAGATGGTCTCGGCTTTCAGGGGAATGAACGGCGCCGACAATACGGCGAGGCGCGCGACCGTGCGAACGAGACTCGCGAGCACCACATCGAGATCCGCATCGCGCTGCGCCTTCGCGAGCTTCCACGGCGCCGTCTCCTCGACATAGCGGTTGGCGCGCGAGGCCAGCTCGATGACGAGCGCGGCGCCCTCCTGGACCTCCTGCGCGTCCATCGCCCGGGTATAGGCCGCAACCGTTTCCCGCGCGGCCGACTCGAGCGGCGTGTCGCGCGCGGCTGCATCGTTGGGGACGATGCCCTCGCGGTAGCGCTGCACCATCGACAAGGCGCGCGACACGAGATTGCCGAACGTATCGGCGAGGTCGGCGGTGTAGCGCGCGTCGAACCGGTCCCACGTGAAATTGCCGTCGTTCTCGAACCCGACCTCGCGCAGCAGGAAATAGCGCAACGCGTCGGCGCCGTGGCGCTCGATCGCGGAACCGAGGCTGACCGCCGTGCCCGCCGTCTTGCTCATCTTGGCGCCTTCCCATTGCACGTAGCCGTGCGCCCAGACCAGACGGGGCAGCTCGAGACCGGCGCCGAGCAGCATCGCCGGCCAGATGATGCAGTGAAAGCGCGTGATGCCCTTGCCGACGACGTGGAGATCGGCCGGCCACAGCCGCTCGTAGCCCGGCTCGGGGAATCCCGTGGCGGACAAATAATTGATCAACGCGTCGAACCAGACGTAGATGGTCTGATCCGGATCGCGGGGGAAGGGAATGCCCCACGGCAATCGCTGGCGGGAGATCGAGACGTCCTGCAGGCCGTCTTCAATCAAGCGCACGACCTCGTTGCGCCGGATCTCCGGCTCGACGCGGAACTCGCCGCTCGTGATGAGCTTGAGGAGCCGCTGGCCGTATGCGCTGAGGCGGAAAAAGTGATTGCGCTCTTTGGTGGGGATGAGGTCGAGCGTGGGGTGCTCGATGCAATGCCCGTTCGCGATCTGGGCCGGCTGCTTGAACTCCTCGCAGCCGGTGCAATACAGTCCCTCATAGTCCGCGACGTACAGATCGTCGGGGCGCTCCTGTTGGATGCGCTCCAGCAGCGCGACGACGCCGCGCACGTGGCGCGGCTCCGTCGTGCGGATCCAGTCGTCGTTGCTGCACTCGAGCCGGCTCCAGTAGTCGGCGAAGGTCTTCGCCATCCGGTCGACCCACTCGCGCGGCGTCACGGTGGCGCGGGCCGCCGCCTGGATCACCGACTGGCTGTGCTCGTCCATCCCCATGAGAAAATGCACCTGGTCGCCGCGCAGCCGGTGATAGCGGGCGATACAATCGGCGCCGACTTTCTCCAGGGCGTGGCCGAGGTGGGGATCGCCATTGGAGTAATCGATGGCGGTGGTGAGGTAGAACTTCGGGCCCGGCACCTACAGCCGCAGCTGCTCGAGGGCGACCACCCGCGTCTCGCCCGCTTCGGAGCGAAGCGTGACGCGCTCGCGGAAGATATCCACGGAGATCACGCGCTCGCTTCCCTCGGCCGTCTTGACCGTCTTTCCTTCTTTCGGAAAGCGCTTGCGCTGTTGGACGTAGAAATCATGCTCGTAGTGCAGGCAACAGAGGAGGCGGCCGCAGGGACCGGAGATCTGCACGGGATTGAGCGACAAGCCCTGCGCTTTCGCGAGGGACAGGCTGACCGGCTTCCCCTCCGGCAGCCAGCTCGAGATGCAGAGCTGGCGGCCGCAGCGCCCGATTCCGTCGAGGCGCTTGGCCTCGTCGCGCGCGCCGATCTGCCGCAGCTCGATGCGCGTGCGAAACAAACCCGCGAGGTCGCGCACCAGCGCCCGGAAGTCCACCCGCTGCTCGGCGGTGAAGTAAATCGTGAGCTTGCGCTTGTCCCACTGCCATTCCGCGTCGGAGGCCTTCATCGGCAGGTTGTGCTGGCGGACCCGGTCGCGCACCGTGCGCCGCACCTCTTCTTCATTGAGGCGCAGCTCGCTGGCAATCCTACGGTCTTCGGCAGTAGCGACGCGGAGGATCGATCTCAGGGGCTCGGGGCTCGGGGCTTGGGGCTCGGAACTTCCCGAACCCCCAGCCCCTAGCCCCGAACCCCGATTACAGGTGCCACACCGCTCGCACTTTTTCGCCGCGATTTCACCCAACGCCGATATCACGCCGAAATCCTGCCCACGTTCGACCTCAACGATCACGGGAACGTCGAGGCGAAGCGGGGAGGTGTCTTCGGACGGCCAGGTGAAGTATTCTCGCCGGTTCCCTTT
>Ga0307290_10000194_pt1 | contig 22298 bp, 25 predicted proteins | sample ER_DNA_144_FD_194472 | JGI IMG/M metagenome (GOLD analysis project Ga0307290, IMG submission 194472) | Bulk soil microbial communities from the East River watershed near Crested Butte, Colorado, United States - ER_DNA_144 | ecosystem: Environmental > Terrestrial > Soil > Floodplain | place... | reverse complement strand
CCGGACAGTCGGACGGCCCTGACGCCATCCAGCACGAATCCGCCCTTGAAGCCGCGCGCGGCGAACCGCGCGTCGGGAGGATTCAGGAGAGCGCCACGACTGTCATCGCGGAAGATGTTCTGGTCGAGCTGGAGCCAGATGTACCGCAGCGTGTCTGGAGAGCGATTCGTGTAGCGGATTGTTTCGCGACCCGCGATCGTGTGCGTCGCCGTATCGAGCGAGACGGCGATCGTATAGTCCGCGCGCTGCTGCCAGTACTCAGGCCCGGGCCGGCCGGATCCTTCACGCACCAGCGACGGTGTGGGGAGCTCGAGGCGCCGAAATGGCGATGTGTCGGTGCGCGCGACGGGCAACTGCGGCAGCTGGGGAGGGGCAGTCGGTTGTTGCAACGCCACGACGATCAAGAGAGCGATCATGCGACAAGTCTACCCGCTAAGGCTCCGGTTGAGCCTCCACCACGGCAGCGCGTCCCTCGCGCAGGTATCCGGCTGCAACGCCTCCGACGACAAGGATCAGGCCAATCCAGCCGGTCAATGCGAGTCCCTGGCGCAGCAGCAAAAATGCGAGCAGCGCGCCGATGACCGGCTCGATCGTCGCGGCGACGGCGGTCAACGTCGCTTCGATGCGGCGCACGCCGGCGAAGAAGAGGAAGTTCGCGAGGACGACGCCGCCCGCGGCCAGCGCAAGGACATACAGCCACGCCGTGCTCGTCGGCGGTGGCGCCGGTGCGTGGCCGGCCAGTGGCAGGACGATCGCCAAAATCACGACGCCGCCGAACGCCTCCCAGAACAGCATGCGGTAGGAGCCGTAGCGCGGCACCGTCCAGCGGGCGAGCACAGTCGTCGTCGCATAACTCACGGCGGCGAGGAGTCCCCCGAAAATGCCGACGACGAGGCTCGGCAACGCGACGGCACTCTGCGGCGCCGTTCCACTCTTTCCCGTGACCGTCATGGCGGCGCCGATCATCACGACGACGCAGAGCGCAAAGCGCAGTGGCGTGAGCTTCTCGCCGAGGAGCGGCTTGGCGACGAGCGCGACCATGACGGGGGCGGTGTAGAGCAGCGCGGCGGCGCCGGCGACGCCTGCACCGGCGATCCCGAACTGATAGGCGACTTCGAACAGCGCGACCATCGCGCCGCCGAGGCCGCCCATAAGCAGCAGGCCTTTGCGGTCGAGCTTGAAGACCTCGCGGTGAAACAGCAGCGCCCAGAGCGCGAGGCCGGCGGTGCCGAGCATGAGGCGCCAGAAGCCGATCCCGGTGATGGCGGCGCCTTCGGCGTAGAGTTTGGTGGAGAGTGGGCCGGTCGTGCCCCACACGGCCCCCGCGCCGAGGGCGCAGAGGTAGCCGATCACTCGGCTCGATTTGTGGTCGTTGGTCACGACGCCATATTGCCCGCGGTCAGTTCCGCGCGCAACACCGTGACCGCTTCCCCGGACAGCTCGACCCGATCGCCCAGGATGCGCATCAACACTTCGCCGCCTCGAGCCGACGCTTGATAGCCGACGAGATCAGTGTGTCCGATTTTCGGAGCCCAGTACGGCGCCAGCGCGCAGTGGGCTGATCCCGTCACCGGATCCTCTGGCACACCAGATTGCGGGGCGAAGAAGCGCGACACGAAATTGTAGTTACTGCCTTTGACGGCGCGACTCGTGACGATGATCCCGCGTGCGTCCAGTCGACTGAGCGAGGCGAGGTCCGGCGTCAACTGTCGAACGGTTGCCTCATCTTCGACTTCCACCAGGTAATCGAAGCGGCTGCGACCTACGAATGTCGGCCGTGCACCGAGCGCCTCGGCCAGCCCGGGGGGCTGCGCCGCTGCCGAGACCGGTGTTGCTGGGAAGTCCAGATTGATCCACGAATTCGTCCGAGCCGCGGTAAGCAGGCCACTCTTGGTATGAAAGCGCGCCTGAGCGTCTGGTTTCAGATGTCCGTCCTCCCACAGTACGTGCGCGCTCGCAAGCGTCGCATGGCCGCAGAGATCGACTTCGACGGCCGGTGTAAACCAACGGAGATCGTAACCGTCGCGCTGCGGAACCAGAAACGCGGTCTCGGCGAGGTTCATCTCGCGCGCGACGTTGAGCATCCAGGCCGGCTCGGCGGGCTTGGGGAGGATGCAAACGGCGGCGGGATTGCCGGCGAAAGGGCGACTGGTGAACGCGTCGACCTGAGTGATGCGCAGGGGCATGGACTAGGAATCTAACCGCGAAATAGGTGTCAGGTGTCTGGTGTCAGGTCTGCGCTCGAATGCGCCCGTGAGCGCTCGAATGGTCAGGCAATTAGGAGGTTGGCAAGCGATTGTCAGGGCATGACAGTAGCGCGAACCCGCATCCTTTCATATCGCGATTTGGTTGTCTGGCAGCGCGCGATGGACCTCACCGACGTCGCCTATGAGGTCGCGAAATTGTTTCCTAAAGACGAGCGATTCGCACTAACGAGTCAGGTGCAGCGTTCCGCTGTCTCGATCCCGAGCAACATTGCTGAGGGACATGGAAGACGACACCTTGGTGAGTATCTGCATTACCTGTCGATTGCGAATGGGTCATTGATGGAGCTTGAGACTCAATTCGTGATCGCTTCCCGAAGGCGCTACATCGATCAGGCTGCATTAGAGCACGGACTGAATCTGAGCGGAGACGTCGGACGGCTTCTTGCGGGTCTCGTCCGAGCACTCAAGGCTCGTCGTCCCTGACACCAGACACCTGACACCAGACACCAGACACCAGACACCAGGCACCAGACACCTATCCAGGTAAGCAGCGTAACCCGCGCGAGGGGCTCACGCTTGGTGACTCGCGCGACTACGTAGAGCACGAGCAGTGCGGCGCCGGCGAGCACCGCCCCCACGAACAGCAGCACGGTCAACGGATTCAAGCCGTCAGTGATCATTGGTCGGCTCCTTGGGTTGGGCCGGACACGACGCTCTCAAGGCGTCGGCCTGATTGCGGACGAGCGCACGCGCGCGGGCGCGGCTCCAGTTCCAGCTGCGCCAATCGACTTCCGCTTTGTCCCAATGGGCGAGGAGGCCGTGCACGACGACACAGCGGTCTTCCGCGCTCAGTCGCGGCATCGCGTCGAGCAGGGCAGGGACGGCATCGCCACCGAGCGTCAGCGCGTACTTCGCATCAAACGGACGCTCGGCCGCCGGGCGATTGAGATTCGTCTTCACGATGAAAGCGTCAGGATTGAGCAGATGCAGGCCGGCCAGGACCGCGAGGCCCTGCATGAGCGAGCCGAACACAAAGCGCTGCCGCTGCCCGCGCAGGATGGTCCACGCGAACCAGGCGAATACGCCCAGCAGCAGGATCATGAACGCCGTCGCGTACAGCCGGTCGGTAGACAGTCCGTAGGCCGACACGTACAGCCGCATGCGCTGAAGCGCCGAGGCCATGATGACGGCGAGCAGACCGAGCAACAGACCCGCCAGCTGCCGGAATACGCGGATCTGGGGGGCCGCCGCACGGTGCACGAGCGCTTCCGCGCCAAGCAGGACCGGAAGCACGAGACCGCTCGCGGTCATCAACTCGAAAAAGCCGCGCCGCGCATACTCGGCGTAGGTCAGCCCACTGGTTTGTTCGACCAGTGCCGCGCCGCCGAAGAAGTAACGCAGCTGCACGACCACAAACATCAGGAACAGGGCGTTCAATAATCCGAGTGCCGTTGCCAGGGGCACGACGCTCGACACGGTTTTCGGTTGCGGGGTGAAGGCATGGAGCGGCTGACCAAGGAACGACCAGCGGAGGTACCCGGCGACGAGAAATGCCCAAAAGGCGATGAAGAACGTGTGTGAGATGACCGTCTCGGCGTCGAACGCAAAGAGGTTCGTCAGGACGTTGCTGAAGACCTGGTCGGCCGATGCGAAGAGCGCCGCGAACACCAGCAGGAGCGGTGCGGCGAGTGCGACGCCCAACGCTACGCGGCGCACGTTGCGGAGCCGATCGTCCTGCGGGAGCTCGCGCCACTGGATGTCGCTCAGCAGCAGCACGAAGCCGCCGAAGATGCTGGATGCGGTCGCGCTGATGACGCCACGAATGACGTCGAAGGGATACCACGTGGTGATCAGTTCTCCCTGCAGGCTCGCCGCGGCGAGGGCAAGCGCCCCGATGAGCGCGAGCGTATCGAACGCGGCCAGCGTCGCTGCGTCCCGCCGCAGGAAGGCGAGCCCGAGCAGCAACGCCGTGATCGCGAGCCACGCCGTATCGGGTCCATGCTTGACGCGGTGCCGGCGCACGAGCCAGGCACCCGCGCCGACCAGGGCCGTGGTGCCCAGGGCGACGTTCAGGCCCCAGGGCATCGCGCGCAGCAGCGAATCACCGACGATGCCACCCACAGCGCCGGCGGCGGCAATCTCGAGCCCGAGCTTCGTGCGCGGAGCGAGGACGGGGACCACGGTCATACTGCCTCCTGCGTCGGTAAGCCGCCGAAGCGGCGGTCGCGTGAGTGGAATTCGTGGATCGCGGCCGCGAGCTGTGGCGCGCCAAAGTCCGGCCACATCCGCTCGGTGAACCACAGCTCGGCGTACGCGCATTCCCACAGGAGAAAGTCGGACAACCGCTGCTCGCCGCCGGTGCGAATCAGCAGATCGACGTCAGGCAGGAGCTGACCCGCCTCAATCGCGGCGCGGCCGGAGTAGTCCACGGCGATCCGCAGGTCGAGGCGGGTCCCACCCGCCGTCCCCAACTCCGCCGCCGCAATCGCGGTGACGAGGGAGTGAGGCAGCCGGTCGCGCCGCCCGATGATCGTGAGCTTGACGCCCTCGGCGGCGAGCTCGGCCGTCTCGGTCCGCAGATGCCGCGCGAACAGCCGCATCAACGTCGAGACCTCGGCGGCCGGCCGCGTCCAGTTGTCGGACGAGAAGGCGTAGAGCGTGAGGGCGGTAATGCCGCAGCCCGGCGCGATGCGGACGGCGCGGCGCACGGCCTCCGCGCCCGCGCGGTGCCCGGCGGCGCGCGGCAGGCCGCGCCGTGTGGCCCAGCGCCCGTTGCCGTCCATGACGATGGCGACGTGGAAAGAAGTACTTTGTTTCATAAAGCTATCCCGCAAAAAAAGAGTCCATGTCAGCGAGCGCGTGTCGCGCGGATCAACGCTTCCATGTGGTCGAGGTAGCGCTCGAGCGCCCGCCGGCCGAGGGCGGTGAGTCGGTATTCGGTTTTGGGGACGCGCCCCGCGAACGACTTGTCGCAGGTGATGTACTCCGCGTCCTCGAGCTTGCGCGCATGCACGCTGAGATTTCCGTCGCTCGTCTTGAGCAGTGCTTTCAGCTCGTTGAACGTGAGGCTGTCTCGCACCGCGAGCGCGCTCACGATCGCGAGCCGCACGCGCTCGTGAATCAGCCGGTCGAGATTCGCCGGCGCCGGTTGGACTTTGGCTTTCACCGGGCGATCCGCTTCCGCGCGGGTTATGCGCGCCGTGTTGCTCTTAGCCACCGTACCTCCGTGCGATGAGGAGGCCAAATAGGATGTGCAGGCCGCCAAAACCGATTGCGAGGAGCCAGGCTAGCCAGCTGACGGGTACGAACAAGGCCGCCGTGCCCAGGATCATGAAGCAAATCCCCATCATGGGAACAACCCGCATCGAGAATGCACCGCCCGTGACTACGCCGGTGCCGTAGCACAACAACCAGACGGCAGGGAGGAGCGCGAGCTGCTTCGCCTGCCACAGCACGTATGTCAGCAGCGCTCCGACGAGGAACGGTGGCAGCACGCTGAGTCCGAAGCGCCGTCCCGGCCCGTGGACGATGGCTGCGCCGGCGCGCATCGCCTTATAGAGGAGCGCGGCGACGCCGATCCCCGCGCCGAGTAACGCTTCGAACATCCAGACCCAGAGCCAGCGACTTTGCGACGCGCCGTACACCGGCGCGACCGGCAGGGCTCCGGCGACCGCCGAGGCGACCAACGCCGTCAGACCGAGCACGACCATGCCCCATCCGGGCACGGCCGTGAACGAGCCGGCCCGCTCCATCGTGGAGCGGATGAACTGCAGGTTATCGAGTGCACGGTCGTGCAGGGGTTGCGGTGAGCTCACGGCCTCAATGCTATGGGATGGAAGCGGTGTTGTCAAGTACTTTGCAGTGCAAAGGGCTATTGGGGGGGCGTCACCGGTTTCGCAGTCGCCGTACGAGCTTGAGGCCGGACCAAGTGTCATCTATCGCAGCGACCTTGATGTCAACCAATCCGGTGGGAAGCGCAATTTCGCGTACCGCGTCCTCCGTCAGATCCGAGGCCATACCAGATGTCTTTTTGGGCCAAGAGATCCAGAGCGCCCCGTCAGGCTCAAGCGCCTTGAGAAGGATGCGCACCCTCGTCTGAAAGAGACCACGGCTGCGCGTAAAGAAATGAATGAAAGGGAATTTGCCTCGAATTGAGGATGAGACAGTCACCCCGGCGGGCAACGCACCGAGCACCGCTCGGTAGCCCCGCGGTGCGTTGATGATCGCGATGCGTGTTCCAGTCTTGATGCCGAGCTTGTCCACTAGGGACCGGGTGGAGTAGCCTGCCATGGCTAGCGTCTTTGAACGACATTTGAGCGCACGTGCGTAACTTCGCGTCTTGATGGCCTCTCGTGGAAGGGCGATTCGCGGATACCAGGATCTTGAGGTTTGGCAGAGGGCGATGGATTTCGTCGTCGAGATCTATCGACTCACCAAGTCATTCCCCTCCGACGAACGCTACGGTTTGACCGCACAGCTTCGCCGGGCGGCGGTTTCGGTTCCGTCGAACATTGCCGAGGGTAGAGGTCGGTTCGGTTTAGGCGGATTTCTCTATCATCTGTCCGTCGCGAATGGCTCGCTCGGGGAGGTAGAAACTCAGTTGATGATATCGGATAGACTTGAATACTTGGGCCCGGACGCTCGAGCAGTCTTTGAGAGAACAGGCGAGGTTCATCGTTTACTCGCCGGCATGGTGCGCGCTCTTCGAAAGAGCCAAGCTGGTGCCGATAGCCAATAGCCAATAGCCAATAGCCAATAGCCGATAGCTAGACCGCATCCGGCCAGCGACGGCAGCTCGATGCCCGCGCCGCCGGCCAACCAGCCTACTGCACGCAGTTGCCGTGCGGATCCGGCTTCGGCTTGTCGACAACCACACGATGGTCGAGATTCGCGACCGCCGTCGCGATGTCGTACACGAACTGCGACACGTGCGCCAGCTTGTCGTAGTCGATGTACTCCGGCTCGTCCGTCACCTGATGGTAGTCGCGATGATTGCCCGTCGTGAAGAACGCGATCGGGATGCCGTAACGCGCGTACATGTAGTGATCGCTGCGGCAGTAGTACTGCTCGGGATGGCCCGTCGCGTCGAACTGATAATCGAACGTGAACGGCTGCTTCCGAGCCTTGTTGACGGTCTCGATCACGTCGCCCAGCTCGGTCGAGAGGCGGCGCGTTCCAATGAGCTGCAGGTATCCCGCACCGCCACCGTTCTCGTCGTCCGCGCGGCCACGCCCCACCATGTCCATGTTGAGCTGGGCCACGATCGAGTCGCGGGTGACGGTCGGGTGGTCGGTGAAGTACTGCGATCCGAACAGCCCCAACTCTTCCCCGGTATGCCAGACGAAGATGAGCGAGCGTTTCGGCTTGGCCGCTCCCCGTGCGCCGGCGAACGCTTCCGCGATCTCCAGCACGGACGTCGTGCCCGAGCCGTCGTCGTCGGCGCCGTTGTAGATCGAATCGCGCCGGGCCGGATGGAGCCGGTGCAGGCTGTCGACGTTCACCCGAATCTGCTGCACCTGCTGCGGCGACACCTGGTGATTGGGTGAGGCCAGTTCCAGCTTTCGCACGGCGTCGTTGAAGGCACGGATCGAATCGTGGTCGACGGGCGTTTGATCGAAGCCGACGTGGTCGTTGTGGGCCCCGATCGCCACGTACTGGCTTTTCAACTTGGGATCGCTGCCCGGCAGAATGGCGACGACGTTGCGCGCCGGAGCGGGGATCTCGATGAACGACACCGCGCCATGCACCGTCTTGCCGGCCGCGCCAACCTTCACGCTGTCCAGCGGCACGCCGAGCAGGAGCCGGCCGCCCGCGGCACTCACGTAGACGTAGACGGGCAAGCTGATCGTGTCGGCCGCCTGCGGCGTGTCGCGTAGAATCGTGGGTGGCTGACGGAAAAAGTTGATTTGCGGCGGGGAAAATGTTTCCAGCGCCACGACCGCGATACCTGCGGCGCCGCGGTACCGGGCGAGCATCGCGCCACGATTCACTTGCTGCGCTTGAGGGACACTTGGGCCCGTATGCGCCCGCAACACGATAAACTTTCCGGCCGCCTGATCAGGGCTGATCATCGTGCTGTCCGGCCATACTCCCCCGTACACGACCTGCGCGCCGTCGAACGGGCGAGTCGCGCGACCCGGATCGCGCGGGACGAATTCATCCCACTGACGGAACGCCGTTCCGTCGACCGAGAACGATGCGCTCGGATCGAGCTGCCGCTTGACCAGCGGGACGTTCTGGAAGTAGCCGCCGGAGTCGCCCGCGGGCTGAAGCCCGATCCGCTTCGCCTCCGACGCGATGTATGCGGTGGCTTTGAGATTGTATTCGCTGCCGGCCAAGCGGCCCATCATCGAATCGTCCGAGTAGAGATACAGACGACTCATGAGGTCCGCCGGCGTGATCGCCGTTTGAGTGCGCGCCGGCGCGCGCTTCAGCGGCAGCGAGCTCTGCGCGCTCGCTTCAGCCGTGAGCGCGACGAATGCACCGAGGACTACGAACCGACCAGCTGCCTGCATGGCACTGTCTCCAAAAGAATGAAGGAAGACATGCAACTTCGCCGATTGGTTGCGCCATGTCACGTCGGGGTCTTGTTAGGGGCTGGGGGCGCAGAGGCCGCTTTGCGGCGGCGCAACACCGAACGGGCGAGGATCCCGAAACCAGCCGACTGACCCTCGCGCCGCGGCAACGCACGGTAGAACAGGATCACAAGCACCCACGTCAGCCAGCTCGCCCGCTCGCTCCAGCTCAGCGACCGCAGCAGGAACCACGGCTGGGTGACCGCCGCGGTCCAGGGCTGCCAGTCGCCCTGCACGAGCGCGAGCGGCCGGGCAAAGACGCGATTGGTATGAAAGCCCTGCGCGCCGGGCTGCGAAACGTTCCATACGCACGTCACCCGGCCCCAGCCGTGATTGTCACTCGCGCCGACAACCATCAAATCGTGGCTCCCGGCGAGGGCGAGCACCTGGCGCCGGAGGTCAGACGGAAAGCCCAAGGCCTTCGGCGCGCAGTTGACGATCTCGAAGCCGTCCACGCCGGCCAGCACGAACGCGCCGAGATCGTCCCAATGGTAGCGCCAGTACTCGGGAAGCGAGGCGATGCCGAGTCCGCCCTGGCGTTCGATCGCGCCGAAGATCCGTATCATCCGCGCGGTGCTCCCCTGGAAGCTGTCGCGCGGCAACGCCTCGACCGGCCCGATCGCCACGACGTGTTGTTGGTGCACGCTCCATTCGACGCCCGGCAACAAACTGATGGACGTGCCATCCGGGACGGGCAGCGAGCCGTCGTACACGACGTTGTGGTCGGTCACATACGTGGCTTCGTACCCCTGCCGCTCGTGCCACTCGGCGAGCTTGGCGAGGGTCCAGCCGGGGCGGCCATCGTGCGACGCGTTGGTGTGCGCGTGATAGTCGATCGCGGTGCCCGGGCCGTCGTGGACGAGGCGCGGGACGGGGCGCGGCAGGACGAGCGCGGCGAGGGCGAGCACGATCAGCACTGTCGGGCCGAGCAACGACGTAGCCACGACGCGGCGCCAGCTGTGGGAGTCACTCGACGCACGGACCGCGCCCCACGCGGCGAGGAGCAACATCCACACGGTGACCGCCCACACTGCGCGCGGCAGGCTGAAGAACGTGAGTCCGTCGAGAGTGTTGGAGAGCGGCGCGAACATGACGTAGAGGATCGGGCGGTCGAGATCCGCGTCTCCCGGCACGGAGCCGGTGACCGCATCGACGAGCGGGGACAGGGGGTGAATGGCGGTCGCGAGAAGCAGGACCACCAGCACGATCGCAACCGGGTGGCGGCGCAGCAGGTTCACTCGCAAATTCCCCGCATGTCGGGTCGGGTAGAAGCTAGTGGTCAGCGGCCCCTCACGCGATGACGAGTATGAGACCGCTCGGTGAGCTGCCGGACCTCGTGCTCGGTCCTCTGCGGGGGCGTGCCGACAGCGAGTGGGAGCGTGGGCCCGCCGGCAAGTGGACGCCGGCACAAATCGTCGAGCATCTCGCGCTCGGACTCACGCTGAGCGCGGCGACATTTCAGTCGCGCAAGAACCACGCGCCGATGAAGCGGCGGCCCCGCACACCTGCGGAGCAAATTGCGAGGCTGTTCATTTTCGGATTGCGCTGGTTTCCGCCGGGCCGCAAAGCGCCGGAGCGCACCACCCCGCCGCCGCAGGTCGATCGCAAGGCTGCGGAGGCGCACTTTTTGGCCGGGATCGAGGCGTGGGATCAGGTCGATCGCGCGCTGCTACCCGAGCGACGCGCGGATTTGTTCGTGAAGCACCCGCGCATGGGTGACTTGACCGTCGAAGAGTGGATGCGCTTCCATGTGATTCACGCGCGCCACCACGCCAAGCAGATCCAGCAGCGCGTCGGCCGATGAGCCGGAAGCGCGAGAAAAAGAAGGTCGTGGTGCGGGTGCCGAATCCGCGTGCCCCGGTGAAAGAGCGCTTGAAGACCCCCTCGCACAAAGTCCACCGTTCCAAAAAGGCGTATCGCAGGCGCGAGAAACACCCAAAAGCGCCTGGCCTCGATTAAATTTCGCGCATATGTCTGCCGTTGCCGACGCCAACCGCGGGGATTTCACCGCCAACCCCCGCGTGCTCGTCGTTACCCTCATGGCGGTGTTCGTCGGTGCGGCCAGCGCGTTCGTTGCGCTCGCGCTCACCAAGCTGATCGGCTTCTTCACCAATCTCTTCTACTACCAGCGCATCGCGACCGGCGATTTCACGTCGCCGGCGGGCCATCATCTCGGCGTGTGGTCGGTGTTCATTCCGGTCATCTGCGGCTTGCTCATCGGCCTCATGGCGGTGTGGTTGCACGCGACACGCGAAGAGCAGACACGCGACTCCGGCTGGCTGAGCAGGTTCGCCAAGCGAGTTCGCCGCGGGGTCAAGGGTAACGGCGGAGAATGACGGAGACGTATACCTATCAGCTGAGCGGCTACAGCCCCACTCCTGGAACCGCCACAGTCACGATCCGCTCGTTCGAGAAGCCCGAGCGAGTACGGCGCGCGATCAAAGGGCTGGCGACGTTCTGGGGCGCGGCGCTCGGCAGCGTGTTCATTCCCGTCGCGCACTTCCTGCTCGTCCCCTCATTCGCGTTGTACGGGGCCTACACGTTCTTCGAGCGCCTCGGCGCCCGCCAGGTCGTGACGGCCGCCGAAGGCATCTGCCCTGACTGCGGCACGCCGCAGAAGCTCGACACCGGAGGGCGGTGGCAGGTGCCGCGCGACGTGGCGTGCCGGCACTGCCAACGCTCGCTGCGGATTTCTTAGAACCTGAAGCCGGCCGCCAGATTCAGATGATTGGCCGTGAAGTCCCCAGCCTGGTACCGCGTCTTGAGTTGCCGGAACTCGAACCCAAAGACGAGCGGTCCCGGCGGACGCCATTCGACGTGTCCCTCGCACACGAAGTTGCGGAACCGGCCGTTTGGCAGGACGTCGGCATCCTTCGGGTCGTCGACTCCACAGCCGGCGCCGAGCATCCATCCGGTGCGGGGGCGGAAATTCACCTGACCCCAGCCGCCTTTCGTGCGGACCGGAGCACCCGCAACGCCAGCGTTCTGCCCCACGCCGCCTCCTCCCAATCCCGCAACCGCCTGGCCGACGAACGCTTCGCCCAGGATCTCGGCGGGCCCCAGCTTGAGGCGCGTGTCGAACGTGACGTCGCGAGAGGTGAGCAGCGAGTCGCCGCTCAGCGAGTCGAGTCCGCGCAGCCAGCCGATGTGCCCGCCGATCGCCACTTCGCTCGGATCGTCGGTCGGTCCCCAGCCGAGGCGCAACCTACCTTCGAGATATGGACGACCGGTCCGCTCGCCGGAGTCGGCTTGCGTCGTGACGAGACCCTGGGGCGCGCCCGTGATTGGCGCCAACGCGGCAGCCTGAACGGCGACCCGCAGTGTGTATCCGTACTCCGCCGTGACGCGCACCTGCGGAATCCAAAACCAGAGATTGCCGGCGAGACTGAAGTCGGGAACGCCGACACCTGCGAGCGAGCGCGGATTGCGGTCGGACACGAGCGCCGTCTCCTGTCCGATCAGCAGTTGCAGATGGGTCCACTGCACGGTCGCGATAGCACGCCGGAGTCGGAGCAATGGGAAGGTGCGGTTGCCGGCGGCCGGTTGCTGGCCACCGAAGAAGTCGACGTCGATTTCGCCGCTGAAGCTGCCGCCCAGCACCTGAGGATCGGTCACCATCACACCGAGCCGCGTCTGGCGCATTGTCGCACTCGTGCCCTTTATGCCGACCGCATCGGTGTCGGCGAAGACAGGGTCGTCACTGTTGTTGGTGCGCGCGCTATTATAGAAGCCGTTCATCAGCACGGTGCCTGTAAACTCCACCGTGCGCTTTGGGGGGGGGGTTGGTGGAGGCGGTGGAGGTGAGGCAGGTTGCTGCGCAGCGATACTGAGGAAAAACAAAACCTGCATCACGGCCCGCTCCTGGCGAGTTGGATAGCACTACAGTAAGCTCCACGCCCTTGGACGCAACAGTTTCCGGAGATTGGCGATGCGCGTGGTGGTCGGAATCGTTGGACTGCTGGCCGTTGTCGGATTCTCCACCGCCAGTCGGGTGGCGGGCCGGATCGTCATTTTGGAAAAGGACAACAAGCCGTCGCCCGATCTCAGCAATGCCGTGTTGTATCTCGAAACGCCCGCCGCAGTCACGACCGCCGCGCGTCCCGTCACCCTCGAAATCGCGATCACGGACAAGACGTACGCCCCGCACGTGGTGGTCGTGCCGCTCGGCTCGACGGTCCGGTTCCCCAACCACGATCCGTTCAATCACAATGTGTTTTCGGTGAGCGAGCCTAACAGCTTCGACCTCGGGCTGTACGGCCGCGGCGAAGCGAAGAGCTACACCTTCGAGCATCCGGGTCTCGTGCGTGTGTACTGCAACGTGCACCCGCGGATGGTCGCGTATGTGCTCGTGATGGAAAACCGGTATTACGCCCAGCCTGCCAACGACGGCAGCTTTGCGATCGACAACGTCCCGGCGGGACGCTATCGCCTGCACGTGTGGCACGAGCGGATCCCCAGCGAGGTGGTCAAAGACGTGTCGGCCGGCAGTGGGGGTGGGGGGGGGCCATCTGACCTGCAGATCGCGCTGAACGCCCGGGGCTACAAGTGGGAGCCTCACCGTAACAAGTACGGACGCAACTATCCGACCAATGCCGGACGCGAGCGCTACTAAGCCGGCGTTCGGGCTGACGGCCAAGATCTTCGCCGCCTCGACGCTGCTCGTCGTGGCGGTACTCGGCATCACGTTCGGGGTCACGTCGGTCAAGGCGCACCGGACCGCCGATGCGTCGATTCACCGCGCGCTGCTCTCGACGCGCCGGGCGGTGGACGACTATCTCGCCGCCCGCACGCGCACGCTGGGCCGCGCGAGCACGGTCGCGACGGATGTCCCGCAGTACCGGCAGCGCCTGCTCGATCAGCGCGCGCGGGCCGAGGCCCTGGATCAGGCCGACGACATCCGCGGACTCATCGACGCGGCGTGGGTGCTGGTCACGAACAGTGATGGCATCCTTATCGCGCGCACCGACTACCGCGAGCAGTACGACCGCGACCTGTCGGTCGCCCCTCTGGTTGCGAACGCGCTGAGCGGCGAGCAGACCAGCGGCGCGTGGCTGGACGATGTGCGGGGCGCGATGTTCATCGCCGTCGGCACGCCGCTGCGCGATCGACCCACGTCGGCGCCACTCGGTGTGCTCGTCGCCACCTACCAGATCGACGACTCCCTCGCCACCGCCATCAAGCAGGCCACGAACTCGGACGTCGTGTTCTTCGCGCTCGATACGCTCAACCAGCCGGTCGTGGTCGGGAGTACCGTTCCGGCGCAGGATATCGCACCGGCGCTGCAGAGCACGGTGAAGACGGACGCGCTCGCGGCGGACACCGGGGGCGAGGGAATAGCGCTCGCGGCGGAGCTGGGGAACCAGCATCTCATCGGCCTGGCGGGCGCGATTCGCTCGCCCAGTGGCGATGTGCGGGGCGGTTTCGTCGCGTTGCGCTCGCGCGAGTCAGAGCTCGCGGCGTTCAACGCGCTGCAACGGACGATGCTGTGGGCCGTCGCGCTCGGCGTGGTGCTGGCGTTGATCTTCGCCTTCGTCCAGGCGCATCAGATCACGGGGCCGGTCCGCCGGCTCGCGGTCGCCACGCGCAAAGTCCAGGACGGCGATTACAGCGTGGACATCGCCGTGAAGTCGCGCGACGAGATCGGCATTCTGTCGCACGCGTTCAAGGGGCTGGTCGAAGACCTCAAGGCCAAAGCCGCGCTCGTCGATTACATGATGCAGACGTCAGGGGGCGCGCCGACGCAGCGTATCGACACCACGCCAACCGCGGTCCGCGCCGTCGGCGGCGACCAGCTGCGGCCGGGCGCCACTTTCGCCGGGCGCTACGAAGTAAAAGAGATCATCGGCGCCGGCGGCATGGGCGTCGTGTACCGGGCATTCGACCGCGAGCTGCAGGAGCCGATCGCCATCAAGACGCTCAAGCCGGAGGCGATGGCTGGCGGCAGCGCCGGGCTCGATCGCTTCAAGCAGGAAATCCGCCTGGCGCGGCGCATCGCGCATCGCAACGTCGTGCGCACCTACGACCTCGGCGAGCAGAACGGGATCTACTACCTGACGATGGAGTACGTCGAGGGCACGTCGCTCAAGCAGTTGATTGTTTCGCGCGGCAGGCTGCCCGTCGCCGTGACCCTGACCGTCGGTAAGCAGCTGTGCCGGGCCCTGGAGGTCGCGCACGCGGAGGGTGTGATCCACCGCGACATCAAGCCGCAGAACATCGTCGTGGAGCCGAGCGGGTTTTTGAAGGTCATGGATTTTGGGATCGCGCGTCTCGCCAATCCGCCGCAGGGCAAAGGTCTCACCGAGGCGGGCACGTCGATCGGGACGCCGGACTACATGTCGCCAGAGCAGCTCTCGGGTGCCGAGCTCGATCCGCGCAGTGACCTTTATGCCGCGGGCGTGGTGTTGTTCGAGTGCCTGACGGGGCGCCTGCCGTTCGAGGCGGAGACGACGTGGGCGTTAGTCGCCAAGCATTTGGAGGAAGAGACGCCAGATCCGCGCAAGTTCAACGCCGAGGTGCCGCCCGTCCTGGCGGGGGTGATCTTGAAGGCGATGGCCAAGAATCCCGCGGATCGCTACGCCACGGCGACGGAAATGCACGACGCGCTGGCGCGGCTCGGGTGACCGCAGCACTCACCTTCAGTGTGTGGTGATCGGGATCAGCGAGAGGTTCCGAAACTCTACCTCGGACCCTTCCGATTGCAACGCGATCCGGCCCCGATCGGCGGTCGCGTTCGAGCCCTCATTCACCAGGTCGCCGTTGACCCAGACTCTGATCGAGCGGCCGACAGCCTCGATCACCATGGTGTTCCATTCGCCGACGGGCTTCTCGGAGTCGTCTGTCAGGTTTCGGATGCGTCGAGCCTTGCCCTCCGTGGTCCCCCATTGCGCCGGTGGTCCGCGGCGACGCTCCATGTCCGGAACCTGGATGTCTTCTACGATGCACCAGAAATCACCGGCGTTTTGGTGTTCCATCTGCACCTCGATGGAGCGCGGAAACATCCCGTAGAGGGCGCGCGGAGTCGACGCATGCACCAACACACCGGCGTTCCCGGGCGTCGCGGCGAAGCGGTATTCCAGCTCTAGTCGGTAGCCCGAGTAGCTGGAATCGGTGATGAGATGCCCGCGGGGCTCGCCGAGGCTCACGAGCAGCCCGTTGCGCACGCCGAACGGACTGCGGAGCCGCACGTTGGAGTCGGCGGCGGGGACGTCGACGTGCCAGCCTGTCAGGTCTCTACCGTTGAAGAGGCTGTGCGGCCGGCGCTGTGACGCGCAGGCAGACGTCGAGCCGAATGCCGTGGCCACCCAAACGGCGAGGAGCGGGAATGGCTTCATGAAGCCTCCGGCAGAATGTGCTCCTGAGGAGCGTCCACGACCTGGCTAATCTGCCATAGGCCGAGATCATCACGCTTGATGGTTGCTTGCGGCAAAACTCCGAGCGCGCGACACGCCTGCAGGTAGATCTCGGGATCCGGCTTCGCAAGCCCGACGGCGTATGAAAAGATCGTGACGTCAAAGAACGGTCGCAACGGGGAACTTTCCCACCCAGCGACACGCCCTGAGCGGCTGCTTAGGGCTTAGGGAATGGTGGATGCGCTGGAAGAATCGATGAGATCAGCGGGTGCACGCCTGCTGGTGCGGAAGCAGCGGCAAGGGTCGCTGCAACCGGTTCCATGAAGACATTTGTTGCGAGGTTGGAAAGGCCATCGGGCAGATTGGGAGCAAAATAGTCATCGCCATTCACATCGACGGTGGTGGGCTCCCATGGACTCGTACCGCCGCCGTACATGAGGTCTTCAGGCTCCGGCACATGCGCCCAGCTGTTGGCGGTGTGGTGAGGCGCGGTAAAGGACACGATCCCGAGGGTATGGAGAAGATCGTGCAGCGCGGCGAATTCCCAATACCCCGGGGAGTCATTGGGTCTGCGAGCTAGTTCGCCTGGGCAGTTGCGAAGATAGATCGCTGCTACTTGACCCCCTACGGTGGGCGGCCAGGCAGCACCTCCACACACGAAGGCCGCGGTGGTCCCGTCATAATAGAGCAAGTACCGCTTGTCTTGATGAATGACGCTGGCTCCCGCGAGTTCGCGTTCGATCTCGGACACGACGAATGAGCCGAACAGCCGCATCTCAGAATCGGGGCGGCTGAGCTCAAAAAATGAGACATCGAGGTCTCCTTGGTAGAGATCGAAGCGGATCTGCATTCTCGTGGCGCGACCTAGCCAGCCCTGGAAGGCCGCCACGGAATTTGCAATGTCCACTTTGGTATCAAGCTCTCGGTCCGTGGCACCACGAGGCAGTACGTACACGACATGAACCTGAGATCCGGTGATGTCGTCCGGTCGATCGATCCATGACCTGACCGCGGGCGATAGATCCAGGGAATCCGCGGTGACGGAGCGTAGTCCCGGCGACGTAAAGGTCAGAGTCTTCGCTCCATAGGCGCCCGTCAATCCAAGGTCTGTGAAGCGCGCGACGCCGTCTACAGCGTTTACCACGACTGTGCCCAGCAGGTGACCATCGCCAGCTGCTAACGCGACCGTCACCGGAACCCTGTCTTTCACCAGCCGTCCAAGAGAGTCGTGCACTTCGACGATAGGTTGCACGCCGAGTGGTGATCCAATTCTGGCGCCGTTTGGTTGGATGCTGATCTCTAATTGGGTGGGGTGCGCGACCAGCGCAGCCAATGGTCCTTCGCCCTTGCACGCAGCGAGTAGCAGACCAGCGGTGGCAGCGGCTATGCCGAGTGGAACTGTGGCAGCATGAAGGGGCGAACGAGGCATCCCCCATTAGCGCGGGCAATAGATATGCCGCCGTCTTACGATGACGGAGAGCTCCTCGTTGATGCCCTCAACGAACTTTGTGAGGCAGGTTTGATACAGCTGGCTAGAAAAGCCCTCCGATCCCGATGCCTCACCGAGTGTGAGAACTCGAGTTGGAGATATGGCGTCGCAAGCGGTCGGCTTCCGTGAGCTTGCGCGCACGCGATGCCCGGACTAACTGGACCAACTCAATACCGATTGACCCGTATGCAATGGCGACCGCGCCCCACATCCAAGGCCCTGCGAAAAACGCAATCGCGTCAGTTGCAAGGCCCGCCCCGCCGCCAAGCAACGCAGCGCCCGTGATAATTCGGGCAATCCCATGTGCGCTGCGGCCCGGGAGCGGACTCCCTGTTACCAGGGTGCGAACCCCATAGGCGCCTGCAACGAGTCCGGAAACTCCCAGGCCGATCGCCTCACCAGTCATAGAAGACGTGCTCTCACTCAGTTGCCAATCCGCCGCTCTTCCCGTGCCTTGCTGAGCAAGCGCTCGGCGAAATCGAGACGCTCCTGTGTTTCGGCCAGCTCTTGTTGGAGGTCCTCGACCCGATGTTCAACTGCCTCGAGGCGCTCAGTGACGTCGGCCGAGGGCGATTGCGGACGAGCGGCGCGCAGGCGAGCGATCCTGAGGACCGTGAACGCGGGAATCCCCACGAATATGAGAAGCGCGGCAAGAAACACACCTGGTTCCATGTGGCCTTCTTCCTTCAGGCGCATGTTAGGCGGCGGGACGCCCCAGCGCCAATCTGACTTGACTCAGGTGATGTTCGTTGTGAGCGGCGACCTTATCGAATTCGTCCCGCAAGGTACGCACGCCGTCTACGCTGTGCACGAACTCCAGGTGGCCACTCCGCTCATAGTGCTCGCCGGCATAGTAAATGATTGCGTTGCGAACGGACTCGTACACACGCCGGGAGACCTCGAGCGGGACCTGTGAATAATCCAGTCCCTTCGCCCAGGCATCCTGATCCGCGCCAGGTCTCCACGGTTGAGCGAGAAGCACTTCAGCGTCTCGTCCCGAGTTCGCTCGAGCTCTTGAATAAGGTGCGTGTGCCCTCCCTCACGCGCATGGCGCGTCAAGCTGCTTGTACCCATCGGCCTACCGCGTGACCGACGTTCGCTAAGGCGTCATTGCGGCCCCCGACGCCTGCCTCCGTGTCCGCTAGATATGCAGCAACGAGTACCGGCCCTCGCTTGACTGGCCAAGTGACCGCCACATCGTTCGTTGCGCCGTGCGCGCCCATCCCCGTCTTATCTCCGACTCGCCACGTCGCCGGCAACCCGGCGCGCAGCTTTTCGGCGCCAGTGGTGTTACCGACAAGCCATGCGATCAGCCGATCACGAGCGGCTCGACCCAGATGGTCCCCGAGCAGGACCACGCGCAGATTCGCCACCATCGCGTTGGGCGTCGTGGTATCGCGTGCGTCGCCCGGGATGGCGCTGTTCAAGTCCGGCTCGACGCGATCGAGTCGCGTGATGCGATCGCCGAGCTGACGTACGTACGCGGTGAACGACGCCGGGCCGCCCACCGTCTGTAGCAGGAGGTTCGCCGCGGTGTTGTCGCTGTATTGGATGGCGGCGCTCACGAGCTCCGAGATTGTCATGCCGCCCCCCCGCACGTGAGCGCGAGTTACAGGCGCGTACTCCAACAAATCTGTCTCACCGTAGGGCACGACACGAGACAACTGCTCGGTCCCAGCGTCCGCATGAGACAGGATCTGCGCGCCGAGTAGCCACTTGAACGTGCTACACATCGCGAAGCGTTCGTCCGCCCGGTACGCCAGGCGCCGCCCGGTCGCAGTATCGAGCACGGCAACGCCGAGACGGCCGGCGACCTGACGCTCGATGCTGCCAAAGTCCGGAGCGGAAGTCCGTTCGCCCGCAACGCTGTCTAGGTTGAGCACCCACGGCGACACGGCGCCACCGAGAAGCGCCGCGACGGCGTCTCTACGATGCATAAGAGGAATCTACGAGTTGGGTCGGAACACGTGGTCATGCCGTCAGGTTCAGGCGCGTGCTAGACGGGCGCCGCGGCGAGCTGCGGCGGCTCTCCCACTCAGGAGCAGGTAGAGCGTGAAAAGCGCGGGCGGTACGATGAAGGGGTCGGCGAAAACACCAGAAACCAAGACATCAAGTGACAGGATCGACATGATGATAAGAAGGGGCGCCACAAGGTACGATCGCCCGAAAATCGGACGCGCCGAGAGCTTCACGGGAAGCGTCGCGCCCCAGACCGCCAGCACTGCCCCAATGACAATGATCGGAGCGCCCCACAATCCAAAAACCTGAGTCTGGCTCATTGGAATGCCGATGCTATCCGCCCACCAGGGGTAATCGCCACGTCTCAATGTGTAGTCGAGCCACAGCCACTCAGCTGGAATGAACGACAACCATACCAACGCCGCGAGCGCGACGAACCCGGTGCGGGAAGAGGGACTATCGAGCCCAAAGACGTCTCGCCATGACCGAACACGCCGTGCGGCAAAGAGCAGCGCCACTGACGCTCCCAGCGCAGCGACTCCCGCTCCCACGTCCATCAACCGCCGACGAGGCGTTTCAGCCTCGGCTTTTCTGGCGTACCACATGGTCGTCAGACTGTCATAGTCTGCCCCGACGCGTTCAGAGGCCTCCAGCACGGGCTCGGACCAGTGTGGATCGCTATACTCCGGGAAGACCGCGCTAATCGAGCGCAGCGTGATCCCGGCAATGATCAGAGCTGAAGGGACGAGGTAGGCGTTCATGGCGCCGCGCCCTGGAGCTCGTCGGTATTCACTCTGCTGAACGGCAGCGCCGCTCCGTGCCGCGGCTTCTCGCAGGCCGAGTATTCCTCGCGCCCCCGCATGTCGGCCGGCAGGTTGCCGCGCAGCGCCTTCAGCGCGTAGAAGCCGTTCATGCACAGGCTCATGAGCAGGGCCCCCGCCCGCAACCGGCGCACGCCGCGCCAGGCCCGGCCCAGCGCGTGCGGCAGCGAGAACGCTCGCCGCCACAGCCGCCGATGTGCCGTCAGCAACTCGTCGGCCGTCATGGCCCGCGGCCGGAACGTGACGTTGTAGCCGTTGTAGAACTCCCAGCCGCGCTCCGGCAGCATCCGCCCATCGCCGGCCATCTGGTCGTACAGAGGCGTGCCTTTGAAAGGCGTCAAGACGCTCAAGAAGGGCACGTCGACGCCGATGGCGTAGAGGTTGTCCGCCATGCGTTCGACGCTCTCAGGCGTGTCGCCGTCGAAGCCGGCAATGAAGCCCGCCATCACGGCGATGCCCCGGCGGTGCAGCTTAGCGATCGCCTCGCTGTACCACGCCACCCGGTTTTGCCTTTTGTTGGCGTGGACGAGCGACTCGGCAGTGAACGTCTCCAGGCCGAAGAAGATGCCGATGCAACCCGACGCCTCCATCAGGTCCAGCAGCTCGTCGTCCTTGGCGACGTCGAGGCTGGCCTGCGTGAGCCACCAGCGTCGCAGCGGCACCATCCGCGCCAGCAGCTCTTTGATGTAGGGCCGGTTGATGGTCAGGTTGTCGTCCCAAAACCAGACGACCTTGCGCTGCCACCAGTGGGGGAAGCGGTCGTAGGCGACGTCGGCCAGGACGTCGTCGACCGGCCGCATGCGGAAGCCGGGGTTGAGCGTGGGCACGGTACAGAAGGAGCAGCGGAACGGGCAGCCGCGCGTCGCCTGCACGACGCGCGGCACGAAGAAGCGCGGCGGCAGGAGGTCGTACCGCGGCGTGGGCAGTCCCTTCATGTCGCAGGGTGAGCCGTGGTAGATGGGGCGGAGCCGGCCGGCCTCGGCGTCGTCGAGCATCTCGGCCCAGACCGACTCCGCCTCGCCGAGGACGACCGAGTCGACATGCCTGAGGGTGCCCTCGGGGTCGTAGGTGACGTGCGGCCCGCCGGCGACCACGCGTTTTCCGCGGGCCCGGAACAGGCCGGCCAGGCGGAAAGCTTCGGGCGCGAAGCCGCTGAAGAATGACAGGGCGATGAGGTCGGCGTCGGTGTCGAGGTCGATTGCCTGCAGCTGTTGGTGAATGACCCGCACGCGGTGCCGTCGTGGCGTGATCGCCGCCAGATGGATGCCCGTCAGCGGTGGCACGAAGTCCAGCTCGTGCCCTTTCCGGTAGCGCTGCACGTAGACGACGATGACGTCGACTTTCATGGCGAGCCCCCCCCAAACGGTCTGTTCGACAGATTACTTTGTACTGTAAAGTAGATGGGAAGAGACGTCAAGGGGATCTTGGAAAGCACGGATAATTAAGGAGCGGGCTGCAAAAGCGCGGTGAGCTGCACTGGAATGACGTTGCCGCACGGTCCCTGCCGTGTGACCCGCACGTCGGCACGAATCCACTCGCGGTATCCCGGACGGTCGACTGTGACCTGATAGGTGCCCAGCTTGGTACCACCCAGGAGCACGCCAAAAGCGAGGCGCAATGAATCCAAGTAGCTGCCGCTCTGCACGATTCCCCGAGCACTATCTGCAACGGACAGCTGAGAGATGGAATCGAGTGCGCTCACTTCAATAGCGATCGATTGTGGGGCGGCGCAATAGGCTACAGGTGGTGCGACGCCTTTCTCGCATGCCGCCAATGCAAGAACGAGCGCGAGACTGCCCACTAAGCGCATGGATCTACCTGAGAGGTCCATCAACACCCATACCCACCGGAATCGGGAATTGGTCACATCGACCGCCCGGCGAGAACGGGTGTGGGGT
>Ga0307290_10000193_pt1 | contig 22312 bp, 25 predicted proteins | sample ER_DNA_144_FD_194472 | JGI IMG/M metagenome (GOLD analysis project Ga0307290, IMG submission 194472) | Bulk soil microbial communities from the East River watershed near Crested Butte, Colorado, United States - ER_DNA_144 | ecosystem: Environmental > Terrestrial > Soil > Floodplain | place... | reverse complement strand
GCTGAGGTATTCCGTGCAGCATGGCATCATTCGGAACTACCGCACCGAGAAGGTGCATCTGCCCGGGGAAACGTTGGTAGCGAAGGAGTAAGTACACTAGATTGGTGGGCAGGTAGGGGGTCAACCGTGTCGTTTTGGGGGACTGAGTGGTGCCTCGTAACCGTGGTCGCCGATGGATGCGGATACGCGCAGTAGTGCTGATAGAGGAACCGCTGTGCCAGTCGTGTCTCGCACGAGGCCGCACGACAGCCAGCGAGGAAGTCGATCACATCGTCCCGCTCGAGGCCGGTGGCACCGACGATCGGGAGAACTTGCAGGGGATCTGCGGTGACTGCCATAAGGTCAAGCATGGAGCGATGGCGAGGGTGGGAGTCGATGGCTGGCCAGTGACGTAGGGGGGGGGGATCAAATCTCTGATGATCTCAGCCCGGAGACCGCGCGCTGCCTTTGCGACCATAAACGGGGAAAAATGAAAATGTTGCGAGAGGAATCATAAAAAGATGGGGAGTCGTGGTCGACACTCTGCGGCCGAGTTCGAACTCATCCACGGCGGTCTCGCAACGCCGCTGCCGGTCGGGAAGCGCCCAAAACCGCCGCCGGAACTGTCTCCAGAGGAGGCGAGGGAGTGGCGCGCGATCGTCGACGACAAGCCCGCGGATCATTTCACGCGGGAGATGTGGGGGCTGCTGGTGCAGCTCTGCCAGTCGAAGGTGTCGCTTGATTATCTCGCGCGCGTTAAGCGTGCGTTGCATCGCAAACCGCTCGCCAAGTTCGACGCGACGGCCTACAACCAGATCAGCAACCTCCAGGCCCGCGAGGCGCGGACGCTCCGCGGAGCGATGGCCGAGCTGAGGCGCTATGCCGCGAAACGCGAGAAGAACGCCGGCGGAGGGAAGCCGCTCCCGCCGTGGGCCGACGAGGACGAAGAGGACTAGGACTCGAACCCGTGGGGAGCGAAACATTGCGTGGATCGAGCGGCATTGCCGGATCCCAGAGGGACCACTGGTGGGTCAGCGCGTGAAACTGCCCAAGTTTCACCGCGACATCATCCGGGCGATCTACGATACGCCCACCCGGACGGCCATCGTGTCCTTCGCCCGGAAAAACGCGAAGTCGACGCTAGCGGCATTCCTGCTCCTCCTGCACACGGCAGGGCCTGAGGCGCGGCAAAATTCCGAGTTGTTCAGCGCGGCGCAGTCGCAGGATCAGGCCGCGATCGTCTTCCGTCTCGCCTCGAAGATCGTCCGCTTGTCGCCGACGCTCTCGCCCTACGTGGTTGTGCGCGACACCACAAAACAACTGTACTGCCCTGGCATGGGAACACTGTACCGGGCCTTGTCCGCCGAAAAGAAGACGGCGCACGGCCTCTCGCCGATTTTCATTATCCATGACGAGCTCGGTCAGGTGAGTGGGCCGCGGTCTGATCTCTACGAGGCGCTGGAGACTGCCACCCAGGCGCACGCTGACCCGCTGTCGATCATCATCTCGACACAAGCACCCACCGACGCGGACCTGCTATCGATTCTGATCGACGACGCGCAGACGGGCGCCCGTCCGACGGTAAAGTGCTTCCTCTATACAGCGGACCGGGAAGCGGACCCGTTCGACGTCGCGACGATCCGGCAGGCGAACCCGGCGTTCGATGAGTTCCAGAACCAGAAAGAAGTGCTGGCGATGGCGGAGGCTGCGCGGCGGATGCCGTCGCGCGAGGCGGAATACCGGAACCTCGTCCTGAACCAGCGCGTCGAGAGCGTGAGCCCGCTGATCTCGGTGTCGATCTGGAAGGCCAACGGCGGCACGCCGCTCGCCGATTGGAGCGCCGGTCTACGGCGCGCTCGATCTCGCGGACACGACGGACCTGGCCGCGAACGTCTGGGTCACCGAACGCGAGGGCCTCTGGCATGTGCGCCCGACCTTCTGGTTGCCGGCCGAGGGGCTCCGGGAGCGCGCGCGCATCGATCGCGTCCCCTACGATCTCTGGCACGAGCAGGGATTCCTCGAGACCACCCCGGGGAAATCGATCGCCTACGAGTACGTCGCGCAGCAGGTCGTGGCGATGCTGGAGACCATGGATGTCCGCAAAGTGGGATTCGACCGCTGGAACTTTAAGCATTTCCGGCCGTGGCTCATCAAGGCAGGCCTCAGCGAGGAGCGCATTGCGGATCTGTTCGTCGAGTTTGGCCAGGGCTTCAAGGATATGACGCCGGCGGTGCGGACCCTCGAGACGGTGCTCCTGGATGCCAAGATCCGGCACGGCAACCACCCCGTGCTCACGATGTGCGCGGCGAACGCCGTGGTGAAGGGCGACGAGGCGGGTGGGCGGAAGCTGGACAAGCTCCGTAGTCGGGGCCGGATCGACGGGATGGTCGCGCTGGCGATGGCGCTATCGGTCGCGAGCGAAGGGATCCCGTCCCTCGGGTTCGTGGACGAGCCACTGGTGGTGCTATGAGTGTACAGAGGCCTGGGCCTATGCTGCGAAAAATCATCGGAGCCTTGGCGGTCTTATCTCCCGATGACCGTGCAGTAATTCACCGGCTGGCCCTTCTGAAGATCGCCTCCATGCCGGAGAATGTACGCAATGAGGGCAAAATACTCGCCGACAAGCTCATGGTGCGAATTCTGACGCAGAAAGACCCCCAAAGTACGACGAACCCCAAGGCTCTAATGCAGGAGATGCGGCGGGAATTGGCTCGAATGGAGGCATTGCCGTGAGGCTGTTCGGGTTCGAGGTCACGCGGTTCAGCGCGAACACGCTCTCGCTGGATCAACTCATCAAGCGCCTCGACGCGATGCTGGCGACGATCAGCGGCATCCCAGTGACGCCCGACTCGGCGATGGAAGCGCCGACCGTGCAGGCGATCGTGCAGGCCGTCGCTGGCGCCATTTCGACGCTGACTATCCAGGTACTCGAGAAGACGGTGAGCAAAGGCCGAACGCGCAAGGAGCCGCTCCCCAGCCATCCGGTAACACGTCTCTTGTCGGCGCCGAATGACACCCAAGACCGGGTGACGTATTGGCTCGACTCGACGAGCTGGCTCATCCGCTACGGGAATCACTATGCGGTGAAGGGGCGAGGACAGACGGGGCCTATTCGTCGGCTCGTGTCCGTGCCACCAGGCGAGGTCACCGTCGAACAGCAGGACGATCGGCGGCTAATGTACCGGATCGGGATGGAGCCGTTGCGCACGGCGGCGCAGATGCATCACGTCCGCGGGGCGGCCCGCAACGGCTATTGCGGCGACTCGCCTGTGATGGACGTGCGCGAAGCCATCGCGCTGGAGATCGCCGCCGAGCGATTCGGGGCATCCTTCTTTGGCAACGGCGCAATGCCGCTGCTCGTGTTCAAGTACATGCAGGGCTCGGCGGGACATAAGAGCGCGGCCGGTCGCCAACAGTTCATCGATGACTTCCAGCAGAGTCACAGCATCCCGGGCCGACGGGCGCTCAAAGCCCTACTGCTGCCGTTGGGCATGGAGCTTGAGGATCCGATCAAACTGGAGAACGACAAGGCACAATTCCTCGAGACGCGGAAGATGCAGCGCACAGTAATCGCCGGCGCCTTCGGCGTGCCGCCGCATCTCGTTGGGGACCTGGAGCGAGCGACATTCTCCAATGTTGAGCACCAGAGCTTGGAATTCGTACAGCGCGTCGTGCTGCGATATGTGCGGATGTTTGAGGCGGCGATGGAGCGCGACCTGCTAACCCCAGAGGATCGGGCGCAGGGGGTCATCATCCGGTTCAACCTCGATGCGCTGCTGCGGGGCGACTTCCCGACACGGCAAGCTGGTCTCAAGATCCAGCGCGAAGCTGGCGTCATCAATCCGAACGAGTGGCGCGAGCACGAGGATATGAACCCGCGGGAGGACGAGGGCGGCGAAGCGTACTGGGACAAAGGTCCCTCCGGCCAAGGGTCAGAGCCCGCTACACAACCAGAGCCCAACGCGAACGGGAATGGCAATAGTGGCGTGCCCCAGAATCGGTTGGCAGGGAGGCAGACATGAAGACGGCTCCGCGTAGCCCGTTCCGTCGGTCGCTCCCGTCCTCGCTCATTCGCGCGAAGGGCGATGCGGTAGAGATGCTGATCTACGACGAGATCGGCTTCTTCGGAATCAGTGCCAAGCAGGTCGCCGACGAGCTCGCCCAGGTCGAGGCGGACACGATCCATCTGCGGATCAACTCGCCGGGTGGTGACGTGTTCGATGGCGTGGCCATCCATAACGCCCTCCGGCAGCACCCGGCGCAGATCATCACGCACATCGATGGCCTGGCCGCATCGATTGCGAGTGTCGTCGCGCTCGCCGGCGATGAGGTGCGGATGGCTCCCAATGCGTTCTTCATGATCCACAACCCGTGGGGTATTACGATCGGAGACGCCAAGATCCACCGCAAGATGGCCGATACGCTCGAGAAGATCGGCGAGGGCGCGATCGCCAGTACGTACATGGCGAAGACGGGCGAGGCGCTCGAGACCATCGAGACATGGATGGATGAAGAGACCTGGTTCAATGCCCGCGAGGCGGAGAAGGCGGGCTTCGCGGATGTGGTCGAGGAGGCGGCGCCGGCGGAAGCCCGCGTGCTGCCATTCGATTTGAGCATTTACCAGCGCGTCCCGGCGGGTCTGGAGTACGAGCCACCCGACGACGATGTGCTTTTGACTGCTGAGAAGGTGCGAGAGTATGAGGCCATCCTTCGCGAGGAAGGATTTTCGCATAGAGAGGCCGTGACGGCGCTCTCGGGTCTCAAGATTCTATGCCAGCGCGACGCTGGCATACCGAGCACACTGCCTCGCGACGATGGCGGTGCGGATCGCGGGCCTGCTGCGGCGTTGGCGGCCGCCCAGGCCATTCTGGCCAACCTCGCGGTTGGCACCATTCGTACCGAAAGGTTCTCACGATGAAAACGCTATACCATCGCACCGAGCGCGAACGCTGGGGACATCACCAGCGGACGACCGCGCCGAGTTTCTGGACCGGAGCCTACTTACTGCTCATTGCTATTGTGGCACTCGTCGCGCTGACCGTGCCAACGCTGCTCTGGGCGGTTCGTCCCATCCTCAACGAGGTGGGGGCGGTCGGCGGCGCTCCCGATACGAGTATGGTCGCGCTCACCAAAGCGATCAACAAGGTCGGGGAGTCGTTCGATGAGTACAAAAAGACCAACGACGAACGCCTTGAAGCCCTGAAGAACGGCGACGAGGGCCGCGCCAACGAACTGAACGAAAAGCTGACGAAGATCAACGCGGACCTCTCGCAATTCGTTGCCCAGAGGAAGCAGATCGAGACGGAGCAGCAGATGCAGCGGGAGCGGCTCGAGGAGATCGAGGCGCGCGCGAGCACGCCCCACAAGTCGGCGCTGGAAACGAAGCGGGATGAGTACCGCAATACGTTCGTCGCATGGCTCCGCAGCCGGGGTACCTCGCCGAACCTGGAGCAGCAGCTCGAGTCGCAGTACAAGGATCTCGTGATCCGTGGCGATATCACCATCGGCACTGGGGCGGCTGGCGGGTTCGCGGTGCCCAAGCAGATCGCGGCCGAGATCGAGCGGCTCGAGAAGCGCTTCTCCCCGGTTCGCGATCTCGTCAGGGTGATCAATGTCGGGACGAGCGATTACCGGGCGCTCGTGAACGTTCGCCAGAATCCACTGTCGAGCGCGCTCTCTGGGTGGGTAGGCGAATCTGGTTCGCGCACTGCAACGGTCACCCCGCAGCTCCGCGAGGTCGTGCCGACGCACGGCGAGCTGTATGCCTATCCGCAGGCGTCGGAATGGTCGCTCGACGACATGTTCTTCAACGTCGAAGAGTGGCTCGCTGAGGAAGTGGCGCAGGAATTCGCGCTGCAGGAAGGACTTGCTGTCATCCTCGGCAACGGCACGAGCAAGCCGACCGGGTTGCTCAACTCGGCGCCGACGTCGGTTGCCGACTTCGCCTCGCCGATCCGCGCGGCCGCGGTCTACCAGTTCGTGCCGTCGGCGGCCTCACCGGATGCGATCCTGCCGGACGTGTTGCTCACGCTGGTCTACACGTTGGCGTCGCAGTACCGCCAGAACGCGTCCTTCGTGTTCAACTCGGCCACGGCGGGCGCCATTCGGAAGCTCAAGGACACCACCAACCAGTACCTCTGGCAGCCTGGCCTCGCGGCCGGACAGCCGGACCGTCTGCTCGGCTACCCGACGGCCACGTGGGAGCAGATGCAGGACGTCGGGGCGAACACCCATCCGGTGGGGTTCGGAGACTTCCGGCGCGGCTACCTCTTGGTCCAGCGGACCGAGATGCGCATGACGCGGGACAACGTGACAAACATCGGCTTCGTCCGGTTCTACATCCGCCGGCGCGAAGGCGGGATACCATGGAACAATGACGCAATCAAGTTCCTCAAGACGACCTGATGACGGCGGCTGATGTTGGGCTGGCCGGTGCTTCGGCGCCGGTCAGCCCAATGTTGGAAAAGCTCGCGCCCCGCTGGTCGCAGTGTATTGTCGCGGCCACGGGGCCGTCCCTCACGCCGCTCGTGGCCGATCGGTGCGCGGGCTGGCCGGTTGTGGCCGTTAACGACGCCTATCGCCTCATCCCCTCCGCGCCCGTGCTCTATGCCTGCGACCCTGATTGGTGGGAGCTCCATCAGGGGTGCCCCGACTTTGCTGGGGAGAAATGGAGTTCGCACGACCCGCTCAACAACAACGACAAGCTGGCTGTCGCCCGGCGATACGGGCTCCGACTCGTGGGAGGCCGCGACGGGGAAGGGTTCTCGTTTGACCCGTCGGCTATCCACTACGGCTCGAACAGCGGCTTCCAGGCGATCAACCTCGCGCTGCTGATGGGCGCGCGGCGGATTCTTCTCGTGGGGTTCGACATGCACTCCCGCGGCGGCCGCCACTTCTTCGGGGATCATCCCGAGCCGCTCAGTAACTGGATGCAGTTCGAGTCCCTGGTGCCGACCTTCCGGCGCGCTGCGCGGCTCTTGCCGCCAAGCATTCAGATCATCAACTGCACGCCGGGGTCGGCGCTGGATTGTTTTCCACGGTTGTTACTCGAGGAGGCCCTGTGTTTGTCGCCTGTGTGAAGGTGGGCACGCTGTACGGTCCGGAATACGTGAACCGCCTCGCCGCGATGGTGGCACGCAACACGACCCGAGCACATCGCTTCGTCTGTCTCACCGACGATCCGCGCGGCCTGACCTGCGAGTTCCTGCCGGTCGATACGGATCTGACGGGCTGGTGGGCGAAGCTCGCGCTATTCAAGGACCGGGTCTTCGGGGAGCGCGTGATCTACTTGGACCTGGACACCGTCATCTGTGGCAACATCGATTTCCTGTTCGACTACACCGGGCCGTTTGCCATCCTCCGCAGTTTCCTGCCCCCAAGCCGCTACGGCTCTGCCGTGATGTCGTTCATCCCAGGGCTGGGATACCTGTGGAATGATTTCACGCGTGACGTCATGGCGCGGCTGTACGGGGATCAGGATTGGATCGAGGAGCGTGTGCCGGCGGTCGATTGCTGGCAGGATATCGCCCCGGGCGCGATCGGCTCCTACAAAGTGGACGGGCTTGAGGATGGGCCGAAGGACTTCGCGATCGTCTGCTTTCACGGGGAGCCGAAACCGCACGACGTGACCGAGGGCTGGGTGGGCGATGTCTGGCGGTAACGGCATCCTCACGCACACGCTCGAGCGGCCGCCCGGGCTGATCGAATGCCAGACAGTGCTCGACATCGGCGCCGGTGTGCGGCCGATGCAGTGGTACAGGCCAGCGCGCCACTTCTGCATTGAGCCCTACGAGCGCTACGTCAGTGTCCTCGAAGCTGTGAGTTGTGATGGGCTCCGCGTATACGAAGTGCTGGTAGGGACGGCCCTCGAGGGGCTTCAATATTTTGCAGCGCGCAGAGAAACGTTCGAGGCGATTTATCTCCTCGACGTCATCGAGCACATGGAGAAGGCAGAGGGGCAGCGAGTCCTGCAGCTCGCGCAGCAAGTAGCAACCGTGCAGATCGTCGTGTTTACACCGAACGGCTTCAAAGAACAGACGCGTGACGCCTGGGGCTACGAGGGTCACGAGTGGCAGACGCATCGCAGCGGTTGGACTGCTGAGGACTTCCGAGGGTGGTGGGCCATCACGTACCCCACGCCGGACTCGCTTTTTGCGGTGTGGTGCGCGCCATGACCGATTTTATGACGTCGCTGAAGCCGGCCTGGCACTTGGAGAAGATCGCCAAGCTCCGGGCGGGGGAGAACATCGTCCCGACACACCTGCAGCTGATCATCTCCGATCTCTGTAACCAGGACTGTCACTTCTGCGCCTACCGCTCGAGCGTTGGGTTCTCCGTCGAGAACTTTCCAGAAGATGGACGCAAGAACCCGATCCGCTTCATGCCAACGGACAAGTGCCGCGAGATCCTCGCGGACTATGCGGAGCTCGGCGGCAGGGCGGTCGAGTTCACCGGCGGCGGCGAGCCCACGGTCCACAGGGACCACCTGGAGATCATCGGGTTCGCCCAGCAGCTCGGACTGCAGACGGGGCTGGTCACAAATGGCGTGCGCCTGCGCGATCACGCGGTATTCCATGCGCTGGACTGGCTCAGGATCTCGCTTGACGCCGGCACCGAGGCGACGTATCGACTCGTGCGGAAGTCGGACGCGTGGCCGATCGTCATGCGCAATCTGAAGCTCGCCGCCGGGCTCCGGAAGCCGAAGGTCGGCGTGGGCTTCGTCGTGACGCGCGAGAACTCCCACGAGATCGAGCAGGCTTGCCGTGTCGTCCGCGACGCGGGGATCCCCTATATCCGGATTTCGGCCATGTTCTCGACCCTCGGCGCGTCATACTACGAGGGCATCGAGGTTCGCGTGCCTGAGGTGGAAGGTCTGCAGATCGTCAATTGCTTCCCCGCCCGGATTGGGGACCTGACCCAGGGTCCCCCGGACTACGACTTCTGTGGCTATCAGCAGTTCGTCCTCTACATCGGCGGGGATCAGAACATCTATACCTGCTGCACCAATGCGTACACGACGGCGGGGAAGATCGGGGATCTCAAAGAGCAGCGGTTCAAGGACTGGCTCGCGAGCTATGATCGCCGGCAGTGGGATCCCCGCAGTTGTCACCATTGCCAGTTCAACGACAAGAATCGGATCATCAACTATCTCTTGGCGCCGGAGCCAGAGCACGTGAACTTCGTATGATTTCGCTCTGCATGCCCTACTACTCGCGCCAGGAGGCGTTGGATCGCTCGCTTCGCTCGTTGCGGGTGCACTATCCGGCACTGGAGTTCGAGATTGTGATTTGCGACGACGGCTCGCCCGTGACCGTGTACGCCCCGGGATGTTGGGTTGTGCGCCTGCCCAGGAAAGGGCACGCGTTGAATCCCTGTGTCCCGATGAATCGCGCGGTTGCCGACGCGAGGGGCGACATCCTGGTTCTCACAGGGCCGGAGATTGAACACCGAGCGCCCGTGCTCGGGGCGATGGTCGCCGACCTCGGACCGAATGACTATGTGATCGCCGCTTGTCGGGATACGGCCGGCCCATGGCTCTGCGCGAGTTCTGTGCGGGGGGGCGAAGACGGCCGCGGCGCGATGCCCGCCGGATCGGGCTTCCACTTCTGCGCGATGCTCCATCGTGCTCTGTTTGAGCGCGCCGGCGGGTTCGATGAGGACTATCGTGAGGGCCAGGCGTTCGATGACAACGATTGGCTTTTCCGGCTCGAGCGAGCGGGCGCGCGATTCCGGCTCCGGGATGATCTCGTCGTCTGGCATCACCGCGTCCCCTGCGCTTGGCCAGTGGGTGGCCATGAGCGGAACCGCAGGCTCTTTGACGCGAAATGGGGGGTCCCATGTACGACCGCCTGATCCGCGGGAGCCTGGCGTTGGCGACCGCGCCCGTCGAGGAGCCGCTCGCTCTCGAGGACGCAAAGCATCATCTCCGCGTGACGTGGGATGACGAGAACGAACGGATCGAGGCACTGATCCAAGCGGCCCGTGAGCATATCGACGGGCGGGATGGCTGGGTCGGGCGAGCACTCATCACCCAGACCTGGGACTACACGCTGCGTGAATTCCCGGTCGAGGACTGCATACGTCTGCAGCTGCCGCCGGTGCAATCGATCGTCTCCGTCAAGTATCGCGACGTGGCCGGGAACCTCGTGACGTTCGGGTCGACGAACTACACGTTGAGCAGTGATCACGACTGGCAGCCGGAAGTCCGCTTGGCCTACGGCGCGAGCTGGCCGGCCACGCGCGACGACCTGGACGCGGTGGTCATTCAAACCGTCAACGGGTACGGGCTGACCGCGGAGACCGTGCCGCAACCGATCCGGCAGGCGCTGCTCCTGCTTATCGGGCACTTCTACCAGAACCGGGAGCCGGTGAACATCGGTAACATCACGACGCCTTTGCCGTATGCGGTGGAGGCGCTGCTGCAACCGTATGTGATCACGGCATTCTGAAGGTGTTTGCACCAGTGGTGATGCGGGCCTAAATTGTCGTAGCGGAGTTACCAGCGTTCCTGGCGCTCCGATTCGCCCAGTCAGGCTGCGTCGGGGCGCTTTTTCATAGGGTCGGCTTGCCCAGCGCATCGGGCGGGCGTTCTCGCATGAGAGGACTCGATGGCTCGTCGCGAACTTCGGGAGATGGATCGGCCGCAGGCACCGGGGGCTGGGGAATGCGATCGGCTCATCCGGATCCTGTCGGTGCCAGAGACGCAGAACAGCCGCGGCGAAATGGCTCCGGGGATCCCGGTGGTCGTGGCGACGGTGTGGGCGAGGAAGGTCCCGCTGGGCGGCGACGAGGGCATCGTTGCGAGCCAACTCCAAGCGACAGCGGCTTATCGCTGGGAACTGCGCCACTATGTGCCCGGGGTCGCGCCGAAGATGCTGGTGGATGAACGTGGGGTCCTGTTCGACATCAACGAGGTCCAGGAAGTCGGGCGACGCGTCAGCCTCGATCTCGGGACGACGCAACGAGGGATCTGATGCGCGAGACCATCCGAATGGACTTTCCGAACGGGAAGCAGCTCGCCAAGGCGTTGCGCGCGCTGTCGGCTGAGACGCGGGGTGCGGTGCTGGCGGCCGCGCTCGAGCAAGGGGCGGAGCCGATTCACGCGGCGGCTGTAGAGCGTGCCTCAATCCACCGTTGGCCGCGCCGGCATCCCGAAGCGGTGCCGCTTGCCGAGACGATCCACATCGCCGTCGAGCGCATTGCCAAGGAGAGTGCCACCGTCGACGTGGGCACGAATTCCAAGATTGCGCACCTCGACGAATTCGGTCATGCGCTGGTGCGCAACGACCAGACGATCGGCCACGTCCAAGCCCATCCATTCCTGCGGCCCGCCATCGACGAGCATGTCGAAGAGGCGGTATCGATCATCGGCGCGTCGTTGGGCGAGACCATCGACAAGCTGTTTCGGAAGCAGGCGCCGCATGAGGAGTCGTGAGCACGATCGACGACGCGCTCGTCGCGCGTGCGGCCGCGTTCAGCGGGCTCACCGCGCTGATCGGCAGCGCCCCGATGCGGCTCTATCCCGTCGACGCGGCGACGCAGAACGCGCTCCGGCCGTATGCGATCTACCAGCTGATCAGCGGGCCGCGCGAGCACGCAATGAACGCCGATCCCGGCATGGTGCACGCGCGCTTCCAGTTCAGCTGCTGGGGCGACACGAGCACGGATGCGAAGACCCTCGCCGACCAGGTGCGCGCGTGCTACAGCCGCTTCCGCGGAATCCTGCTCGGCGTCGAGCTCCTCGATGTGTTCGTGGACAACGAGCACGATCTGGGGCGCGAGCCGGACACGCGCCTCTATCACCGCGCGGTGGACCTGACCGTGTGGCATCGGGAATGAGATGAGTACCCAGATCGCGAACGCCAAGATCTGGCTCGACTCTATGGACATCACGAGCGACGTCAACGCCGTCGCGCTCGAGCAAGGCGTGGAGCCGAAGGACAACACGACGTTCGGCGCGATCGCGCGGACGGCTGTGCCGGGTCTCTTCACCGCGCGCGCGACGGCCGCTGGCCTAATCAACTTGGGGACCGGGCTCTCGGAAGAGTTTCTGTCCTCAAAGCTCGGCATTATCGACCTGCCGCTGTCGTTCGCTGGCGCGGGCGGTGCCGATGGCGATCTCGCCTACAGCATAATGGCGGCGCTCGGCGCCTTCACGCCGTTGCAGGGCGAAGTCGGGGAGCTCGCCAAGTTCAACCTTGAGGCCATGGCCACGAGTTACGAGCTCGTGCGCGGCATCATCGGGAAGAATGGCACCGTCGTGGGCGCGGGCAGTGGCACGGCCTTCAATCTCGGCCTGGTCGGCTCTGGCAAGCAGCTGTTCGGCACGCTGCACGTGCTGGCGATCGCCGGCGGCGGGACGTGGACCATTAAAATCCAGTCGGACGATACGAACGGATTTCCGAGCGCGATCGACCGGATCACGTTCAACGCGGTGACGGTGAAGGGATCGCAGTGGGCCGTTCCGGTCAACGGAGCAATCGCCTCCGATATCTGGTGGCGCGGTAACTGGAGCGTCGCCGGTGGCTCGGGCAACAGCATCACGTTCGTGATCTTCATCGGCATTCAATAGGAGACGGACATGGCCACCAAGGTTTTAACCAACGCGTTCCTGCTCTTCGCGACCGTGGATCTATCGAACCGCCTGATCTCACTCGAAGTGCCCGAGGGGTTCGAGACGCAGGATTTCACGGCCATGAGCGCAACGTCGCGCGTCTCGAAGCCCGGTCTCGCCACCGGCCAACTCAAGGCGACGCTGTTTCAGGACTATGCGGCCGGCTCCGTCGACGCGACGTTCGCCGCCCAAGCGGGTCTGATCGTGGCTGTTGAGGCCCGCGCCGATGCTGGCGCGCGCGCGGTCACGAACCCCGCGTGGACCTTCAATGGGTTCTGGAGCTCCTACAACCCGCTCGCGGGTGAGGTGGGGGGTCGGCAGACCTGCGAGGTCACGATCGAGATCAACTCGCCCATCATTCGGCTGACGGCCTAATCGGAGGGCAGGTATGGAGAGCATCACGAAGTCACTATCGCGCGAAGCCTTCCTCGCCCCGCGCGCCCTCAAGCGGGAAACAGTCGCGACGGCCGCCGGGCCGGTCAACGTGCAGGAGCTGACCGCCAAAGAGCGTGATGCCTTCGAGCGCTCCTGCGTGAAGCCGGATGGCAAGAAGACGAAGGAGGACATGACCAACCTCCGCGCCAAGCTGCTGACCCTTGCGCTGCGCGATAACAATTGGGATCGGCTCTGCCAGGACGGTGACGTCGAGGCCATCGGCGGGCTGCCGGCGTCGGTGATTCAGCCGGTCTTCGAGGCGGCGGCGCGGCTATCCGGCATCACCCCGGATGACGTGGAGGAGCTCGTGGGAAACTCCGCGGGCGAGCCGTTAGGCGGTTCGCCTTCCGACTCGCCGAGCGGTTCGGGATCCTCGACGTCGATGCCGTCCTCGAGTCCCTCAGTAGCACCCAGCTGAACGAGTGGCTGGCCTACTACGAGCTGGAAGAGGAGGACCGCAAGCAGGCCGAGCTTGCCAATGAGGCCTCCGGCAATCTGGAGGCCATGAAAGCGAAAGGGCGTCGATGACGATCGCCAGTCTCGTCGTGAAGCTGACCGCGAACGCTGCGGAATTCCACCGAGAAATGGAGAACGCTGCTCGGCGCATCGAGCGCACAGGCAAGATGATCGCGCGCGCCGGCCGCGAGATGAGCGTGGCCATTTCCTTGCCCCTTATCGCTGCTGGGTTCACGGCCTTCCGTGCCATGCTCGAGGATTCCCGGCGCAGCTTCGGGCCGCTCTTCACCGCGGTCGAAGCACTCAAAAACGAGTTCCATAACCTGTCGCTCTCGCTCGGGCGTGAGCTGCAGCCCTACTTTATCCAGTTCGTCGATCTCCTCCGCCGCGGGATCACCATCCTCGAGGGCTGGGTGGAGAGCTTCCACCGACTATCTCCGACCATGCAGAAGGTCATCATCTACACGCTGGCCTTCCTCGCCGCGCTCGGGCCCACGCTGCTTATCGTCGGGAAGCTGGTCGCCGCCGTGGGCGCGTTCATGAAGGTGCTGGGATTCCTACTGACGCCGACCGGCCTGCTCGCCATCGCCATCATTGCGCTTGCCGCGGCCATCATCTACGTCGTCACACATTGGGAATGGGCCAAACTCAAGCTCATGCTGGCGTGGACCGCCGTGCAGGAGACGGTCTATGACGTCGTCCGCGGGATCCTCTCCAGCTTCACCGATATGATTGCAGGCGCCGCCTATGTCGCGACGGCAATGAGTGGGATGCCGGGGATCGCTGGCGCGGCGTTCGGCGCGATGAGCGTTGGCTTGGCCAAGGCAGCCGAGGGCATGCAGGCGCTACAGAAACGCTTCGACGTCTTTGCCGATCAGTCAGTCGCCAAATCCGCGGCGAAGATACTGGCACTGCAAAAGGCATTCGATGCCGCGAGTACGGCTGCGGGAAAGTTGGCAACCAAGACGACGATCCTTGATGGCGTGCTGAAAAACCTCGAGGGTGCGCTCCTCCGGAGCTACCGCACCGCCCAGGTCATGGGAGACACGTTCAATCTCGCCGCATTGCACGCGCAAGACTTTCAGGCGGCGATCAAGGAGGCGCTTGACAGGGGCGTCGATCCCTCTTCGGTCGGTATGCAGAACCTCGGGAGGGATTACCGCAAGGCAGCTGAGGACGCGCGCACTTTCACGATGGCCGTAAACGCCCTGGGCCCGTCATTGCTTCAGCAGAAGGAAGCGGTGCGGCAATACAATCAAATGATCAGCATAGGCATCGCTCCCCAGATCGCGGCGACGGCCCTGATCGCCGAGGGGAAAATCATCCAAGACGTGATGTCGGGTATCGCCGATGGGATTGAGGCCGTGGCGATGCGCATCGGCGACCTGTTTAGCGGCGTCTCCAGTCGCGTCCGCGGGTTCTTTGCCGCGATCGGCAGTGTGCTTGCCGGCGTGATGAAGCAAATCGGCAAGACGCTGGTCGAGCTCGGCGTGGTGGCAATCATGTACGGGAAACTCGGTTTCGCGATCAAGTTCTTCGCCAAAAATCCGCTTGCGTCGATCGCGGTCGGCGTGGCGCTGATTGCGTTGGGCAACCAGCTCGGGGCCGCGGCGGAGCGAACCGCGAGTGCAGGTGGTGACACGGGCGGCGGCGGGGGCGGATCCGTGTCCTCGTCGAGCAGCGCTCCGCAGCAGGGTTCAACGGATCTGATTCTGCGGATCGAGACGCCCGACGGGATCGTGGACGCGATCTTCCGCGACCCGCGCAATGCGGACGCGCTGGCCAAGGTACTGGAAGACCTGAGCGGGCGCCGTGTGACGACCGTGTTCAAGAGCAACGAATGACAGTCTCCAAGTTTCTGTTCGGCAATGGGCTAGAGAATGAAATTCGCGTGGGCTTCCCGCTGATGGATCTCATCACCGATCGGGAGGACGGCGAGGGCTCGGAATACATCGACGTCCCGGACGGCTCCGTCGATACTTGGCGCCAGAACAAGATGTTCACGATGCAGGCCGAGGCGCGGTGGATCCCCGACGGGCCGGGCACCAATCCCGTGCAGACGCAGCTGTCAGGCCCCGTGAGCTGGGAAGAGTTCATCGACTGGGCGCGCGACGGCCGGGCACTGCGCTTCGTGCCCGATGAAAACGTCCCGGACTTCTACGTCGACAACACCTATCTGGTCGAGCCGCGCAAGGGCTTTGGGAGTCTTTCACCCGACATCAAGCGCAACATCCCGCTGAAGCTGCGGAATCCCGCGAAGAGTTTCCACGAGGCGATGCGCGGCATCATGTTCGAATATGCGCCGGGGGCAAGTCTCACTGATCCCTTGGCCGCGGCATTCACGCGTGCAGGAACGGCATGGCAGCTCGGTCTCAACGGTCTCTATGCGGCCGCGGCGACGGACGTACTCCGCGATCGCGACTATGAAGCTGGACTGCGCGGCGCGCGATTCGACAGGGGTGCAACGAATCTCATCGAGAATGGCGATTTTGAATCCGATGCCGTCGGCAGCGCAGCGAGCGGTAGCGCGACCCTCATCCGGAGCACGGCCTTCGCGCGCAACGGTGCCGCATCCCTCAAGGTCACGACCGCGAATTCCAGCTCGTCGGGTGCCTTCATACACAACCGCGCCGGAACCAGGATCCCTGCGACGGTCGGTCTCGACTACGTGCTATCTGGCTGGGTCTACGTCCCGGCCGCATCGGTGGGTAAGACGGTCAAGGTGCGGATCGAATGGTGGAGTTCGGCACCGGCATTCCTAAGTGCAAGCGAGGTCAGCGGCATTGTCCTGGTTGCGGGCTGGCAACGTCTGTTGGTGACCGGGCTTGCGCCGGCCAGTACGGCGACGGCCGACTGCTTCATCGGGGGCGACAGCGCCCAAGGGATTTGGGACTTCTACATCGACGTGGCGCTATTCGAGACCGGAAAGCGACCCTCATCCGCGATTCCAACGAATACCGCCGCCGTGACCCGCAACAATGACGGCGCACTTAGCTGGAGCTTTCTGTGGACACCGCAGGCGATGTTTATGCTGGTCGATTACACTGATTTTGGGATCGGCTCAGGCGGCGGCGGCGGCGCATCCCTCCTTGCTCAGATTGGCACCACATTTCAGGGGGGCTGGTTCCTTCTCGATGCCGGCGGCGGCGGGGGTAACGGACTCCAAGCCTATCACGAGCCGCTCGGTCAAGCGAAGAGCTCACTCATCGGCCCGACGGCGGCATACAAGGACCGCGTTCGCGCAGTCGCGTTGCTGTTCCCAGACGGCTCCGTGCAAGCGGTGCGCTCGATCAATGGCGCTGCAGACGCATTCGGTGGCCGTTCTACCGCGACAGTGGATCCCGTCTTCACGCCATGGACTCCGGCGACCGTATTTATCGGCGCGGCCGGCGGGTTCAACGGCTTCGCCGTACACCGCATGAAACTCGGCCCGCTCACGTTCGGCGGCACCACCCGGGATACGACAGCCAAGGCGCTCGCGGCGTGACTGTTTACAGTCCAGCATACCGGTTGTGCATCATGTCGCCGCGGTCGGTCGATCTCAGCGAATCCACCGCCCTGACGCCCCGCGCCGGCTCTCTGCATACCGATCCCTTCAAGGTCACGACGCTCGGCGTCGGCATCCCCGCGCCCGCCAAAATCACGAGCGGTATGCTCTCCCATTCCGGCATGACGGTCTTCACCGCGGCCGCCTGCGTCGACGACGTGCTCAACGTCGCCGCCTGGGGCACCGATTCTGCCGTCCCGGGTGCCTGGCTGCAGTGTGATCTCGGCGTTGGCGTTGCACGGCAGTTTCGCATGTGCCGCATTCGCGTCCAGGACGGTGCGGGTGGCACCTATGCGGGCATCTACGACGTCGAGTACTCCGACAACGGCTCCGTGTGGACCAAGGCGGCGCTGAGCCTCAAGCCCGTGATGCCCGGCACGTGGACCGCTACCGGGTGGGCTGATGTGTTGACGCATCGCTACTGGCGCATCCTGCTGATGAACACACCGGGCGCGGGGCCCGAATTGTCCGAGCTCGAGTTCTGGGAGCTCGGCGGGCCGGGCGCCTGGAAGCCCTACCTGCGGCCACCGGAAGGACGCCATGGCATCTTTGATCCCCTGACCCGAAAGCTCGATACGGGCGTCATGACAGCTGGCCTGATTGATCGCCAACTCACGCCCAGCCAGAACCTGCAGCGCTGGGTGACGCAGCAGTTGGGCGATTCGAAGAACCGCAACCAACTCCTCGGATTACTCGGCAAGTGGGATGAGAGTCTCGACGGGGGGGCGACCTGGGCACCATACTTCACGGGTCGCATCGATCTCACGAAGCTCGACCAGAAGAATGCCTACAGCTTCCCCTGCCGCGATGGCGTCGACGAGCTCGATGTCGATATCTTCGCCGAACGGCCGCATAGCTCGCTCACGAACACGGCGCCGGCCCAGGTCTGGCCACTCGGGCCTCCGATCGCCTATGGCGGACTTCAGCCCTCGCTCCCGATCAAAGGGAAAATCCAAAACGCCACGGGCTTCGCGGCCTCGGCCGCGGTGAAGTCGGTCCTGGTCGACGGTGACCAGGTGCTGAAGCCGACCAATCGCATGTCGGGGCTCTTGGAAGCGGTCACGAATTCGTTCTACGTCGTCGCGACGGGGAATGTCGGCAAAACGTTCACCGCCTATTTCCCGGAAGGCATCGTCTATGCAACGCGGGCGCGCCTGAAGCTCAAGCGGCTCGACAATTCCAACAGCGGCCAATTTCAAGTCGGCGTCATTCGGTCGACCCCGATCATTGGAGCGACGCCGGCGATCGGGTTTCCCGGCATCGTCCTCGAGGTCGTTCTCGCAGAACTGCCCGCGACCGATCCCGCCTTTCTGGCCATGCCGGCGAACGGCACCTCCGTGGAGATCAGCATCATCCTCCTCGAGGCCCCGGGTGATCAGGCGCCGATTTATATCCAGGACACCCATCCGGTCCAGATGCTCGAGGATCTACTCGCCGGCAAGTACGGGCGGCTGAATCCCGACGGGACGGTGCTGCAATCGTTCGTGCCTGAGCCGACGAGTTTCGCAGCGCTCAAAGCTGACCTGACGATCCCCCCTTTCCGCGGCCGGATCGCGAGTCGCGATAAGCTCCGCAGCTTCGTCGAACTCGCACTATTGCAGACGCCGTTCAACCTGGGCTGGCGGCTCGACGCCGATAACCGGGTGGTGGTGTTCAACACGCGCCGGCCATCTTCCCTTGCGGGGATCGGGACCATCACAGATGCCGACCTCGTTGATACGAAGGACGCGTTCCAGTGGGAGCAGGGACGTCAGAATGCGATTACCCAGCTCGAGGTGCTCTACTATGTCGATGTGCCGGCCGGTACAGACGACAAGGTCATCACGAATGCGAATGGGGCGGTCTCCGCGCCCGTCGTGCGACCGGTGCAGAGCAACGTGCTCGAGGTCACGTTCGGTCGCAGCGACCTGGGTCAGAAGCGCCAGACCTTCGATGCGATCGGGTTCCGCGCGATGCTTGGCGAGACGGTCCAGGGCCAAAGCCGCCTGACCTGGCTGGTGCGCACGATCAAGAAGGGGATGGAGGAGATCCGGCCGATCTTTGCGACAGGGCCGGCCTATGGACAGCTGCGCTGCCAGCGCACGGCCAATACTAAGCCCTGGCAAGTCGGGCAGCTTAAGATCATCGACATCGATGCGATGCCCGATCCGACGACCAATCTGCGCGGAGGCCCGCGCGTGATGATGGCCGTGGCGCGCGATGAGCGAAAGCCGGAGATCGACTTCCGCGTCCTCGATCTGGGGCCCAATACCATTGCGGCGACGCCGACGCTCGCGAGTCTCGCTACCGACGCGGCGGATACGGCGCACGGCTTCACGGTCACCGTCACGCTGAATGGGACGAACGACCCGGTCGAAATCTGGTACGCGGTGACGGCCACGGGCGTGGGGACGGTCCCCGTCGACACCGACCCGCTCTGGAGCTTTGGTGCGCGGGTCAAGGTGGCGGGCGCGGTGACGGTCATCAATCTCCCGGCGGGCAAGAAGATCTGGGTGCGCGCGCGCTCCGTGCCGGCACACGACGGCTCGAGCACGGACGTGATGCGCTTTCCGTCCGACTGGTATCATCCTGCCACGGACAATGTCACGCTGTCGACGATCACGGCGCCGTCGGCGCTCGGGACTACCGAGGTCACCGGCAAACGGGCGGTGATCACGTTCACACCCGGCGATACGCGACTGCCGACGGAGGTACTGGTCGCTACACCTGTGACCGATCCGCGGGTGCGTGTGATGACGCTCGCCCCCGGTGCCACGCGCGCCGAGCTGCTCGACCTCGCGCTCAGTACGACCTATCGCGTGGGCCTGCGGCACACGGACATGCTGGCAGGGTTCTCGAGCGAGGTGACGGTCGATGTGACGACGACGGGCACGCCGGCCGTCGCACCCGATCCCGGCGGCATCGCGATCGTGATCGGCGCCGCCTGAGATGGTCCTCATCGCGGACGGCCTCGCCCCGCAGAGCTACGGGATTGGGATCAACATGATCCCGGGCGATCCCGCGTTTCAGGTGGAATTGCAGCGCGCGCCGGACAGCGGCGGCTCGCCGGGTGCGTTCGCCACGATCACCACCCTGCCGCCGATGCCCGCGGCGATGACCTACGTGGACATCCTGCCCCACGACAATGCGTTCCGGCATTACCGCTGGCGCCATATCGGGCCCGGCTACGATCCGAGCGCGAACTGGAGTGCGATCGGTCGGGGGAAACCCGCGCGCTTGGAGGGACCGGCTGCGGAGGGCGGGCTGATCTCGCTCTACCCGATCGTGCGTGGGCGGCCGCTGTCCGATGGCAAGTTCGCCCTGCAAGCAACGGAAATCGACGGCTCGACGAAGAGCTCGAGCGCGCACAATCCCCAAGCGTCGATTATTCCCACCCCTGCGGACCCGACAATCCTGCTCTACAAGGCTGCTGGACCAGCGACGGGTCGCATGTACGGCATTCTGCGACGCCTGAGCTCCTACGTCTTCCGGCGACCTGATGGTTCTACGCTTACCGCGCCAGCGACCAATGCCTATTCACGTCCGGCGCAGCCAACACTCTCGCAAGTCGTGGCTGGTGCCTTGGGGGCGCGGACACGCTGGGTCCGTGTCTTCTATCTCAAGTTTATGCCGCGGAGCGGGAATAACATCTGGGTCATCTACCGAACAAGCATAGAGCAATCCATTTCGCTGTCAGCGAACAATTTACTGAAGGTCACCGCGCCGCCCACTGTCACAGGTTACGACCGCTGGGGTCTGATGGTCGGACCGACAAGTAACAATGAACTATTCCAGCGATCGTCGGTGGATGCCGTTCCGTTCGGGACGGATTGGACCGAGCCGGTCGGGGGCGCTGATCTGACGAACGGATCGCCCTATGACGCGCAGATGGACGATGGGCTCACCATTGAGGGACTGACTGCATCCACGAATTATCAACTCTACGTCTTTTTCGATTCAACCGTTGACACGCCTGCGGGCGGGGTATTCCGCATCGGAGCAAACGCCGGCGGAGCACCGCCGGCGGGCATCGACACGGCCGCCGCAGCGGATCAGAATGGTGACGGAATGATTCCGCTCAGCTTCGGTGTGAGCGTGGTGCTGCCAGTCCCGGTCGGAGCGGGCAGCAATTCAGGGAACGGCGCAGGCAATCCGAAATATCAATGACGCTCTATTTCGTTCAGACTGCCCAGCTCGATGCGAATTCACCGCGGGGGGCGTGGCACGCATGCGTCTGTCCCGGTACTGCGGTGTGGTCGCTGTGCTTGGTGATGCGCTGGGCCGATGATACCGCCGACGATGACTGGGAGGTGGCGACGAACGCCCAGGCCGTCTACGCGGAGAACTTGGGCAATGTCGTGCCGCCGATCGCTGTTACCGCGCTCGGGCCATGGGGCGTCGTCCCGACAGACACCATCCGGCAGGCGCTACGAAAGGTGAAACACAACTGGCCAGTCATCGCTCATGTGGTTCGTTAGCACGGCGCCGATTTCTGCGTGCCAGCATACGGGTTCTTCGTGAAGTCGAACCACCAATACTCGGCTCCATCGGGATAGGCGGCGGCGTCTGATGCCACCCCGGTCTGTGGATTGAACCACGGCCCTGACGCCTTGAACCAGGCGCCATTGCGACCCGTTGTGTCGCCCGCGAAATACTCGTAGCGCACGCTGTCGGTCGGGGTTGTGCTGGTGAACTGGATGCAGACGCGTGCGCTCCAGGGAATCGCTGTCTTCTGCATCTGTCCGCTCGCATCGCGCCAAATAAACGTGATCTCTGCGCCCTGAATGGGGGCGCCGGATCCGAAATTGTAGAACAACACCGTCGGGTCGAGTCCTTGTGGACCGGATGGGTTGCCGCAGGCGGCGAGCAGCATCACAGCAAGCACTAGGTAGCGATTCATGGTTGCCTCTGACGTCGGAAGATCAATCCCACTATTGGGACGGCCTGCACAAATTCCCAGCCCTGCGCGTTCAGCTCGTTCATCACCCCGACGAGCGGATCGGTATCGTGTTTTGGTCCTGTTCGCTCGCGCAGCTCGAGCGCCCGAATCAGCGCCGCACTGCTGACGGTGCTGTCACCGGCGCTCCAGGTGATCGGCGCCGGTAGACCCATCGCATCCCGGATGGAGAGGCGGCCGTATTCCCAGCGCGGCTGCTGGGCGGCGAGCGGTGTCGCGAGCACGATCATGATCCAGAGATACCGCATCACGGTTTCCTCGTCTTGGCCCAACGAGCGAGAGACGCCTTCTTCGCAATCGCTGAGCGCCTGCTTTTACTTAGCTTGCGACTTCTAGCCACGCCACC
>Ga0307290_10000188_pt1 | contig 22746 bp, 19 predicted proteins | sample ER_DNA_144_FD_194472 | JGI IMG/M metagenome (GOLD analysis project Ga0307290, IMG submission 194472) | Bulk soil microbial communities from the East River watershed near Crested Butte, Colorado, United States - ER_DNA_144 | ecosystem: Environmental > Terrestrial > Soil > Floodplain | place... | reverse complement strand
TGAAAGACGACGAGTTCGGAACGCCGAGCTCGGTGGTCACGGTTGGAGGGAGAGGGTCATGATTCTCGCAGCGCTATTGCTTGTGACGCAGGTTGCCGCTCAAGATCCGCGACTCGAGCGCCTCGATCCTGATACACGGGCGACTGTCGTCGCCGTGCTTGATTCGGCTCGCGACGTCGGGCTCCCTGTCGAGCCAATTATTCAGCGTGCGTTGGAAGGCGCGACCAAGGGTGCGTCGGGTGCTCGAATTGTGGCGGCAGTAAGGAGACTCGCCGTCGACCTCGGTACGGCGCGTGGAGCGCTCGGTACCAGCGCGGCGGCACCGGAGCTCGAGGCTGCCGTGGCGGCGCTGCGAGCCGGCGCGACACCGGAGATCCTCGCGCATCTCCGCGACGTGCGCCGCCCACCCCTCACTATGGCGCTCTCCGTGCTCGCCGACCTCGTTGCGAGCGGCGTGCCCGCGGACAGCGCCGCGGCCGCGGTTCTCGCGCTCGCACCGAAAGCGCGCGATGCCGATCTGGTCGAGTTTCGGCGCGCTGTCGAGCGCGACATTGCACTTGGCGCACCGCCCGGCGCCGCGACGTCCGTGCGTCTGAACGCGGGCGCGTTGGACGTATTCAGAGGCACCGGCGCCTCCAGCAACCCCAACAGCCCCCGCCCCCGCTCGCGGCCGTAGTTCCTTCATTTCTGTGCAGACACTCGCCCTCATCGGACTGGTGTGTGGGGTCAGTGTTCATGCGTTGGGCGCGCAAGTGACGGCAAACGTCGAGGCCGGCATCACGGATGTCCAATACGATGGCTTCCTCGCGTCCGGTGCCGCGTCCATCTCACCCACGATGCGTTGGCAGCACCCCGGCGGCCGGGGCTTTTTTAGCGCCCGCGGTACCTACCTGCAGTTCCAGAGCGGGCGCCGCAGTATCGATGGCTCGGCCAATGGCTCGTGGATCACCCCGCTCGCGCGACATTGGCGGGGCGAGCTCGGTGCAGCTGCAGGGGCAAGCGACTATGCCAACATCGCGAGCTTCAGCCACGGACAAGTGGACGCCCGCTTGCACTTGATGGATGAGGATCGCGGTGGCTGGATCGCGGCGACGCTGGGACGCGCGTCATTCGGTGGTGGACCGCGGCCTGTCACTGTGGTTGCGGTTGGCATGTGGCTCCTGCGCACCGACAAGACGATGTTCGTGTCGCTGGATCGCTCGTTCATCGGCGACACAGCGTACACCGATCTACGGTCATCTGCCCGGTGGCGGCGGGCGAGCGTCGTGCTCGAAGGTGTCGTCGGAGCCCGTGTGTGGAGTCGCGGCGGGGGGCGCGGGGTGTTTGGAGAGGGCAGTGCCACGCTCACCCTCGGACGCCAGGCAGCACTGGTCGTGTCCGCCGGTCGCTACCCGACTGATGTCGTCAGTGGCAGCCTCGCTGGTCGTTACGTGACGGCGGCCGTCCGCCTGGGAAGGATTACCGTTCGCAGGCCCGCCACGCCGTTGTTCTCGGGCAACTCGCGCGCGCGCGAATCGCACAGCTCACCGAGCACAACCGATGCGCGTTTGGAGATTGAGACGCGCCGGGACGACGACGTCCGTCTCACCGTCTACGCGCCCGGCGCGACGGTGGTGGAAATCAGCGGTGATTTCACCGATTGGCGCGCCGTGGCGCTGAGTCGGAGTCCAACGGCCGCCGACGCGTGGGTGGCGTCGCTTCGGATCCCGCGTGGCATCCACCGCATCAACGTGCGGCGCGACGGCGGGCCCTGGATGGCGCCTGGCGGCACGACGCGCAGCGCCGACGACTACGACGGCGAGGTCGGCGTCTTCATTCTTCCCTAGCGGGCTCCGCCGGCGAGCCGCAGCGCTTCCGGTCTCCGACGCAGTGCCAACATCGCCCAGACGCCGAGTGCCGGTCCGATCGCCAGGACGCTCATGCTCCAGCGCCACCCGATGGCGGCGGCGACTTTGGGCAGCATGTAGATCGTCGCGCAGGTCAGCAGAAACCCGAGACTGGTCTGGAGTGTCAGCGCGGTGCCGACGTAGTGGCGTGGGGCGAGCTCGCTGACCGCAGCCGAAAACTGCGCCGAGTCGGCAACGGCACTGATTCCCCAGACGAGCAGCAACGGGATGAGCGCCACGAGCGGAGCACCGAACAGCAGACCGACCGCGCTCGCACATGTGCCCGACACAACCATCGCGGTGCTGGTAACGAGCGTGCGCCCCCAACGATCGGCGTACTTCCCGCCGAGCCAGCATCCAATCGCGCCACTGCCGACCACCGCGAACGTCACGAGCGCCGCGAGTCCCGTCACGTCTGCGGCTGCTGCCCGGCGCGCGTGCTCGCTGGCGGCAATGAACACCGCCATCCAGGTCCACATCGCGTACAACTCCCACATGTGACCCAGGTACCCGAGGTTCGCCAGCAGCACACCGCGGTCTTTGAGAATCCGAGGGGCGGCGGCGAGATCAAACGGCGGCGAAGGGGCGACGAATGGTCCATCGTTTGGCACGAGGAGGACCAACAGTGCGCCCGCCAGCGCGCTGAGCGCCGCCACGATGAGGACAACGCGCCACGCGGCCGGGGAGACTGCCCACCGCACGAGATGCGGACTCGCCGAGCCGAGGGTGAGGGCGCCGACGAGAATGCCGATCGCGAGTCCTCTTCCTTCTTTGAACCATCCCGCTGCGATCTTCATCCCGGGCGGGTACACGCCGGCGAGTGCGGCGCCCGTGAGTAGCCGGCAAGCGATACCTGTCGTGATGCCGCTCGATGCAGCGACCCCGAGCGTCGCGAGCGCGGCCAACGCGGCCGATCCCGCGACCAGGCGCCGGGCCGACAGGCGATCGGCGAGCGTGAAGATCGCACTGACGAGCGCGCCGGCGACGAACCCGAGCTGCACGGAGATCGTCAGCCACGCGGTGGTGACGGGGGAAAGCTGCCAGACGCGCGCGAGTGTTGGCGCAACGGCGGACGCACTGAACCACGGAGCCATCGCGAGCAGCTCGGCGATGGCTAGGACAACAAGAACGCGGCCTGGGGTAGTGAGCCCCGGGGCCATGCCCCGGGGCCTCACAGCCCGGTAGGATGATCCAAAAACACCCAGGGCAAATCGAACTTCTTGGAGACGTGCTGGGCCAGCGCTTTGACGCCGACGGTCTCGGTCGCGTAGTGACCTGCGAACAAGACGTTGAGTCCGAGCTCCTCGGCATCGAAAAATGTCCAGTGCTGGCCTTCGCCGGTGATGAACGTATCGAGCCCCGCGGCGGCGGCCTGTGGAATCAGCGATCCCCCTGAGCCGGTGATGATTCCGACCCGCTGTACGCGCTCGGGCCCGAACGGGAATAGCCGCGGCGCGGTACCGAGGGCCTTGGTCACCGCCCAGCTGAGCTCCTCCCGCGTGCCGTGGTACTCGCCCCAGACGCCCGCCGGCGCTCCGTGGTAGGATCCGAAATCGCCGCGAACTTTTATGTCCAGCATGCGGGCGAGCACGGGATTGTTACCAACATCGGGGTGGCGGTCGAGCGGAAGGTGCGCGGCGTAGAGTGCGATGTTTCCTTTGATGAGTCCCGCGACGCGACGATAGGCGGGACCGACCAGCGGTCGCAGACCACCCCAGAACATGCCGTGGTGAACGAGGAGACAGTCAGCGTGCTGCTCGGTCGCCTGGCGGACCGTCGCCTCGCAGAGATCGACGGCTGCGGCGAGTCGGGTGACCTCTCCGGAGTTGCTGAACTGCAAGCCATTCAGCGCCTCAGGGGCGTCCGCGACCTCGTCGGCGACACGGAGATAGTCATCGAGAAAACGAACGAAAGTGTCTAGGCGCACTCAAGACACCGTAGTCACAGTATCGAGGCAGTTACGCGACTTTCCACATTGGCGGACGTCACAACGCTATATATGACAATGAATTAGAGAATCCACATGCGGCGGCGCTAGGCGTGTGGATATCTATGCTCGTGCCAGTGCCTGGCCGCCACGCTGCGCGACCTGCGGCGGCTGGCCCGCGTCCTCGCCCATCCGCAACACGCCGTTGATCTCTCCACCTTCCTGTATCAGCAACCGCTTCGTATGCACGTCGCCGTGAACGACGCTCGTCGCTTGCAGCTCGACGCGTTCTTCCGCGAAGATCGCTCCGCGCACCTCGCCGCCAATGATGGCTTCACGGCTCACCACGTCCCCTTCCACTTCCCCGCCCCGGGCGACGAGGACCTGCTTCGCCGCGCGCACGGTTCCGCTCACTGAGCCCTCGATCTTCACGACGCCGTCCGCGGAGATGTCGCCGACGACACGCATCCCCGCGCCGATGATCGATAGCCCGGGAACGCCGTCGCGGCCGCCGGCGGGTGTTGCGCTTTTTTCTGAGAACACTGCCATCAGCGTCCCTCCTTCACTAGATCCAACGGATCGACGGACTTGTTGTCGTGTCGAATCTCAAAGTGCAGGTGCGGAGCGGTGGACCGCCCTGAGTTTCCGGATAAACCGATGACCTGCCCTGCCTGAACTTCGTCGCCCTCGGCTGCAAGCAACCGTGACATGTGACCATACATCGTCTCATACCCGGACGGATGCCGCAAGAGGACGAACAAACCGTAGTCCCCATCGTAGCCGGCTGCCGTGACCGAGCCTCCCCCTGAGGCCCGCACCGGAGTCCCAAGCGGCACGGCGATATCGACGCCGGGATGGGATTCGTCGACCACTCCGGGCCGCACCTGGCCGCGGGTGACAAACCCCGGGACATCGAGTGGCCAGTGCGACGGTGTGGACACTCCGCGTTCGTAGCGGTTACCAGCACCCGGCAGCGCTGCCCGAATTGGCACCGCGCGCATCGAACTGGCGAAGTCGGTATTGCGGGCGACGGTGCCGCCCGCGCCCGCGGCTCCTGCGCCGCTGCGGGAGACGGGAGGAACTTTGACGCCGAGCATTTGTCGCAGCTCCTGGTAGTTCGCTTCCGCGCGATTCAGCGCGGACGCGAGCTGCTGGACTCGACTGTTTTCGACGCGAAGCCGCGACACTTCCCGCTTGAGTCCGGGGACCAGCGCGGCGTTGCGCATGATCGGTCCGGCGAAGGCGAAGAACAGCACGACCAGGACGGCAATCGAGCCGGCACCCCACTTCCCCGCCATGACCGCCCAGCGCGGGAACCGGTACTGTTTGGATTCGAGGTCGCCGTCCGGGTGAACGACGATCGTGACACCGCGCGTCCCCCTCGTCATCCGTCGAAGGGCGCGCCGAGGATCACCTCGAGCAGCCGTGCGAGATCATCGTTCGAGTAGAACGACAAATGGATCTGGCCTTTCCCTTTGGCGCGCAGTGTGACGCGGACGTCGGTGCCGAGCCGCCGTCGCAAGGCGTCTTCGACGCGCCGGACTTCGGGGGCGGCGCCCATGCCGCGTTTCATGCGCGGCCGGCGTTCGGGCGCGCGGCCGCCGCGCACGCGGTCTTCCACTTCGCGAACGGAGAGACCCTGCGCCACCGCTTCGCGCGCGAGATTCGTGACGATGCGCGTATCCTCGAGTGCGAGGAGCGCGCGCGCATGACCCACCGACAGTTGTCCCTCGTGCAGCATGTCCAACACCACTTCGGGCAGCTTGAGCAGGCGGAGGGCGTTGGCAACGGTCGAGCGGTCGCGACCGACCGCATCGGCGACGTCTTGCTGGGCGAGTTTGAACTCCGCGATGAGCCGTTCGTAGCCGCGCGCCTCGTCCACGGGGGACAAGTCATCGCGCTGCAGATTCTCGATCAGCGCCAGGGTGAGGAGCGTGCGATCATCGGCGTCGCGTTGAACCGCAGGGATGCGTTCCCATCCGAGCTGCTGGCAGGCGCGCAGCCGCCGCTCGCCGGCGATCAGCTCAAACGCACCATTCCCACCGGGGGCCTTTCGAACCACGATCGGTTGCAGCAGTCCCGCCTGTTTGATCGAGGAAACGAGCTCCTCGAGCGCCGCGGGATCTACCGTTCTACGGGGCTGGAATGGGTTCGGCCGAACATCCTTGATGGGCAGCTCGACCAGACTCCCTTCCCGCTCGGCTTCCTCCCGACTCGGCCCGAGCAACGCCTCGAGCCCTCGGCCGAGGCGGCGTCTTCCAGCGGCGGTTTCCGTCATGCGGTCACCTCCGGCAGCGGTTCAATGGCGGGGAGGCTTGGCGAGGGTGGAGCGTCCTGCTCGACCCGGCGAATCAACTCCTGGGCGACGGCGAGATAACTTTTCGCGCCGATTGACTGCACGTCATACAGCACGATCGGCTTGCCAAAGCTGGGTGCTTCCGCGAGTCGCACGTTACGGGGGATCGTGACATTGAACATGCGGCCGCCGAAATACTCCTTCGCCTCTTCAGCGACTTGCTTGCAGAGATTGAGACGCGCGTCGTACATCGTCAGCAGCACGCCTTCGATCGCCAGCGCGGGATTGAAATTGCGCTGGACGAGCTTCACCGTGTTGAGGAGCTGCGAGAGACCTTCGAGCGCGTAGTACTCGCACTGAATCGGAATGATCACGCTGTCCGCGGCCGTCAGCATGTTCAGGGTGATGAGGCCGAGCGACGGCGGGCAGTCGATGATGACGTAGCCGTATTCGTCGCGCAGATCGCGCAGCGCCTCGCGCATGCGCGTCTCCCGGGCGCTTTGATTGACGAGCTCCAGCTCGGCGCCCACCAGGTCCTGAGTCGCGGGGACGACGTCGAGATCCGGGAAGTGCACGTGGGGGAAGCGCGACTGCACCAGCGGCGCACCATCAATCAACGCGTCGTAGAGCGACTTTCGGATGCGATCGCGCTCAATGCCGACGCCGCTTGTCGAGTTGCCTTGGGGATCGGCATCGATGAGCAGCGTCTTGCGCTCGGCGGTCGCAAGCGAGGCCGCGAGGTTTACAGCGGTCGTCGTTTTGCCGACGCCGCCTTTTTGGTTGGCAATCGCAATTACGCGTGACATTATAAATTATTATGCCGCAATGAGTTGTGTAGCTCGCGAATTCACGCGAGTTCAATATACGTTCGTTTCACGTGAAACGAAAGAGCATACGTTTCACGTGAAACTGCAACATTCGGAGCCTAGGCGACCCGGCGGCGCCAGCGCGTGGCCTCGAGGACGAGGTTGTGGAGATCACTGGGGGTGACACCCGGTACGCGCGCGGCCTGCGCGAGCGAGCTGGGACGGACGCGGTCGAGCTTCTGGCGCGCTTCGGTCGCCAAGGTGCGCAGCTCGAGGTAGGGCAGGTCCGAGGGCAGGACAAACGCCGCGAGCTCCGCCAGGCGCGCCGCGGCCTCGCGCTCCCGCGCCAAATAGCCGTCATACTTGATTTCGATTTCGGCGGCGACGATCGCCTCGGCGGCGAGGTCGGCTCCGACGCCGGCAGCGGCGAACAACGCGGCGAGCGAAACGCCGGGCCGTTTCGCAATTACAGCAATGCGATCACCCTCCACCAAACTCGTACCGCTCCCCGCGAGTGGACCGGCTGCCGCTTCCGGGCTGATCGTTGTCTCGCGCGCGACGCGTAGCGCCGATTCCTCCGCTGCCAGCCGCCGTTCCGCCGCACGCAGCTCATCGTCGGTCAACAGACCGAGCTGCTCCGCTAGGCGGAGCAGGCGGCGCAGCGCGTTGTCCTGCCGGAGCAGCAAACGGAATTCGGACCGCGACGTGAACAGACGGTACGGCTCATCGACTCCACGCGTCACCAGGTCGTCGACGAGCACTCCGATGTACGCGTCGTCACGCCCCAGGACGACCGGCTCGGCACCGCGGATCCGGCGCACGGCGTTGATCCCGGCCACGACGCCTTGGCCCGCCGCCTCCTCGTAGCCCGTCGTGCCGTTGATCTGACCGGCGAAGAAGAGGTGCTCGACCGTCTTCACCTCGAGCCACGGCGTGAGCTGCGTCGGAGGATAGTAGTCGTACTCGATGGCGTAACCGGGGCGCGTCATCCGTGCACGCTCGAGTCCGGGTACGGCGTGCAAAAACTCGAGCTGCACCGCGACGGGGAGGGAAGTCGAAAGTCCGTTCACATACAGCTCGGTCGTGTCGAGTCCCTCGGGCTCGAGGAAGATCTGGTGACGCGTTGCCTCGGGGAACTTCACGATCTTGTCCTCCACCGAGGGGCAGTATCGCGGACCGCGACCGCTGATCGCGCCACCGTACAATGCCGACTCCTTCAGATGACGCTGGATGATGTCCTTCACTTCCTCGCCGGCCCACGTGATCCAGCAGGGGACCTGACGCGGCCGCTCGATGCGCTCGTGGAACGAGAAGCGGAACTCAGCGCTGTCGCCGTCCTGTCGCTCGACCTTACTCCAATTCACAGAACGGCCATCGACACGCGGCGGCGTACCGGTCTTAAAACGCGCTACTGTAAGTCCAATGTTTTCAATGACTTGTGCCATCTCAATGGATGGCTGATCGCCGGCACGGCCGGCGGGGATTTGCGTGTCCGTGCCGAGGTGAATGCGACCGCGAAGGAAGGTGCCGGCAGTGATGATGACGGCGCGCGCGTTGAACCGGCGACCGTCTCCCGTCTCGACGCCGGTGACGCGAGTGCCCAGCCGATCGAAGAGCAGATTTGTGGCCATGCCCTGCGAAAGCTCGAGGGCAGGGAATTGCTCGAGCAACGAGCGGACGGCGCGACGGTAGAGGGTCCGGTCGCATTGCGCGCGCGGCGCCCAGACTGCCGGGCCCTTGGAGCGATTCAGCATCCGGAACTGGATGGTCGCGCGATCGGCGGCGCGGCCCATGATGCCGCCCAGGGCATCGACCTCGCGGACGACCGTACCCTTCGCGATACCGCCGATGGCGGGATTGCAGGACATCTGACCGATTGTGTCGAGGTTGGAGGTAAGCAGTAGCGTGTGCGCGTTTAGACGGGCGCACATTGCTGCCGCTTCCGTTCCCGCATGACCACCACCCACCACGATGACGTCGTAGTCCAACACCATACAGCAAAGATAGAGGGGAGCGAGGCGGCTAGGCAGACGCCTCAGGGAGACGCCGAGAGGCCGAGCGGCTGAGGGGCTGTGAGGAGCGAGTGGTCATGAGGCGCGAGGGATGGGGAGCTTTCCGGCGGCGCCACTGACCTTTCGGAGCAGGCCGTAAAGCGTTCGTCCGGTTTCGTCCGTCAGTGCTTCGAGCCGCCCGAAATCCGCCGCGGAGATGTATTCCAGTTCCCTCGCGATCCCCAAGATCGTTTCGACTTCAGCGAGAGAACCACGAGCGATGTCAAAGAAACGCCGAGCATCGCGTGAGCCGTATCGCCTGTTGCCTTCAGCAATGTTGAGCGGCACGCTATAGCACGCGCGGCGCAACTGATCGGCGAGCCCTGTCTGCTCGTAGTCTGGAAGGCTCTTTGATATGCGGACGCAGTCGATCGCAAGTCGTTGAGCATGCTGCCACGCTTTCAGCGTTTTGTAATGAGCCATGCGACATACTATGACCAGAGACAAAAGGCACGGCACCGAATTCACGCATGCCGTGCCTTTCTAACGCCTGGTTCCTCGTGTCCCCTCAGCCGCTCGGCCTCTCGGCGTCTGACTCAGCGTCTGCAGCCTAGTCTTTGCATGTCCTCGCTTTGTCGTTAGGCCGTCCTTACCCAGCGGACCAGCTCTTTAATGGTCGGTCGCTTGCCCGTCATCAGTATCCCGACCCGATAAATCCGTGCCGCGATCCACGTCACGCCCAGGATCCCGACCACGAGCATCGCCAATGAGGCGACCAGCTCGCCCGTTCCCATGCTGCCGGCCGTCCAGCGGACTGGCGTCGCGATCGGGGACGTGAACGGCACCACCGACAGTGTGCGCGCGAAGGTCGAGCTGGGATCGTTGGTCAGTCCGATGATCGACAGGTACGCAATCATGAGCAGGTACGTCACCGGCTGCTGCGCCTGGCGCGCTTCCTGCTCGTTACTCGACATCGCCCCGACGGCGGCGAACATCGAGGAGTACAGGAGGAAGCCGCCCAGGAAGAACGCCATGAACACGGCGAGGGTCGCAAACGGGATGTGCGGCAGCGTCATGGTTTGCGCGGAAGCAGTATCCGCACCCAGGGCGCGTGCGATGGGGACGCGCAGGCTGATCAGCAGCCGCGCCGAGACGCCCCAGATGACGAACTGGAAAAACGATACCGCCCCGGCGCCGATCACCTTGCCCAGCATGAGCTGGAACGGTCGCAGCGACGAGACGAGAACCTCGATGATACGGGTGGTTTTCTCCTCCAGCACGGAGCTCATGACGTTCACGCCGTACAGCAGGATCGCCATGAACAGGAGAATCGCCATCACGTAGGCCAGGATGAACGACTCGCCCGCGCTCTCCTTGGTGCACGCCCCCCGCTGGCACTTTTTCTGATCCAGGGTAACCCTGAGTGCCTGAGCCCAATCGACGACGGCTGGGTTCACGCCCTTGCCTTCGAGGCGCGCCTTTTCGACCACCCGATTCAGGGTACGCTGCAGCTCTTCAGTAGTCTGCAGTGAGAGATTCGACGCGCGGTACTCCGCCTTGCCGTCGGCAGGCAGGGAGTCATCGACGATCAGAAAGCCGTTGAGTTGCTTGGCTTCCACGAGGGTCGTCAACGAGTCGAGGACGGCAGGACCGAGTTTCACGCCGTCTGCGCGAATTGTCCTGCTCGCGCCAAGCGCCTCCACGATCCGCGTTCCGTAGCCGAGCTTCCCCGCGTCCACGATGGCGATGTTGCGAACCCCACCCCCCACGGACTGCATGATCTGGAAGACGATGATTCCGGCGAACAAGACCGGACCCAGGATGGCCGAGACCCAGAACCACTTGGTGCGAACGCGTTCGACGAACTCGCGGCGAATGATCGCCCAGACCTTATGCACGAGCGCCCTCCCGCGCGGGTTCGGCGCCCGGGACCGCGGCGGCCGTGGCGGCCTCCGGTCCCACCAAATCGACGAAAATCTTGTGGAGCGAAGCACTCGCCAGCTCGAACCGCGCGAGGCGCGCGCCGGACTCGACCAGCGCCTTGAGAATCTCCTGGGCATCGGCAGCGGGAGCCAGCTCGAGCTCCGCCTGCTGGCCAAAGTCCTGGAACTTGGCCACCAGGCGCCGGTCCCCGAAGATCTGCTGCGCGTTCCCCTGACTGCCGTCGAACACGACGATGACATGCTTGCCGCCGTGTGTGCTCTTCACCTCCGCGAGGGTGCCGTCGATCAGCTTCTTGCCGCGCGCGATGATGCACAGGCGGTCGCACAGCTTCTCGGCGTGTTCCATGATGTGCGTGGAGAAGAGCACCGTCTTTCCCTGGCGCCGGTAGTCGATCACGGTGTCGCGGAGCACCTGCGAGTTGACGGGATCGAGACCGGAGAATGGCTCGTCGAGAATCACGAGCTCGGGATCATGCAGTACCGTCGAAATGAACTGCACCTTCTGCTGCATCCCCTTGGAGAGATCGGAAACCTTGCGCAGCCGCCAATCGGCAAGACCCAGGCGGTCCAACCAGTCGAGCGCGCGGGTGCGGGCAGTGCGGCGCGCCACGCCCTTGGCCTCCGCGAGAAATACGAGCACGTCCAGGACGCGCATCTTGGGATACAGCCCGCGCTCCTCGGGCAAGTACCCGATCCGCGCGGAATTCGCGCGCCCGCCCCCAACCTGACCGAACAGCCGGACCTCGCCGCCGTCAGGCTCGTAGATGTCCATGATCATGCGCAGCGTCGTCGTCTTACCGGCGCCGTTGGGGCCGAGCAAGCCGTAGATGATGCCGGAGGAAACACTCAGGGAAAGGGAATCGACCGCGGTGTGTCCCGCGAAGCGCTTGGTGACGCGGTCGACGATGACGGGTTCTGACATGCGGGGAAACTATTAGGAAGGTAAAGCGACGCTAGGGTGAGGCGACGCTACGATACTACGACGCTAGGACGCCAAACAGTTCGCCGGCCTTACGCACGGCCGTCACGAGGGCGTCGATGTCGTCGACGTCATTATAGATATAGAAGGACGCACGCGCCGTGGCGGCGACGCGGAGCCGGCGCATAAGCGGCTGCGTGCAGTGATGGCCGGCGCGAATACAGACGCCGTCCTTGTCCAGGATCGTCGCCAGGTCGTGCGGATGAATGTCGCCGTAGGTGAACGGCACGACGCCGGCACGATGCTCACGCGGTCCATAGACCGTGACACCCTCGATCTGGGACAGCCGCTCGATCGTCAGGCGGGCGAGCTCCTGCTCGTGCGCCGAGACGTTGTCCAATCCCAGCTGCTCGAGATAGGCGATGGCCGCGCCCAGCCCCACGGCGGCCTCCACGTTCGGCGTCCCGCCTTCGAACTTGTGAGGGATCTTGTTCCAAGTGGAACGGTCGTCCCACACCCGCTCGATCATCTCGCCGCCACCGTGATAGGGGGGCATCGCCTCGAGCAGCGCCGGCTTCGCGATCAGCGCCCCGCTCCCCATGGGGGCGAGCATCTTGTGGCCGGACAGCGCGTAGAAGTCGGAATCGATCGCCTGCACGTCCACCCGGAGGTGAGGGGTGGACTGCGCCCCGTCCACCACGGTGACCGCACCGGCAGCGTGCGCGAGCCTATTCAGCTGCGCGGCCGGATTCACAGTCCCCAGCGAATTCGAGACGTACGGGAAGGCGACGATCTTGGGCCTCGCCTCGAGCGCCCGCCCGAAGTCGGACAGGTCGATCCGACCGTCTTCCGTGATCTCGACCATCCGGAGCGTGGCGCCTTTCTCCTGACACAGGATCTGCCACGGCACGATGTTCGAGTGATGGTCCATCGCCGTAACGACGACCGTATCCCCGCGCCCCACATTGGCACGGCCCCACGACGCGGCGACCAGATTGATGGACTCCGTGGTGCCGCGCGTGAAGACGACGCCTTCCCGGGCCCACGCGTTCACGAACCGGGCGACCGCGGTGCGGGCGGCCTCGTAAGCGTCCGTGGCCTCGACCGCGAGCGCATACGCGCCGCGGTGCACGTTGGCGTTGTGGAAGCTGTAGTAGTGGACGATCGCGTCGATGACCTTGCGCGGTTTTTGACTGGTCGCCGCGTTATCGAGATAGACGAGCCGGCTCCCGTTCTCCTGCTTCGTGAGAATCGGGAAGTCGGGCCGGATCCGCGCGGTATCGAGCATCAGAAGTCCTTGGCCGACTCGGTCGTCACGGGCTCGGCGCGGTTCTGCAACGCCGCGTGCAGCGCGTGCCACGCCAGGTTCGCGCACTTGATGCGGCTGGGAAACGCACGCACGCCCGAAAACGCCGCCAGCTTGCCCGGCGCATTCGCGCCGCCGGCGAGCATATCGCGAAACGCCTCGAACATCGTTTCGGCGTCCTTCACCGGCTTTCCCTTCACGGCGTCGGTCATCAGCGACGCCGAGGCCTTCGAGATCGCGCAGCCCGAGCCCTGCGGCATTTGAAATCCGATATCGCGGATGGTATCGCCGTCGAGCTGCACGAATAATTGGATGCGGTCGCCGCACAGCGGATTGTTGCCCTCGGCCCGGCGATTCGCCGACTCCAGCCGCTTGAAGTTCCGCGGACTGCGGTTGTGATCGAGGATGACTTGCTGGTAGAGGTCGCCCAGGTCGCTCATGGCTCCGCCAGACGACCCCGCACTATCGCGTCGAGCTCCGCGCGCAGCGGAGCCACGCCCATGCGGCCCAGGATCTCGGCGGCGAACCCGTAGGTCAGCACTCGGCGGGCCTCGCGCTCGCCAATGCCACGGCTGCGGAGATAGAAGAGCGCCCGCGGATCGAGCGGTCCTACCGTCGAGCCGTGCGTGCACTTCACGTCGTCGGCGTAGATCTCGAGCTGCGGCTGGCTGTCGGCGTGCGCGTCAGTCGAGAGCAACAGGTTGTTGTTGGTCTGCTTCGAATCGGTCTTCTGCGCGCCCGGCCGGACGATGATGCGTCCGGTGAACACGCCGCGCGACTTCCCGTCGAGCACGCCGTTGAAGTACTCGTGGCTCTCACAGTGGTCCGCCGCATGGTCGATCGTGGTGTGATGATCGGCATGCTGCTCGCCGGCGAGCAGGTACAGCCCGTTCAGAATCAGCGTCCCACCCGGACCCGCCATGACGGCGCCGATGTCGTGGCGCGCGAGCGCGCCGCCGAATGCGACCGTGTGCAGGTTGACCGTGCTGTCCCGGCCTTGATGCGTTTGCGTGGTGGCTACGTGATAAGCGCGGGGACTCTCGCGCTGGACGCGATGATAGTCTACCCTGGCTGAGTCCCCGACCACGATTTCGGTGACGGTGTTCGTCCAATACGGGGCCTTCGCCTCGCTCAGCGACGCGTAGGTCTCGACGATGCTCGCGCGTGCTTCACGCTCGAGGACGACCAGATTACGAGGATGGGTGACCACAGGCTTCCCGCCCGTCGATAGGAACAACAGCTGGATCGGCTCCACGATCGTCGCCTTGGCCGGCACGTGAACGAATGCTCCGTCGCTCACGAACGCGGTATTCAGCGCGGAGAAGGGCCGGTCCTGCGTAGCGGCGTACTGGCCGAGATGCTGGCGGACGAGATCCTGTCGATGCGTAACGACGTGGGCCAAACTCTGAACGTCGTCGAAAAACGGCGTCGAGAGAGAGGGTTGAAAAAAACCGTCAACAAAAACCAGACGGTACCCGGCCTCGAAAAGCAAAAACGGCCGGATGTCCTCGAGCGTCGGGATACGGGCAGGAGGCTTCGCCAGCTCAAAGGCGCCTTCGGCGATCGGCGCGACGCTCGTGAAGCGCCACGCCTCCTGCTTCATGTTGGGAAAGCCCAGGTCGCCGAAGCGGGCGATCCCGCCTTCGCGCAGATCTTTGAGCCAGGCAGGAACGCGGGACGCACCGTTGGTCGCCCACGCGTGATAGGAACCGACGAGCCGTTCTACCGAGCCAGTTTTCACTGCCATCGTCACGACACCATTACACCATCACGCAGCCAGTCGTAGCCGCGCGACTCGAGTTCCTGGGCCAATTCGGGCCCGCCGGACTTCACGATCCGGCCGTCGGCGAGGACATGCACCACGTCGGGCGTGATGTAGTTCAGGAGCCGCTGGTAGTGCGTCACGATCAAGAACGAGCGATCGGGGCTCCGCAGCTTGTTCACGGTTTCCGCGACGGTTTTCAACGCATCGATGTCGAGCCCTGAGTCCGTCTCATCGAGGATCGCCAGGCGCGGCTCGAGCACCGCGAGCTGCAGGATCTCATTGCGCTTCTTTTCGCCGCCGGAGAACCCCTCGTTCACGGGACGATTCATCATCGAGTCGTCCCAACCGATTGCCTTGAGCTTCTGTTCGAGAAACTGCAGGAAGTCGATCGGGTCGAGCTCCGGTTCCCCCCGCTCCCTGCGAAGCGCGTTCAGCGCCGACCGAAGGAAATAGGAATTCGTGATGCCGCGAATCTCCACCGGATACTGGAACGCGAGGAAGACACCTGCGCGCGCACGCTCCTCGGGTTTCATGCCGAGCAAATCCTTGCCCTCGTACGTCGCGGTCCCGGCGAGCACCGTGTACGCCGGATGCCCGGCCAGCACCTGGGCGAGCGTGCTCTTGCCCGAGCCGTTCGGGCCCATGATCGCGTGGACTTCGCCCTTGCGAATCGTGAGATCCACACCCTTGAGGATCTCGGTTCCTGCGACCGCGACGCGCAGCCCTTTGACCTCGAGCATTACCCGACGCTCCCCTCAAGACTGATCCCGAGCAACCGCGTGGCTTCGACGGCGAACTCCATCGGCAGCTCCTTGAATACTTCCTTGCAAAAGCCGTTGACGATCATCGAGACCGCATCCTCGGCGGACAGGCCGCGCTGACGCAGATAAAAAATCTGATCCTCGCCGATCTTCGACGTGGACGCCTCGTGCTCCATGATCGCCGTGCTGTTGCGCACGTCGATGTACGGGAAGGTGTGCGCGCCGCACTTGTCACCGATGAGCATCGAGTCGCACTGCGAATAGTTACGCGCGCCCTCGGCGCCCTTCATGATCTTTACGAGACCGCGGTACGTGTTCTGCCCGCGACCGGCCGAAATACCCTTCGACACGATGGTCGAGCGCGTGTTCTTGCCGAGGTGGATCATTTTGGTGCCGGTGTCGGCCTGCTGCTTGTGGCTCGTGACCGCGACCGAGTAGAACTCACCAATCGAGTTATCGCCCTGGAGGATGCAGCCCGGATACTTCCACGTGATCGCCGATCCGGTCTCGACCTGCGTCCACGAGATCTTGGAGTTCGCACCGGCGCACTTGCCGCGCTTCGTGACGAAGTTGTAGATCCCGCCTTTTCCTTCTTCGTCGCCCGGATACCAGTTTTGGATCGTCGAGTACTTGATCGTGGCGCGCTCGAACGCGACGAGCTCGACGACCGCGGCGTGAAGCTGATTCTCGTCCCGCATCGGCGCCGAGCAGCCCTCGAGGTAGCTCACATAGCTGCCCTCATCCGCGATGATGAGCGTCCGCTCGAACTGGCCGGTCGATGACGCGTTGATGCGGAAGTAGGTCGACAGCTCGAGCGGACAGCGCACACCCTTCGGCACGTAGACGAAGGAGCCGTCGGTAAAGACGGCAGTATTCAGCGCCGCAAAGTAATTGTCGTTGTGCGGCACGACAGTGCCGAGATACTTCTGGACGAGCTCGGGGTGCTCGCGGATCGCCTGCGAGATGGGACAGAAAATCACGCCGAATTTGGCGAGCTCCGCCTGAAACGTCGTCGCGACCGAGACGCTATCGAAGACCGCATCGACCGCGACGCCGGTAAGGCGCTTCTGCTCCTCGATCGGAATTCCCAGTTTCTCGAAGGTTGCGACCAGCTTGGGGTCGACCTGATCGAGCGAATCGAGCTTGGGAAGCTTCTTGGGGGCCGCGTAGTAGCTGATCGCCTGATAGTCGATCGGCCCGTACTTCACGTTGGGCCAATGCGGCTCGGACATCTTGAGCCAGTTGCGATAGGCCTTCAGCCGCCACTCCAGCATCCATTCCGGCTCGCCCTTCTTGGCCGAAATCAGGCGGATCACGTCCTCGTTCAAGCCGGCCGGCACGACCTCGGATTCGATGTCGGTGACGAAGCCGTACTTGTACGGTTGCTGGACGTGGGCTTCAATACTGGTCATGGCGCCTCGAAGTTATTCGCTGACATATAGTTCCGGTATCCTAATAACTTTGTCGGGATTGTCAACTTACAACTGACTGCGTGGAGAGGCGTGAAAGGGCGTGAAACGGCGTGCTTGCAGCCACGCATTTGCACGCCTTTTCACGCCTCTCTACGCCTTTTTTTGGGGGGTCGTCAGTAGATGTCTCGATTCCACTCTCGGACGAGCCGCTCGTAGTCGTCCGGCGTATTGATTTGGTCGATCACCGCTGGATCGTCGACGGGGACCGCCACCACTTCCTTCTCATGCTCATGCAGGACTGCCCGCGCGCCCGCGCGCGTCGCTTCCGGGCTCTCCAGCAGCTCGCCGAACAACGCGGACCCCCAGATCACGGGATGGCCCCGCCGCTCTGCAAACGTCGGGACGACCGCGGGCGCGCCGGTTCGGCGGTGCGTCTCGAGGATACGCTCGACCGTCGTGACGCGGACATGTGGCAGATCGACGGGCCAAACGAGCACCGCGCTGGGTTGGAGCGGCTGCAACGCGCGCAGCGCCCCTCGGAGCGAGGCGATAGGGCCGGTTTCGGGCTCGGGATTCTCTACGATCATGCAGTCGTGACCTGCAAAAATGGGCTGGATGCGGGGGGCGTCGGGCCCGACGACGACGACTCGCGTTTTGACCTCGAGCGCTTCCAATGCCTCCAGGATTCGGACGACGAACGGGAGGCCCAAGAAATCCAGCAGGGCTTTAGGAGAGCCCATCCGGGCCGACCTGCCAGCCGCCAGCACGACGCCCGCTAAGCTCATAGGGGTTATGACTCTACGCGCTCAGGTGGCCAGTTGGCTAGAGGTAGTTGCATGCGGCGCGGAAAGGGGCAATTTTGGCGCGCTCACATGACAGCTCGACGCATTCGCCAACTCGGCGACCCGATCCTGCGGGTTCGCTGCACTCCGGTGGAAGATCCCAAATCGCCGGCGGTGCGGCTCTTGTCCGATGATCTGCGGGACACGCTGCGCACCGCACGCAAGAAATACAACATGGGCCGTGCGCTGGCCGCGCCACAGATCGGCGCACCGGTGCGCGTCGTTCTGGTGGAGATCGGAAAATTCCGCGCCACGATGATCAATCCGGAAATCACGGATGTCGGCGCCGAAGATTTCCAGGTGTGGGACGACTGCTTCTCGTTCCCCAACCTGCTGGTTCGCGTGACGCGCGCGTACAAGGCGACGCTGCGCTACACCGACCTGAAGGGCAAGATCGTGACGATGGACCTCGAGGGGCCGATGGCCGAGCTGCTCCAACACGAGCTCGATCACCTGGATGGCATCCTCGCCCTCGACCAGCCCAGCGGGCTCGACCCGTTCGCGAACAAGGCGGAATGGGAGAAACACCACAAGCCCACCGAGCGGTACGGACCCCCGAGACCTCGCGAGGTTTAGAACCAGCTACATTCCGTTCATTGACAGGGGTGCCCACCACGTTGGTGGGCTGAGATCACACCCTTAGAACCTGATCCGGTTCGTACCGGCGAAGGGAGCTCCGCATGACCTGCCGCACCCAGATGTTTTTCGCCCGTCAGGGCACCGTCACCCCCGAGATGCAGCGCGTCGCCGAGCGGGAGGGACTCCCGCAGGAGACGATTCGCGACGAAGTGGCGATCGGGCGCCTCATCATCCCCGCCAACGTCAATCATCTGAGCAAGCGCCTCGATCCCATGGCGATCGGCAAAGTCGCCAGCGTCAAGATCAACGCCAACATCGGCAACTCGGCAGTCGAGTCCGACATCGAGGGCGAGCTCGAGAAGCTGCACCACGCCGTCCACTACGGCGCCGACACGGTGATGGATCTGTCGACCGGCGGCAACATCGATGCGATTCGCGAGGCGATCATTGCGGCCTCGCCGGTGCCGATCGGCACGGTGCCGATTTACCAGGCCATCCAGATCGCGGGCGACATCACGAAGCTGACGGCCGACGACATCCTCGACAACATCGAGCATCAGGCGCGGCAAGGCGTGGACTATGTCACCGTGCACGCCGGCATTCTCCGCGAGCACGTCGGCCTCGCGCTCGGTCGCGTCACCGGGATCGTCAGCCGCGGCGGGTCGTTGATGGCGTACTGGATGACGCAGCACGGCAAGCAGAATCCGCTGTACGAGCACTACGACCGGTTGCTCGACATCGCGCGCGAGTACGACGTCACGCTGTCGCTGGGCGACGGGCTACGTCCCGGCTCGATTGCGGACGCGACCGACAAGGCGCAGCTCGCCGAGCTCACCGTGTTGGGCGAATTGACGGAGCGCGCCTGGAAGCAAGACGTCCAGGTGATGATCGAAGGGCCGGGGCACATTCCCATGCATCAGATCGAAGTGAACGTGCGGCTCGAAAAAGAGCTGTGTCACGAGGCGCCGTTCTACACGCTCGGCCCGCTCGTGACGGATGTCGCGCCCGGTTACGACCACATCACGTCGGCGATCGGGGCGGCGATGATCGGCTGGTTCGGCGCCGACATGCTGTGCTACGTCACGCGCAAAGAGCACCTCGGCCTGCCGAATGCCGAGGAGGTGCGGGAGGGCGTGATCGCCTACAAGATCGCCGCGCATGCCGCGAACATCGCGCGCCGGCGGCCTGGGGCGACCGAACGGGACGACGCGCTATCCCGCGCGCGCTATGCGTTCGACTGGAACGAGCAGTTCCGGTTGTCGCTCGATCCCGCCCGGGCGCGCGAGCTGCACGACGAGGCGCTCCCGGCCGAGTACTTCAAGAGCGCGGAGTTTTGTGCGATGTGCGGACCGAAGTTCTGCTCGATGCACATCACGCGGGAGATCGAGCGGTCGCTGGGGTTGCGCGAGCCGCAGGAAAAACCGTCGCGGGAGGTCGTTGGAGCCGACTAAGGTGAGACGAAGAGCTCGTAGGGCGCCGTCGTGACGTCGTCGCCGAACGTGCCGCTGCCGCGCACCCGGATTCGAAATGGGCCGCTCGCAGGCACCGTGAACGACCCGATAGCGAAAAACTGCTGATTCGCGCCAGCGAGCTGAGTGTTCTGGCCGACGAGTATCTGGCCGGTAGTGGGATCGATGACCTCGAATGAAAGGCCCGTGCCGCCCGACGGATTCGCCGTCAAGCGAGCATACAGCGTGAGCAGTTGTCCCGGCGTTCCAGTAGCAGTGAATTCATCAAGGTCACCGATGGGGTCGATCGCTTCTCCGCGCACCGTGTCGCCAACCGCATACGCGGCTGGAACACTCTCGGGTGCCCGATTGACCCGAACGACGTGAAAGTTGTAGCCACCAGTGAACCGGAACACTCCGCCGCACGAGCTCTCGTAGCACTCTCGCATACCGGGACCGTTGGGCGGTTCGAAAACCGCGACGGCGACTTGGCCCCCACTCGGAACCCGGAAGGGTCCCGCAAACCTCACATTCTGGCCGACGGTCGAGACAAGAGTCTCACGGGTGACCGGATTGAATGCGACGATCCGCGGATACCATGTGGTCGCAGTTGACTGGAAGATCAGTCCGAGCTCTTCCCCAGGGGTCGCAGCTACCGTGAATTCGTCCCAATCGCCGACGGGGTCGAGTGGTTCTGTCGTTACCGAATCTCCTGGCAGCAGGGCGGCGCTCGTCTGCTCTGGCGCTGTGGGAGTATGCGTCACCGCGAGACGATAGCTGCCGTATCCGACCTCGGGCGAACCCCCCGCGGTGACGTCCACCATGTAGCGCCCCGTAACCGGAAGATCCAACCGCAGCGTCTGGTGTTCGTCGAGACTGCTGGCCGAGTTCGGCGACGCCAGGAGAGCGATGGGATAGCCCCCGGGGTACATCAGAAAAGCCCAGAATCCAAACCCAGATCCGCCGGTGCCTTGAAGCGCAATGTTGATGTGTTCGCCCGCCTGACCGTCCAAGTAGTATCGATCGAGATCGCTCGGTACCTCGATCGACTCCGTCTCGATTGTGTCGCCGACGACAATGTTCTCGCTGACATGTTCCGGGCTCGCCTTGAATCGATAGAACTTTAGGACGTATGCTGCGGCCACCGGTGATGGACCGGGAGGATTCTCGACTCGCACCACATAGGACCCGGGGCCGAGCGCGAATCGGCGGCTTTGACCGTCAGCCCCGCCCGCGGCGCTCCCGACGGCGGTCGCTACTTCCTGTCTCGACGTGCCCTTCAACAGGTGAGCCATGACCGCGCCGCGGGTGGCTCCAGGCGCGAGCTGGAGCACGATATTGGCGAGACTGCTCTCCGGCACCGCCACCTTGAACTCGTCGACGTCGCCAGGCACGCCGATCGCCTCGGTCACGCTGTCGCCGAAAGCCAGCGTTTCGGGAGCAGATTCGGGTTTGGGATCGACGCGATAGACCATCAGCCGATAGGCTCCAACTGAACCGTCGACCGTGACTCGATACGTCCCGGTGACCGGGAGGGCGAAGCGGCCGGTGGACAGCGCCAGTAATGGCGTCCCGGCAACGAGGCTCTGCGTGCCGGCGACCAGCGAATTGCTCGGGCCGATGATGGAAAGCACGACGCCGTCCGGCGGCGTAGGGTTCGTCGCCTGGAGAAAGACATTGAACTCCTGCCCCGCCGATCCGGAGAATGTGAATTCGTCGATGTCTCCCGGCAGTTTTATCGTCTCCCCGGTGACGGTATCGCCGAACACGATCGTGGAAGACACGTTCTCCGGGCGTCTATCGATCCGGTAGACGTACAAGCGGTAGGGGCCCGTCGCATCGACGAAATTCTGACTCTGCACACGCACGCCGTGTCCGCCAGCCGTGAGCACCTTGAAGCGGCCGGTCCCGTGCTGGAACATACCAGTGTCACCGGCCACGCTCTCCGCCGCTGAGCCCCCCTCGATGGTGCCAAACGGGACCACTGAAATGGTGCGCGCTGACGCCGATTGAATGAACGCGTTGAACTCCGCGCCGTTCGCGGCGGTGAACGTGAACTCATCGATATCGCCGGGAACGTCGATCGCCTCGCCAGAGATCACGACATCGCTCGAGATCGACACGCTGGTGGACTCAGGCGTACGATCGATCGCGTAGAAACGGAACCGATACCCGCCGATGTACTGGACATGGCCGGCGAGACGCGTGAGCGGCACAGAAAACCGATAGTCCCGAGTGGCGGGCAGCGGCTGGAGCCTTCCAATACGCGCAACCGAATCTTCCACGAAATTCTGGAGGAACCCAAGCGTGGTGGAGGTCGTGGAATCTTTCACGACCATGTTGAGCGTCCCGGAGAACTCTCTCTCGCGCTCCATCCATCCGACGAGCTCCTGTCCAGCGGTTCCGGCGGCAATGAACTCATCCACATCAACACCTGGATCCAGTGTTTCACCGCTGACCGTGTCGCCGATGCGGAAGCGCGCGGACCGAAGTTCCGGCGCCTTGTTCACTTGATAGATGACAAAGCGGAAGGCAGTCGGATTTGTGCCAACGAGACCGCGCACCGAAACCAGTAGCACGCCCGGATGCGAGAAAGCCGTTGTCGCAACCGAGACGATACCCGGCCCACCTTCCTGATCAGAGACCGAGGTGAGGAACTGATGGCTTGCAGAATCCGACACCATGAGCGTTCCCCATCCTCGCGTGACTTCGAAGAACACGGCATACTCGCCGTCAGGGTTGGGGAGGAAGGCAAACGTGGGGACGCTGTCGCCCTGCTGTGTTCCGGAGATGGTATCGCCCACACCGATGCGATTCCCTACGGGCGGAGGCGGCGGCGGCAATGGGGGTGGCGGACCCGAAGGC
>Ga0307290_10000187_pt1 | contig 22852 bp, 20 predicted proteins | sample ER_DNA_144_FD_194472 | JGI IMG/M metagenome (GOLD analysis project Ga0307290, IMG submission 194472) | Bulk soil microbial communities from the East River watershed near Crested Butte, Colorado, United States - ER_DNA_144 | ecosystem: Environmental > Terrestrial > Soil > Floodplain | place... | reverse complement strand
GTATGATTGGCTGGCGGTATCCGGGGATCTTTCTGTACCACGACCTGAATCCTGGCAAACCGACGGCCATCCAGCTGGTGCTCGCAGCGATGGAGGGCAACGGCCCCGAGGTTGGTGCCGGGAGTGGAATCGGCAGCGGTGAAGCGTCGGCAACACCCCAGTTCGAGGCGCGGCTGAACTTCGCCCATCGGAAGCCCAACTTCAGTTGGAGCGCTTACGTCGTCGGCCACGTCGACTCAAAGGATACGAGCGCGGTCGGTGTCCAAACCCCCAGCGTGAGTGGGTCCGGCTTTGAGGTCGGTGGCAACGTGACCTCCGGCAAGCTTACCGTTCACGGCAACGTGTACACCGGCAAGAACCTGGGCGCGCAGTTCGCGCATATCACCCAGCAGACCACCGCGTTGGGTGAGATCAAGGGCTGGGGCGCGTGGGTCCAGGGCGGCTACGAGCTCACGCCGCACTGGGGCGCGTGGCTCTTCTACGGCCTCGATGATCCCGATGAAGCGAACTCACCCGGTCTACCGGCGGCGAACCCGAAGTTGAAGAACGAGGATCTTTCCGGCATGCTGCGGTTCCGGGCGGGCCGCTACCAACTCGGCGTCGAGTACTTCCGCGCCAACACGACGTATGGCGGGGCACCCGGGAAGCAGAAAGCGTCGCAGATCGCCTTGAGCGTGTTGTATACGATCTGACGGATGTCAGATGCCTGGTGTCAGGTGTCAGGTGTCAGGGAGCCTGATTCCCAGACACCAGGCACCTGACACCAGGCACCGCATTTCATTTTGAACGGAGGGTAGATCCATGACCAGGCGGAAAGGGATGGATCGGCGTCAGTTCGTCACCACGACCGGTGCCGCCGCGGCGGCGCTCGCGCTCGGTCCGACCATCCTGATCAAGCGCCCGCAGAAGACGCTCAAGATCATCCAGTGGAGCCACTTCGTTCCTGCTTACGACGCGTGGTTCGACCAATACGCCAAGACGTGGGGGACGCAGAAGGGCGTCGAGGTCACCGTCGACCACATCGCCCTGGCGGACCTGACGACACGCGCCAACGCCGAGGTCGCGGCCCAGCAGGGTCACGACCTCTTTCAATTCCTGTCACCTCCGGGCGCGTTCGAGCCGCAGGTGCTCGACATGGCCGACGTCGTCCGCGACGCCGAGCGCGCCCATGGGCCGATCATCGATCTGTGCAAGCGCGCCACCTACAATCCCGTGACGCGAAAATGGTTCGGCTTCAGCGACAACTGGGTGCCGGATCCGGGCGACTACCTGAAGAGTATCTGGACCGAGATCGGCATGCCCGACGGGCCCAAGACGTGGGAAGACCTCGTCACGGCGGGGCCGCAGATCCACGCCAAGCATCCCGAGATCCAGATCCCGATCGGAATCGGGATGTCGCAGGAGCTCGACACCAACATGGCGTCGCGCGCGATGCTGTGGTCGTTCGACGGCTCGATCCAGGACGCCGACGAGAACGTGGTTTTAAAGTCGGACCATGCGCTCGAGGCCCTCAACTTCGCCAAACGGCTGTACGAGGCCGGGATGACGCCCGCCGTGCTGAGCTGGAATGCCGCATCGAACAATCAGGCGCTCAATGCCCGCCAGACGTCGTACATCCTGAACTCGATCTCCGCATATCGCACGGCGCAGGACAACAAGCTGCCGATCGCCGACGACATCTTTTTCGTTCCGGCGCTGAAAGGGCCGCGCGGCACGGGGTGGGCGTGCGAGCACGTGATGGGGATCTATACGATTTGGAAGTTCGCGCAGAGCCCCGACGTGGGGAAGCAGTTCCTGCTCGATCTCGTGGGGCACAATCGCGATGCGATCATGGCGAGTAAGCTGTACAACTTCCCCTCGTTCCCCGGTGCGTTGGCGGGTTCTGGCGCGGCCCGCGGACGGAAGCCTGCGGCGGGCACCGCCTGGTTGCAGCAACAGATCGCCAGCGATCCCTTCGGCTCGAACCCGTCCACCAAGCTCCAACCGATCGGAACAGCGCTCCAATGGGCGACCAACATCGGCCATCCGGGACCGGCGAATCCGGCCGAGAGCGAGGTGTTCGACACGTTTGTGCTGCCGACGATGTTCGCCAACGCCGCCACGGGCCGCATGACACCCGAGCAAGCGCTGGACGACGCACATCAGCGGGTGAAGGGAATTTTCGAGAAGTGGCGGGCGAAGGGTCTGGTTGCGGGAGGAGCGAAGGATAAGGCGTGAACGGCGGTGTCCGGTTTCTGGTGTCTGGTGTCTGGAAACTCCCTGACACCAGACACCAGGCACCCGACACCTTTTTTTACGTCCTCACGCCAACCTCCTGCGGCTTCCAAATGCTGATCTTCCGTGTCTCCGGCATCAGGAATATGCTGAGCAGGAACGCAACGCTCGGAACGATGATCGGGTACATCAACGCCGAGCCCAGGCTGTGGGTGGATAAGTACGCCGCGGTCGTGATCACCGGCACGAGCCCTCCGCCCCACCCGTTGCCGATGTGATAGGGCACCGATACCGACGAGTAGCGAATCCGGGCTGGGAAGTATTCTGCCAGGAACGCGCCGATCGGACCGTACACCATGCCCACGTAGCAGACCATGATCGCCACGATCAGGACCGCCAGCGGGTAGTTGAGGTTTGCCGGATCGGCCGCCTTGCCGAGCGCGGTGTAGAGCGGATAGTAGGTGATGGCGGCGAGGGCGAAGCCCGCGAGAATGATCGGCTTGCGCCCGATCCTGTCGGAGAGCCACCCGAAGAAGATCAGCGACGGCGTCGCGATGAGTAGGGCAATGCCCACGATGATGGCCGGGCGCAAGACGTCGGGCTTCATGACTTGCTGCAGGAAGTAGAGCGCCCAGAACTGGCTGCTGTACCACACGACTCCCTCGCCGATGACCACGATGCTGGCGATCAGCACATACTTGATGTTCGAACTCAAGAATGCCTCTCGCCAGGGGTTCGTCGAGATCTGGCCCTTGGCCTTGATATCCTGGAAGATCGGCGTCTCCTGCAGCCTCAGGCGAATGTAAATAGCGATCGCCACCATGAAGAGCGAGAGTATGAAGGGGATCCGCCAACCCCACGCCGTGAACGCCTCCGTACCGAGCACCTCTCTCGTCACGATAATGACGGCAAGAGACACGACGATGCCCAGCGTAGGCGAGGTCTGCAGCCAGCCGGTGTAGTAGCCTCGTTTCTCGTCTGGCGCATGCTCCGCGACGTACGTAATGGCGCCGCCGTACTCGCCGCCGAGGCAGAGTCCCTGGATGAGTCGAAGTATCAGCAGCAGGATACCCGCCGCCGCACCGATCTGCGCGTAGCTCGGCACGAACCCGATGAGCGCCGTCGACAGCCCCATGCCGCTCAGGGTGATGAGGAATGTGTATTTGCGGCCAACGAGATCGCCGACACGGCCGAACACGAACGCGCCGAACGGCCGGATGAGAAATCCGGCGGTGAACGTCCCCACCGTCTTGATGAGCGCTTGCCCGGATGCGCCTTCTGCGAAGAACTTGGTCGCTAGGAGGGCGGCAAGACTCCCGAAGATATAGAAGTCGTACCACTCGATGACGTTCCCGACGGCAGCGGCGATGACGACTCGGCGAAGGTCCTTCGGAAGAGGAGGCGAAGCCATAAACGTCCTCGCGTGGGGGGTGGGGGGGTGATGTCCGGCTCAGGATGGTTCACTCGACCTGTCCAAATTTTGCAATGTCGTCCGGCAGCTCTTCGCGCGTGGTCGTGATGTCTTTGCCCTGTACCATGATGCGGATCTGTTCGACCACGTCGGGGTTCGCGAGCGTCGTGACGTCGCCGACGTCCCGGCGATTCGAAATCGCCGCAAGCACACGGCGCATGATCTTTCCGGAGCGCGTCTTGGGCATATCGGGAACGATGTACACGTGCTTGGGCCGTGCGATCTTGCCGATCACTTCTTCGTTGGCCTTGATCACGCGATCGATGATCGCCTGGCTCGGTTGCACCCCCGGCTTGACCGCGACGTACACCTCGGGCACCCGTCCCTTCAACTCGTCCTGGACGGGCACGACAGCCGCCTCGGCGATTTCCGGGACCGTCAGACACGCCGACTCGATTTCTTTCGTGCCCAGCCGGTGACCGGCGACGTTGATCACATCGTCGATGCGGCCAAGGATGCGGTAATAGCCGTCGCCGGCCTGCAGCGCGCCGTCGCCGGCCATGAACGGCCAGTCGCGCCAGTCTTTGCTCTTTGGGTTTTTGTTGTACTTGCCGAAGTATGTCTTCACGTAGCGATCGCGGTCGCCCCAGATCGTCTGCATGATCCCGGGCCAGGGATTGCGGATACAGATATTGCCTGCTTTCCCGGAGCCCTTCGGGACCTCCGCGCCGGTCTCATCGTAAATGACCGGATGAATCCCCGGCACGGCGGGGCCGCAGCTTCCCGGCTTCATCGCGTGAATCGCCGGCATCGTACTGCAGAGAATTCCGCCGGTCTCGGTCATCCACCACGTATCGGTGATGACGGCTTCGCGCTTGCCGACTTCGTCATGATACCAGCGCCATGCTTCCGGCTCGATGGGCTCGCCGACCGTCGTCATCGATTTGAAGCGGTACTTGTACTTGCGGGGCTCCTGCGGCCCGAGTTTGCGCAGCATCCGGATGGCGGTGGGCGCGGTGTGGAAGATGTTCACGCCGAGGCGCTCGGCGATACGCCACGGACGCCCTGAATCCGGGAACGTCGGCACGCCCTCGTACAACACGCTGGTCGCCGCGTTCGCCAGCGGTCCATACACGATGTAGGAATGCCCGGTGATCCAGCCGATATCGGCCATGCACCAGTAGATGTCTTCGGGCTGAATGTCGAGGACCCACTTGGAGGTGGCGGTGACGTACGCGAGATAGCCGGCGATGCTGTGTTGTGCACCCTTCGGCTTGCCCGTCGTGCCGCTCGAATACATCAGAAACAGCGCCCCATCCGACGGCAGCGCCACGGCATCCACTTTCTGGCCGCGGTACTGTCGCAGCAGCTCGTTCATGAAGACGTCGCGACCCTCCACCATCGGCGTTTTCGCCGAGTACTTACCGGGATAGCGCTGCCACACCAGGACCTTGTCCACGTCCTGCCCCTGCTCTTTCGCCACCTGCACCGCGATGTCGGCATTGACCTTATGGTCGGCGAGCGTGCCGTTCCGCCAGTAACTGTCCATCGTAATCAGGAATCGGCTGCCCGAATCCTGAATGCGCGACCCGCACGCCTGGCCGCTGAACCCCCCGAACACCTGGGAGTGGATGACTCCCAGCCGCGCGCACGCCAGCATGGTGATCGGCAGCTCCGGCACCATCGGCATGTGCAGGGTGACGCGGTCTCCAGGTTTGAGGCCCAGGCCACGGAGGAGAGCCGCCACTTCATTCACTCGGTCATACAGCTCCCGATATGAGATCTTCACGTCCGACTCCGATTCCGGCTCGGGCACGAAGATGAAGGCGGCTTTGTCGCCGTATTTGTCGAGCTGGCGGTCCACGCAGTTGTAGCAGGCGTTGATCTTTCCGCCGGCGAACCATTTCCAGAATGGGGCGTCGCTCGGGTCGAGCACTGTGCGATAGGGCTCGAACCACGTCAGCATATCCGCGTACACCTTGAAACAGTCGGGAAACTTGTCGAGGGTGAACTGGTCGAAGATTCGGGGGTCGCGCATGTTCGCCTGCGCTTTGAACTTCTCGGAAGGCTGGTAGTATTCCTCTTCCTTCCAATGCACGGCAATCTGTGCTTCACTGACTTCGGTGAGCTCCATCTCATCTTTCATCGTTCTCGCCCCAGGGTTTCATAATGGACGCACGGCGATAAACTGACCCCATTTCCCCGGTCCAGCAACGGCCTTGACGCGGCCCGTACCAGTGGTGAGCATAAAAGGAGTTCGGCCTGCTGTATACACCTCGCCTTGATAATCGCTCGGGGGAGGCTACAGGCAATGCAAGTCAGCCGTCGCGACTTCCTGAAAGTCACCGCTGGTGCGGGTGCCGGCACCGCCATCGGTGGACTGGTGGGACTCGGCGCCACACTCGCCCCGGCACGCGCGCAGGCGCAAGAGCTCCGCATCCGCGACGCGAAGTCGGTCCCCAGTATCTGTCCGTTCTGCTCGGTCGGCTGTGCGACGCTGGTGCAGGTCAAAGGCGACCGGATCGTGAACATCGAAGGTGATCCGCGGAGCCCGCACAACGAAGGGACGCTCTGCCCCAAAGGCGCCGCGATCTATCAACTCCACGTGAATCCCAACCGCGCCACCAAGGTGCTGCATCGCAAACCTGGCGCGAGTAACTGGGAGGTCGTCGAGCTCGAGTGGGCGATGGACCGCGTGGCCGAGCTCACCAAGAAGACCCGCGACGACACGTTCATCGAGAAGCTTCCCAACGGCAAAGTCGTGAACATGTCGCCCGCCATCTTTGCCCTCGGCGGTGCGACGCTCGACAACGAGTTCAACCATGTGTGCCAGAAGTTCTGGCGCGGGCTCGGCGTCGTCGCGATCGAGAATCAGGCCAGGATATGACACAGCTCTAGCGTCCCCGGTCTGGGGACACGGTTCGGTCGGGGCGCGGCGACCCTGTATCCGCGCAACCTCGAGCACACCGACTGCTTGGTGATCATGGGCTCGAACATGGCGGAGTGCCATCCGGTGGCGTTCCGCTGGCCCATGAAAGCCAAGCTCAACGGCGCCAAGCTCATTCACGTCGATCCGCGCTTCACCCGCACCAGTGCTGTCGCCGATCTCCATGTCCCGATCCGCGCGGGCTCGGACATCGCGTTCCTCGGCGGGCTGATCAACTACGTAATCAACTCGCAGCGCTGGAACACGGATCCCTTCTTCAAAGAGTTCGTCGTCAACTACACGAACGCGGCGACGATCATCAACGACGACTTCAAGGATACCGAAGACCTCGAGGGAGTGTTCTCGGGCCTCAAGGGGTTCAAGGAGCCCGACTTCTGGCCCGAGAACGGCAACCTCGGCGCGTACGACAACGCCAGCTGGGCGTACAAGCGTGGGCCGAAGGGGCCGGGCCCGGCCACGAAAGACCTGATCGCCAAGCGCGCCGGCCCGCCATTCGACGACCTGGTCCGCTCGCTCAAGCCTGGGCCCGCCGAGCGCGACGCGACGCTCCAGAACCCGCGCTGCGCGTTCCAGATCCTGAAGCGGCACTTCAGCCGCTACACGCCGGAAATGGTGGAGCAAGTCTGCGGCTCGCCGAAAGAGAAGTTCATCAAGGTCGCCGAGGCGCTGCTGGAGAATTCCGGCCGCGACCGGACCAGCGCGTTCGCGTACGCGGTCGCCTGGACCCAGCACACCTACGGCGTCCAGATGATCGGCTGCTGCGCGTTGCTCCAGCTCCTGCTCGGTAACATTGGACGGCCCGGCGCCGGCGTGATGGCGCTGCGCGGCCACGCCGCGATCCAGGGCTCGACCGACGTGCCCACGCTGTACCACAGCATCCACGGCTACCTCAACGCTCCCTCGGCGCTCCGCCCGCATGAAACGCTGCGGGACTACATGGCGGCCGAGACGGCACCGACGAGCTACTACGGCAATACGCCCAAGTTCCTCGTGTCCTATCTGAAGTCGATGTATGGCGCGGCGGCGACCGCAGAGAACGACTTTGGCTACGACTGGCACCCCAAGATCCTCGGCGATCACTCGCACATCGCCATGTTCTCCGCCATGGCGAACGGGCGGGTGAAGGGGATGTGCTGCGTCGGACAAAACCCCGCGACCTCGCTCAACGGCGGGGCGACGCGACTCGCCATGCGGCAGCTCGACTGGCTCGTGGTCAAGGACAACTGGCTCACCGAGACGGCCACGCACTGGTATCTCGCGCCGGAAGTGAAGAACGGTGAAGTGAAGAGCGCGGACATCAAGACAGAGGTGTTCTTCTTCCCGTCGACGCAGATCGCGGAATACGACGGCAGCTTCACCAACACCCAGCGCATGCTGCAGTGGCACTCGTTCGCGACCAAAGCGCCGGGGGACTGCCGCACCGATAGCTGGTTCTACCACAACCTCGCCAAGCGGCTGCGGAAAGCCTACGCGAACAGTACGCTGCCGCGCGACCAGGGCTGGACGAATCTCACGTGGGACTTTGACCCCGATCCCGCCGACCCGGCCTATGGCACGGCGCTCTACCCGGGTGAGATCAGTGCCCTCAAGGTGCTGCGCGAAATCAACGGGTATCAGACGGCCGACCCGAAGCAGCACCTGAAGGGATTCGGCGATTTGAAGGATGACGGCTCCACGACGTGCGCGTCATGGATCTACTGCGGTTGCTATCCGGCGCCGGATCAGAACATGACCGCGCGCCGCGAGCCTGATCCGCCGGGCGTTCCGGGCGCACATCTCAAGTGGGGATGGGCGTGGCCCGCGAATCGGCGAGTCATGTACAACCGTGCGTCCGCGGACCTGAAGGGCAATCCCTGGAGCGAGCGCAAGCGCTGGGTCTGGTGGGATCCGAACTTCGTGAACCCGCCCGATCCCAAGACGGGCAAGCCAGTGCCGCACGGCAAATGGGTCGGCTACGACACGCCCGACTTCGCCGCGACCAAGGCTCCCGACGCGCAGCCCAAGCCGGACGGCATCGCGCTCGATGCCCTATCGGGAACCCAGCCGTTCATCATGCGGGCAGACGGCCGTGGCTGGCTGTTCGTGCCGGCGGGGCTCGTGGACGGACCGTTGCCGACGCATTACGAGCCGCACGAGTCGCCCGTGCAGAACCTCCTCTATAAGCAGCAGAGCAGCCCGGTGCACAAGGTGTGGTCGCTGGGTAAGCCCTGGAATCCGATCGCAGCCGTCGGCGATCCCAAGTTCCCGTACGTCATCAGCACCTACCGGCTGACGGAACACTACCTCGCCGGCGCCATGAGCCGCTGGCTGCCTTGGCTCGCCGAGCTGATGCCCGAGCTGTTCATCGAGATCGGCAAAGGGCTCGCGCAGGAGAAGGGAATCAAGAATCTCGACTGGGTCGTGGTGTCGAGTCCGCGTGGCCACATCAGGGCCAAGGCGCTCGTCACCGACCGTATCGGCGTGATGAAGGTCGCCGGTAAGACGATCCACCACGTCGGGATGCCCTGGCACTGGGGCTGGATGGGGTTGAGCACCGGCGACGTCGTCAACGACCTCACGTCCTGGGTGGGCGACCCCAACGTGTCGATCCACGAAGGCAAGGCGTTCGTGTGCAACGTGGAGCGGGCGTGATATGGTGACCATCACGCGCAAGCGCGCCGCCGTTGCCAACGAGGCGATGGGGTTCTTCACCGACACGACGGTCTGTATCGGCTGCAAGGCGTGCGAGGTAGCGTGCAAGAACTGGAACCAGCTCCCCGCGACGCACGGCGGCGTGTCGGAGATGTCGGGCGACAGTTACGACAACACGCGCAAGCTGGACGGCACGCACTGGCGGCACGTCAAGTTCATCGAGCAGTTCGACGGCCCGTACAACGGCCGCTGGCTCATGATGAGCGACGTATGCAAGCACTGCGTCAAGGCCGGCTGTATCGAGGTGTGCCCTACCGGCGCGATCATCCGCACCGAGTTCGACACCGTGGTGATCCAGTCGGATGTGTGCAACGGCTGCCGCGCCTGCATCGCCGGCTGTCCCTTTGGCGTCATCGATATGAACATGATCTCGGGCACGGCGCAAAAGTGCACGCTGTGTTACGACCGCATGGGCGTCGGGCTCGAGCCCGCTTGCTCAAAAGCGTGCCCGACCGATTCGATCCAGTTCGGCCCCATCAGCGAGCTGCGCGTCCGCGCGCAAAAGCGCGTGGACCAGCTCAAGGCGCAAGGCGAAATGCGCGCCCGGCTCTACGGTGATGATCCGAATGGGCCGCTGGGTGGCTTGAACTCCTTCTATCTTCTCGTCGACAATCCCGAGGTGTACGGCCTGCCGGCTAATCCGCAGCTTCCCAGCAACCGCCTAAAGAAGAGTGGCGCGGTCTCGGTCGCGACGGCCGCGGTCCTCGGCGTGCTCGCGTTGGTCGGAATCCGGAAACGGCGGATGGACGAGAAGGAAGGAGTCATGAATGTCTGACACCTTCTTCACGGCGTCGCCGCATTGGACGTGGTTCATCATTCCCTACTTCTTTGTCGGTGGCCTCGCGGGCGGCGCGTATTTCCTCGCGGCGACACTCGAATGGTTCGGTCGACCCGAAGACCGTCCCGTCATCCGCACCGCGTACTCGCTGGCATTCTGGGGAGCGATCATCTCGGGGGCACTGCTGACGATCGACCTCGGTAAGCCGTTCCGCTTTTGGCACATGCTGATCCAATCGGACAACTTCCCGCACCTGATGTTCAAGGGGTTCTCGCCGATCTCGTTCGGCGCCTGGGCCATTCTGCTGTTCGGGGCCTGCGCACTGGTTTCGTGGCGCATCAAGGCGCCCGGCACAATCACGAAGCTGGTGGCCGCCGTCGGCGGCCTGCTCGGGTTCTTCGTCGCGGGGTACACGGGCGTCCTGCTGACCGTCACGAACCGGCCGATCTGGGCCGACAGCCCGTGGCTCGGCGCACTGTTCCTCGCGTCCGGCGCATCGACCGCCGCCGCCGCACTCATCCTCCTCGCGCCGCGGCGCGGGGCCACCGCGGGCTCGATCGCCTGGCTGGCGTCGTTCGACATGCGGGCGCTCGTGGTCGAGCTGCTCATTCTTGTCCTCTTCGTCGCCTGGCTCTGGCCGATCCGCCAGGTGTGGCTGAGCTTCTGGGGCCTCCTGCTGGTGGGGGTCGTCTGGGCGGGGATCCTCTGGCCACTGACTCTTCACCGACGGCCCGCGGCCGCCGGAGCAGGAGCATTCCACAACCCGGCCGTGATGGTGCTCATCGGCGGCTTCTTGCTGCGGGTCGTCATTCTGCTATCGTCCAACGGCATTCAGCACGAAACGGTGACCGCGATCGGACGATGACGCCTCGCGCGCTGATGGGGATTCTCGTGCTGACGGCCGTTGTCTCGGCCTGCGCCAGCCCCGAGGCCGCGCGCACGCGCGGCGGCGGGCCCGGCGCCGATCCCGGTAATCACGGCGCGGTTGTGCAGGTCCATGCGGGCGCGAAGATCTACCACAAAACCCCTTGCCGCACCGTCAAGGTCAAATGCTCTGGCCCCTTACCAGACGCCGGCACGTAACCAACCCGCAGCTCGCTCAGCGCATCGACGCGGTTCGCAACCAGAACCCGGAGTCTGAGCGCTGGCTGGCATTGGTCGAAGCTGCGTTTGCCGAATCGGGCAGCGACGAAGCATGGGGCAATGCCGTGCTCACGATCGCGACGGAGCGGCCCGTGCGCGCGCCGCTCCTGCATGGCTCGCAGATCGCGGTGCATGGCCGCACCGTGCACCGGTGGGTGCGTGAGGTGTTCGACCTCGCCGCCGAAGGCACCCCCGCCCACGGGTTAGAACCAGCGGAGTTGCTCGAAGCGGCGATCTGCCAGGACGATGAGCGCATCGACCTGCCGAGTCTCCGCGTCATCGCACAGATGGCCGCGCTGCCGTTGCTGCAAACCTGCGGTCGCGCGCTCAAGGACCAAGTCTCCGCGTCGTGGTGGGAGGGCTACTGTCCCGTGTGCGGCGCCTGGCCGACGCTCGCGGAATTTCGCGGCCTCGAGCGCAAGCGCTGGCTGCGCTGCGGCCGCTGTGCCACGGGGTGGGAGATGCCGTGGCTGCGCTGCCCGTTCTGCGGCGAAACCGAGCATACGAACCTCGGCTACCTGGCGCCCGAAGAGGGTGAAACAACGCGCAAAGTCGAGATTTGCGACAGCTGCAAGGGCTACGTGAAGGCCGAGCCCACGGTAAAGCCCCTGGCCGCCTGGGAGATCGTACTCGACGATCTCGCGACCGTCCCCCTCGAGGTAGCCGCGTTGGATCGCGGTTACCACAAGCCGGAACGGCCAGGTTTTGGCCTCGACGCGCGCGTCGTGCGTACCTAAATGGACATATCCATAATTGTTGATATGACGAATAACCACCCACGGCCCGCCCAGATCTGCCGCGAGCTGCTGAACGCGCTCGAAGCGTCCGAGGGTCGCCGCAAGCGCCGCAAGCGCGACACGACCCCCGACGCGATCGGGCTCGAGGTCAAGCGCGATTTATTGGTACGCGCTGTCGCGGCCGACCCCGACCCCGCTGAGTTCGAAGCGTGGCTGCTGGAACAGTGCCAAGCCGCCGGAGGGCTCGAAGGCGGTGTGCGCGCGATGGCGCTTTCGATCTTCGAGGAGTGGCGCTTGGCACACGATGCGGACTCGTTCCGGAACTGGCTGGCGCAAGGCGCGCCTTCGGACGACGCGCGCAAAGAAGGCTAAGGAGGAACCACGGTGCGAGCCCTGATTCTGGTCGGACTGCTCATCGCCCTCGGCGGCTGTCGTGGCAGCGCCCCAACACGCTGGGAGCCCGCCACGGCGGAGGCGGTAAAGGTGCTGAAGGCGGACGACAGCCCCTATCGGATCATCTATACGCCGCCCGTCGATCTCGCCAAGAAGTAGCCTTACCAGCGATCGGGTTTTCCCGCGTCCGGTGTGAAAAGGCTCTGACCAAACCGCGCCTTCCCGAACTCGCCGATGAGTGCCTGCGTCGCCGGTGCGACCATGAAGTCGGCGAACGCTTTGCCTCCGGCCATGTTGATGCGCGGCGCGTTGCGGGAATTCAACTCGAGGACGTGGTAGACGTTGTAGAGGAGCGGATCACCTTCGACCATCGGCACGAGTTGCAGTCGATCCCGCCAGGCCAGATACGTCGCTCGATCGGTGATGGTGTAGGCGCGCTTCTCGTCGGCCATCTGGAGCGTCTCGCCCATCCCGTGTCCCGCCTCGACGTACCAGCTCCCCGCGGCGGGTGGTTGAATCGCGGCGCTGCGCCACAGCTTCTGCTCCATCTGGTGGGTTCCAGATCGGTCGCCGCGCGAGACGAACGGCTGCGCACGCTCGGCAATGCGCCGCAGCGCCGCGACCGCGTCGTTCATACCGCGCAGCGCGGCGGGATCGGCCGGTGGTCCCACCACGAGGAAGTCGTTGTGCATCACCAGACGTCGAGTGACGAAGTAGCCTGAGTCTGCCAACACGCGCTCCGCCTCTGGCGCATGCGCCAAGACGACATCCGCGTCGCCACGGCGCCCCATCTCCAGCGCCTGACCGCTGCCCACGGCAATCACCTTGACTTTGTAGCCAGTCTGTCGCTCGAACAGCGGGACCAGGGTATCGAGCAACCCGGCGTCACGGGTCGACGTCGTGGTCGCGAGAATGACGTCGCGAGACTGGCTGGGTGCTGCGCCGGAGGCACCGATGAGTGCGGCGACGCAAACCTCTAGTCGCCATCCCCTCATTTACCAGCGCACCTGCATCTGGATCACTCCGCGGTTGTTCTTGAGCTGGACGGACTGCTCGCGGAAGACCTCGTAGTCGCCCAGCAGCTTGAAGTCGTCGCCACGGATGAAGTACTGCACGCCGAGCAGGTAACCGGTGGAGCGGTCCGTGGTGACCTGATTGCTCGGGTCGAACTGCTGCACCCGCCCGATGAGCTGGACGCGCTGCGGTGTGTCGCGGAATGTTGCGAGTGCGTACCAACCCGTGGTGCGGACGTCGGTTCTGCGGTTTCTCTCGCCGATGTACTCCGCGCGCGCGGACCAGCGCTTTCCTTTGTAGATCACCTGCCCATCCACACCCGTGCTGTCACCGTATCCCTCGAACGCGCCGCCGACGTCCAGGCCTTTGACTGGCGTGACGACGGCCCGAGCGTAATACGCCATCCGGTTGTCGGGGTTGGTTGCCCGATTGGGTCCCTCGCCGTTCACGACCGCGGCTTGGACGAGCAGCCGATCCGGGAGGCGCCACTCCGCCTGGGCGCCGATGTCACGCTTGGCGGCGTTGACGATGCGCGAGCGCTCGGTCGTCTCCAGAGTCGTCGAGCTGAGCAGCGACTCGAGGGAAAAAGGGACGCGGAACTGACCCACGGTCCCGGTCCAACGGTGATGACTCATCCTGACCCACAGATCCGTGGCCGAAAGCGTGAGCGGCGAGGCGGGTGGTGTGGCCGGCGCCCCGATGGTGCGCATCTCCACCTGGGCGCGATACGCAGCCCACGGCGTGATGTTGCCCTCGACGGCGAATCGGGCGCGGCGCAGAAAAAAGGACGCCGAATCGCCGACGGCTTGGAAACGGGGCTGGAGGTAACCGGTAAGGCGAGGAGTCGTGGAAACGGTGGGGCCCTGCGCTCGCCCAACCGTCGGCGCGATGACGGCAAGCACGAGGAACCGCAGATACCGCGGCCCCATCAGGACGCTCAGATCAGGTACTCGAGCTCGTCAGCGTCGGCCGCTTCTCGGTCGGCGAGACCGTCAGCCGGATCCACATCCCCGCCAGGCCATGGCCCGGCACCGCGCAGAAGATCATGTAGGATCCCGCCTTGCTCGCCACAAATCGCACCGAGTCCGTTTCGCCCGAGCCGAGGCCTTGCAGCAGCCGCGCCTGCACCGTCATGGCGCGCGGAAACGCCGGCGGCTCGACCGGGCCAGCCGGCATCGGCTTCGTCGTATCGACGACTTCGGCGGAGTGCGGGAGATTCGCGTCATGGTTTGCGAAACGCAGGACGACGGTCCAGCTCGTCGGAACGGTCAGCGTCAACTTCCCGTCGTTGAACCCGTTGAAGTTCAGGCCGCCGTTCAGCTGCGTCAGCCCCGCGGTTAACTGGAAGGTCGCGGTTTTCGCCGTCGTATCGATGGTGAGCCAGGTGCGGTCGATCTGCGTCGTGGGGGTTTGGGCTAGGCAAACCGGCGCCGCGAGCAGGAACAAGCCGAAGAAGCTCGAAAGTTTGGTCATGGGTCCAAGCTACCTATCGACCAGCTCCGACGGAAAGGCCCACATAAATGTTCCGACCTGGAGCGGGCTCGTAGAAGCGGTCGCGAGCGGCATTGATGACCACCGAGCTGACATATAGATGATTGAAAGCGTTGTTGATTCCCACGAACGGTCCGAGGCGCATGCCGCCCGCAGTTCCCTCCCAGCCCACGCGCACATTCGTCGACCACCACGGTGAGGCACGGGTGCTCAGGGTATCGCTCACGAAGTATCCCGACGAATGGCTCTGCTGGAGCTCCGCCCAGGCCCCGCGGAATCCGGCCGGCTGCGCCCGCACCATCACATTCAGCCAGTGCTGGGGAATTCCCGGCAGCGCGCGGCCGTCCAGCGTATGCACCACGGTCCCGACGCCGGTGCCGGTCGTGAACGAGTAGCTGCGATATCGATAGTCCGCGTAGGTCCACGCTGCGTTGAGACGCACCCCCGCCGCAATCGCGAGGTCCCCGCTGAGCTCGAGACCACGGTGGCGGGTACTGCCCGCATTGCGATAGTAGAATCGCGGCGCTGCGAGCTCGTACGGGATGAGCGCATCGTGGACGTCGGCCTGGAAGAACGCGACCGTAAACGCGAGCCGTTCCCCAAGCGACCCGCGCGCCCCGACCTCGTAGTTCCATGCGTGTTGCGGCTTGAGATCGGGATTGAAACCACCGGCACCGCTCGACGAGTTCGCCAGCTCGGTGGTGGTCGGTGTCTCGAATGAAGAGCCGATGTTGGCGTACAGCGTCGTTCGGGTCGATGGATTCACGGCGAGGCCGAATGATCCGGAGAGCGCGCGCATCAACCGGTCGCCCGAGTCGTCGGGATTCGGCGGGGTCGTCGTCACCAGGCGGTCCCGCACGCCAAACTGGACCCAATCGTACCGGAGCCCCGCGGTGACCGTCGTGCGCGGCGACAGCTCGAGCGCGCTCTGGACGAACGGGCCGATCTCCGTGACTCGCTCGAGTTGATCGATCGAGCGGACGGTGTCGGCCTTGGCGGAGTCGCCAGGCGTGTTGAGATAATTGAAGTTCTTGCGGTTGTCACGCTGGCGTTGGAAATCAAAACCTGCGGTGAGACGGTGGGTCAGCGCACCGATGGATAGCGGATACGTCACCGTCGCGCGCGCGCCGTAGTCCAGCCGATTGAGATCGATATAGGTCGTGGTAATCGGATTCTCGAGGTCACGCGTGAGTCCGAATACCGTCAGCGCCGCCTCCCCGCCGCTCGGCGTCGCGTGGCGCAGCGTGGCACCCGTCTGAAACTGGGTCACGGCTTTGCCGGCGTTGCGATTCTGATTCAGCAGCGGCACCGTATCGCGGTTCGCGCTCAGCTCGGCGAGTGTCAAAGAACCGGGATTGTCGGCCCGCGGGTTGTCTCCCACATCGGTCACCAGGGCGAGCGACCAGCCGTCCGCCAGCGGCAGCCGGAGGCGCGCGTTCAGGGCGCGCTGGTCGGCAGCGCTGTGGTCGCGCTCTCCCTCGTAGTCGAGCCGCGACACGGTGAGCGAGGCGCTCCCGCCTGCGACAGGGACCGCGGTCGTGGTCTGCCACTTGTTCCAGTCGCGCCCCGATCGCTCGCTGAACCGCCCGGCAACAAACCGTGCGTCCTCACGCAACCCCGCTACGGTCTGCGGATCGGTCCAGATGCTGATCACGCCGCCGGACGCGTTCCCGAACAGCGACGAGGACGACCCGCGCAGCACCTCGATACGGTCCACTTCGCCCAGCTCGAGGTTGGTGAGCTGGCCCTGGCCGTCGGGAAGGGTCTGCGGGATCCCGTCGACGAGAATCTTGATCCCGCGCACGGCGAACGCCGAGCGGGCGCCGAAGCCGCGAATCGAGATACGCTGATCCTGCGAGAAGTTGTATCGGTTCGCGACGAACACGCCCGGCACATTTGCGAGGGCCTCGTCCAGTCCCCACGTCGGCTTGGCGCGACTGATTTGCGCGCGATCGACCCTGTGAACCGAGAGCGGGACCTTGGAGAGCGGCTGCTCGGCACGGGTGACCGAGACGGTCAGCGGTGGCAGCGGGTAGGGCTTCGTCGTATCGGCAGGAGTCTGGCCGCGCAACGCGAGCGGCACGCACCACAGCGCTGCCGCGCACGCCAGCCACCGCACCGACCGTGTCATCGTCGGTGGGTTCTAACTCATCCGGTCAGATCGCGTCAAGAGCGGCGCGACGCGCCGGATAGAAACGTTCCTATCCGGCGCATCTCACGCCTCGTTCCACTATTTCTGCGGGGTGCTACTGCCGGTCGCTGCCCCGCTGGCGAGTGATTGCGCGTTCTGGAGATGTTCACGCAACGTCGGCAGCGTGCTCGCGATGAAAGACCGCAGCTCTTCATGCTGCGCCTGGCCCTGCGCCAGCTCGAGCAGGCTGATGGCTTTCGTGTGGGCTTCGACCATCGCGTTCGCAAAGGCGGTGTCGAATGCTGCGCCGCGCTGGGACCGCAGCCGTTCGCCCTGAGGGTCCGGCGCTTCGCTGGGCGGCGGGGAGCTCCGCGAGTAGTCCTGACCCGTCGTCGAGTCGGCCGTCGAGTCCCGGCGGCCCATGTAACCAGGCCGGTTATCGGAATCTTTCGCCGGTCCGCGGCTCATCTGCCCGCGTTCCTGCGGGAGTGCAATCCGGAGCTGCTTGGCCAGCGCCACGACCTTCTGGTCCGCCGCCTGATGATCGCGGACGAGCTGCGCTCCGTACTGTTTCACCTGTGCCGAGGATCCGTTGCGCTGCGCGAGCTGACCCATGCGAATCTCTTCCAGATTCGTGCGATGGATCTGCCGCAGCACGATGTCGTCGCTGAGTCCGCCCTGCGCCGCGAGGACGCCCGCGCACGGAGCGACGAGCAGCAGCGCGGTAATAGTATGCAACCGCATGTGATCTCCTGTCCAAAGTATGGTGGGCATACCCGAAGACCCGGCGAGCGGTCCTAGGGTTAATGCCACACGTCACATGGCTGAACGGGTGGGTCGCTTTACATTGTGCGACGTGAGGACGCGAACGTTCCTGCTCGTGACGGCGGCCTGCGTCGGGCTCTGGTGGGCGTGCGGCGATGGCTCGGGCCCCTCCTCGAGGCCGCGCACATTCTTGATGGGCTTCTCCGCGATCCCGCCGCGGCTCGACTCGACCACCAACGTCATCATCGCGATCGACAACTGGACCCCGCACGCCGACGCCGCGATCATGCACGTCTCGCCACCGTGGGCGGCGATGCTCGGCGGTGCGACGCCAGATTCGGCGGTGCGAACGGTCGAGCTCCCGCTGGCGAACTACTATCGTGGCAAGGGGCTCGCGCTCGTGTTCACGGTGGACGCGACCGACGGACTGAACCGCGCCGCAGAAGCCCCGGAGCTCGTCAGCGCGGGCCGCAGCATCACCGATACGATGATCCAGCGACTATATCGCGAGTGGGCGTTCGCGGTCGCAAACAGGATTCGGCCTGAGTACCTCGGGCTCGCGGCCGAAACCAATCTCATCCGCCAGCTGGCGCCGGATTCCGTATATCAGGCGCTCGTCACCATGGCCAACGCGGCCGTTGCGCAAATCCGCGCCGCGAGCTTGCCGAGCACACTGTACGTCAGTGTGCAAGTCGAGACAGCGTGGGGCCGGCCCAGCGGGCCATATCAGGGAATCGCGCAGGACCTCGCCGATTTCCCCTTCGTCGAAGCGCTCGGGCTATCGAGCTACCCCTACCTCGGCGGATTTGCCGACCCCGAGGCAATTCCACTCGACTATTACAGCCGGATCGGGCAGAGCGCGACGCTGCCGGTGCTCGTTGTGGAGGGAGGTTGGCCGTCGGTCTCGGTGGGCGGTGTGGTGTCTTCACCCGCCGAAGCGGCACGCTACATCATGCGGCAGGAACAACTGCTGGATAGCGCCAGTTCGAGAGGCGTGTTTCAGCTGACGTTCTACGATCTCGATCTGCGTGGTTTCCCGCCCCAGCCGCCGGGTTCGATTCTGCCGTTGTTCACCCATCTCGGACTGGCCGACAGCGCGATGAATGCGAAGCCGGCGCTCGCGGTATGGGACGGAGTGTTCCGCCGGCCTCGCTAGTGGTGTTGAGCCAACGCGACGACGCCGACCGCCGTTGCGAGGCCGCCGACGATGATGCCGACGATGCGCCAGGTCGATTCCGCGTCGCCTTTTCCCGGCACTTGAATGCGATCGCCGGCGCGCATGCCGAGCTCGTCCAGCGTCGCACCGCGCGCGATCGCTGTCTGGAGCGCGCTCCCGCTCCAGATCGAGGAGTTGCCGCGCTGAACGCTCAGCCGCTCGACTCGGGCATCCTGGGTAGCGCCACCCGCGAGCATTAGCGCGTCCGCGAGCACCAGGTCGATCGGCACGGCGTAGTATCCCGGATGCGTCACCTCGCCCGCGACAGACACCCGGATCAGGGCGCGCGCTTGCACCACCGGATCATTGATGTAGCGGCCGAGCTCGCGGGTCAAATAGGGCTCGAGGTCGGCGCGCGGCACGCCGGCGAGGGCGATTTCGCCGACGTTTGGAAGCCGCAGCGCGGGCCCAGCCACAACGGTAAACGTGTCCGTCAACGCCGAGTCCCCCTCCACATGGAGCAGGATCCGATCGCCGACCTGGAACCCCGTCGTACGCTTTTGCGGCGCCTGCGCGGCCGCAGCTGTCGGCACGCCGGGAGCGAGCAGCGCTGCTGCGAAGGTCAATGACCAAAGAGAGCGTTTCATTCGACCGAGTACCCCCTCATCTCGCTAGACGACCTGCGGGCTCGACGTACGCCGGCCGTCGCCTTCCTCCACGGCCTCGTAGCCGGGCAGATAGTAGGAGTAGTACGCGTAGTAGCCGTAGGCCGCACCGCGTGGCACGTCGTTCAACACGGCACCCAACAGCCGGATCGGCAGTCGGTCCAGCACCTCGAGTTTCGCACCCGTGATGTCGCGGTGGCTGTGCCCGGTTCGCAACACGAGTAACATCGATCCCGTCACGGTTCCCACTATGAAGGGATCGACTCCGGCAGTGAGCGGCGGGCTGTCGATCAGCATCACGTCATATTGCCCGCGTAGCTCGGCGATGAGCTGAGCCATCGCCGGTGATCCCAGTACTTCCGGAGCGCGCTGCGTGCGCGTGCCACATCCGATGAAGTCGAGCCGCGGGTACGACGTCCGCTGCACGATTTCGTCGCGCCCAATTTTTCCAAGGAGGCAATCCACCAGACCGGGCTGGCGGTTGGCCTTGAACCGACGGTGCAGGATGCCACGGCGGATGTCGCCGTCCACCAGCAGTGTGCGCTGTCCTGCGTCGGCGAATGTGAGCGCCAGATTGGCCGACAGGAACGACTTGCCATCGCCCGGTCCGGGACTCGTGACCGTGACGAGCAACGGACCCGGACCGGACTCGTGCACGAGGGCGAGGCGGATGCCGCGCAAAGCTTCGACAACCTCGACTGGGTCCTTGGCGCGTAGATGCGGCACCGCACCGATGATTGGCACTCCGAGGTCGCGCGACACCTGCTCAGGGTACCGTACCTTGGGGTCCGCGCGGTCGAGCATGATGGCACCCAGCACACCCAATCCGAGGCCGGCGAGAAGTCCCATGAGCAGGAGACGTGGCGCTGTGTTCTTGACTGGACGCTGCGGCACCATCGCCGGGTCGAGAATCCGGACATCCGGAACGGTGGCCTCAGCGGCCAGCCGGGCCTGATCGAAGCGCTGCTGCAGCGCCGTGTACGTCTGCTCCTTCAGCTCAGCGCTGCGACTCAGCCGGACGTCTTCAAGCGCCCGGCCGGGAATCTGGCGCAGATCGCGGGACGCAGCGTCCACCTGTCGCCCCAGTTCCGACTCCCGTGCAGCCAGCTGCGTCGAGAGGTCGCGCGCGAGCGTTGGGATCGTCCGCTGCTGCAGCTCCGAGATCTCTTTCGCAAGCCGCAGCAACGGCGGATAGGCGTCGGTGTAGTGGTACCTGTAGGTGCGCAGCTGCGCCTGCTTGTCGCTCAGCTCCTTCAGCGAATTCGACAACTCTGGCGCATGCTGCACGGACCCGATGGCGGATAACGCCTCCGTCGGCAGCCCGTCTCCGCCACCACCTTCAGCCAATAAGCGATCGATCGCGTCGCGGTCCCGGCGCAACTGGTCGCGCTCCACCGCCATGTCGAAGAAACTCGTGCGAATCGGGTCGCGGGTGTCCGCCGTGGCTTTCCGGTCCGCCGGCTGATCCGACGGCAGAGTAATGGTGCGCGCGCGGAATCCTTGCAGCGCGGTTTCTGCAGAGTCGAGATTCCCCTGCGCGGTCCTCAGCTGGTCTTCGAGGATCTTTGTCAGCTCGTTGAGCTTTTCGCGCTTCAGTTGGGCCGCCACCACAACGTAGCGCTGGACCACGGCGTTCAGAATATTGGAAATCAGGACCGGGTTCTGGCCCCGCAGTTCCAGCGCCAGGAAGTTGCCGTTCAAGTCCATCCGGACGTCCAACTGCTCGCCGAGCCGCAGGGCGGCGTCGCGCGGGGGGACGAGGGAGAACTCGATGGTGCGACCCGGGGGCAAGCTCCCCGGCGGGGGGGCCCAACGGAAGCCAAGCCGGTTCCCTATCGAGTCGCCGAGCGTTCCCCGCTCGAGGTCGACGCCTTCGGCCGAGACCAGAGTGTATCCCCGCCCGTCGGCGCCGACGGTCAGCCGGTAGTCCCCCGGGCGGAACGTGTCACGCACGCCGAAGCCGTCGAAGCTCGGCCGGTCGCCGGGCCGTTTCACGCCGATGTACAGATGCATGTCCCGCACAACCTGGTCTAACACGATGTAGGAACGCAGCAACTCCACCCATGCATCCGCGTCGAGTAGCGCGCCCTGGCGGATTGGCCCTCGCGTGTCAGAGCCGCCGGTCCCGCGCCGATCCGGGACGTCGACCCAGACGTTGGCCTGCGCCCGGTAAATCGGACGCAGCACGCGGGTCGCCGCGAAAGCCGCGCCCAGGCCCAGCACCACCATGAGGAGCACGACCCATTTGAAGCGCAGCAGCGCGCTCGCGACACGCCGCCAGTCGGGGCCCGATTGTTCTTCGGAGAAAGTGGGGGTGTGTGGGGAAGGGGCTCGCCCTAGGTCGACCGACCCGGGCTGGTCGCGAATCGCGGGAAGAGGCTTTGGATTCATCAGCGGCTCACGGAGCAAGACCTATACCGCCCATGTCTTCATTGCGAGCCGCGCGCGACGCCGTGGCGCGCGTCCAACAAACGCGGTGCACGCGCCACATCGCATCGAAACCTCACCTTACAGACGGCACACGCCTTGCTAGTCACGCTTGCATGACGCTTCCTCAACTCCGTCCGTTCGCTTGGACCGCCGCCCTCGCACCGCGGAGCTGCGACGCGGGTCGGCGCATTCTCAACGTCGTGATAGCGATGCTGGCGTTGGTGCTCACCCTGCCGTTGATGGCTGCAATCGCCGTCCTGATCAAGCTCACGTCCCGCGGCCCCGTGCTGTTCACGCAGCCGCGAATCGGTCTCGATCGTCGCGCGATCGGCAACGCCGGGGGCAACGCCCGGCGCCATTCTGACCACGGCGGCCAGACGTTTACCATGTACAAGTTCCGCACAATGCGCGTGAACGATGGAGCAACGCAGGAGGTCTGGGCGCAGCGCGACGATCCGCGCGTGACCGCAGTGGGTGGCGTGCTGCGCAAGCTCCGGCTCGACGAACTGCCGCAGTTCTGGAACGTGCTGGTGGGCGATATGAACGTCGTCGGCCCGCGCCCGGAGCAACCAGTGATTTTCGCGTCCCTGTGCAGGCAGATAAGCGAATACCCAGAGCGCCAGCGCGTTTTGCCGGGGATCACCGGTTGGGCCCAAATCAACCGGGCGTACGACAGCAGCGTGGACGACGTTCGAGAGAAACTCACCTACGATCTGGAGTACATCCGTCGCCGCTCGGCGCTCGAGGATTTGAAGATCATGCTGCTCACGCCTGCCGTAATGCTCGGCCGGCGGGGCGGCTGGTGAAACGGCCAGCCGCCCGCTTTCCCACCCTCGCCTCGTCGTAGGCCAGGATCAGACCAATCAGCATTTGGCAACTCCCCACG
>Ga0307290_10000186_pt1 | contig 23057 bp, 25 predicted proteins | sample ER_DNA_144_FD_194472 | JGI IMG/M metagenome (GOLD analysis project Ga0307290, IMG submission 194472) | Bulk soil microbial communities from the East River watershed near Crested Butte, Colorado, United States - ER_DNA_144 | ecosystem: Environmental > Terrestrial > Soil > Floodplain | place... | reverse complement strand
TCCGACCGGGGATGCCTCGAGGCACCTCACCTTTACAGGCGGAATGGGTTCTACTATCTGATGGCGGCCGAGGGCGGCACGGGATACGGCCATAGCGTGACACTGGCGCGGTCCCGCGATATTGACGGTCCGTACCAGCCTGCACCGGTCAACCCGTTCCTGACGAGCAATCCGGCTCCGCATTTCGGCCGGAACGATCGCGACTTTCTGCGCCCGCAGCTGTACAACCCGCACGCCGATCTGCAAAAGGCAGGGCACGGATGTCTGGTGGACACGCCAACTGGTGAGTGGTACGTGGCCCATCTCTGCGCGCGCCCCCTCGAGCCGAACCAGCGGTCGGTGCTGGGGCGCGAGACGGCGATCCAGAAAGTCGAATGGACCGATGACGGCTGGCTCCGACTCACGACCGGAGGCACACTCCCCCGCCTTCTGACGCTCGGCCTGGCCAACAAAACGTATTCCACCGCACAGATCGACCACGAGCGTCTCCACGACGACTTCGACGGGCCTGCGATCGACATTCGGTTCTCGACCTTGCGGCGGCCGTGGAGCGGGGACTGGGCGTCCCTGAGTCGCCGCCGGGGGGCTTTGAGTATCAAAGGTGGGGAGGCGCTGACCTCACGCTTCGATGTCTCCGTCGTAGCCACTCAACTGCAGGCGTTCGATGCCGTGGCAGAGACGCAGGTCTCACTGAGGCCGCGTCACTTCTCGCACTCAGCTGGGCTCGCGGTCCTCTATGACAACAAGAACTTCGCCTACCTGCGTCTGTATCACAGCGAGAGCCTGCGCTCGAACGCGCTGGGCATCGTGCTAGTCAAAGACGGAACCAAGCAGGAGCTGCTGGCGGATCGGGCGGCGGTGGATTCAGATGAGGTCGTCCTGCAAGTCCGGGTACAACACGGGGCACTGCAATTCGGTTGGCGCCTACCCAACGAGGCATTCCTCCACGAGATCGGACCGGAGATTGACGCCACCTACATGTCCGACGAGGCCACTCGAGGCTTCACGGGCACCATGATCGGCATGGCGTGCGTCGACTCCTACCGGCGGAACGTCCTTGCACATTTCGACTACTTCGACCTGCAGCATGGCTCGCAGGCACTGCACACTTACTCCAGCGTCGGACCTCTCGATTAGACCACCTCAGATAGTCAGGCATCCGCCCCAGTGCCGAAGCCTGACGGCACCTCAAGCTCTCACATCTCGATTGAGCACCGGCCCGTGTCCGCCGAGACACTGATCCCTGTCCCATTCGGGCTGGACACCGGCGCGCCGCCCGACACAGCGGACACGGCTGGCAGCCCCATCACGAGCAGCCGCCAGGGGGTCGCCCCCCGCAGCCGAGTGGCCGTCAGCGTCCGACCGTCGCGGGCCACCTCAAAGGCGGCCGCGACCTCTCCCGTAAGACCAGGCACCGTTACTGTTGCTCGGCCGCCGTCCGGGAACTCGTACGCCCGCAGCGTGATGTCGTCGTCGTATAGATAGTCCGGCCGGTCGTCGCGCGAGCCGACCGGAAGCACCGATCCCGGTCGGACAAAGACAGGCACGGTCTGGAAGTCGCACACGTCGTCGACCCAGGCGGGGCCACGTACTGTCGCTCCGGTCTGCAGGTGCGTCCAGGTGCCGGCTGGGATGTAGTACGACGTCTCGCCGGATGAAGTGAAAACGGGCGCAACCAGCAGCCGATCCCCGAGCATGTACTGCCGGTCCAAGTGCGCGCAAGCCGGATCGTCGGGAAACTCTGCCATCATCGGCCGGAGCACCGGCATCCCGTCTCGGGCCGCAACCACCGCCTGTCCATACAGGTACGGCATCAGCTGCGCCTTCAACCGGGTGAACCGGCTCAGCACCTCGACCGACTCCTCGTCGAACAGCCACGGCACGCGATAGCTGTCGCTGCCGTGCAACCGGCTGTGGGTGCACAGCAGACCAAAGGGGATCCACCGCTTGAATACCGCCGGGTCCGGACGTCCTTCGAAGCCACCGATGTCATGGCTCCAGAACCCGAAGCCGGACATGGCCAGGGACAAGCCGCCACGAAGGCTTTCGGCCATCGACACAAACGTCGACTCGCAGTCGCCGCCCCAATGGACGGGGAAGCGCTGCCCACCAGCCGTCGCGGATCGGGCAAATACCACTGCCTCTTGCTCACCGCGGTAGCTGCGCAGCAGTTCGAAGACGCTCTGGTTGTACAGGTAGCTATAGAAGTTGTGCATCCGCTCCGGGTCAGCGCCGTCAGACCACACGACATCGGTGGGAATCCGTTCCCCGAAGTCGGTCTTGAAGCAGTCAACGCCCAGGTCCAATAAGGCCCGCAGCTTGCCTGTGTACCACTCGCGCGCATCGGGATTGGTGAAGTCGACGATCCCCATTCCCGCTTGCCACTGGTCGGTCTGCCACACCTCACCGTCGGGTTTTCGGAGCAAGTAGCCTCCTCTCGCCGCCTCGGCAAACAGTGGTGAGCGCTGCGCGATGTACGGGTTGATCCAGACACAGATGCGTAGACCTTTGTCCTTAAGGCGAGACAGCATGCCCGCTGGGTCGGGGAAGGTCCGGTTGTCCCAGGTGAGGTCGCACCACTGGAACTCGCGCATCCAGAAGCAGTCAAAATGGAACACCGACAGTGGGAGGTCTCGACTGGCCATGCCGTCGATGAACTCGGTGACGGTCGGCTCGTCGTACGAGGTGGTGAACGACGTGCTCAGCCACAGCCCGAACGACCAAGGCGGCGGTAGTGCGGGTCGGCCTGTTAACCCGGTGTACTTGCAGAGGATCTCCGCAGGCGTCGGCCCATAGATGACCAGATATTCCAGCGTTTGGCCAGCCACACTGAACTGCGCCCGAGACACCGCTTCGGACCCGACCTCGAACGAGACCAGGCCCGGGTGGTTGACGAAGACTCCGTACCCCCGGTTGGTCAGGTAGAACGGCACGTTCTTGTACGCCTGTTCGCTACTGGTGCCCGCGTCGGCGTTCCAGATGTCCACCACTTGGCCGTTCTTCACCAGCGGGCCGAACCGTTCACCCAGGCCGTACACGAACTCGCCGATTTCCAGACTGAGCTGCTCGCGGATGTAGTACTCGCCCGATTTGGTGATGAGCGCCATCGCCTTGTCGGCGCTGGCCGTGAGGACGCTGCCGCCTGCAAGAAACTCCAAGGTCCAACGCTCGGCACGGCTGAAGCGGGCCGTCAGCGCACCCGAGGTGATGGTGGCCTGATTGTCGTCGACCTGAGTACGCACCTGCACCGATGGGTCGGTGTTCAACCGAAACTGCGGCTGCCGCGGCCGAGCCCCGAGGAAATGGCTCACCGACACCGAGATGATGTCAGCAGCGGGTGACGTACATCGCACAGTCAGCAGTGGCTCGTTGAGGGTGTCACCACGGTGTTCGATTTTCCGGGTTGGCGCGTAGACGGTGAGTGCTTCGGCTTCCGCGACGACGTCGTAAACCTGAGCGGGGTAACGGGCCTGAACGCCGTCGCGTAGCTGCCAGTAGCCATCGGTGAACTTCACCCTCGTCAGGGTAAGGCGACCTTCTTATGTCCGCCACAGATCTGACACTCAGCCAACACCAAGCTGGCGCTGCAGTCGTTTCCGAAACAATTGCGCAATATGATTCGAATGTCGTATACAGGGGGTGATAAGGAAGGAATGGGTCGGGTGAACCCAGGATCGAAACGGATGACGCTCCAGCAGATAGCCGAGCGTGCCGGAGTCTCCACCCCAACAATCTCGAAGGTCCTCAACGGCCGACCGGATGTCGCCCCCGCCACGCGGGAGCGGGTACTGCAGGTGCTTCATGAGCAGCAGTACCTGCCGCGGGGCGCGAGTGCGCTGCCGTTTGCTCACAGACACATCGAGTTAGTGTTTGACGCCCTGAGGAACCCCAACAACCTCGAGATCCTGCGCGAAATCATCAAGACGGCAGCGGAGCATGGAGGTCATGTCGCCGTAAGCACACTCCCGGAGAATATGAACGCGCGTCAGTGGATCCACGAGCTTGAGCGGGTCGGCCGTGCCGGAGTCATCATGGTGACGTCGCGTCTGACCTTGGAGCAACAGAAGCGGCTGCAAGAGGCGGCGCTGCCGGTAGTGCTGATCGATCCGATCAATTCGGTCGACGGGCCTGTGGCGAGCGTGGGTGCAACTAATTGGCGAGGCGGCGTAACCGGAGTGCAGCACTTGTTGGAGCTTGGCCATCGGCGTATTGCGATGCTCCGCGGTTACGACTGTCTGGTGGACGACGCCCGGTATCACGGCTACGTCGCCGCCCTCACCGAAGCTGGGGTTGCCCTCGACCCCAGCCTCATTGAGCGGACCGACTTCCGCTTCGAGCCGGCAGTCTCGGCGACCGAGCACATGCTGCGGCTGCCCGATCGGCCTACTGGAGTGTTCGCGTCCAACGATCTCGAGGCCCTGGGGGTGATCGAGGCCGCCCGCCGGCTGGGGCTTGCTGTGCCCAGAGATCTGAGTGTGGTCGGATTCGACGACAGTCTCTTCGCCGCTACCTCCTCGCCTCAGCTCACGACGGTCCGGCAGCCATTCGCGGAGATGGGCCAGGTTGCCCACCGGCTCCTCACGGACCAGATGGAGGGACGGGAGCCGAACTCCCTTCGTGTCGAACTAGCGACCACTCTCATAGTGCGGGAGTCAACGGCACCGCCGCCTCACGTCACACAGGCAGCTTGAGCAGAGCAGGCGGCCCAGCCGGCCATGCGGAGCGATGCGTCGACCGACGGGGACAGGAGGTGATGGGCGAGCTGAAACAGGCCGTCAGGGTCGCCGGAGTAGTCGTTGTCACTGATCCCGCCAAGGCGCGCGGCGCTCACGACGTCTCGCCCTTCTCAAGAAAGATCTGGACGTCCCACGCGCCTAGCTCGATCGGCTGACCCGACAAGAAGGATGTGTCGGCGCCGAGCGGGGTGACCGAAGCGGGAAGCACATAGCGGGAAGGCTGCCAAGACCAGTTGTGGATCAGATGCAGCGAACGGCCCTCAGCGGTCCGGCAAGCCAGGTGTGACTGCGTCGGTCCCACTGCGGCGCGCCAGGGGTCTACCGGCAAACTCTCCGCGGCCACCCATCGCCCCAGCGCACCCGACAGCGTGCGGTCCGGGAAGCAGCCCAGCATGGTGAGCCGTCCCTTCGCGTGCCGGTGCGTCGTAACCGCTGCGTAGTCGGCCAGGAACGGGTGGTCGTATCCGGCGAGCGTCTCGGCACCTTCGGGGATGAGGCAGTGCGCGTACCACTGGCCGTGGCCGCCGAGGCCCGTCACCGCCACCGGCTGCAGCAGGCTGGTCGATTCCTCGTACCACACGCCGGCCGCATTCCGCAGAGCCCCGGGCATGACCTCGGCGCGAACAATGGCCTCCTCGTCGGCCATGCCGCTCCTCGGCGTCCACACCAGGTGCCCGCCGGCCTCGACGTAGCGGCGGAGGAAGTTGAGGTCGGCGTCTCCGATGATGTACAGGGAGATACCTACCAACATCGGCCAGCGGGCGACGAGCCGAACCGGGTCACCGTCGCAGGCGTCTCGCAGCTGGGCGGGGGACACGATGTCGGTCTGCACACCCGCATCAAACAGTCCGCGGTAGACCGTCGCCAGGCTCTTCTCGTACGCCAGCTTGTCGCCCAGGATGTCGTCCTGGCCGTGGAACGGCGGCTGTGCCTCGACCCCCCAGCGGGATTCGGCGGACACGATCAGCCCGACCTGGCTAAGGGGTTCGAGGCCAGCGAGAACCTCGCGGTGCTCAGCGAGCTCGTGCCCCACTGCGCTGAGCTCCCGGTAGCTCCGGCCCGGCTGCAAGTTGTGACCAAGGATGCCCTCCCACCAGGTCTCGGCTCCAAAGCGGCTGGTGTGCCAGTGCCAGTACTCGATCATCCGGGCGCCGCGGGCGAGCAGCAGGTACACCACCTGGCGCTGCTGACCGGGCCACGGGACGAGCTCATCGGCGGAGAAGCCGATCGTAGTGGCGTTTGTCTCGGTCACCAGGAATGGAGCCTGCTTCATGCCGCGGGCGACGTCGGCGAGCAGCTGGACGTACGCAGGCCCCGACCAACGTATCCAGAACGGCGCCCCTTTCGGATCGAGCTCATCGGTGCCCGGCAGCTCCAGCCCTAGCTGGGAGGCGTAGTAGACGTTGGCGCCGACCATGTCGAGAGGTTCGCCGATTACCGTGACGTCCTGGCCCGGCTGGTTGGCGGCGATGCAGGTGGTGATCAGGTGATGCTCGGGCACCAGCGACCGCACCAGGTCGGCCTGCCAGCGGATCATGTCATGAGTGACCTCGGCCTGGTGGCGGCGCCAAGCCAGATCGTAGGAAGGCGTCGAGTTGCCCTCGGGCACCCAGAGTTCGTGCCACTCGGTCAGCCGGTGGGACCAGTAGGTCAAGCCCCACCGCTCGTTCACGGCTTCCACGCTGCCGTACCGGTCCTGGCACCACCGCACGAATGCCGCGAAGACGTCGGGGTTGTAGATCAACGACAGCCCGGGTTCGTTGTCCACCTGCCAGCCCACCACGGCGGGGTGGTCGGCGTATCGCTCCGCGATCTTGCGGATGACCCGCTCGGCGAGCTCCCGAAACTTCGGGTGGGCGTAGTTGACGTCCTGCCGCATCCCGTACGGTTTCGGCACGCCGGTCGCCACGTGCAGTGTGGTCTCGGGATAGGCCATGCGCAGCCACGGCGGGACGGCGTACGTCGGGGTTCCGATGATTACGTCGATGCCGCGGGCCTGCGCCCCGTCCAGGATCGGCCGGAGCCAGTCGAGGTCAAACTCGCCCTCCCGCGGCTCCCAGGTCGACCACACCGACTCCCCTACCCGGATCAGGTTGAACCCGCCCGAGGCCATGAGGTCGAGGTCTGCCTCCAGCCGGGGCTGCAGGTGGTATTCGGCGTAGTAGGCCGCACCGAAACCGATCTTGTCGTCCCAGATCATTGCTCAGGTGCCGACTGCTGCTGGGCCCGCTCGATGTCCAAGTTAGGGTCCTTGAACGAGGCGGCGGTAGGCAAGCCAGCTCGCAATCTGCCGCGACTGCTCCGCAACCTGAGCCAGCGTCTGCGGTCCGTAGAGGTGCTGCGACCCCGTCAGGAACCAGGCCTCGCGCCCTGCGAATGGATCAGTGGTCACTGGCGAACTCCTTCTGGCTCCCGCTGTCCGACGCGGCGTTCGGGCGGCGGGCCATAGGCGCGATACCGACGTCGCCGAAACGCAGGTCGGCCACCTGCTCGTATCAAATGTTTCGTCGGCGCCGAGCGCTGGCAGTTAGACCATCACTGGGTCTCGCCCCTACCGTACGGGTCTGAATCCCATTGGCTTTCCTGGGCTGGCACGCAGCCGTCCACCTCGTCGTCGTGACAAGCTGGCCGCCGCCGAACCAAGAGGGGGCCCCCTGCCGTTGCCGAGACGTGGCGAACCCAGTTTCGAGCACTGGAGGGGCCATCGCACGCCGGACGGATGTGGCTCTGCAGGATCTACCCACTCCCTGGCGGCTCCCAGATGGGTGTATTTCCCGACGCGATGACACCAACCCGCGTCTAGCGTCGGTACGCGAACGTTCCCCGGAGGAGAGGTCACGACCATGAGCAATCCTGATGCAGACAAGAGGAGCCGGGATTCTGGCGGCCCTCACGCCCGCGAGCAACTACTTGACGCGACCCCCGCCATCGAACAACGCCTGATGTTGGCCGGCATCTCGACCGCCGTGCTGATCGGAGGAGACGGCCCGCCGATCGTCCTGCTGCATGGGCCAGGAGAGTTCGGCCTCACCTGGCTCCGGGTGATCCCGGAGCTTATGAGGACCAACCGCGTGATCGTCCCGGACCTGCCGGGTCACGGCGCCACGCTGCTGGGCGACGCGCCACTTGACGCAGACCGGGTGCTCGGATGGCTCAGTGAGCTAATCGAGCAGACCTGCCCATCACCGGCCTATCTGGCGGGCCACCTGCTTGGCGGTGCGATCGGGGCGCGCTTCGCCAGCGGATACGGCGATCGGCTCCGTGGGCTGGTGCTGGTAGACACGTTCGGCCTCCGCCGCCTGCGGCCGTCGCCGATGTTCACACTCACCATGATCAACTTCCTCGCCAAGCCAACGGGTGGCACCCGCGATCGGTTCTTCCGGCACTGCTTCGTCGACATGAACGGGCTGCGGAAACAGCTAGGCCCACTCTGGCAACCACTCATGACATACGCCCTCGACGGCGCCAGGTCACCGAATCAGAAGGCGGCGCTCCGAAGCCTCATGCCCCAGTTCGGTTGGCGCGCCATCCCGAAGGAAGAGCTCGCGAGGATCTCCACACCCACCACCCTCATCTGGGGACGCTATGACCGCCAAACACCGCTCGCGGTTGCCCAGCAAGCGAGTGCCCGCTTCGGATGGCCATTGCACGTCATCGAGGAAGCGGCGGACGGCCCCGCCTTCGAGCAACCCGGGGATGTGCTGAGGGCGATTTCGGTCGCCTTTGCCCCGGCTCAATGAGGCCTGGACGATCGATGGGCAGTGCGGCAATCGAGCAAGTGGTCCAAGCCGTCCGTGCACACCGATCACTGCGCTCGTAGCCCGCGACCGAGAACCGAGAAGGTCTGCCCTGGAAGGAGAACCGTGGCTGTCTACACCATCCGCGTGATCGGCCAAGTCGATCCGCACTGGTCGGAGTGGTTCGACGGGCTCACGATCAGCAACACTCCAACCGGAGAGGTCATGATTTCCGGCGAGATCGTGGACCAGACCGCGCTGCACGGCACGCTGAACAAGATCCGCGACCTCAACCTGGCTCTCATTTCGGTGATCAAGGTCGACTCCGGATCGGTTGATCCAATCCCCTAGATACGATCAGTAGCCCAATCGTCACGTTCTCAGCATGTACGGAAGGAAACCGATGTCTCTGCTCGGTCGCGCGTTCGGCGCCATGGTCGGATGAGGGCCGGAGCCAATGTCGAATTGGGCGCCGGCATTTGGTCATTGGACGCTCAGAAGTCGGCCTGACCCCGCGCGGACCGCACCAGCAGCTGGGCCAGGAGCAGGTTGGGCACCCAGCACAGCCAGGCGATCACGCGGTAGGAGTCGGCGTAGTCCAAACCGGCGATCTGCGAAAGCGGGATGTAGATCCGCAACATGACCGCCGCGAACGCCAAGGCGAAGGATCGAATCATCCAACGCTGATGGGTCACGTAGTCGTGCCGGCGGACCGCCAGCCAGGCTTGGATCGTGCAGGTGAGCCAGGTGATCGCCAAGGCAAGGAATCCAAATCCCGCCACCAGTCCGCTCGTGCTGAACAAGGCAATCAATCCGCCCGCAAGTCCACCGACGAGGCAGGCCACAACATATATCCGGCCCAGCGTCCGATGGACGACCGGGAATCGGTGACGCAGCGGTCGCAAGAACTGAAACGGCCCAGTGATCAATGCGATCCCCGAGGCGACGATGTGGATTCGTAGCCCGAGGGCACTGGGGAAGCGGTTCCCAGCAACTTCCTCAGGTACCAAGGCAAAGCCGGTGGCAACAACGAGGACCGCGTACATGCCAATTAGCAGCGATGTCACCGCCACCAGAATCCAACCGACCCGCCGAGCGACCGGTCGAGTTTGGCGAGCCGTCGGCTGGAAGTCGACTAAGCGCCCGTCAGCGGGAATGTCACTCATAGGCTCATGCTCCTCCGCACTGTCGACGGCCCCACTAGAAGAGCCCCATCTCGTAGGCGAGTACGACCCTGGACGCGGTCACGGAGATTGAGCTTCATCAGGATATGCGTGATATGGGTCTTCACGGTGGTGTCGCTGATGTAAAGCTCGCGCGCAATCTCCGCGTTCGACAACCCGCGCGCAATCAGCCGGAACACGTCCAGCTCGCGCTCGGCTCATCCAGCTGCCGAGGCGGTTCAGTACGCGGAATCCGCGTGAACTGCTTGATCACCCGCTTGGTGATCGATGGAGAGAGCAGCGCCTCTCCATCGGCAACGACACGTATCGCGGCAAGGAGCTGTTCGGGAGGATCGTCTTTAAGTACGAAGCCGCTGGCGCCGGAGCGGAGCGCCTCGTAGACGTATTCGTCCAAGTCGAACGTCGTCAAGATCAAGATCCGCGCGGTGCTATCGGCGGCAAGGATGCGGCGGGTCGCTTCGAGCCCGTCGAGCTGGGGCATGCGGATGTCCATCAGAACGACGGTGGGATGAAACCGTGCCGCCCTGTCCACCGCTTCCAGCCGTTGCTTGCCTCGGCGACAACCTCAATGTCGTCCTCGCCGGAGAGCAGCAAGCGACATCCGCCGGTGCTGCGGAGCGTCTTGACTCACTCCGCGTTACTAACTTGGACTTCGCACCATCTGCGGGTGATGCCAAGCTCGCGTAAGTGGCGCGAAGTCAAGAACGATGTCACATTCGCACGACCGATGGGGTCATGGAAGACAAGCATCCGATCTGGGAGGAGTGCGCGCATGGCATCCGAGGAGGTCTTCGAGGAGCTGCGGCCCAGGCTGACCAGAGCTTCCTACCAGATCTTGGGGTCTTGGGCGGAGGCCGAGGACATCGTGCAGACCACATGGCTCAAGTGGCGACGCCATCACGACTCCGTCGAGTCGCCACGCGCGTGGCTCACAACGGTGGCGATGCGTGCGTCGATCGACGGGCTGCGAGCGCGTCAGGCCCGCCGGGAGGAGTACCCCGGCGAGTGGCTTCCGGAGCCGGTGAGCACGGAGCCAGGGCCTGAGGACATCGTCACTGATCGCAGCGCGCTGTCGCTGGGCGTCTTGGTGATGATGGAGTCTCTCTCGCCGCTCGAGCGGGCGGTGTTCGTGTTGCGTCGAGGGTTCAACTGGCCGTACGAGGAGATCGCGGAGATCCTCGACCGCTCACCCGAAGCGGTCCGGCAGCTCGATCATCGGGCACGACAGCAGCTGCGCGAGCGACCCGAGCGGTTCGAGCCGGACCCCGAGCGAGTGCAGGCAGCGACGGAGCGGTTCCTTGCTGCCTGTGTTGGCGGCAGCTTCGAGGCCCTGATGGAAGTCTTGGCACCCGACGTCGTGCTGCACAGCGACGCGGGTGGCGAGGCGAAGGCACCGCCGCGGCAGATCGCCGGCGCGGACAAGGTCGGGCGGTTCTTCATCGCGATGGCGCAGACGGCTCTGGCCGAGAGCGAGGTCTATGTGGTCGACATCAATGGGCTGCCTGGGCTGATCACTCTCAGCCACGGTCAGCTGGTGTCGGCACTGGCGTTCGACCTGGAGGGAGACCGGATCACCGATCTGTACCTGATGGCCGCACCATCCAAGCTCGGCGCGGTACGACGCGCGAGCTGAGATCGGCGGCCACGTCAGGACCAGATCGCGTCGAAATCGGCGGCGTCCAGCGGGAGCAGCCAGCAGCGGCGAATACGCCCGTCGGCGACCTCGTACAGCCCCACCGTGCCCCAGGTGTGCACTCGGCCCGACCGCAGCACGACCCCGTCGGTGACTGCCCCGATCCGCTGACCACGGCCGACAAGGACGTCGCGCCGGACCAGGCGGAGGGTACAGGCGGCAAGCCGTCGCCGGCGCTGCATGTAGTCGAGGACATGGTCTACGCCGATGTACACCCCGGCGAGGGCGTTGTCACCGGGCACAGACCACCGGACATCGGCGGCCAGGAGGTCGGAAAGACCACGGCTGTCGCCGCCGGCGTAGTACTCGTTCTGCGCACGGTGCAGCCGGTCGAGCAGCTCCTGAGCCGTGCGGCGCTCCACGGTCAACCCCGGACAGACCGGACGCGTACGCGTCCTCGCCCGACTGCGCACGGCGTAGCGGTAAGAGAGTCTGAAGAGTTCACAACAACACCGACGTGCCGGCACGCCTGGTTGTGACACTCGCTCCCGGAGGTGACATGTCACGTCCGTGAGACCGCAGCCGTCTTCCCTGGCGAACACTCCAACCCAAGGAGCCAGCCATGAACATCGCCCTTTGGATAGCCCAGATCCTGCTCGTCCTCGTGTTCGGCTATAGCGCCTTGATCAAGGGCACCCAATCGACTGAACGGGCGGTGGAGCTGGGGATGACCGGCGTCGTCAACGTGCGGCTCCCCGTGATGCGCTTCACCGCGTATTGCGAGGTGCTCGGCGTGATCGGGCTCATCGTCCCGTACGCGACCGGGGTGCTGCCGATCCTGACGCCGCTGGCAGCCATCGGATTGGGAGTGATCATGGTGCTGGCGGCAAGGATTCATTTGGGTCTGGGTGAGCCGGCCACGGCCGTGGGCAATCTCGTGTTGTTGGCGATGTGCCTTTTCGTGGCGTGGGGACGGTGGCCGGGATGAGAGCCCCTGCCGTGGCTCGCGGCCGGTGCCACGGTAGGCACCGTGTCGCTGCAGACGATGTCACAGAACCGCCGGCTACTCGTCTCGATGTCGACAGGCACTCGACCATCCGGCTGGACTAAGCCAAAGGAACATCATGGAACCCTTCACACCTGTCACCACCGTCGAGCAGCTTGAGGCGCTCTACGCCAGCCAGGACTGAGTGGCATCGTGATGAGGCAGGTCAGCGCTGGGGAAACCATTACCGGGCGAACTTTGTGCGACATCGGCGACCATCCGGTGCCGGTACCGGACTCGGAGCGGATCGTGCATCTGCAGTTTCGGCGGTATGCCGGGTGCCCGGTCTGCAACGTCCACCTGCGAACCTTCGCCGTCCGACACGACGATCTGCTCGATTCCAGAATCAAGGAGGTGGTGGTCTTTCACTCCGAGGCGCAGGTCATGAAGCAGTTTCAGAGCAGCCTGCCATTTCCGGCCGTGGCTGATCCAGGTCAGGTTCTCTATGCCGAGTTCGGGGTGGGCACCATGGCGATCACCGCTGCGCTGAACCCGCGCTCGTGGAAGGCGGCCGCGTACGCGCTCAGCCATTCCCCCTCGCTGCGCGGAGCGACCGGCAAGGGCGAGCAGCATATGGGTTTGCCTGCTGAGTTCTTGATCGATCGGGACGGCAGCGTGATCGCCGCGCACTATGGGAAGGTCGTGGACGACCATTGGTCCGTTGACGACGTCCTGCGCCTCGCCGCTGCACCATGAACCTTCCGCCAGCGGCCGAACACAGGCGGCGCACCCGTGCCTGCATGGCACTGTATGCGCTTGTCAACGACCGCGTCGACCCCGCCAAGCAGGACGAATACTTCGCCCAGCACATCGGCTACCTCGGGGAACTCCATGAAGCGGGTCACGTGCTGCTTGCCGGACCGTTTACGAACCGGGGCACTGCACTCGATGGTTTCGCTCTGTTCGCCAGCACCGACCAAGAAGAGGTACAGCATCTCGCGGACGCGGACCCAGCGGTGGGACCGCTGCTCGGCGTCACGGTACGCAGCTGGACCGCCCTGCTGGGCGCTGAACGGTTGCCGCGTCCGGATGAGCCTGGACGCGCGCACGTCGAGCAGACCATCCACCGGCTGTTCGTGGAAGGCGTCACAGCCCGTGATCCGGAGACGTACTTTGACCGCACATATCACCCAGGCGTGACCATCCACGAAGCGCCGTCGCTGCCCTACGGCGGGGACTACCACGGGCTCGAGGGTGCCGCCGAACACGCCCTCGCCTTCACCCGCACCTGGAACGGGCTGCAGTCGGCAGAGCAACGGGACATGACCCCGCGCATCGTCGCCACCGACTCCGAAGCGTTCGTGATCTGGACCCTCCGGGGACAACACCCCGAGGACGCCCTGGTGACGGACTTTCCTGCAGTGAGTCACTACCGGTTTCACGAAGGCCGGGTAATCGAATCGAGGATGTATCTCTTCGACTCCGCCGCGGTCAGCACCTTCTTGCGCGACGACGGGGACCATCGCTGACCAGCGGTGGATGGCTGCTAGGCGAGCCGCGAGAGTTTGTGGCTACAGGTCCTCGGACCGCCAGCGCGACCAGGCGGCCTGCCGGGTCACACCGGCGGCCTCGGCCACGTTCGCCCAAGATCCTCCGTCCGCCAAGGACCGTGCCGAAACACCGAGGGATTCACCAACCACGGCGCTCAACCGCAGCAGCTCGGAGAAGGCCGCAGGGTCAGACAGCCGCGCCAGGGCCTCAATTGCCTGCCGTGCCTGTTGGGCCAAGGCCTCAGTTGTCGGTTCCGGCTCATCCGGATTCGCCGGCTCACCCTGCGATGTGGTCATGACTCCTTCAGGATGACTGTCTTCGTCGCATCGACGGAATCAAACGTACGCCGCCACGAATCGTCCGGCCAGAGGTAGTCGACGACACCGTCATTCGGGCGGTAGACCGCGGTGTACAGGGTGCCGAACGCCCTTCCGTACTCAGTGCTGCGAAGCGGTGGACGCAGGAAGGCCGAGGTCAGCCCAGTGATGTCGGGATCGGAGTCCAGCAAGGAGAGCAGCAGCCGTTGTCGTTCGACGCTCCGCAACGACTGAGCACGCTCGGGATATTCAGGAACGGTGCCTCGATGGTTGGTGGCCACCCGGGCCGCGGAGAACTCAGGTGCCGTATCCGGCGCGACGAACGCCGTCAGGCCCTCACCCGAGCCGTCGACAACGGTGAGGTTGTAGCTCATATTGACCGGTACCCGGCGAAGCACCGAACGTACGTCACCAAGAGACGTGGCCACCTCCAAGAGGTAACGGACGACGAGGGGAATGCCGAAGCCAGGACTGGAACCGGGTCGGCCGCCAAACGCCAATGAGACGGCAAGGCCCACGTCATTCATGCCGTCAAGAAGGCCCCACAGGCAATCCCCCGTGCCAAGGACACGTCTCCCCGTGAAGGCGCTCGAGTAGACAACTCGCTCGAACAAGTCCAGTCCGTAGTCGTAGTTGCGGACGAGCAGCGGAGCGCGGCTGATGCCGTCGGCAGCGATAGCGGCGCCCAGCGTGGCCTGTGAACAGCCGGGCAGGAAACGCGGAGGATCCCATAGCGTCAGCAGCCGGGCGGTGACTTCGTCACCGCCGGCCAGCTCCACGAGGCGCTCCCACACCGGAACGAGCTCGGGCATGTGGCTCATGAGCATTCGATGACAGGTAGGGAGGTCGGGTCTTGCAGCCGCGCCCTCGCTGAGGTACCAGCGGTGGTATGCGTCGCGCGTGGCATCGTGCAAGGCCTGCCAGCGAGGGCCCGGATGCTCCTCACGGATGCCATACAGCGTCATGCTGTGGACGGGACCGCTGGGGGCCGCTTGGGACGTGTCTGGTTCTAGGGTCATCCGTCAAGGATTCCTTGACAGGCCTTATTTGTCAAGGCGGCCTTGACAATAGGCCCCGCAGCCGCGGGCAGTGAGGATGACGCGCTTGCATCATTCCGGCCGGGCTCCCGCCGGCGACCCGGCAGGTTGTCTGCGGTCCAACTGCGTGAACGGCAGCGGGCAGGCGGGCGTCCCCGCGCAGACGGTCAGATCCTCACAACCCGCGGTGATGGCAGCGAGGAGGGAGGCGCGTACGGCCCGCAGATCGGCAATCCGCTGATCAATGTCGATGATCTTGGCGGTGATCGCTTGCTGCAGCGCCGGATCAGTTGACTGGTGCCGGTGCCGACCCGACTGCAACAGATCGGACACCTCAGCGAGAGTGAAACCGAGCCGCTGCAGCGCCTTGATAATCCGGACGGTGGTGACCGCCTCGGGAGCGTACTGCCGCTGTCCGCCGAGGGTGCGGTCGGGTTCGGGCAGGATGCCGAGGCGCTCGTAGTAGCGCAGCGTCTCCAGGTTCACGCCCGCTGCCGATGCCACCTGTCCCGCACGTAGCATCGTCACGTTTTGGCCGCCGTAACCCGATCGGCAACGGCATTGAGAACGTCGACGTGTGTCTCCGGCACTCGGATGGTCAGCTGAACCTCGCGTGGGTCGACCGTGAGAGCAAACCTGAAAAAGCTACAGCACCGAGACTCTCGTACCGCGAGAGCTGCGGCCGCAGCTGCGACCTCAGGCTCAGGGGTCAGGGATAGTTCGAGCACGGTGGCGGCCGTGCGTTGCTGGCCACTAACGGCGGTACGAAACAGCGCGTCGAACTCAGCCACCCGCAGCGGCCACTCGGAGGTGGGCAGCGTGCACGACTCAGGCGCGCGGGTCGAATCGGCTGCCTCCTGGACTGAGATCATGACTCGACGATAAACCCGGACCTAGGTACGGGTTACAACCCTGCGACTGCAGGTCAACGACTTGGCCATGCCGCACGCTTCGGGCACCTATTGGGCTCGCTCTGCGCCAGCCTGCCACTCCGCTGCGATGCCTCGGATCAGAGGCGGGTAAACGATCAGGTGCCGAAACGGTGCGATCGCGGCCATGTAGGCCCGTCCGCACAGACCGTTCGGCTTCACAAGAACGGCCATCTGGCCGCGATATCCCCCTGCATCGTCTGGAACCCAGCCGATGTGCATTACCGCGTGCACGGTCCGGTTGGCCAGCTCCGATGCCCACTCGTTGTCGGTCAAGTAGAGCGACGTGAAAGGGAGGGAGTCGAACTCCGGACCGGATGGACCGTCACGTAGATCGATCGGTAACCGATCGCGCAGCGTCGGCACGCGGGAGCCAAGGCCGGAGCCGGGATCGTCCCAGCCGAGCAGCGCCCCGAGCTTCCAGCGGATCGCGAAGAGGATTCGGGCAAACCAGGATGGGTTGTCCGCCGTATCACCCGTGGCGAATTGGTGAACCAGTCGCGGGAAGTCGTCAGGACCACCCGGCGTCGGCAACGCCCACACGTCGTAGAGGCGGAAGTCTGGCGTGATCTCATGGATCCGCCAGGGCCGGGCAGTGTGCGCGCTGTTCGGGAGCCTCATGCCGTGTAGACCTCTGTTTAAGTGAAAGTACGGACGAGTGGCAGCCTTCTGCCCAAGCGAGCCTCCGAAGTGGGTGAACCGCCACTGACACCGAAGACTCTCAGTCTCATCTCGTCTGCCCATTCCCTCGTCGTACTAAGAAGACGTCCTGGGAGTTCATGATCGTGACAACGATGCCGCGAAATTCTGGGTGACTTCGGACTCGCTTGATTGATCACCCTTCGCGGCCAGTGTCTGCGGCGCTTCGGCCGCGCCTTGGGCCGCTGACCTAGTGCCCCACGTTCGTCCTCACCTCGGCGCGCGACCCGGCACGCTCGGTAACGGCGGCGGCGAGCCGGTCGATCATAGATGTCAGGAGCTGGGGGCTGGTGCCGAAGTTGAGGCGGGCGTGTCCGGCGCCAACCTGTCCATATTCGAGACCGGAGCTGAGGGCGACCCGTGCTCGGCTCAACAGGGGGACGGCGGGGTCGTCGCCGAGGCCAAGTTGCCGGCAGTCAAGCCAGGCGAGGTAGGTGGCCTCGGGGGGTGTCCAGCGAATGCCAGGTAGGTGGTCGGCAAGCAGGGCGGTGAGCAGGTCGCGGTTGGTGGCCAGCTGAGCGAGGACGGCGTCGAGCCAGGGCTCCCCCTCGGTGAACGCGGCCTCGGCCGCGACCACGCCGAGCAGTCCGGCGTGGTCGGTCAACGGAGGCAGTTGGGCCGCTGCGCGGCGGGCGGTGTCGGCCGCGGTAATGAGCAGGGCGGCTTTCAGGCCGGCCAGGTTGAACGCTTTGGAGGCGGAGGTGAGGGCGAAGCCGCAGTGGCGTGCCGCGTCGGAGACGGTGAGCCAGGAGATGTGGTGGGCGTCGGGGAGGACGAGGGGGCCGTGGATCTCGTCGGCGATCACCCAGGCGTCGTGGGCAGCAACGAGCTCGGCGAGTTGTTCGAGTTCGGAGCGGGGGAGGACGTGGCCGGTCGGGTTGTGGGGGTTGGCGAGGATGAGGACGCGGGTTCCGGTGGCGAGCTCGGTGGTCAAGGCGTCGAGGTCGATGGCTCGGCTGGCTGTTAGGGGGATGGGGTGCACGGACAGTCCGGCAGCTGGCAACTCAATCAGAAACGGCGGGTAGGCCGGGACCGGGCAGGCCACGGATCGGTTGGGTCCGGCCAGCAGCCGGGCGAGCTCGAGCACTCCGACCATCACGTCCGGCAGAAGGGTGGTCTGACCGGGATCGACCCGCCACCCCAAGCGACGGGCAGCGAACCCGGCGAAGGCTTCGGCAAGGGTGGGAATGGTGGCGGGGGCGTAGCCGAAGTCGTGTCGATCGATCGCAGCGTGCAGTGCACGGATGATCGGCTCGGCCACCGGAAAGTCCATCTCGGCGATCGTCGAGGAGATCACATCCGGGTCATGGCCGACCCACTTTTCACTGCGCCGGGTATGCAGCCCAGCCAGTGACGGCAGCGTGAGGTCGATCCTGGCTGACTGGCTTCGGTGGGCGCTCATCGTGCAGCCTCCTTCATTGTGAGCTACTGGAACAGTCTGACCGACAGCCGGTTCACCGACGCCTTGAACTCCACGCCGAAGTACATTGCCTCACGACCTTGACCGAGCCGTTTCCCTGGCCCAGCTCGACCGTGCTGGGCCCCTCGATGACGGAAATGCGAGTGCCGAATCGGATTCGGCGAACCTGCTGGGGAGTTTCAGTGCGATGACAGGAATCCGTTGCGCGTGTGACAGTTGTTGCCGACAACAGACGAACGAGGGAGCGCCAGAGAGCGACATGAGCGTCAACAAGGAGCACAAGGAAATCCACACGCTCGACATGGACGCCGGCTGGGAAACGCCCCCGGGCTATGCGGCCGGCCTCGCGCAGAAGATTCTGTCCGGCGCGCTGGATGAGAAAAGAAAACGCGGCACGCGCACGCGGCTGTTGCGCTTCGCGCCCGGCACGTTCACCACCGAGCCGTTCGTGCACGACTACTGGGAAGAGGTGTTCCAGATTTCGGGCGACCTGATCGTCGGCAACGACGCGCAGGGCAACGGCGGCGAGCCGTTTCCGCCGAACACCTATGCCTGCCGCCCGCCCGGCGCCTATCACGGGCCGTTCAAGTCCGAGAAGGGCTGCATGCTGCTGGAGATTCACTATTACGATCCGGCGTGAGCTCGCTCTCTCCTCCCACCTGCTCGGGGAGACGGCCAAGACGATCCTGGTGTCGGCAGCATGACAGAGCTGCCCATCACTGCGCGCACCCGCATCCACCGCCTGTCCGAGCGGCAAGCGGTGGAGCGGCAAACGTTGATGGCGATCCTCGATGAGGCCCTGATCGCTCATGTCGCTGCCGTCGTCGACGGCGTCCCGGTAGTGCTGCCGTTCGCTTGCGCCCGCGACGGGAACGCGCTACTCCTCCACGGTTCCACCGGGGCCGGGCTGCTGCGCGCCTGCGCGGAAGCACAGCCGATCTGCGTCGCCGTCACCCACCTCGACGGGCTCGTGGTCGCGCGCTCCGTCTTCGACAACTCCATGAACTACCGCAGCGCGGTCATCTTCGGCATCGCCCAGGTGCTGACCGGAGAAGACAAGGAGCAGGCGCTGAACCGGCTGGTCGACCACCTGCTGCCCGGTCGGACATCCGAAGTCCGACCGTCGACTGCCAAGGAACTCGCCGCCACCTTGGTGCTGCGGCTGCCGCTCGACGAGGTCAGCGTCAAGATCAGAGCCGAGCCGGCCACCACCAGCCCCGACGACGGTGAGAACCGCAGAGTATGGGCCGGCGTCCTGCCCATCCACCAGATCGCAGCCGCGCCCGTGCCCACTGCCGACGTAGCTGAGCTGATTCCGTTCCGCGGTCAGTGCATGCGGCAGCTCGCCGATTCATCGCCAACGCCGACGCCTCACCCGCCGACGACCAGGAGCGGCCGTGAGCGATGCGCCGTCCGCCCTAATTGGGGCGTCGAGGTAATAGCCCCGGTGGCCTAACTCCCGCTGTGCACGGCCTGGTCACCGGACGGGCGATCCGGCGGTGGCTGCCTATGACGGTCGGAGGGTACTGGTAAGCAGTGGCCAGGCACGATGCAGTTCGCGTTGCCAGTACACCCAGTTGTGGGTGCCGTTACCGTACAAGTCGGTTGTTGGCTTTACGCCGAGGTCGCGCAGGTGCCTGACGAACGCCTTGTTTTCGGCCTGAATCCAAGGTTCGATCGAGTCTGGCGGGGTGCCGCGTTGGTCCAAAGGTCCGGGCTGGCCGTTGCCGGCCGACAGGAACAGCGGAATGTCTTTCAGCTCCCGGGCAAGGTCGTAAGGATTGTGTTGCTTCCAGGTCGCGGCGTCACTGTCTGGGTCACCCCACAGCGCCAGAGGATCTGCCACCCCTTGAGAAGAGACCAGCCCGAGGTAGCCCTGCGACACCTCAGCCGACAAACGAGTGTGGACGATCCCGCTGAACGAGGCAGCCGCGCCGTACATGCCGGGGTGCCGAGCTGCGTTCAAGAGCGCCCAGACCCCCCATCGAGACCCCGGCGATTGCTGCCTTGCCATTGGCGCGGTACGGAGTGGCGAGCAGCTGCGGCAGTTCCTGGGTGTGGAAGGTCTCCCATTGTGGGCCGGTACGCCAGTTGGAGTAGAAGCCGACCTGGCCGCCGTCGGGCATTACAACCAGGAGATCGAGTTTGCTGGTGAGCCGTTCGATGTCGGTTGACCTGGTCCAGCTGATGTAGCTGTCGCAGCAGCCATGCAGCAAATACAGCGCCGGCCAGCGCCGTTTGGGCTCTGCCTGGAAGTGAGCCGGCAGCAGCAGACGGACCTTGACCGGACGCCGACAGCGGGTGAGTCGATGGTGCGGTCGAACTTGCGGCTGCTCAGCTGCTCGGTGGCGGCGATACGAGCCGACTGCGAACTCAGCGAGGCTGACGAGCCCGGCGAGGCCGCCAGAGACGAGCTGGCGGAAGCCGCGGGCGCCGTGCTGGCCACGGTAGGCGACGTAGACGGCGCGCCGCGGCCGATCAGGCAGACGGCGGCAACCAACACCCAGCCGCTCCGCCATCTCACGTGAGTTCTTCCTTGAAACCCTGCCGCCACGACGGATAGCGCAGCTCCCAGCCAAGCTCCCGCTTGGCCTTGGCGTTGGAGAAGCCACGCCCCTCGGTCATCATGCCCACCACCATCTCGCCAGCCAGCAGACGGGCCAGCCACCTAGGGACGCGCCGCGGCGGTTTGGCCCCGGCGCACTCCGCGAGATAGGGCAGCCACTCGCTGACCGGTGCCGGCTCGTCATCGACGATGTTGAAGACGCCTTTCGCCTTCTGCTCCACCGCCAGGACGGTAGCGCTCGCCGCGTCGTCGACATGCACCCACGAGACATAGCCGGTGCCACGCCCGACGAGCGGGAACAGCCGCTTGCCCACGAGCTTGACCTGATCGTCGTTGGCGCCCGGCCCGTAGAAGCCGCCGTAGCGCAGGACGGCGCCGCCAGCCTTGACCACCACGTCCTCGAGGTGATTGATCGCCTTCGTCCCCTCCAGCACCTCCAGTGGGTCCTCCTCGGTCTTGACCCATCCGCCCTGGCGGATTCCGTTCATGCTGGCGTGGCCCTGCGCGACGACGTGGGAGACACCGGTCGCCTCGGCCGCGGCCAGCAGATGGTCGATCCCCTCGCTGCGCAGCCGGTTGGTGGTAGCGAAGAAGCGGTCGGCCTTCCTCAGATTGGGCTTGCCGGCGTGCGCTTCGGAAAGGGCCGTCATCTGATTCACGATCGCCTCCGGCCGGGCCGCGGCCACCGCCTCACCGACCGACATCGCATCCAGCCCGTCCATCACGACGGCATCTGCGCCTAGTTGCTCCAGCAAGCTCAACTTGGCCGGGCTCGTCGTCGTAGCCGTCACCTGGTGGCCACGGGCCACGAGCTGCGGTACCAGCCGCCGACCGAGGACCCCGGACCCGCCTGCCACGAACACCCGCATGATCATCACCTTCCTGATTCCACAGTCTGTCTCTGAGATCTGAGACGAGACGGCCCGGCCGTCAGTGACATGGGAGGGAACAGTTGGGAGAAGATGTGACGCATGCCACTCTGCATGCCGCGTCCTTTGGGTACGCAGCGCGTCAGCTGCGTGACGCGATTCCTCCCGATCAGGTCGGACGCCGGACGAACTGGGGCAGCCGTTGCAGTTGGTAGGGGTACGGCAGCAGCTGGTCCCCCGCCTCGGTCAGTCGACGGAGCTGGTCGTCGTCCAGGGCCCAACCCGTCGCCCCGAGGTTGTCCGCCAGCTGCTCCGGGGTGCGGGCGCCGATGATCGGGCCGGTCAGCCTCGGCTGCTGCAGCACCCAGCGCAGCGCCACCTGGGCCGGCGTCCGGTCCACCTCGGCGGCCACGGCTTGGACCGTCTCGATCACCCGCCAGGTGCGGTCGCTGTTGCGGCCGGCCCACTCCTCGTCGTCGGCCCGGGCACCGGCGGGCGGACCGTCGAGGTCGCGGGTGTATTTGCCGGACAACCAGCCACCAGCGAGCGGGCTCCAGGCGATTACGCCGACGCCGTCGTTGCGGCAGACCGGCAATAGCTCCAGCTCCGCGCCGCGGTCGAGCAGGTTGTAGAGCGGCTGCAGGCTGACGAACGGCTCCCAGCCATGGTGCTGAGACAGGTCGATCGACTTCTGCAGCTGCCAGCCGGTGTAGTTGCTGGCCCCGATGAACCGGACCTTCCCGGAGGTGACCAGGGAGTCGAGGGTGGAGAGGGTCTCCTCGAACGGGGTTGCGTCGTCAAACACGTGGGCCTGGTAGAGGTCGATAAAGTCGGTCTGCAGCCGCCGCAGGCTGGCCTCCACCTCGGCCAGCACGTGCTTGCGACCAGTCCCTCGGGGCGGCTCCCCCGGCGCGGCCTCGCCGTAGACCTTGGTGGCGATGACGAGGTCGTCGCGGTTGCGGATTTTCAGCCAGCGGCCCAAGATCTCCTCCGCCACACCCTGGCTATAGACGTTGGCGGTGTCGATGAAGGTCCCGCCGGCATCCACGAACGCGTCCAGAATCTGGTGAGCCGTGGCCTCGTCAGTGCCACCGTCGGCACCGAAGGTCATCGTCCCCAGGCACAGCTCGCTGACCTGCAGGCCCGTACGTCCGACAAAGCGTGTCTCCATGACTCGAACTTAACGGCATGCTCAGGGCTCGATCGAGCTCGGGGTGGTGGTGTATGAAGCCGGCACCTGGCTACAAAAGCTCGGACGATCGCTCACATTTTCGCCAGGCGAAAACTGTCACAGCTGGTCTCTAATATGAATGCATGTTCGATAGTCAGGCGGGTGGGCACGGTGCCGCGACAACCCCTGATACTGCGACGAGCCCTGATGCTGCGACAACCCC